>JABAOE010000567.1_pt1 | contig 27212 bp, 24 predicted proteins | sample 7062141 | NCBI WGS metagenome assembly JABAOE01 (sample SAMN14538627, study PRJNA623070) | marine sediment metagenome | biome: marine biome [ENVO:00000428]; feature: marine pelagic biome [ENVO:01000023]; material: deep marine sediment [ENVO:00002113] | place: India: Gulf of Khambhat ...
AAACACGCACACGCTTCGCACCACGTTGCGTTGACGGGCTCCGTCCGGCCCCGCTATGGTGCACCTTCCGTTGCGGCGAAGTCCGCCTCCGGGATCCCACGTTGATGCCGTCGATCGCACACTCCGAGTTGCTGCTCGCCATCGTCCGCGGTGACTGGGACCGCGCAGAGGACCTGCACTCGCGACAACCGGTCGACGCGACGTTTGCGGCGACGTGCATCGAATGCGACATCCACCCGCAGCTGCACGCCTTGCTCGAGGAGCACGACCGTCAACACCTGGCCGGCGATGCGGCGCGGGAACTTGCGGCAGCCCGCGCCAAGGTCGGTCGCGACAACATGCTGTTGATCGGCCGGACCGAGCAGGCGCTGGACGCGTTGCTCGAACGCTCCGTCCGTGTGGTGGCGCTCAAGGGCCTCGACCTGATCCACCGCGTGTACACGTTCGACCAACGTGCGCTCGACGACGTCGACGTGCTGATCCCGCGCGAACAGCTGCCCGACGCCTTGGAGGCGCTCGAGGCCGCCGGTTGGCGGCTGCCGCCCGAACCGAAGCGCACGCACTACATCCGGAGCAGCCACCATCTCCCGCTGTACTCGCCCGGCCCGCTGAACGTCGGGCTCGAGCTGCACTGGGACCTGGCGCAGCAGGGCCGCTTCTCGGTCGACCCCGACGGCATCCTCGAACGGGCCGAGCCGCTCGAGGTGGGTGGGCGCGCGATCCTGCGCTGCGACGATCACGACCTCGTCGCTCACCTGTTGTTGCATCACCTCGCGCACTACTTCGACGTGCGTCTCAAGTGGCTGCTCGATTTGCAGCAGATTGCGGCGCAGCCCGGGTTCGAGTGGCCGCGGGTCGTGGACCTGATCCGGCGTTGGGGCGCAACGGTCGCGTGTGGAGCGGCGCTTCACCACCTGGACAAGTTGGATCCGACGTTGATCCCTGCAGAGGTGCGTCGCGAGCTCCCGGTAGCGGTCAGCCGGAGGCCCTTCCTTGCCCCGCTCCGTTCGGCCCACCCGCTGGAGCTGTATCGCGGCACGCGGCGGCGCCGGGTGCAGCTGTACCTCGCCGCCGTCCTGCTCGAACGCTGGAGCATGTTGCCGGGCTGGTTGCTCCACCGTCGGCGGCGCGGCGCGCAGCCCGGCGACAACCCGCTCGATGTCGATTGATCGCGGCGCAAAACCGTGCGCCAATCCAACACCCGAACGGTTATCCTGGGTTCGTGGAGGGGACGAGAGAATGAAGCGGACAATCCTGATCACCGGCGGCGCCGGTTTCCTGGGCTCGCATCTGTGCGATCGACTGCTCGATGAGGGTCATGCCGTCATCGCGATGGACAACCTGATCACCGGGTCGACCGACAATATCGCCCACCTCATCGGTCGCAACGACTTTCAGTTCATCCAGCACGACGTCACGAACTACATCTACATCGCCGAGCCGCTTTGGGCCATCGCGCACTTCGCCAGCCCGGCCAGCCCGAAGGACTACCTGGACTACCCGATCCACACGTTGAAGGTCGGATCGCTCGGGACCCACAAGGCGCTGGGGCTGGCCAAGGACAAGGGGGCCCGGTTCCTGCTCGCCTCGACGTCCGAGGTCTACGGCGACCCGCTGGTCCACCCGCAGCCCGAGGACTACTGGGGCAACGTCAACCCGGTCGGCCCGCGCGGCGTCTACGACGAGGCCAAGCGCTTCGCCGAGGCGATGACGATGGCCTACCACCGCTTCCACGGCGTCGACACCAAGATCGTGCGCATCTTCAACACGTTCGGCCCGCGCATGCGGCTCAACGACGGTCGCGCCATCCCCAACTTCATCACGCAGGCGCTGCGTGGGGAGTCCCTGACGTTGTTCGGCGACGGCCTACAGACCCGGTCGTTCTGCTACGTCTCCGATTTGATCGACGGGATCTACCGGCTGCTCTGCTCCGACCTGCATGACCCGACCAATATCGGCAACCCGAACGAGTGGACGGTCAAGCAGATGGCCGAGGCGATCCGCGAGATCACCGATCCACAGCTTCGGCTGGTCTACCGCGATCTCCCCGAGGACGACCCCAAGGTCCGCCAACCGGACATCACGCGGGCGAAGGAGAAGCTCGGGTGGTCTCCGCGGATGGACATCCACGAGGGGCTGCGCGCCACGCTCGAGGACTTCCGCAGACGGTTGCCTAGCGCTTCCGGCGCCGGCTAGAGACCCGCCAGTTCCACGATTCGCGCCCGTTCGGCCTCGCTCGGGCTGAGCACCCGGTCGACACCGAGACCCTCGACCGGTCCGTCGGCCGGAATCCGTACCGTGATGTCCTTCGGCCCACCGCTCGGGAGCTCCGTCAGGTCGTAGGTGTGCCAGGTATCCTGGATCGCCGCCCCGGCGCCGTCCTGCAACACGATGTGGACGGTCAGCCGTTCCAGCGGGCTGTTGCCGGGGCCGTTGACGCGGGTGCTCAGCAAGACGACGTTCTGCGCATCCTGCGTCCAGTCGAGCGCGATGACGTTCCAGCGCGCGCGTTCCTCGAGCCTCTTGTCGAGCGGAGATTTGGTCTTGCAGGCCGGAGCCGTCAGACACAGGGCCGCGGCGAGTAGGGTGATGAGCGGGCGTTTCATGGTGGGAGTCTAACCCACCTTGACCCCTTTCTTGGCACCCTTCTTGCGGCCCGAAGTGCGCGTGTCGTCGGCGTAGTAGTAGCCCGCGTAGTAGTAGTCCTTGTGGTACGCGCGGTCGAAGTCGACGTTGTTGAGCACCGCCCCCACGATCGGTGTCTGGATCGCCTGCAAGCGCTGCAGCGTCTTGCGCACCATGTCGCGATCGGTCCGGTAGTGCTGGACGACCAGGATGACCATGTCGGCCGTCGGGACGAGCTGCGTCGTGTCGGCCAGCGAGGCCGCCGGGGGCGAATCGATGAGCACCCAGTCGTAGCTTTCCCGCAGATGGCCGATCAGCTCGGTGAAACGGGCGGAGCCGAGAAGCTCGGGCGGGCTCGGCGGGATCGGCCCGCAGGTCATGAGATGGGGCTCGTGGGCCGCGGAGGTCTTGACGTAGTCCGTCCAGTCCGCCTTGTCGACCGGCGCCGCAAGGTAATTCGTCAGGCCGTGATCGCGTTCCGTTTCATGCACGAAGTGCTGGGTCGGCCGGCGCAGGTCGCAGTCGACGATGATGACCCTGTCGCCCGCGGCCGCCAGCGTTCGCCCCAGATTCGCGACCGTGGAGGACTTGCCCTCCTGCGGTCCCGTGCTCGTGATCAGCACGACCTTGCGTTGGCGGTTCTTGCTGGAGAAGATCACGCTGGTGCGCAGCGACTGGTAGGCCTCCTTGACCGCACGCTCCTTGATGCCCTCCTCGCCCGCCTTGGGCACGACGGCCAATACGGCGAGCTGGAGGTACTTCTCGATGTCGTCCGGCGTGCGGAACGTGTTGTCCAGGTAGTCGAGGAAGAACGCCATCGACAATCCGAAGAACATGCCCATCATCGCCCCGATGAGCAGGTTGAGCTTCTTGCGCGGCTTGATCGGGTAACGCGGCTCCGTCGCCTCGTCCAACACCGAGATGTTGTTGGTCAGCAGTTGGGCGCCCAGCTGCACCTCACCCATCGTGCGATTGATCATGTCGAGGATCTGCTTGCGCGTCTCGGCGTCGGTCTTCCTGAGGTCGTATTCGGAGGTCGCCTTGGCGACGTCGACCGAGAGCTCCTCGGCGGCGGAGATCTGGGAGTTCAGGTAGTCCACGTACTCGCGCGTCCCGTCGTATTTGTTCTGCAAGGTTCCGAGGATCACGCTGACTCGGTCACGGATGCGTTCCTGGACCTTGGCCAGCTCGCTCTCCGTCTTCTCGTATTGCGGGTGGCCGGGCCGCAGGTCGACCTTGTCGGATTCGAGCTGCCGCTCGAGATCGACCTTGGTCCGGTTGAGCTCCTTGAGGTCCGGGTCGGCCGCCAACTCGGGCACGGACATCAGGTTCCCGTAGTTGCGCTGCAACGTACGGATGCGATTGAGCGTGTCGGCGAGCTGGCTGACCTCGAGGTTGGCCCTCGTGAGCTCGGCGTCGTAAGCCTTGAGCTTCTCGAGCACGATCTGTTCTTTGTGCTCGGAGGAGACGATGGAGGATTCTTCCAGAGTCTTGAAGCGTACGTCTTGCGCGGAGGCCAATCCCTCCTGCAAATCGTCGAGCTGCGACTGCACGGCGCGGAACGCCTCGTCCATGTTGGAGCGTGCCTTTTCGAAGTTGCGCTCGACGTATTGGTGGGCGACGGCGTTGACCCACTCGGTGATCTCGGCGGGGTTCGCGCCGAGCATGCTGACCTCGATGAGCCCGGTGTCCCGGCGCGGCACGACCTGGATCATGCCGCGGAACGCGTCGATCGGATCGGCGGTCTGGGAGAGCATCGGGTGCTTGGCCAGATCGAGAACGGCGGCGACACGTTGAGCCACGTCGCGGCTGCGGATGATCTCGACCTGCGTGTTGTGGTACTTCTCCTCGGCCAACCAGCCGTAGCTGTTCACGCCGAGCCCGGAGACGTCCTGCCCGACCGAGATTTGTTGCGCCTTGGACTGCACCTCGATGGTTGCGGTGGCGCGGTAGATCGGGGTCTGCAAGAAGGTCCAGACCGTGGTGAGACCGACGATCAGCACGAAGACCGCCAGGACGGTCCATCGGGCCTGCCACACGATCTTCCAGTAGTCCCTGAGGTGGACCTCCTGAAAGATCGAGTCACGCGTCAAGCTTGGGGGGGTCTCCATGCGTCACTCCGCCCTGGGTAGCCGAAAACACTCTCGAACAAGACGACCCGTGCCGTTCGGAATGTACGCTTTTCGCATCCCGGTCACAACCACGGGCATCAGAAGTAGCGGCGGTCCACGATGATGGTCTCCCCACCGTGGAGCGAGGGGTCTTCGTCCTTCCCGAGTTGGATTCTCCTCAAATTGTGGACTTCCACGCGGGTCCTGCCGTCTTCCAGGGGATGCAGGACGCGGATCTCCTTGCGGTTGGCCCACTCGGTCAACCCGCCGACCATCGCGATGGCCCGCATCAGGGTCAGCCCACGCTCGATGGCGATGCGGCTGGGGCTGCGCACCTCACCCTGGATGTACGCGTACTCCGAATGGGTCACGTCGACGATGTCCCCGTGGTAGAGCATCGGGTCGACCTCACCGCTCTCGAACTCGGTCCGATCGATGGAGATGATCTCGTACTCGTCGGAATCGGGTTTCCTGCGCGAGACCGTGATCGTCTCGCCGGCGTACTGGTTGAAGCCGCCGGCCTCGGAGAGCACCTCCTTGAGTCGCGTGCCGCCACGCAACGTGATGCGGCCCAACCGTTGCGCCTGGCCCGTGACCATCACCCACTGGCTGCGAAACTCCTTGACCTCCACATCCACCTGAGGGTCGACGAGGAACTCGTGCCCGAGCTTCTCGGTCAGCAGGATCGCGACCTGGCGCGGGGTCATCCCGGCAACTCTCGTCTCCCCCACCAGCGGCGGGAAGATGGTCCCCTCCCGCGTGACCGTGAGCTCGGTGTTCAGCTGCGATTGGTTGTGGACCGTCAGCCGGATGATGTCGTCGGGACCCAGGACGTAGTTGCCCGACGCGGAGGCGTCGTCCAGCATCAGGGTGCTGCGGCCGAGGTGCAGGGAGACCCCTCTCGGGTCGTACTCGACGCGTTCGAGGACCGCCTGATCGAGACGCAGGTCGAGCCGGACCTGCCCGTCACCCATCGGCGTCACCTCGCCCCCGCGCAGCAGCCCGTTGCTGGCCGCCGCCAGGTCGAGCGGGAACTGTGCACCACGCGGGAGGAACAACGCGATCAGACGCTCGCCGGGCTCGATCGTGATTTTCGGGGCGACGCCGTCGGGGAGCCGTATCTGCACCGTCGCGGTCACGCGATCGGCGGATCGCGATTCCTGAGCGGCGAGCGGCATGGCGCCGATCGCCAGCACGGTGACGAGCATCGCCAGCAAATAGCTACGTAGATCTTTTCTCATTTTGTTTCCCATATCAGAACCAGCCCACTCTGAACGTCAAACTGATCGCGTTAGAAGAGAAATCCCCGTTGTCACAACTCGAATTGCGGCGTGTGTGCGCGGCCAGCGCTCGTACGGCCATGCGAGACTGGACGAACCATTCCCAATAGCCTTGAATCTGTTGATTGCGATCATGCCGGATGACGGGCGTTCCACCCACCGCGCAGGGCCCCGTAGTCACACCGTTGGCGGTTTCCGTCGAAATCAGGTCTCCGTAACCGTTGAACGATGCCAGCGCGTTGACGCCCCACCGGGAAACTTCCCTGTAGCGCCGGTCGAAAAACACTCGAAGCTCGTTGACGATGTAGTTGGTGTTGTAAAACGACGCCAATGGGCGACGGTTCACGTTGACCGCCATGTTGGACAAGCCGCCCACGGGCAAACGCCAGGTGATATTTCCGACCAGGCCACGGTAATTGGACGGTTGTTGAAGCTCCCCGGTTCCCGGTACGGGCTGCACATCGCGAAAAAGAAACCTGCCGTAGCCCAGTCGAGCAAACAGCGGCTGACGACGGCCGACCAATCCCCGGAAGCCGATCTCGAGCGCGTCATACTCTTCGCGCCTCAGAAAATCCGATTCGGCCGGCCCGCCTGGCACGAACTCGTCTTCGCGGCGTCCGGTGTACATCGCGGTGAGCTCGCCGCGACGGTAAACAGGCTGCGCGTACTCGTACTCGACATCCCATGCGACGTAATCGTTCCAGGGGATTCTCTGGTCGTCCTCGTCGCCCTCTGGTTGTACGGGGAGCTCTTCGGGACGGTAGCGCAGGTAGGAGCGCTCGACCCGCGCGCGCCATCCCGGACGCCCGGTGACTTTGCGCTGCCACTCGAGCGCCCAAGCGTTGCTGGTGAACGGGACACCCTGACGGATGATCTCGGGGCGGGGGCGGGAGATTTCGTCGTCCGGTTGGTCCGGATCCAAGTATTGCTGGAGTTCCGTGTAGCCATCGGTATAGGTCTCTTCGATGCGCAGCGTGTTGAAGCTAGAGAAATTCAGCTCGAACTTGAGGTTCCCCGTGTGCCTGTCCGTTCCCGCGAAGCTCGACTCCTTGTAAGCGAACGTGCTGCCCTCGTAGCCGAGCTCGAGCATCGACACGCGAATCGGGATGTAGGCGGTGACGCCCGCCCGCAGTGTCGTCGAAATGTCGGAGTCTTCCAGACCATCGACCTGGAACAGCTGTTGCTGTTCCTCGCTGCGGCGGAAGATGTTGTCGTCGCCAAGCACCTCGGTCTGGAACCACGGCGCGAAGAAGACCGGGCCCGCAGGCAGGCCGTCCGGAGGGTCCTCCTGCGTCGTCGCGTGGGCCATCCCGGCGACGAGGAGCGTCGCCAGGCCGAGGCAGATTGCCACCGGGCACCCACTGGGGCGCCGTCCGTTGGGGAGGATTCGTGCCATTTTGCTAGGTCTTATATACTCAGCGACTCCGCGCCTGGCTACCCTGCGGCGCCAACGGTTGACCGGCGCGGGCGGGTCGCGCCTCTTTTTCGGCCGTGGAGGCGGGTTTAGTCCGGTTCGCACGCCGAACGCGAAAATACAGAAGGCCCATAAAGCCCGTCATGCCCGCCGCCAGGGCGGCGACCAGCAGCCCCCCGAGCCAGAGGCTCTTGAACAGCACGAAGGCGAAGGCGGCCAGCGCGAACAGGGAACCCACACCGTAGAGGACCAGCACCGCGTTGCGATGGCTGAGCCCCAGGTCGAGCAAGCGGTGATGGATGTGGCCGCGGTCGGGCAGGAACAGATGCTGGTAGTTCGTCGCGGCGTAGCGTAGCGCGCTGTCGGTCCGCATGCCGCGTTTGCCGATCCGCAGCGTCCGGCGCAGCACGGTGAAGCCGGTATCCATCAACGGCACGCCGAGGACGAGCAGCGGCACCAGGATCGCGACGGCGGTGGTTCCCTTTTGGCTTCCACGCACGGAGGTCACGGCGAGGACGAAGCCCAGGAACAGACTTCCCGAGTCGCCGAGAAAGATCCTTGCCGGATTGAAGTTGTAGCGGAGAAAACCGGCCAGCGCGCCGGCCAGGGTGACACTCGCAGCGGTGACTCCGAGCAATCCGCGATCGAACGCGATGATCCCCACCGTCAGCGTGATGATCAGCGCGATTCCCGTCGCCAGGCCGTCGAGGCCGTCGATCAGGTTCACGGCGTTGGTGATCGCGACGATCCAGAGCACCGTGAGCGGCAGCGAGAGCACGCCGAGGTCGAGATCGCCGCCGAGCGGGTGCGAAATCACGTCGATGCGGAAGCCGGCGGCCCAGACGTAGACCGCGGCGACGATCTGGGCGGCGAATTTCCAGCGGAAGGAGAGCCCCCACAGGTCGTCGGCCAGTCCGACCAGGAACAGCCCCGTTGCCGCGAAGATCAGGGCACGCCAGTAGACGCCCTGCGGGATGTCGAACAGCAGGCCCGTGGTGTAAGCGGCAAAGGCCATCCCGGCCACGAATCCGGCGAAGACCGCGATCCCGCCGATCCGCGGCGTCGGTGCCGAATGGGTCTTGCGCGTGTCGGGTTCGTCGACGGCGCCGAGGTGTTGCGCCGCACGCACGAGCAGCGGCGTGACCATCCAGGTCACGCCCATGGCGACGATCAACGATGCAAAGCCGACGAGAAACATTCCCCGATCCGTTCTCCTGAGACGCGACCCGCGCGAGGCCGTCTCAATATACGAAGAGACCTCCGGAGCGTCAGCCGGAGTTCCCCCGATGGGCGCTTTTATCCGAGTTCCGTCCTATTTCTGGAACGGGAGGGCTTGCACCGACTCGACCGGCACGGTCCGGATCAGCCCCAGCCGGCGCCCGACCCAGCAAAACACCTCGAGCAGGATCAGCGTCCGGATCAGGCCGACGGATTGCCCGGCGAGTCCGCCGCCGAAATGGACGAACTGAATGAGCAGCAACATGTAGATCGCCCGACGAACCGGGTCGAGCCCCGCCGAGCCGGCGTAACGGCGGTAGACAAGCCGGACAACGACCCCCCACAGCGCCATCCCGATGAGGATTCCGGGGAGGTCGAAGTTCCAGTACAACTCGCCCGGGACGGTCACCGCGATCCGCGTCCGTTCGTCGAAGATGTTCACCACGCGGAACTTCACACCGAAATCGCGGCCCATCATGAACAGCGGTTTGTCGGGCCAGATGAAGCGTGGGACGAAGAAAGCCATCGCCGGCACGAAGATCGTGTCCCCGTTCTCGTAGGGAACCCAGCGCGGCACGTCGCGGATCACGACGGCGACCGAGTTGATCAGGGCAATGCGGCGCTTGAACGTCCCGAACGATTCATCGAGGAACTCCTCGCGGTCCATCGAGGTCAACGAATCCATGGTCATCGCCGCCCTCTGCGACGAGGGCAGGCGCGGGTCGAGCAGGCGGTAGTTGTTGAAGAACGGGAAGATGAAGAAGACCAGGATGAGGCCGATGATCACGAGCGAGCGCCACGGGAAGATCCTCCGCGCGTACCACAACGCCATCAGCGGCACGACCAGAAGGGTCAGCGCCTGGGACTTGTCCGACAGGCTGTTGAGCAGGATCACCAGCGTCGTCGGGATGAACCCGAGATACAACATCCAGCGCTGGATCCAGGTGGCCCGGCCGGACAGGACCAGCAACCAAGCCAGAGCCCACGAGTAGTAGTAGAGCGGGGCCAGCTGGGCAAAAGAGCTGACGAGACCGGAGAAGTTCGAACCGCTCCAGAAGGCGGTTCTCATCATGGCCTCCGCCGCATTGCCGATCACCCCGAGGATGCCGGGCAACGCCAGAACCGAGGCTCCGGTCGGCAGATCCTCCACCGCGCGCTCCTCCCTCGGGCGGAACCACGGCCCGAAGTAACCGCCGAGCATGCAGAGGTACCCCAGCAGGCAGTAGAGCGCCGCTTTCGGGACGAACGGGATGAGGTAGTAGTCGTACGCGACGTTGTAGGGATCGCTGACCATCCACAGGGCGCCCACGCCGAAGTACATCCAGTAACGGAATCCGAGGACGTGAATGATCTCGAACGGGTCGAACCGGTCGCGCTGGTAGGCCAGCGCCGCCGGGACGATCAGGCACAACGCCATCAGCATCGTGGTCAGGAAGATCCAGGCGTGCTCGGAGAGCGGCACGAGCAGGGCAAGGAAGCCCACTCCGAATAGAACAAGGGACGCCCGCAGCGGGCGAACCCGGTGTAAGGCCCGTTGATAGACTTCGGCCAAATCGCCTCCCGTTCCTCCGTGTTGTATACCCACCTTCGCTCGACCTGCCACTGCCGGACGGCATCGAAACCGGGATCAGGGTCGCCGGCCGGCCTCCAAATCCCTGCGAAGGGCCGCGGTCGCGGCCAGATCGGGGTGCCGTCGATCGAGGTCCGCGAACGCGGCCCGGGCCTTGCCGAGTTCCCCCTGGTCGATGAAGACGCGCACGAGCGAAACCAGCGGTTCGTACCGTTCGGGATGTTTCCGGATCGCCTCCCGCAGGTTGTGGGCCGCTCGCTCGTGGTTCCCGGTCACCCGGGCGGCCTCGGCGAGGCGCAAGGACGCATCGAGCCGATGGGGCTCCAACCGCTTTACTTCCGCCCACAGGTCGAGCGCGAGGTCCCACTGATCCAGTCGCTCGGCCAGGTCGGCCTGGGCGAATACCGCCGGAGGTTTCATGGGCGCTTGTTTCTCCGCCTCGATCAAGGCGACACGGGCCTCGTCGTAACGCTCCTGTCCGACCAGGCTCAGGCCGAGGTAGTAGTGCGCCTCGGCGACGTTGAGCGGAACTCCATCGAGCTCGAGCGCCTGACGCAGCTGCTCTTCCGCCGCTTCCCAGTTCTCCCGTCGGACCTCGATACGGCCAAGCGCGATCCGGTGGCGCACGGGGCGCATCCAGGGGGCGCGGCCCAGGCTGTCGTGCGCGCCGCGCGCGAAGGCGTCGAGTATCTCGAGGTCCGGCGGTCGTAACGAGCGGTAAGGGTGAAGCTCGTAGACGGGCAACGCCAGCGCCGACGCGTAGACCGCTTCGAGCGTCTCCGGCCGCAACCGATAGTCGTAGTAGACGTAGGCCAGCTGGTCATGGAACGGGTACCAGTTGGGCTCGCGTTCGAGGGCAATCCGCATCAACCCGATGGCCACGCGGCCGGGATGCCCGACGAACGCCCAGCGGTCCTCGGCCAGCAGCGTCAACGGGACTCCCTGCCGGTGGATCGAGAGTCGCTCGGCCTGGTGGTAGAGCTTGCCCAGCGCCATCCAGTACCACCCGGATGCCGGGCTGGAGGCGAGCGCCGCGCTGGCGTCGACGAACGCCTCGGCCAGCAACGGTGCGACGTCCTCCGGGGCCTCCCCCGCCTCGATCCGCCGTTGCCACTGCCCCAGACGAACCTCGCCGGCGAGCCAGCGGACTTCCGCCGAGAGCTCACCGACGGCGGACCGATCGAGAAGCGGGAGGGCCTGCTCGTAACGGCCGAGCCGCGCATTCCGACGGCCTTCGGAATACGACAATCCGGCAACGAGGCCGTAAACCGCCCGGGCGGCAAACACGATCGATAAGACGCACAGGGCCCAGAACAGGAAACGCCGGGAGCTCAATCGAAGTCCTCCCGAGCGACGAGGATCCCGGCCGCCGCGACGAAGAGCAGCGCGTTGGCGGGGATCTGATGATTGAAATCGACGGCGGCGTGTAGGAACAGGCAGCCCAGCCCGATCGCCAGGCCGCGCGCCCTCAGGCTGCGGCGCGCGTTGATCACGGCCAGCCGTGCGAAGCATGCCAGCATCGCCAGCAGTAGCAATGCGCCGGGCCAACCCGTCTCGACCACGATCTCGAAGTAATCGTTGTGCAGGTGCGCCATTCGGGCATCACCGCCGGCCGGCGCGTAGATCGGGAACACCTCGCGAAACGCTCCCACGCCGGCGCCCGTCGTCAGGAAGTCGTTCAACATCGTCCAGGCCGCGCGCCAGCCCGCGAGCCGTTCGACGTCGGTCAGACCGCCGGCCCCCAGCTCGAAGAAGCCCGCCACCCGCCGGCCGACGCCGGCGAGCGTGATCGCGAGTGACGCGATGAGCGCCGCTCCGAGCATGCCCGCGCCCAGCTTCCAGCGGATGGATTGCGTCACCGGCGCCGTCACAACGACCAAGATCACCGCCGCGCTCATCAACACGACCGCCGCGCGGCTGCCGGAAAGAACGCCGGCGAGGAAGCAGCACGCGGCCGTGGCCAGCAGGATGGGGAACGGCAGCGCGGAGCGTCGCTTCAACCGGCGCGCCGACCACGCGGCCGCCGCCACCCACGGCACCGCGAGTTCCATCACCGCCGCGAAGTGAGCGGGATTCACGTAGGGACCGAAAGGGTTCGTCTCCTGCACCGTGGGGCGGATCCAATAGAGCCGGTCGTTGCCGACCGCCGCGAAGATCAGCCCGAACAGCGCAAGAGCCAGGAAGTCGACGAACAGGATCGCCTCGAACACGCGTCGGCGCTCCGGGTCTCTCGCACCCGCGTGGAACATCACGAAGGCGATCAGCAATGGAATGAACCAGAAGACCCGCTCCAACGTGAAGTCCGGCGCCAGCGAGATCGGGCGCCACCCGGCCCAGCGGCCCCCGACACTCGCCGACACGGGCCCCTCGGGTTCGCGTGGCAAGGCGATGTCGTCGACTTCGGGAACCTCGGCGAGCGCCCGGGATTCCAGCCACGCGATCGGGTCGGACGACTCGCCCGTCCCGTAGCCGGGAAACGTCGAGCTGTAGAGCTCGTGCGCCTTGGGGCTGACCTGTCCCAGAAGTCCGGGCGGCAACGGCAACAGCTGCAGCAGCGCCAGGCAGAGAATCAGGACCGCCGGCACGAGCAACCCGCGGATGCGAGTCAACTCCCATTCCGCGCGACGCGCCCCGGCTGCACGGAGCGTTGCGGCAACGACGATCAGCAGGCCGGCCAGCCGGTAGGCCCAGATCTCGATCCCACCGAAGGCCCAGGGCAAGAGGGCCACGGCGGCGAGCAACAAGCGATCGGGAAGGTCGAGAGATGCAACGGGAAACCAGACGCGAGGGTCCGCTCTCACAGCAGGTCCTTGCGTCGCCGGCGGCGCAACTCTTCGAGCACCTCACGTACGCGCTCGGAGCTGCCGCGGGCAACGACGAGAAGAGCGTCCTCGGTGTCGACGACCGTGACCCCCGGAACATCCACCAGGGCAATCAGCCGTTTGTCGCCGAGAACCACGCTCCCCTCGCTCTCGATGAGGATCGCCTCACGAGATGCGCCGGGCGTACCTTCGAGCAGATCGGAGGCGGTGTCCCAGGACCCGATGTCGTTCCAGCCGGCGTCCAGCGGGACGACGCGGACACCCCGGGCGCGCTCCATCACCGCGTAGTCGACGGACTTCCGCGGCGCGCGGGTCCATTGCGCGGTCTTGCCCGCCGCCACGCCGCGCACCGCGCGGGCCATCGCGGGCGCGGTACGCGCCATCTCCTCCAGGAAACGGTCGCAGCGCCAGGCGAACATCCCTGCATTCCAAAGATAGTTCCCGGCCCTGAGAAAGCGTCTGGCACGGGCGGCGTCCGGCTTCTCGACGAAGGACGAGACGTCCACGGGCCGTCCCCGCAGCGGTCGTTCGGCGCAGCGCAGGTAGCCGAATCCCGTCGCCGGTCGATCGGGCTTCACGCCGAGACAAACGAGCGAACCTGCAGTTGCCTCGCGAACAGCGCGGTGCACGGCGGCAACGAAGCGATGGGAGTTCCGTATCAGGTGATCCGTCGGGAAGACAGCGGCAATCGCTTCCGCGTCGAGTGCCGCGATTCGCGCGCAGGCCAGCCCGATCGCCGGGCCGGTATCCCTTGGGGATGGCTCGACGACGAGCCGATCGGCTCCGAGCGCCGGCAACTCGGCTCGCACGGCCGCCCGCAGTTCACGCGGTGCGACAACCCAGATGCGTGTTGCCGGCGCGAGCCGGCGAGCACGCTCCCACGTCTGGCGCAAGAGCGAGACCTTACCGCCGAATGCAAGGAATTGCTTGGGACGCGCGTGCCGGCTCAAGGGCCAGAAGCGCGTGCCGCTACCGCCGGCGAGCAGGACGACGTGCAACTTCGCGGGCGGTCGGCGCGCGCCCATGTCAATAAGCGTCCAGCGTCCGCCGGAGCCCCTCGACGAGATCGACTCGGGGTTCGAAACCGAGATGCTTTTGGGCCTCATCGATGCCGGCCATCGAGTGCTTGATGTCCCCGGGACGGGGATCCGCGTGAATCGGCTCGACCGCCCGCCCGGTGAGCTCGGCAAGGGTGCCCACCAGATCGTTGAGGCTGATCCGCGTCCCACAGCCGATGTTGAACGCGCGCCCCAGGGCGGCCTCCCCGGCCCGAGACGCCAACAGGTTGGCCTCGATCACATTCGCCACGAAGGTGAAATCACGTGTCTGCTCGCCGTCCCCGTAGATCGTCGGCGGGGTGCCCGACTTGACCGCGGTGATGAACCTGGGGATCACCGCCGCATAATCGCTGTCCGGGTCCTGGCGCGGACCGAAGACGTTGAAGTAACGCAGGGCGACGGTGGGAGTACCGTACAGGCGATGGTACAGGCTGCAGTAGGTTTCCGCCGCGAGCTTCTGCAGGCCGTAGGGAGAGATCGGTGCCGGTGCCATCGACTCCACCTTGGGCAGCGTTTCGCTCTCGCCGTAGAGCGACGACGACGACGAGTACACGACGCGTTCAACGTTGTGGCGGCGTGCGGCCTCCAGCACGGCCAGCGTTCCGCGCACGTTGACGTCGTGGGTGGTGACCGGATCGGCGACCGAACGCGGTACCGACGGGATGGCGGCCAGCAGCAAGACGTAGTCGGCCCCGGCGACCGCCTCGTCGCATGCCTCGGCGTCGCGAATGTCGCCCTCGATCAAGCGGTAGGTTCCACCACCCTCGGCAGCCCATCGATCGGCGTGCTCGAGATTCCTCCGGCGGCCGGTGGCGAAGTTGTCGAGTACGCGAACCTCTTCTCCCGAACCCAGCAGGTGCTCCGCGATGTTCGACCCGATGAACCCGCCGCCGCCGGCAACCACGTAGACGGACACGTTACCTCCCCACGCCCGTGTATTCGAAACCCAGATCGCGCATGCGCTCCGGTCCGTAAATGTTTCGCAGATCGACCACAATGGGACGAGCCAGTAGACCCTTCATCCTACTGAAATCCAGCGAGCGAAACTGGTTCCACTCGGTCGCCAGGATCAGGGCATCGGCGCCGCTGACCGCCTCGTACTCGTCACCGCAGTAGACGACCCCGTCACGGGGCGCTCCGACGAGCTCAGCGTTGGCGATCGGATCGAACGCGCGCACCGTAGCGCCGGCCTCGAGCAAGCGGTCGAGGATCGCGATCGCGGGCGACTCCCTCAGATCGTCCGTGTTCGGCTTGAACGTCAAACCCAGGAGGGCGAGCGTGGCTCCGTTCAGTGACCCACCGACCGCCGCTTTGATTTTCTCGATCATGCGCGGCGCCCGGTCGTCGTTGACCTCGATCACGGCCTTGACGATGCGCAGGTTCACCCCACGATCGTTGGCCAGCTCGTTGACGGCGCGCGTGTCCTTGGGAAAACAGGAGCCGCCGTACCCGGGACCCGCGTGGAGGAACTTCGGCCCGATGCGGCGATCCAGTCCCATCGCCTTGGCCACCACGTGGACGTCGGCGCCCACCGCCTCGCACAGGTCGGCCATCTCGTTGATGAACGAGATCTTGGTCGCCAGGAAGGCGTTGGACGCGTACTTGATCACCTCGGCCGTGACGACGTCGGTCACGACGATCGGCGTCTCGATCAGGTACAGCGGACGGTAGAGGTCCTGGAGGATCGCCGCCGATTGGGCGTCCTCGGTCCCGAGCACCACGCGGTTGGGACGCATGAAGTCCTCGATGGCCGAGCCCTCACGCAGGAACTCGGGGTTGGAAGCGACGCTGAACGGGTGGTCGCCCTTGCGGTTCTCTTCAATCACCTCGCGCACCATCTTTCCGGTGCCCGCCGGGACGGTGCTCTTGGTGACGACAACCTTGTAGGAGTCGAGGTTCTCCCCGATCGACTTCGCGACGGCGCGGACGAACGAGAGATCGGCGCGACCGTCGTCGTCCTGGGGCGTCCCCACCGCGATGATCACGATCAGCGCCTCGCGAATCGCATCTTCCAGGTTGGTCGTGAACTTCAACCGCTCACCCCTCACGTTGCGCTGCACGAGATCGTCGAGACCGGGCTCGTAGATCGGGATCTTCCCGGCCTGCAGGCTCTCGATCTTGGCCGCGATCTTGTCGACGCAGGTGACCTGGTTCCCGAACTCGGCGAAGCACGCCCCGGTCACCAATCCGACGTATCCCGTTCCAACCACACAGATATTCATCGCTTCTTCCCTGACTCGAGTGGCCGCCGGGTTTCGAACCACTCGCGAAATTCTTGCAAACCCCGGTCGAGCGTGACCGACGCCTCCCAACCCAACTCGCTTTTCGCCCGTGAGGTGTCGGCCCATGTTCGGTCGACGTCACCGGGTTGATCGGGTAGCCGCCGCACTTTGGGCCGGACATCGAAAGCCCGACCGATCGTCCGGATCAGGTCGCCCAGTTGGATGGTGCGCGACCCGCCGAGATTCCATACATGAAAGCCGTCGGCACGGTCGAGCGCCCGCAGGACGCCGGCGACGATATCGGAAATGAAGGTGTAATCCCGAGCACTCGACCCGTCGCCGTACTGCTCGATCTCCTCGCCACGCACCATCTTGGCGGCGAACTTGTGGATCGCCATCTCGGGTCGCTGGCGCGGACCGTAAACGGTAAAAAACCGCAGGCACGCCATGCGGATCCCGAACAAGTGGTGATGCGCATGACACAGGACCTCCCCCGCTTTTTTCGTCGCCGCATAGGGTGAGATCGGATGATCCACGGGATCCGTTTCGGAGAACGGCACCTTCTCGTTGTTGCCGTAGACCGAGGATGACGAGCCGAAGACGAAGCGATCGACGCCGTGCTTGCGGCAGGCTTCCAACATGCGGGTCGTCCCGTCCAGGTTGACCGAGCTGTACAGCACCGGGGCTTCGATCGAGGGCCGTACTCCGGCGCGGGCGGCGAGGTGAATCACCGCCGAGAATCCGTGCTCGCCGAACAGACGATCCAGCAGCTCGGAGTCGCGGATGTCCCCCTCGACCAGCCTGTATGCCGGGTTTTCGAGTGCCGTGGCGACATTGGAGCGTTTGATCCGCGGGTCGTAGAAGTCGTCGAAGTTGTCCAGCGCGACGACCTGCCGGCCGGCGGCGAGAAGTCGATCCACGGTGTGCGAACCGATGAAGCCCGCACCGCCGGTGACCAGGATGGGCCCGCCGGAAGCCATCTACAGCTTCCGAATCTTGGAACGCCCACGCTTGACGCTTCGAGTCGCGTTCCGGGTGTCCAGGATGAGCGCTGCGTCTCGCACGATCTGATCGTAGTCGTACGTGGAATGATCGGTGATCACCAGGACCAGATCGGCGCGGGACAGGCTAGCCTTGTTCAGCGCGGAACGCCGGTAGGTCTTGGCCCCGTCGACGCTCAGCCGGGGGGTGAACGGATCGTGGTAAGAGATCTTTGCACCGCGTTGCTCGAGCAGGCGGATCACATCGAGTGCCGGGGACTCGCGCACGTCGCCGGTGTCCTTCTTGTAGGTGACGCCGAGCACGAGAATCTTGGATCCTTTGACACTCTTCTTCTTGTCGTTGAGCAGATCGGCCGCGCGGCGCACGACCTCATGCGGCATCTGGCCGTTGATCTCCGAGGCCAGCTCGATGAAGCGCGCCGAGTAGTTCAGCGTCTTCAGCTTCCACGACAGGTAGTGCGGATCGAGCGGGATGCAGTGGCCGCCGATGCCCGGGCCCGGGTAGAAGCGCATGAAGCCGAACGGCTTGGTCGCGGCCCCGTCGATCACCTCCCAGACGTCGATCCCGAGCTTCTCGCACATCAGCGCGATCTCGTTGACCAGCCCGATGTTGACCGCGCGGAAGGTGTTCTCGAGCAGCTTGATCATCTCGGCCGCCTGGGTCGACGACACCGGGTGCACCTGCTCGATGGCCTGGCGATACAGGTGAACCGCCACCTGGGTACAGGCGCGCGTGGCCCCGCCGACGACCTTGGGAGTGTTGTGCGTGGTGTACACCGCGTTGCCGGGATCGACGCGCTCGGGTGAAAAGGCCAGGAAATAGTCCTTGCCGACCCGCAAGCCGTCGCGCTCGAGGCGCGGACGCATCACCTCCTCGGTGGTCCCGGGATAGGTCGTGCTCTCCAGCACGATGAGCTGGCCCTCGCGAAGCTGGGGAGCGATCTCGTTGACGGCCGAGACGATGTACGAGATGTCCGGGTCCTTCGTCTTGCGTAGCGGGGTCGGGACGCAGATCAGGATTGCATCGAAGCGGTGGCAGCCGCGGTAGCTGTCCTGTGCCGTGAGCCTCTTCTTCCTGACCATCTCGCGGACGTCGGCCGAGGAGACGTCCTGGATGTGCGATTTACCCGCGCGAATCCCGGCGATCTTCTTGGAATCGACATCGATGCCCGTAACGCGGTACCCGGCCTTGGCGAATTCGAGCGCCAACGGCAGACCGACGTAGCCCATCCCCACCACGCCGATGCGGGCCGAGCGGTCCGAGATGCACTCGCGCAGGGCCAGAGCGACTTTGGACATCGAATTACCTCAGAGACCTGTTTCAGGTACGGCTCGGTGAAATATAGAGACGGGACCCCAAACTTGCCACCGTGTTTATTCGGACCCGGCGGCCTCGTCAGGCGAAGCCTTGATCCCCTTTTTCTGGTAATGGCGCATCAGCCAGCGGGCGAACTTGGAGTCGTTGACGCCGGCGACGACTTCCTCCATCCCATCGTACAGCGCGCGCTCGTTGACCAACGCTCCGAGAGTCCCGTCACCGCGGTTGATCTTGGAACTGACCTCGGCAAGGTTGGAGAGCAGCGACTGGAAATCCGCGGCGAGTGCCTCGGAGTATTCCTCGTCGTTGAGCAACTTGCCGACGAACCCGCGCGTCGAATCGAGGTTGGCCGCGACGCGCTTGAGACTCGCCGCCGCTTCCGCCAGGTCCTTGACCGCCTGCTTACCCGAGCCGTCCTCGCGCAGCATCTCACCCAGGGCGCCCTCGCCGGCATCCAACCGTTCAACGATGCGCGCCAGGCCGTCCACCGCATCTCCCAACGCATCGACCCGCGCGGCGAACGCCTCGTCCTGGAGCAGCCGGCCGATGAAGCCCTTCCCGGCACGTAGCTCGCCCGTGATCGCCTGGAGATTCTCCAGCGCGCCACCCAGCGCCTCGATGCCGGCCTTGCCGAACTCGGGATCCGTGATCGCCTTGCCGAGCAGCGCTTCGCCGGATTCGAGGGACTGCAGGATGTTCTTGAGCGACACACTGATCTCGTTGATGTTCTCGGACGCGCCGGCGACGGCGGCAAGCAGCTCGGTGTCCTGCTCGAGCTCGATCACGGCCCCCTCGGGCAACTCGGAGGCGCCGGGCGTCCCCGCCGAAAGCTCGACGAACTTTTCGCCCGAGAGCAACTGAAGGATCTTCAGCGAGGCCTTGGAGTCCGTCCGGATGCGCTGGCGATAGGCCGCGTCGACACCGATCTCGACCTCGATCCCTGCGCGGGTCGCGTCCGTCGAGAGGTCGATCCCGATGACCGACCCGATCTGGACGCCGTTCATCTTGACCGGCGACCCGATGCCCATGCCCTCCACGCTCGGGAAGACCACGAGGTAACGCACCTCGCTGCGGAACAGGTTCGATCCGTCGCCGAGGGCCATGATCGTGATGGCAAGGATGACCAGCGCCAGCGCGAACATCGCGCCGACGGCCACGTCCCTCGACGTCTTCTTACCCTTAGCCATAACCGCCTCCCTCGAGGAAGTTCTTGAGACGCGGCTCGGTGCTCCGACGCGCCTCCTCCACGGTTCCGTCGAACAGGATACGCCCTTCGTAGATGAACGCGATCCTGTCGCCGACGGTGAACGCCGAATGGATGTCGTGGGTCACCACGATCGAGGTAACGCCGAGTCTTTTCTGCAGGTTGCGAATGAGGCGATTGATCGCGTTCGCCGTGATGGGGTCGAGACCGGTCGTCGGCTCGTCGTACAGGATCGCCCGCGGTGCCAGCGCGATCGCCCGGGCCAGCGCGACACGCTTGCGCATCCCGCCCGACAGGCTCGCCGGCATCAGATCCTCCACGTCCTCGAGCTCGACGAGCCCGAGCACCTCGCGAACCCGGTCGCGAATCTCCTCGTCGGAACGATCCGTGTGCTCGCGGAGCGCGTAGGCGACGTTGTCCTCGACGGTCATCGAATCGAACAGCGCGCCGGCCTGAAACAACATGCCGACCTTCTTGCGCGTCTCGATCAGTTGCTCCTCGTCGAACTCCTGGATCTCGACGTCGTCCACGAAGACCCGGCCCGAGTCGGGGCTGTGCAAACCGATCGTGTGCTTGATCAACACCGACTTACCGGTCCCGGAGCCCCCGAGTACCACCACGGTCTCGCCGCGCCCGATGGCCAGATCGACGCCGCGCAGCACGGCCTTGTCGCCGAAGCTCTTGTGGACGCCCTCGTAGCGGATGAAATGTCCGGCCATCACAACACCAGCAGGAACATCTTGGTGAGGAAGAAGTCGGAGATGATCACGGAGATGGAGGACACCACCACGGTGTTCGTCGTGGCCTTGCCCACACCATCGGCGCCGCCGCGCGTGTTGATGCCGTTGTAGCACGCGATCACGCCGATGAAGAAGGCGAAGAATACGGTCTTCCCGACACCGCTGACGACGTCGGTGATGGTCAACGCCCCGAGGACATGAGACATGTAATAGGCGCGTGATTGCCCGATCTCGAACAACGCCATCAACAGGCCGCCGAACAGCGCGATCGTGTCGGCGAGGATCGTCAGCACGGGCAAGGTCAGGACCAGCGCCGCGACGCGCGGCACGACCAGCTTGCGCACGGGGTTGGCGGCCAGGGCGCGCAGCGCGTCGACCTGCTCGGTGACCGCCATCGAGCCCAGCTCCGCCGTGATCCCGGCACCGACGCGGCCGGCGACCATCAACGCTGCGAGCACGGGCCCGAGCTCGCGCACCACGGACAGCGCGACGATGTCGCCGACGAACGACTTCCCACCGTACGCGGCCAGGGAATAAGCGGTCTGGATCGCCAGCACCATTCCCGTGAACAGCAGGGTCACGTTGGTGATCGTCAGCGAACGCACGCCGAGCTGGTAAAACTGCTCGACCCAAAGATCGATCTCGAACGGTCGCTTGAACGTGTGCCGGAGCGTCAGCCCGGAGAGGCGGACCATCCCGCCGAGTTGCTGCAGGATGGCGAACAGCCAGCCCGCTCGCCCCATCGACGCGTCGGGGGGAGCTCCGTTCGGGCGGCGCGAGGCGCCGATGCGAATGGTGACGACCATGACTCGAAAAGAGCATAGGGGCCGCGGCATTCGACGGTCAAGGCGTTGAAAATTCTCCTACTTGCGGGTCACGAACGCGCACGGAGCCACAGGACGGCATGGAGGATCGAAAAGAACAAGTCGGCCAGTGCCAGGCCCAGGAAGGTGGCCGACCCGCCGCCGAACCAGACCGTGCCCAGGTAAACGAACCCGGCGAAACGCCCCAGCACGGCGACGATCACGATCCCGCGGTAGCGCCGCGGATCGGCGGCGGCCAGCAGGTACATCGCCGCGAGCATGAGCAGGAAGACCCCGTTGAAGCGCAGGTAGACGAGATCGTCGGGCAGTTCGAGACGAAGCAGACCCGCGGAGGGTGCGGGGAAGAACAGGATCGCCACGGCGAACAGCGCATCGTAGACCGCGGCAAGCAGCATCGAATATCCGACGTGGCGCCAGCGTGGGTCGATCCTCTCCCCGTGCTCCAAAGCATCCCTCCGCCGACGATTATAGTGCGCCGCGACTGTAGTAATCTGGCCGTTCGCCTGGCGGGGACCTTGGATGACGTTACGTGGCCTGTGGACCGGATTCGTCATGGCGGTGACGACCGTGGTCTGCGCGTCGATCGCCGCCATCTGGACGAACCTCCGTCCGGGAAGCGACGTGGCGATGGTCGTCGGCCGCGTCTGGGGCCGGCTGAACTACCGTGCCGCCGGGGCACGTTTGACTTACGAGAGTCTCGACACCGCTCGTGCGCACACCCCGTGCATCTACATCTCGAATCATCAGTCCAACGTCGACATCTGGGCGCTCATCGCGGTACTGCCGAAGCAAACCCGGTTCGTCGCCAAGCAGTCGTTGTTCAAGATCCCGCTGCTCGGCTGGGCCTTGCGCGTCTCCGATTTCATCCCGATCGATCGGGCCAATCGTTCGAAGGCGATCCGCAGCCTCGACGATGCCGCGGCCAAGATCCGCGGCGGCCGCCCCGTGGTGTTGTTCGCCGAGGGCACGAGGTCCGCGGGCGACACGCCGGCGCCGTTCAAGAAGGGTCCGTTCCACCTGGCACTGGCCGCGGGGGTCCCGATCGTCCCGGTGGCGATCTCGGGCTCCGGGGCGGTGATGCCCCCACGAGGCCTGAAGGTTCGACCGGGGCCGGTGACGGTCCGTTTCTGCGATCCGATCGATGTCGAGCCGTACCGCCCCAAGGACGTTCAGGGGCTCCTCGACGCCGTCCATGCCGTGATCTCCCGGGCGCTCGCGCAATGACCCGGGCCAGGCTCATGGCGACCTTGGCGCGTCGCGTCGCGCGCGACCCCTTGCTGCGCCTCATGCGAGACGCCGTTCGCGCGAGCGGCGCGGGCGCTTTCCTCGTCGGGGGTCCGGTCCGCGACGCCGCGCTCGGCCGGCCGTGCCGGGACGCGGATTTCACCGTCGTCCGCCGGATGACTCCGCTGCTGACCGAGATCGGGCAGCGCCTCGGGACCCGCGGGTTCCGCTTTCGCAAACGTGGCGTGACCACCTGGCGGTTCGCCGCGGCCACGGGCGAGGTCGACCTCGTCGACGCCGTTCGACGTGGCCTCGAGGGCGACCTCCGGCGCCGCGAGCTGACGATCAACGCGCTGGCCTACGACCTCGGATCGGGAAGGCTTGCCGACCCGCTGGGGGGCCTGCGCGATCTCCGCGCCCGGCGGCTGCGCGCACCGCGTGCCGACGCGTTCCGCGACGACCCGGCCCGTTGCCTGCGCGCGGCGCGGTTTCTCGCCGAGCTTCCGGGCTTCCGCGTCGAGCGCGAGACCCGGCGCCTGCTCATGGCCGCGTCGGCGCGGGCGCGTCGCGTCGCGGCCGAGCGCGTGCGCGTCGAGCTGGACAAGCTGCTGGCGGGGGCTCGGCCCCACGATGGCCTGACCGCGTTGCACGATTGGGGCCTGCTGGAGCCGCTGCTTCCGGAGCTGCTCCCGACGCTGGGCTGCGCCGCCGGCCACGGCAGGCCGGACGTCTGGCGTCACACACTCCGGGCCATCGAGCTGAGCGCCACACGCCCACGTCTGCCATCGCACAACGTGGTGCGTGGACGGGACGAGCTGGCGCTGCTGCGCTGGACGCTGCTGTTGCACGACATCGCCAAACCGGCCACGTATGCGGTCGAGCCCTCGGGCAAGCCCACGTTCCACGGGCACGAAGTGCTCGGCGCGAAGATGGCGAACCGGTTGCTCGAGCGTTTGCGTTTCGACACGCGTGCCCGCCGTCGGATCACGACGCTGATCCGCCTTCATTTACGACCCGGCCACCTCGCGGATGCCGGTGCGCCGGCTCGCGGGATGCGTCGCCTTGCCCGCGACGCAGGCGAGGACCTGCCTCTGCTCTGCCTGCACGCCGCGTGTGACGCCTGCGGCTCGGGCGCGACCGGTGGTACCGCCCGCTGGCGCCGCCTGAGCCGCGTCCTGCGTCGCCTGCCCGAGGTTCAGGCCCGGCTGCGCAAGCTTCCGACCGCTCCCCTGCTGACGGGCACGGACGTCATGCGGGTGACGGGCCTCGGGCCGGGCCCGCGTATCGGCCGGCTCCTGAACGAGCTCGCGGACGCCCGCGACGACGGCCTGATCTCGACCCGGCGCCAGGCGTTGGCCTATCTCGAGAAAAAGACCCGCTAACGAAACAGCTGCCGGATCTGCTCCAGGCTCGGCATCGAGGGGTGGGTCCACATGCCGGTGTACTTCCGGGTTGCCAGCCATTGCGAGAGGAAGATCAGCGTGCTTCCCGTGCTCACGACGACGGCGACGCCGGTTGCGCCCCAGCGCTGGACGGCGAAGTAGCAGGTAACGATCGACAATCCGCTACCCACGACGGCGATGCGCATCAGGATGTGCTGGTGCCCGGTCATCGCCATGGTGACGCCCGATGAGCCGGTCAGCACGTTGGCGACCTTGGCGATCGACAGGATCGAGAGGATCGTCGCCCCGGCGGCGTACGAGTCGGGGTAGAAGGTGCCGAGGATCGGGCCGCCGAAGAAGATGAAGGCGGCGAGGACGACGATCGCGGGGATGCCGGCGAGCGCCGCGGTCTGGCGCAGGATGCGCTCGAGGCGGCGCCTCTCGCCGCGGGCGTAGAGCTCGGCGATGTACGGCGGCACGAGCAGGTTGATCAGGATCAACGGCTGCGATACCAGCAGCACGAGCCGGGCCGCGGCACCGTAGATCCCGACCTCGGACTTGGTCAGGAACGCGCCGAGGATCCAGCGGTCGGCGTGCGCGAGCATGTTGTTGACCATCACGATGGTCCACAGCGGCGCGGCCGTATCGAACAACTCTCGTGCCGTCATCGAGCCGCGTTCGACCGGCAACTCCCTGACGTGCAGCCGGTACAGGACCAACAGTCCGATGCCGAGGCTGACGGCAGCGGCGACGACGATCACCTGGAGCACCACGACGATCGTCGTGTGCCCGCGGAAAAAGAAGATCGCCGCGAGCAAGCTCACGTTCAGCACCCCGGTCACGGCCCCGCCGAACAGCGCGGCAAACCGCAGGTCCTTGAACCCGCGGAAGCTCTCGGAGGTGATGACCTGGAAGCTGATCAGCACGGCCCACACGGCCAGCGCGCCGATCGAGGCGGCGAGCTCGGGCGCGTCCCAGAGGCGCTTCACCAGCAGCGCCCCCGGCCCCGCGATCATCAGGACGAACACGACCCCAGCACCGACCACGGCACAGCGGTAGACGAGGCGCAGCGTCTCGCGTGCCCTTCCCGGCCGTGCGAGCCCCAGCGATTCGGCAATGAACCTCACGGCGGTCTGATGCAGGCCGAGTTGCGCGGTCACCGCGGCGACCGAGACCAGCGAGAACGCGATGACGTAGGTACCGTAGCCGTCGCCGTCCAGCATGCGCGTGAGCAGCGCTTCGTTGGCCAGCGTGCAGAGCACGGTAAGGGTCTTGCCGAAGAGAACCCACGCACCGCCGCCGAGCATGCGGCGTTTGAGGGAAGGCGCGGGTCGGGGCTCGCTCGCTTCGGTCATGTCAACCTGCGGCCCCTCGCATCGATCAGATCATGTCGCGGGTCGAGGAAGGCGTCAAGCCAGGTATTCGCGTAGCGGCTGCTCCAATCCCGCCGGAGTGGCCAGCAGGCCGGGCAGCAGCGTGTTTCTCTGGTTGAACTTCAACGCCTCGCCGTCGGGGCGCCATACGGCGCCACCGGCGGCACGAACCAGTGCGGTCCCTCCGGCAACGTCCCATTCGTTCTTGGGCACCAGGGTCCACGTGGCATCGGCCAGTCCGGCGGCGACCAGCCCCATCTTGCAGGCAACCGAACCCATCGGCTCGACGGCGAAGGGGGCGCCGCCGAAGCGTTCCCACTGGCCCCGTTTGACCTCGGATCGACTCGCCAAGACCCTGACGCCGTCCAGCCGGTCGAGCTGGCGCACCGTGGCCGGCTCACCGTTGACGGTCACTCCGGTCTCGAGCGAGCCCAGGATCGTCAACTCGCGCGTCGGGATCAGGATGCCGCCCGCAACGGGTTGCGCGCCCTCGACCAGCCCGACCGAGACACACCACTCGGGGATGCCCTGAACGAACTCCTTGGTGCCGTCGAGCGGATCGACGATCCACGTGCGTGCGCACCCCAGCCGTGCCGGATCGTCGACGGTCTCCTCGCTCAGCCAGCCTTCACCGGGTTGCGGCAGCGTGCAGCGCAGTGCTGCGTCCACCGCCTCGTCGGCTTCGGTGACGGGGTCGCCCTCGGATTTCAGACGGTGCTCGATCTCACCGGGCGAGAATCGCTGCAGGACGTCGGCGGCGCGGCGCAACGCCTCGCCGATCCGCGCCAGATCGTCGGTGCGGCTCAAGCGTCGGTCTCGACGCCGACGTAGCCCTCGCGCTCGAGGTACAGGAGGACCTCCTGGGCCGACTGCTCGGGCGTCAGCTCGGTCGTATCCAACACGATCTCGGCGTCCTCCGGCTCCTCGTAGGGGTCCGAGATCCCCGTGAACTCCTTGATGATCCCGGCGCGGGCCTTCGCGTAAAGCCCCTTTCGATCTCGTTCCTCGCAGACGCTGACCGGCGCGTCGACGTGGACCAGGAAGAATCCGCCCAGCGGCTCGATCGCCTCGCGCACCTGGCGTCGCACGGCGTCGTAGGGCGCGATCGGGGCGCAGATGGCGATGCCGCCGTTCTTCGTGATCTCGGAGGCGACGTAGCCGATGCGCCGGATGTTGATGTCGCGGTGCTCCTTCGAGAAGCCGAGCTCGGACGAGAGGTTCTTGCGGACGATGTCGCCGTCGAGCAGGGTCACCGGGCGGCCGCCCATCTCGAGGAACTTGACCAGCAGGGCGTTGGCGATGGTCGACTTGCCCGCGCCGGACAGCCCGGTGAAGAACACCGTGAAGCCCTGCCGCACGCGCGGCGGGTGGCGCTGCTGCAGCGCCGCGGCCACGTCCGGGAAGGTGAACCACTCGGGGATCTCGCGCCCCTCGGCCAGCCGCTTGCGCAGGTCGGTCCCGGAGATGCTCAGCACGCGAGCGTCTTCCTGGACCTCGTCGATCGGCACGTACTCGTCCTGATCCTCGACGTACACGAGCATGCGGAAGGGCACCATCGCGACGCCGAGCTCCTGCTCGTGCTCGCGCATCAGCTCCTGGGCGTCGTACGGACCGTAGAACGGCGCGCCGGCGGAATCGACGCCCGGCCCGGCGTGGTCGCGACCGACGATGAAGTGGGTGCAGCCGTAGTTCTTGCGGATGATCGCGTGCCACACCGCCTCGCGCGGCCCGCCCATGCGCATCGCCAGCGGCAGCAGCGACAGCATCATCGTGTTGAGCGGGTAACGCGAGCGGATCGCCTCGTAGCAGTGCACGCGCGTGTAGTG
>JABAOE010000821.1_pt2 | contig 27136 bp, 23 predicted proteins | sample 7062141 | NCBI WGS metagenome assembly JABAOE01 (sample SAMN14538627, study PRJNA623070) | marine sediment metagenome | biome: marine biome [ENVO:00000428]; feature: marine pelagic biome [ENVO:01000023]; material: deep marine sediment [ENVO:00002113] | place: India: Gulf of Khambhat ...
ACCGATGGTGGCCCACCATCGCCGCCTCGACGGCGTGGAGGTGCGCTACGCGGAGCCGCGCGAGCCGTTGCCCAGGAGACTCTCGGAGGGCCTCGCGATGCGTGGGGTCGAGCGGCTGTACTCGCACCAGGCCGAGGGCATCGATCGACTGCGCGAAGGACGCAACCTGCTCATCGTCACACCGACGGCGTCGGGCAAGACGCTGCTGTTCTCGGTCGCGGTGCTGGAGACCGTGCTGGCCGACGAGGATGCGCGCGCGCTGATCCTCTACCCGACGAAGGCGCTCGCGCGGGATCAGCTGGCGGGCTTTCGTTCGCTCGCGGGCTCGCTCGGCGCGCTCCACCCGCCCTCGTTCGAGATCTACGACGGTGACACGCCGGCCGGCCAGCGCAAGAAGATCCGCACCGATCCCCCGCACGCGTTGATCACCAACCCGGACATGCTTCACGCGGGCATCCTGTCCAACCATCAGGACTGGGAGCCGCTGTTGCGCAACCTCAAGTGGATCGTGATCGACGAGCTCCACGTGTACCGCGGCATCTTCGGCGCGCACGTGCACCACATCCTCAAACGCCTACGGCGACTTTGCGCCCGTTACGGGTCGAGCCCGCGCTTCGTCGCCGCGTCGGCCACGATCGGAAACCCGGCCGCGTTCGCGAAGACGCTGACCGGAGTCGACTTCGCCGTGGTGGATCGTTCGGGCGCTCCGCAGGCACCGCGCGAGGTCGTGTTCCTCAACCCGACGGCCGTCTCCCCGTACACGACGGCCGTTCGCGTCGTCGGCGAAACCGTGCGGGCCGGGCTGCGCACGATCGCGTTCGCCAAGGCGCGACGCGTGACCGAGTTGCTGTACACCTGGCTCGTCCAGCAGGAACCGAGTCTGCGCGACAGGATCGCCCCCTACCGTGCCGGCTACCTCCCGGCGGAACGTCGCCGCCTGGAGCAGCGACTCTTCAGCGGCGATCTCTCCGCCGTGCTCTCGACCAGCGCGCTCGAGCTGGGCATCGACATCGGCGGGCTCGACGCCTGCGTCCTCGTCGGCTACCCCGGCTCGATGATCTCGTCGTGGCAGCGCATCGGCCGCGTCGGACGCCAGCGACGCGACGGGTTGATCGTGATGATCGCGCTCCCGGACGCGCTCGACCAGTACGTCGTCCACCACCCCGAGTTGTTCTTCGGCGGACACTACGAGAATGCCGTGCTCGATCCGGGGAACCCGCTGATCGCCGGACGCCACCTGGTCTGCGCGGCCAGCGAGGAGCCGCTGGAACGAGCCGAGCTGGCCGGAAACGAGGCGGTGCTCGACCTCGCCGACGAGCTGGCGCGGCAAGGCAAGCTCTCCGAGGACGCCGCCGGCCGGCGGTTCTACTCCTTCCGACGCCGGCCGCAGCGCGACGTGAGCCCGCGTTCCGCCGGCGAGCCGTTCGCGATCGTCGAGCGGCGTAAGAACGTGCAGCTGGGAAGCATCGACGGCCAGCGCGTTTACCACGAATGCCATCCGGGCGCGATCTACCTGCACGGCGGCCAATCCTTCCTGATCACCGAGTTGGACCGCGAGAGGCGACGCGTGCTGGCCGAGCCGGCGCGTGTCGATTACTACACGGTCGTCCAGGGGGACAAGGAAACCGCGATCCTCGAGCGCACGGACCACCGCCGTGTTGCCGATTTCCCCGTCGGTCTGGGACGGCTCAAGGTGACCGTTCGCATCCGCGGTTATCAAAAAAAACGGTTGTTCGACGGCGAGACGATCTCGACGCACCCGCTCGAGGTGCCGCCGCTGACCTTCGAGACCGTCGGGTTCTGGATCGAGCTGCCTCCCGCACTTCCCGCCGTCTATACGCGGAACGGTCTGCACTTCATGGGTGGCATCCACGCCACCGAGCACGCGACGATCGGGTTGTTCCCGCTGGCCGCCATCGCCGATCGCGGGGACATCGGCGGGATCTCCTACACCGGCCACCCGCAGCTCGGCTGTCCGGCGATCTTCGTCTACGACGGGGTCCCCGGTGGCGCGGGCCTCGCGGAGCGCGGCTTCTCCGACCTCGAAACGCTGCTCGAGCGTACGCGTCGGCTCGTCGACGAGTGCGACTGTGAGGACGGCTGTCCCGCGTGCATCCACTCGCCGAAGTGCGGCAACGGGAACAAGCCGCTGGACAAGCGCGCCGCGTCGTTGACGCTCGCCTTCGTGACCGCTGCACGGCGACTCGCCGACTTCGGGATCGCCGTGCCCGAAGCGAGCGACCCGTTGCCGATCTCATGCCTGCCCGTCGATGCGCCCGACCCCGACGACGCCCGGCGCCACGGGGTCGCGCGTGCGGGGAATCTCGAGCCGGAAGCGGCACGCTCGGCCTACGAACGGGCCGGCGCGGAGCCCGTGCCGGCCCCGCCGCCGTCGCCCCGGCCGGTCCCGCGGCATCCCTCCGGGCGGGTGCTGATCTTCGATCTCGAGACGCAGCGCAGCGCGGCCGAGGTCGGCGGGTGGGATTGTGCCGATCGCATGGGACTCGCGCTGGCCGTGGTCTACGACGTCCGGCGTGGGAGCTACCGCACCTACTTCGAGGCCGACGTCGACAAGCTGCTGCTCGACCTGCTCACCGCCGATCGCGTGGTCGGATTCAACATCGACCGCTTCGACCTGCCCGTGCTGGCCGGTTACACCGACACCGACTTGACCCGCATCGCGACGTTGGACATGCTGAGTGAGCTCAATCACGTGCTGGGTTATCGGCTCTCCCTGGCGCACCTGAGCGAGGCCAATCTGGGGGAGTCCAAGTCCGGCGAAGGGATGCAGAGCTTGGCGTGGTGGAAACAGGGTCGCATCGACTTGATCGAGCAGTACTGCCGCAAGGACGTCGAGCTCACGTGGAGATTGTTCGAACGCGGGTTCGAGCAGGGGCACCTGCTCTACCGCGACAAGGAAGACCGCATGATGCGCGTGCCGGTGACGTGGTGACCAAAAACTTTTTACCGTGTCTTCTTCTCCTGGGGCTCCTCGGATCGTGTGCCCGCCCGGACTTCACCGAGATGGTCAACGTGCCCCCGGTCGAGGGTTACGAGCAGCGTATCGTCGAATTACGCGGCCAACGCGATTCTTACTTCGCAACCGATCCGGCGTCCCCACTGCTCCCGGACGAGCGCGAGGGTTTCGAGGGCCTCGATTACTACGAGCCGGACCGGTCGATGTATTTCGTCGGCGATCTGCAGTTGTATCGAGAGCCGGAGACGCTGCAGTTGGTCACGACCTCCGGGAAGGTGCGCGAAGCGCAGCGTGTCGGCTTCGTCGCCTTTCGCCTCGACGGCGAATCGCTGCGCTTGCAGGTCTACCGCCTCGTCGACGGGAGCGGCGGTCTGTTCCTGCCGTTCCAGGATGGGACCACCGGTCAGGAAACTTACCCCGCGGGTCGTTACGTGAACCTGATCGCCAGTTCGGAGGCCGGTCCCTACGAGATGGATTTCAACATGGCCTATAACCCGTCGTGCGCGTACGGCGGTGCGGATCGTTTCGCCTGCCCGATCACGCCCGCGGAGAATCGGCTCACGATCAGGATCGCCGCAGGGGAGCGTGGCCGCCAGCACGCCGAGGTCGAGGGAGGCTGAGCTTGGAGCGGTCCAAGGACTCCGATCTCGTGCGGATCACCCTGCAACGCAACCGCCTGACGGCCGCGGCTCTGGCGATGGGCGTCCTGGTGCTCGCCGGGGTCAGCGGGTTTGTGGCACTGGGTCCGGTGGGCTTCGCCGGCAGCCTGACGCTGCCCGCGGGAGTTCTCGGTTTGCTCCTGCTCGTCGCCGGCTGGCGCGTGTACGGCGCCATGGCCGAACGAGCCGCGGCGATCGACGACGTGGGAACCGGTTGCGCCCGTTACACGACATCCCTCCTGATCGCGCTGGCAATGACCGAGGGCGGTGCGTTCCTCGGGATCGTCGCGTACATGCTCGGCGCGGGGATCATGGCGCTCACGGGTGTCCTGACTCACGTCCTGTTGACCGCCATCCTGTGGCCGGGCAACGAGAAGATCCGGCCGTTTCTTGGGCGGGCGGAACACAGTTTCCTCGAGTGAGACGAAACCACCTCTACCTTGTCGGGTTCATGGGCAGCGGTAAATCGACCATTGCTTCCCTGCTGGCGGTCCGCAGTGGCCGTCGCCACGTCGAGCTCGACGCCGAGGTCGAGCGCCGCGCGGGTCGATCGATCGGCGAGTTGTTCGCAAGCGAAGGCGAGGCTGCTTTCCGAGACCTCGAGACCGCAGCACTGGAGCAAATCGATCTCGCGGAGCCGTTGATCGTCTCGACCGGCGGCGGAGCTTTTCTCGCCGCTTCCAACCGCCGTTGCATGTTTCGTGGCGGTGTGACCGTCTGGCTGGATGTTTCGCTCGAGGAAGCCCGGCGCCGGGTTGGCGCCGGAATCGGTCGTCCGCTCTGGCGCGACGAGGACCCGATCGCTTTTCGGGCGTTTTTCGAGCGCCGGCGGGCCTGCTACGCACTGGCCGACGCCCGTTTTTTGACCATGCAAAAAACCCCGGAAACGGTCGCTTCTGAAGTTTTTGATCGTTTTGCAGGGATTTTTGATTGATTCGGAGATTGAAATAGGGATACTAGGCGCGAGTTACGGCCGAAAACCGGGGAAATCTGTCCGGTTCGGCGTGAAGAGACCTTGGGAGGCAAGACGCATGACGAGAACCGAAGTGATCGATTCCCTCGCTACCCGCACAGGGATGGAGAAGAAGGCCGTCAAGGATTTCTTGGACCATCTGGTGGCCCTGGTGGATCAGGAGATGCGGGCCGGCGGCGAGGTGCCGCTGAAGGGTCTGGGCAAATTCAAAGTCCAGCACCGCAAGGCGCGAGTCGGCCGCAACCCGCTCACCGGTGAGGAACTCCAGATTCCGGCGAAGACCGTGGCGAAGTTCACCCTCGCCAAGACGCTCAAGGATCTGGTCAAGTAGTCCCGCCGATCGAGGGCCGGGCCCGGCCCGGCCCTCTTTCCGTTCCCCTCGACAGACCGAAGAATCAGGCCCAGGAGGGCGTGCCCTCCGGCACGGCGTAGGTGCGCTCGCCGCTCGACGCGCCAACGCGGACCGTGACCGGTTGGCCGGGCTCGCTCGAACCCGCCGGAAGGTCCACGTCAATGAAGTTCCCGGTCAGCGCACGCTGATACCGGCCTTCGCGCCGATCCCCGAGGGCCACGGCATCGAGGCGGCGGCCCTCGAAGCCCTTGCGGAAACGCAACGAAAGCTCGGCCCCCAGCGATCGCAACGTTCGCGACCGCTCACGCTGGACCCGCGGGTCGACGCGGCCGGAATAATCGGCAGCAGGGGTTCCGGGGCGCGGCGACCACGAGAAGACGTGCAGGTAGTTCAGCGGCGAGTTTTCGATCAACCCGACCGTCTCGGCGAACAGCGCATCGGTTTCGCCGGGGAACCCGACGATCACGTCGGCACCCAGGCCGATATCGGGCACCGCGTCGCGCAACCGCGTGAGCACGTCGATGTAGGTCTCACGCCGGTAGTTGCGTCGCATGGCCCGGAGCACCTCGGCAGAACCCGATTGCAGAGGAACTTGAAGGTGTGGCGCCAGGCGAGGTTCAGCGGCGAGGAGCGCGACGATCCCGTCGGTCACCGTGAGCGGCTCGAGCGAGTTGAGTCGCAGACGCGTCGGGCCGCATCGGTCGAGCAAGCGGTGCAAGAGGGTCGCCAGGTCCAGTCGTGGTTCGAGGTCTCTTCCGTAGTCCCCCGTGTTCACGCCGGTCAGGACGACCTCGCGGTAGCCGGCCGCGATCAACCGGGCGAGTGCTTGCTCGACCTGCCGCGGAGGCACCGAACGGCTCGGTCCACGGACTTCGGGAATGATGCAGTAGGAACAGGCCAGACGGCAGCCCTCCTGGATCTTCAAGAATGCCCGGGACCGTTCTCCGAAGTGCAAGGCGCGCGGCAACTCGTTGTCACAGCCACGGTCGACGGGCGCACGCGAGTTGCCGACACCGATGCCCAGATCGTCGAGGATTCCCCCGAGCCGGGCCTTCTCGCGGTTACCGAATACGCGCGTGACTTCGGTCATCGCACGCAACGTCTCCGGTTCGCGTTCGGCGTAGCATCCCGTAACCAGCAACGAACAGTCGGGGCTGGCGCGTCGCATCGAGCGAATCAGCTTGCGCGCCTCGCCGTCGGCCTTGTGGGTGACGGTGCAGGTGTTGACGACGATGACCTGCGCGGCCGCCGGATCGGACGCCTCGCGATAGCCGCGACGTGCCAGCTCGCCCTCGATCGCGGCGCCATCGAATTGGTTCAGCTTGCAGCCGAGCGTGACCGTGTAGAACCCCGGCCTTTCCGCGCTAGGAGGAGAGGAGCTCACCGAGTTTCGTCTGCGCGGCTTCGCTCTTCGCGACGACCTTCTCCGCCATCTTGCGGCGTTCGTCGGCGAGCCGTTCGGCGAGGCCTTCGTCCGATGTCGAGAGGATCGACGCGGCGAGCCAGGCCGCATTCGCGGCACCGGCCTTGCCGATGGCCAGCGTCCCGACGGCGATACCCGCCGGCATCTGTGCGGTCGCGAGCAGCGCATCCAGCCCGTTGAGATCCGACGCGGCGAGCGGCACACCGAGGACGGGCAGGGTCGTGTGCGCGGCCACCACACCTGCGAGGTGGGCCGCCGCGCCGGCGCCGGCGATGAAGACCTTCACCCCACGCTCCGGCGCCCGCTTGATGATCTCGGCCGTGCGTTCGGGTGTCCGGTGTGCGGAGGTCACCACGACTTCGTGACCGATCTCCAGCTTGGTCAGGACTTTAGCCGCCTCGGCCATGACCGGCAGGTCCGAGTCGCTTCCCATCATTACCAGGACCCGCGGGTCGCTCATCGATCTCTCCTTTGCACCGCATCGAGCGCGATGTCGTTTCTGTGGTGTTCGTCATCCCAGCGAATCTCGCCGACGGCGGCGTAAGCGTTTCGCCGCGCGCTGTCGAGATCCACCCCCAGCGCGGTCACGCCGAGGACGCGTCCGCCCGACGTCACGTAGTCATCGTTTTCGCGCCGTGTCCCCGCGTGGAAGACGACGGCACCCGACGCCTCGGCCCGTTCCAGACCTTCGATCTTGAAGCCCTTGCCGTAGCTGCCGGGGTACCCTCCCGCGGCCATGACCACGCAAACCGCGGCCTCATTCTTCCACGCCGGCTCCACGTCGCCAAGCTCCCCGCGGGCGGCTCGGTCGAGCAGGTCGAGCCAGTCGCCGTCGAGTCGCGGCATCAGCACCTGGGTTTCCGGATCGCCGAATCGTGCGTTGAACTCGAGGACCTTCGGGCCCTCCGCGGTCAACATCACGCCCGTGTAGAGCACACCGCGGTAGGGCATCCCCTCGGCGGCCATCCCGTCGATCGTCGGACGGACCACCTTTTCGAGCAGCGTCTGCCGGGTGGCGTCGTCGAGCCACGCCGACGGGGAGTAGGTGCCCATCCCACCGGTGTTGAGGCCGGTATCTCCGTCGTGGGCGCGTTTGTAGTCCTGGCACGTCGCCAGCTCGACGAATCGCCTGCCGTCGGACAGCACGAAGAAGGAGGCTTCCCGCCCCCGGAGCATCTCCTCGATCAGGATCTTTCGCCCGGCGTCACCGAAATCGCGCCCGCTGAGCATGCCTTCCGCGGCGGTCACCGCGGTCTCGCGATCGTCCGCGAGGATGACGCCCTTGCCCGCGGCAAGCCCGTCCGCCTTCACGACCAGCGGGTAGCGCGTGTCCGGCGACTCCAGGTAGGCCCGGGCTTCGCCCGGGTCCGAGAACACCTGGAAGTCGGCCGTGGGGATGGAGTGCCGCTGCATGAAGAGCTTGGAAAAGATCTTGCTGCCCTCGAGCTGCGCCGCGTCGGCTGCGGGGCCGAAGACCGCGATGCCCTCGTCGGCGAGCCGGTCGGCCAGGCCCGCGACGAGCGGCGCCTCGGGTCCGACGACGACCAGGTCGTAGCGTTCCTCGACCGCATGGCGAACCAGCGCGTCCACGTCTTCCGCGCCGATCGCGAGGTTCTCCGCGTGGCGCGCGGTGCCGCCGTTGCCGGGCGCGCAGCGCAGCGTCGTGAGTTTGGCGCTGTTGGAAAGGGCCCAGGCCAGGGCGTCTTCGCGCCCGCCACTACCGACCAGGAGGACTTTCACGGCTCACCTCAGGCCGAGGCGGCTTTCTTCGTCTTGGAGGACTTGCCGCTGTCGGACTTCTCGCTCTTCGACGATGAGTCCGAGCCCGCACTGCCGGTGCTCGAGTTGCCGTATCCGTCGGAGTACCAGCCGCCGCCCTTGAGCTGGAACGAGGCACGGGAAATCTTCTTCTTGAACTTCCCGGAACACTTGTTGCAGCGACCCGGGGCTCGAGCGCCCACCTTCTGGATCACTTCGATCTCGTTCCCGCACGCGGTGCACTGGTACTCGTAGATCGGCATCTTCCGTCCTCAGAGCTAACTTTGGAAGGGCCCCATGCCCGTGTCAAGCCAACAGAAATAGCAGCCCGGCCGGGATCGCGCTATTTCGGCGGGGTTTCGCCGAAATGCAGGAACAACGAGCGGTACACCGCGCGCGCGATCCGCTCGCGGTCCTTCTTCGTGGAGAGCAGCTTGGCGTCGTGCTTGTTGGACAGGTTGACCATCTCGATCAGCACCTTCGTCGGGATCGCGTTACCCCGTAGCACCGCGGGCACGAACTTCGATTTGCCGCGAATGATCCGGTTGCGCACGGGCTGGTACGGCTGGACGGGGAGCTTTTCCTGCTCGAACGCCTTGACCACCGCGTTGGCCAGCCGGCCGGACACCGCCTCCGAGCGGACGCGGCTCTTCTTCGAGAACTTGACGTGCTGCTTCTCACGCACTTCCTTGAACTTGCCGTATTTCGACGAGCTGAAGCCGTAGGTTCGCGAGCGGTATGCCGCCCCCGGCACGTAGGCCATCACACCGCGCAACGAGCGGTGACGCGCATCCGCGTGTAGCGAGATGAAGACGACTCGATCGCTGCGGAAATTCTGCTTCAACGCCCGGCGGTAAACCGAGTTGGCCAGGTACCAGCGCAGGTTGACGCCCATGTCGGTCTGGTGGTGGCTCTGGACGAGAAACGGCGGCGTGGTGAGGATCGTGCCCTGGAAGTTCTTCTTCAGCGTGTCGGTCTTCGAAGGGCGGCAACCGGTCTGTTTGTCCTCCAGGGTCAGCTTGACGACCGCCCGGGTGCGCGTCTCGAGCATCTGCTTGAGCCGGCAGGCGACGTCGTAGACATAGTCGTGCTCCCAGACCCCGTTGTGGTTCGTGCCGATGTCGCGACCGCCGTGACCGGGGTCGATGATGACGAGGACCCCGTCCAGCCCGCCGCGCGTGACGCGCACCGGCTCGCGCGCGAGCTCGGCTTCCAGTTCCCGTTGCGACTCTTCGGCCGCTAACCGCCGCGGGTGTTTCGGCGGCAGGAACTGCGGTTCGAGCAACTCGAGCGGGATCTTGATCCGGAAGCCGACCGGGATGTCGGAGAGGTCGCGGATCCCGTTGCGCGCGCGCAACAGCTCGGCGGTCTCCCGGACGTCCTCGCCCTTCGTCTGTCCCGTGAAACGCACGACGACGGAGGAGTAGAGGGCCTCTCCGGCCTTCAAGTCGTAGCCCGCGAAGGGCCCTTGAGCGTCGGAGTCGTAGACCAGAAGACCGTCCTCGGAGCGGTCCAAGGCAGCGAAGGCGGGATGCAGGAATTCGGCCGGAATCCGAATGATCTGGCCGGGACCGAGGTCCGGGCCGTCCAGCTCGTTGGCCGCCATGAGCTCGGTGAACAGGTCGCCGCGTCCGGTGAACCAAAGTGCGACCTCCCACATCCCCTTGCCGTAGACGTTGCCCCGTCCGGTGCCGGAGCGATGCACCCACGCGCCGTTCTCAAACCCGTCCTCCGGGAAGAGATCCGTCAGCACCAGGCGTCGCATCTCCTTGGAGAGCAGCGCCAGCGGGACGCGAGTCCAGCCGTCGACGGCGGGCCGGTCCGTGTTGTTCCAGGCGGCAAGAGCCGGCGCCGCCTCGCGCCCGCCACACAGGCGCTCGGCGAGCGTCTGGAACGTGTCGGCCTCCGACGAGCGCACCTCCAGTTCGATGTCGCGCCCCTCGGAGATCCGCACGCGCAGGTCGGAGCTCAGCGGCACGGTGCCGTCCGCTTCGTCACGGGAGAGGGTCGGATTCACCGCGAACAGCAACAGGATCAGGCCGAAAATGGAAAGACGGTCGGCGAGGCGGAAGAGGCAGAGCACGGCGAGTTCGATCATACCGTATCGATCGCGAAGCGCTAGCGACCTAGAACAGGGCCTTCAGCTGGAATCGGTAGCCTGTCGGCGGATCGCCTCTCGTGGCGTCGACCGACGAGGTTGCGCCCCGGTTGACGACCAGGTTGTCGTCGCGCGCGATCACCGTGACCCCGTCGTCGTCCGGCAATCGCCCTTCCATGTTGACCTTCACCTCGACCAGATCGCCGACCAGGCGGACGGGCGTGAGGCTCAGCGTCAGCGCCTCGTCGGTCAGCTCCTGGCCNNTGGCCGAGCTTGAACTCGTACTGCACGCGCTGATTGACGAACGTGTGAAGCATGTTGCGCTGCAGGCTGGTCTGCGTGCTGCCCTCGACCAGGAACACCTCGACCTCGAAGCGCACGGGCGGCCCGACGGTCACCGTGTCGACGACCTCCCAGCTCTGGGACACCTCGGCGGTGATGGCGAGAGTGAAGGGGCGCTCACCTTCGCGGAACAGCTCGAACAGGAGAGTCGTGCGGTCCTTGACGACGGCTTCACGGGAGGCCTGGATCCGGCGTCCGTCGGGGAGCGCCATCGCCGCCTGAAGGCGGAGGCGGCGTGCGCCTTCGCTGCCCGCCGGCTCGGCCCGTCCGGTCAACTCGACGCTCACCCGGCCGACCCCCTCCCAGTCGACTCGGAACTTCAGCCGGGAGGGGCGATCGGCCTGCAGCGTCAGCGGTCTCGCCGCCGGCTCGGCCTCCACGAGCGCGCGAACCTCCAGCTCGACCGCGGCGATCTTCCGGACGCGGTCGACCGCGCCCGAAGGGGAGGCGATCAGGAGCGCCGCGAGCGCCAGAATCGGGATCCGGATGCTACCTGGCATTCGGTGCTAACCTTAAGTAAGTATGAGAGTTGCGATTGACAACCCCGCGCGGGCCATTTTAAACTTTTTTGTTGGGTTCCGAGGGGAAACGGGGCCGAATTTGTTCCGAGCTTGTCTCATCCTGGTGCTCGCCGTCGTCTCGGTCGCTCCAACCGGCGCCGCCGACCGGCCTGGATTCTCCGGCGCCGTGAAGGATACCTCGGGCCGTTTCCTGGCAGGCGTCGAGATCCTGGTCATCTCGCCGTCGGCCTCCTCCGCACCCGTCCGTCCCGTTGCGTCGGTCCGCAGCGATGCCGACGGCCGCTTCCTGATCGAGCGGCTCGAGGCGGGCGCGTATCAAATCGCTGCGCTGAAGCGCGGGTACCGCACCTACATCGGGACGATCAACACCCGTGTCGACCAGTGGATCCAGCTTGTGCTCTACCCGCACACGCGGCTGGAGCAATCCGGAGTCCCGAAGCCCGAGGACGACGCCTGGGGCCTGCGTCTGCCGCGCCGCAACATCCTCCGCGAAACCGATCCGGCACTGCCGGAGTTCGAGGTGGCGTCCGCGCGACGCCCCAGGCTCTCCGATCTTCCGATCAACCTCAAGGTCGATCAGTTGTTCAAGGTGGCGACCGACCTACGGCGCGCGCCCTCCGACGAATCGGTCGTCCAGGGGCTCGAGACGAGACTCGACGTCGCCATCCCGCTCGGGACCCGGGGCAACGTGGCGGCGAAGGGGAGTCGTGAGCGGTTGAAGAACTCACGCTACTTCGACGGCTCCGCTCCCACCGCTCGCGATGCCGATCGTCTTGGAGCCCGGTTCTCCTACGACACGTCGATCGACACGCGCATCCGGGTCGAAGCCGAATACGCCGGGCGTAACGCCGAGTGGGCGGCGCGCGACGGCGTACTGCCCGCGATCGATCACGAGGTGGAAAGCTGGCGCGGTGCCTTGGGGTTCGAGAAGCAGCTCGGCCCCGCAACGCACATGGTCGTCTCGCTCGACTACGCCCACGCCGACCTGGTCGTGCCGGCGGATCAGGCACTCAGCGTTTCCAACCTGGATTCCCGATCGACCAACCGGGCCGTCCTCGGTTCCGGCACCTTGACCCGCATCGGCGAGCGCGGACGCCGATTCGAGCTCGATTTCGACGCCGGTCACCTCGACCTGTCGTCGCGGAGCCGCTACGCGACGAGCGGCGGAACCCTGTTGCGTTTCAACGGCCTGGCCGGTTGGACGGGTGGGTTCCGCGCCCGTGAGGCCTGGAACCTGGCGCAGCGCTTCTCGTTGATCTACGGGGTCGGCTACCGTCACGTCGTGCGCGACTCCGACGCCTCCGTCTGGACTCCGCATCTCGGGGGGCGTCTGAAGCTCGAACCGCTCCAGGTCGAGTGGATCGCGACGTACTACTCCACCGACGACTGGTCCGAAACCACGGAGCCCTCGAGCGGAGCCTGGGAACCCACACGGCAGTTCGGTTATGAAGCCGCCGTCGAGCTCCCGCTGGCCGAGCACATCACGTTGAGCGGCAGCGTCGAGTCCAGGCCGCTGGTGGCCGATCGACGTGCCACGGCCGCGGACACCCCGATCTCCGCGACGGGACCCGCGTACGTCACCGACGGGAACGCGATGCTCGACCGGAACCGGGTGACGTTGAGACGCGAGACACCGGCGCTGTTTCTGTTCGCCGAGTTGTCCCGGGCCGCGATCGACGGTTCCGTCGCCGCCGCGCTGGCCTACGACCTGCCGTTCCAGGAAATCGCCGAGCGCGGCCTGGACTACTACAACGGTCGTCTGGGCCTGCGCTTTGTCCCGCAGGGGACCCTGGTATTGCTCGATCTCCGCGACATTCGCGAGTCACGCCGGGACGCACCGGACGGGGACTCCGCCCAGCGTCAGGTGGAGCTCACCTGGATTCAGGATCTGCTCCAGCGTGACGACCTGGGCCGGTGGCGTTTCCTCATGAGTCTCAGCATGGCCGAATGGAGCTCCGGCGATCCCGGCGACCTGCGTCAGATCGCCACCGCCGATCGGCTCGATGCGACCGACGGCCGGCTGTCCGCCGGGTTGTCGCTCGAGTTCTAGTCGCCATGGCACGCATCCGCTTCGGACTCCGCGAGACCTTCATCGTCCTGGCCGCAGCGGCCCTGCTCGGCTTCGGCTTCCTTTCGTTCCTCTATCGTGTCGAGGCCACCGTCCCGATGCTCGGGGTCAAGTGGATCCAGACCAGCGACGGGGCGCTCGCGCTCGAGGTCGACCCCGAGGCCGCCGGCTGGGAGGCCGGGATCCGCGAGGGGGATCTCCTGCTGCGGGCCGACGGCCGGGAGGTTCGCTCGGCCATCGACGCGGACCAGCTGGGTTGGATCGTACAAGAACCCGAGCGGTTGAAGCTCGAAGTGCTGCGTGGCGCCGAGGAGATCGCGTTCACCGTGGAGATCGCCGGTCGCGCGCGCGGTGAACCCTACACCTACCTTGCGATCGTCGGGCTGGCGTTCTGGGTTTCCGGTCTGCTGATCTCGGTGCGCTGGTCGAAGGTCCGCGGGGGGACGACGTTTTCGCTTCTCGCGTTCGCGATGTTCGCCCAGCTCACCCTCAGCCACACGGGGCGCGGGGACCTGTTGGATCGCACGATCTACTGGTTCGACGTGGTTGCCGGCGCACTGATTCCGGCACTGCTCCTGCACCTCGCTATCGTCGTTGCCCGGCTCAACCCCGCAGCCCGTCGCGGGTGGATCGGCTTCGCGTATCTGGCCTCCGCGGCAATCCTCGTGGTCGCGTGGTGGATCGCCCCGGACGGGTTCGGCGGCGCTTATGCCTTCGACGATCCGGTCGCGGCACTGCAGATGAGTCACCGGCTCGAGCCTCTGCTGCTGACGTTGTGTTTCGCCGCGACCATCTTCGTGTTGGCCCGTACGCACCGGACCGCCAGCGGCGCGCGCCGGACACAGGCTCGCTGGCTCCTCCGTGGCGTCCTTCTCGGCCTCGCCCCGTTCATCCTGCTCTACCACTTGCCCTGGGCACTCGGTGCGAGCGAGCTGCCACGGTGGGCCCAGTTCGTCTCGGTCGTACCGCTGCTGTTCACGCCGGCGGCCTTCACCGCCGCGCTGGCGCGCTACCGGCTGAACGACCTCGACCTGCTGTTGATGCGCGGGATGAAGGAGGCGGCGTCGGTCTTCTGTGCGTTCGGGATCTATTCCGTGACGGCGTTCATCCTTCGCGAGGCGTTCGGCGATGTCCTCGACCTCTCGCGCAGCGGCGCACGTTACACGGGCCTGTTCGTCGTCGCCCTGCTGTACCCGTCCCTCCGCAGGTTGGCCCAGGTCGGCATCGAAAAGGCCTTCTACCGCAAACGTTACAGCTACCGCTCGACCTTGCTCGACTGGGCCCGAGAGCTGTCCGCCGAGACCGATCTGCAGTCGCTGCTGAACCGTCTGCGCCGGCGCGTTCGCGAGACGCTCGATGTGGACGAAGCCGACGTGTTGGTGCGCAGTGGACCCAAGCGCTTCTCGGCTCCCGCCGAACCCAAGGGTTCGATCGAACTGGACGATCACGAACTACAACGGCTGCGCGACACGTCCATGCTGTCCGTCGAACCCGGCCGCCTGCCCCACGTCCCGTGGGTGCGGCACCTGTTCGCGATGAAGGTCAAGGGTCGCATCCGCGCCCTGCTGGCCGTCGGAGATCGCACGACACCGGACGAGCCGCTGACCAGCGAAGACCGCCACCTGCTCGGGACGCTGGCCGCGCACGCGGCGACCGCGATCGAGGCGGCACGCCTGGTGCAGGAGGTGCGCCATCGAGCGGGCGAGATCGAACGGTTGCACGCGAGGCAGGCCAAGATCCTGGAGTCCAGCGCCGTCGGCCTGCTGTTGCTCGACGCGGACGACACGATTCAGGCTTGGAACCGTGCGCTCGAAGCGATCTACGGGCTCTCGCGGGCGGAGACGATCGGAAGAAGCATCGCCGACGTGTTCCCGCTCCACGTGGTGCGGCGGCTGCAGCAGGAAAGCCGCAGCGAGGCCGCTCCCGGCGAGGGTCGGATCTTCCGGATCAGTCTAGTCAACAAACGTGGCCGACGGCTGATCGCCAACCTATCCGTCTCGGCGGTCGACGGCGATCCGGGTGCCGACCCCTCACGCGTGGTGACCTTCGACGACGTGTCCGAACGCGTGAAGCTCGAGGAGCAGGTCCTGCGCCAGGAGCGGCTTGCCAGCCTCGGCCTGCTGGCGGCCGGTGTCGCCCACGAGATCAATACCCCGTTGACGGGAATCTCGAGCTACGCGCAGATGTTGCTCGAGGACTGCGCGTCCGACGACCCGCGTCGTCAGGCGCTCCAGAAGATCGAGTTGCAGACCAACCGCGCGGCGGAGATCACCGGCTCGCTGCTCAATCTCGCTCGGCCCGAGGACACCGGTCTCGAGCGCGTGGAATGTGAAGACACCATCCGCGAGGTGGTACAACTGTTCGAGCCGCAGATTCGCGGCCGCGGGATCGATCTCGAGCTCGACATCGAAAACGGACTCCCGGCGATTCCGGGTCACAAAGGCAAGCTCCAGCAAGTGCTGCTCAACCTGTTGATGAACGCGCGCGATGCCCTCGACTCCGGCGGCACGATCAAGCTGCAAGGGCGTTCGCGCGGCGGCAAGATCGAGATGCTCGTCGAGGACGACGGCATCGGGATCGCCGAGGAGGATCTCGGGAGCATCTTCGACCCGTTCTTCACGACCAAAGGCCGCGGCCGCGGCACCGGTCTGGGGCTGTCGATCACCTACGGCATCGTGCAGGAACACGGCGGCGAGATCCACGTCGAGAGCCAGCCCGGCGAGTACACACGCTTCCGTGTGAAACTCCCGGCGCCGCCAGGCGCGCAGGCGACGGCGTGAGTGGGACACGCGAAGCATCCGACGCGGAGACCGCGTCGCCGTCGACGCCGGCCGATGACGGTCGGGTCCTGGTCATCGACGACGAGCCCGTCGTCGTCGACGTGTTGAGGCAACTGCTCCGCAAGCAGGGCTACGAGATCGAGGTTGCCGGCGACGCCGCCGCGGGAAGGCAGTGTCTCGAAGAGCAGACCTGGGACGCCGTGTTGCTCGACGTCATGCTCCCCGATGCCGACGGCCTGCAGGTGCTGCGCTGGATCCGCGAATTCAACCCCGACCTTGCCGTCGTGATGATCACCGCCTTCGCCACGGTGGAATCCGCGGTCGACGCGATGAAGGCGGGAGCCTTTCACTACGTCACCAAGCCGTTCAACAACGAAGAGGTGCGCAATCTCGTCGCGCGCGCGGTGCAGACCTCGCGGTTGCACCGTGAGAACAAGAACCTGCGACGGGCGTTGGAGGAACGCTTCCGCTTCGAGCGAATCGTCGGTAAGTCGCGTGCGATGCAGGAGCTCTATCGATTCATCGAGCAGGTCTCCCCCAGTCGATCGACGGTGCTGATCGAGGGCGAATCGGGAACGGGGAAAGAGCTCGTGGCGCAGGCGATCCACCGCCGCAGCCCACGAAAGGACAAACCGTTCATCGTGGTGAACAGCTCGAGCATCCCGACGGAGTTGCTCGAGGACAACCTCTTCGGCCACGTGAAGGGCGCGTTCACCGGGGCAGCCACGGATCGACAGGGTCTGTTCAGCGCCGCCGACGGCGGCACGATCATGTTCGACGAGGTCACGACCATCGGATCGGACGTGCAAGCCAAGTTGTTGCGCGTGATGCAGAACCGTGAGTTCATCCCGCTCGGCTCGGTGGAGCCGCGCCGGGTCGACGTGCGTATCCTCGCGGCGACGAACGAAAATGTCAAAGATCTCGTCAAGAGCGGACGATTTCGAGAGGACCTTTATTACCGGTTGAATGTGCTCTCGGTCACCGTTCCGCCGTTACGCCACCGGATCGAGGACCTCCCGCTTCTGGTCACGCACTTCCTGAAAAAATACAACGCAGAAAACGACAAGCAGGTGGAGTCGATCGAAACCGAAGCCCTGGAACGATTGCTCTCCTACCATTGGCCGGGCAACGTGCGCGAGCTGGAGAACGTCATCGAGCGGGGCGTCGTGCTGGCGCAAGGGGAGCAGATCGAGCTCTCCTCTCTACCCAAGGATCTCGAAGAGGGGGCGGCCGTCCCCCCCGCCGCGTCGTCCCTACCGGAGGGGGTTGGTCTTTACGAAGCGGTGGGTCGGTACGAACGCCAGCTGATCGAATCGGCGTTGCGACGTGCCGGCGGGGTACAGAAACAGGCCGCGAAGATCCTCGGTCTGAAACCGACGACCCTCAACGAGAAGATCAAAAGGCTGGGCATTCGCACCTAATTTCGGGCCGATCCCGGCAGCCGCGGGGGTAGCTGCCGAGGGTGCTGCACAAGGCCCGCAAACACTCCGCGAAAGGTTGCTCCCCGAGTCCGTTTGAGACTATAAAACGCTGAGATTTGGGGGCGGTTTGGTTGACGATCCGGCGTGTGAGTGGTACATAAATCGCTCGAAGTCTCCGGAAGGAACCCACCGGACCAAAAAAATCTCAAAGTCTGGAGTCGCCGGCGCCGCCCCCTGGAGTCGCACAAAGTGAAGCGTTCGAATTCGGTCGGCAGGAGGACGTGATGAAATGGATCCGTTTCGCACTGGCGATAGGAGTGGTGGGTCTCGCTTTCACCGCCGCATCGGCCCAATCGGGCGGTCTGACCATCGTGGTCAGCGACGAAGTCGGGCCGTTGCCTGGTGCGATCGTGACGATCAGTCACGAGACCGGCTATGTCAAGACGACTTCCGTTCAGACCAACGTCCAGGGCGAGGCGATGTTCCCGGTCTTGCGTCCCGGGCGTGGTTACCTGGTCGAGGTCTCGATGTCGAACTACGGTACACAACGTGTCAGTGACATCCAGGTCAAGATCAACGACAACCAACGGATCCCCGTCGTGTTGGCCCAGGAAATGGTCGAGACCGTCAAGGTCGTGGCCGACGGCCAGGTCGTCAAACTGGAGGACACGCAGAAGAGCACGAAGTTCTCCGAGGAGTTCGTTCAGGATCTTCCGGTTCCCGGACGCTTCTACCAAAACGTGCTGACGCTCGCCCCGGGAGTGCAGGATGCCGACGGCGACGGCAACCCGAACGTCCACGGGTCTCGCGACCGCGACTTCAAGGCGACCGTCAGCGGCGTCTCCAACGTCGACCCCCTGACCGGCCAGCAGATGAGCCAGGTCAATCCCAACTCGATCGAAGAAATGGAAGTCATCACCGCCGGCGCAGGGGCCGAATTCAGCCGCGCCCAGGGTGGCTTTGCCAACATCATCCAGAAGCAGGGGAGCAACGAATTCGAGGGCGTCTTCGAATTCTACTACCGCTCGCATCTGCTCGACGGCACCGGCGCTTTCGACGCCTCACCGAACCTGCCGAAGGTCGACTTCCAGTCCCTGCAGCCGTCGTTTCAGCTCTCCGGCCCGATCTTCAAGGACCGGCTGTGGTATCGGTTGTCGCACGAGTTCATCGATACCGAGCTACCGGTCCCGACGTCCGGCGGCCTCGTCGTCCAGACCGTGCGCCAGGGCATCCACTCGGATCAGCTCACCTGGCAGGTTTCACCGCGCAACAAGCTCGCCTACCAGTATCAGTCCGATCCGCTGGAGGTCAACGGCTTCGGTGTCAGCTCGCTGACGTCGTTCGAGTCCGCGCAGTTCCGCGACCGCACGAGCAAGACGCAGACGCTGAGCTGGACGGCGCCGATGTCGCCGAAGATCCTCGTGGAGAGCCTGGTCTCGTGGCAGGACCTGAACACGATCATCAAGCCGACCACCGAAGGCATTTCAAACAGCTGCGCCCTGGGTGAGCCGTTCCTCGAGAGCGCGCAGTGCTTCGACGTCGACATCGGCCTGGTGACGGGTTCGTACTGGCAGACGAACGACGACAATCGCCAGCGGTTGACCGTCTCGAGCAAAGCGACCCTCTACGGCGGCCGCTTCTGGGGCATGAGCCACCAGTTCAAGATCGGTCTGGTCGTCGAGAACGAGCGCTACTTCCGCGCGCTGGAGCGTCGACCGAACCTCACCCGCTTCCTCATCGACCTTTCGGATCAACAGGACCAGGGAACGGACGAGGGGGCCACCAGACTCGCGATCATTTTCGCGAATGTCGCGGTGCCGCGGACGGAGGACGTCCGCGCGACCGGAACCAACTGGGGCCTGTTCCTCGAAGACCAGGTCCGTATTCGGCAGAACCTGTCGATGACGCTCGGCCTGCGCTTCGACCGCGAGGAGATCAACTCCAACGGGAACACGCCACTCGATCCGGAATCCCAGTTCGCCGCCTTCCTCGAACGGGTTTCGAGACTGAGCCCGTCGATCGACGCTGCCACGACGCTGACGCAGTTCTTCACGGGCTACGAGAACGTCACCGACTTCGTCGACCAATTGGCCACGGATCTCGGCGAGAATCCAGACAACATTGTGTTGTCACACGCGGCCAACCAAAGCCAGTTCTGGTCGTTGGCCCGACGCCAGGAAAACATCTCGATCGTCAACAACAACCTCGCGCCGCGCTTCTCGCTGTCGTGGGATCCGTGGAGCAACAACAAGACACGGTTCGCGGTCACCGCGGGCCGTTACTACGACAAGCTGTTCCTCAACATCCCGCTGATCGAGTTGGAGCCCGCCAACGCCAACCTGATTTACAACTCCGAGCCGGACGCCGGCGGCGTGCAGGGCGCGTTCAGGGTGACGGGTCTGCGGTCGAGCGTGAACCCGACGGTCAATATCTCGTCCGTCACGCGAGATCTGCGCACGCCTTACCAGGACGAGTGGACCCTGGGCTTCGAACGCGAGATCTTCGCCGAGACCTCGATCAGCGTCGACTACATCAATCGCCGCTTCCGCGATCAGCTCCAGGACTACGACCTGAACCACGCGCCCGGCGACTTCGGTCGCTGTGTGGCGGCCACGCCGACCAACCCGGCGACGATCGCGCCGGTGATGCCGACCGACCCCGACTTCAACCCCGAGTTCGGCAACGGCGACGGGATCCTCGACGACTGCGGCGGTAGGATCATCCCGCGAGCCCCGGAGGAGGAGGTCGACCCGACAAGTGTCTTCCTCGACAAAGGGAAACGCCTCGAAGAGCCGGACGGCAAGACGGACCTCTACCTGCAGAACCCGGGCTGGGGCGACATCTTCCTCGTCGGCAACTTCAACAGGATCGACTACGACGGCGTCGTGCTCGAGCTGACCCGGCGTCAGTACCGCAGCTGGGAGATGCAGGCCTCCTACACCTGGTCCAAGGCCAAGGGCGACGGCGAGGACTTCCAGCAGCAGCTTGGTGACGACCGCAGCATCCTGCAGGACGAGAAGGGCTACCAGTCCTACGACCAGCGCCACGTGGTCAAGGTCAACGCGACGACGATCACGCCGTGGGGCTTCCGCCTGGGCACGTCGATCAGCTGGCAGTCGGGCCTGCCCTACTCGCTGGCGGCACGCGAGCTCTCGTTCGACCAGGTGCACCCGCGACTCGACAATGCCGGGCCGAACTCCGGTCGCGTGCGACAGGTCTACTTGACGAGCCAGCGCAACGATCAGCGTAACGACTCCTACTACAACGTCGACGCCAAGTTCACGAAGGAGATGAACCTCGGCCGCGGCCTCAACATGCAGGTCTCCGCGGAGGTGTTCAACCTGTTCAACGACGGTACGTTGTTGATCTACAACCCGCTGAACCAGACCGGTCAGCAGATCAACGGCAACAACGTCGACATCCGCCGCTTCGGCCGCAGCTGGCAGCTCGGCTTCAAGCTGGCTTTTTAAGAGTCGATCATCGAACTCGGAGCCGCCTCCAACGGAGGCGGCTTTTTTTGTGCGCTAGAATGCCCGGCCTGATGCGGATCTACAACACGCTGACACGAAGCGTCGAGGAGCTCGAGCCCATCGAGCCGGGGCACGTGCGCCTCTACACCTGCGGCCCGACGGTCTACGACTACGCGCACATCGGCAACTTCCGGGCCTACGTCTGGGAGGACCTGCTGCGCCGCACGCTCAAGCTGGCCGGCCTTCGCGTCACCCAGGTGATGAACATCACCGACATCGAGGACAAGATCATCAAGAAGATGAACGACGAGGGGTTGACGCTCGATCAGGCGACCCGGCCCTACATCGACGCCTTCTTCGAGGACATCGAGACCCTGCGCATCGAACGCGCGGAGCACTACCCGCGCGCGACCGACCACATCGAGGAGATGCTCGAGATCACCGCGGCGCTCGAAAAGCGTGGGCTGACCTACGAGAGCCAGGGCTCGCTCTACTTCAAGATCGACGCGTTCGAAGGCTACGGGCGGCTGTCGAACCTCGACAACCGCGAGGTCAAAAGTGGGGCGCGAGTCGACAGCGACGAGTACGACAAGGACGACGCCCGCGACTTCGTTTTGTGGAAGGGGCATCGCGAGGGTGAGGTCTCCTGGCCCAGTCCCTACGGCGAGGGTCGTCCCGGGTGGCACCTGGAGTGCTCCGCGATGACCATGAAGTACCTCGGCGAGACGTTCGACCTGCACACCGGCGGCGTCGACAACATCTTCCCGCACCACGAGAACGAGATCGCGCAGAGCGAAGGCGCGACCGGCAAGCCGTTCGTGCGCTACTGGATGCACGCCGCGCACCTGATGGTCGACGGCGAGAAGATGGCCAAGTCCAAGGGCAACTTCTACACGCTGCGCGACCTCCTGGAAAAAGGACACGCGCCGCGCGCGATCCGGTTGTTGCTGCTGGGGACCTACTACCGCGGCCCGCTCAACTTCACGTTCGAGGGGCTGGCCAAGGCGACCTCGGAGGTGCAGCGGCTGGACGACATGGTCGTCCGGCTGGAGCGGGAGCCGGCCGGCGCGGACGGCAACGACGAGGACTTCGACTCCCGGGTCGCCGCCCGCGTCGACGAATTCAAACAGGCGCTGGCGAACGATCTCAACATCTCGAGCGCCCTGGGCGCGGTGTTCGGAACGGTCCGCGAGGTGCATCAAGCGCTGGACAAGGGTGAGCTGCCGTCAGGCAGCCGCGAGACGCTCGCCGGCGCGATGGACGTGTTCCACTCCGTACTCGACCTCGCCGCCGACACCGACGCCGGGCTGGACGCCGAGATCGAGGCGCTGATCGAGCAGCGGAACGAAGCGCGAAAAGCCAGGAATTTCGCCGAATCGGACCGCATCCGCGACGAGCTGACAGCCCGCGGTATCCTCCTCGAAGACACGCCCCAGGGAACCGTCTGGAAACGAAAACTCTAGACGGTCCTAAACCCTACGCGTCTCCTCACGGTCCAACCGGATCGATATGGAGGCAGTGCTGAGAGACCAGGCCCGAGCGCCCGACGAAGCCACCCTGGCGGCCCGTTTCCGTGCGGGGGACCGAAACGCGTTCGACGAGATCGTCACGCTGCATCGCGGCTCCCTGTACTCCGTCGCGCGCCGGCTGCTGCGACGCCATGAGGACGCCGACGAGGCTGCTCAGACGGCGTTCGTACGCGCGTGGCGGGCCCGAGAACGGTTCCGCGGGGACGCGCAGCTGCGCACCTGGCTCATGCGCATCGTGCTCAACGTGTCGAAGTCGATGCTCGCTTCGCGCCGCATCGAGCAGGAGCTTCCGGCGGACTCGGGTTGGGCCGTTGCCACACAGACGGACCCCGGCGCACGCATCGACGAGGTCCGTCGACAACACGAGCTGCGTCGGGCGGTCGACGGGTTGCCGCCGCGCCAACGCGAGGTCGTGATGCTCAAGGTCTACGAGGATCTGACCCACCGCGAGGTCGCCGAGATCCTCGAGTTGTCCGAAGGCGCCGTGAAGGCGCACCTGCACCAGGCCGTTTCGAACCTGCGGCGCGGTCTGATGTCGGGCAGGCAGATGGAGAAGGCGTGATGGACTGTGCATCCTTCGAAAACCGGTTGACCGAGCTGCTCGGCGGCGAGGCAGACGCCGAGGCGCGGCACGACGCGCTGGCCGGGCTGAGACGGCACGTGGAGGATTGCCCCGAGTGTGTCGGGGCGGCCGCGCTCGTCGAGCTGGCCGAGGCGCCACCGCAACAGCGCGACCCCGTGGAGCTTCCCCCCGACAGCTACTGGGCGGGCTTCAACGCGAGCGTGACCGCTCGGCTCGACGCGGAGCCGGCGGCCGCGCCGAGCGGAGCCGGCCGGCGGCGCCTGGCCGTGGCCGCCTCGATCGTCCTGGCGCTGGCGGCCGGCTGGTCGCTGCGCGGCTGGGTCGATCCGGGAGACCCCAACGCTCCTCAATTGGCCGTGGATGGATCCTCCGAGGATCCGGAGTGGAGCCGGCTGGAAGAGCTGATCCGGCAAGCCAGTCCCGAGGAGCTCGCAGAGGCACTCCGTGGCCTACCCGGCGAGTGGTCCGGCATCGCCGCCTCGGGTTGGACCCACGGTGAGAACGAACTCGGCGGCGACTGGATGCCGGACATCGAGGAACTGAACGAAACGGATCAAACGGAATTGATGGACTGGCTCGATCAAGTGGAGTCGTCCGAAAGGAGATCGACCTCATGACCCGCACGAACTGGATGAGAACCCTGCTGGGGGCGGCCTGTGCCCTCGGCCTGAGCCTGACCCCGGCGATCGGGCAGCAGGACCCCGAGCAACGCGAAGAACGACGCCAGCGGATGGAAGAGCGTCACAGCGAGATGCAGGAGCATCGTCGCGAACGGCGTCTGGAGATCGAAGAGCGCATCCGTGAGCGCTTCACGAGCATGCTCCGTAGCGAGCTCGCGCTGTCCGACGAGCAGGCCGAGACGGTGCTGCCGCTGATGTCCGACCTCGAAGATTTCAAACGCGAGATCAGACGCGAACGACACGCGGCCGTGCGGGCGTTGCGGACGGGGATGCAGGAGGGGGCGTCGGACGACGAGCTGCAGGCCGCGCTCGACGATCTCGATCGCATCGAGGACGACCTGCGCTCCGCCGAGCGCAGCGCGATGGTCAAGATCGACGGCGAGTTGAACACGAGACAGCGCGTCAAGCTGCGTTTCTTCGTGCACGAGTTCCGGCGCTCGATCGAACGACGCCTCACCGAGCGCGCCGAACGAATGGAACGCCACCGCGAGCGCCCCGAACGTCCCCGCCCCGACTCCCGTTGACCCCGCCGGCCCCCGGCGATCCGAGGCAGGCCCTCGGACGCCGCGGGGAACGGCTGGCCGCGCGGTACCTCCGCCGCGCCGGCCTCCAGGTCATTGCCAGCCGCTTCCGGCTACGCTGCGGCGAGATCGACCTGATCGCCCTGGACGGCGATCAGGTCGTCTTCGTCGAGGTCAAGGCCCGTCGCGGCACCGGCTTCGGGATGCCGGCGGACTCAATCACACGGCGGAAGCAGCGCAAGCTGGCCCGCGTTGCCCTGGCGTTCCTCAGCGGTCGTGGCTGGCACGAGCGGCCCTGTCGTTTCGACGTCGTCGAGTTGCTGGAGAGGGGAGAACGACAGGAGATTCGCCACATTCGCGACGCTTTCCGACCCGCGCCCGGACTCTGACCGCCAAGTTGACGGGATTCCGAGCATCCTGTATTTTTCTCCGCGCCTGCCGGTCAGGCTCCGGATCAAGCGGGAATAGCTCAGTTGGTAGAGCACGACCTTGCCAAGGTCGGGGTCGCGGGTTCGAGTCCCGTTTCCCGCTCCATTCGCGCTTCGCGCGAATGGGCGTAAAACGCGCCTCGGTGTTTCGCGTTCGGCTGCGCCTCACGCTCCGGAGCGAGTCTCGTTTCCCGCTCCATTTCGCCGTTCAATCCAGCGCCGCGCGCCTCCGCTCCAGGCTGGCGGCAGGCCACAGCTCCTCTAGCTCGTAGAACACATCGAAGGAGGGGACGTCCTCCGGCAGCCCGACCCAGGGCTGCTTGGAGCGCGTGAAGATGTGCACGTCGGGTGACAGGGCCGTGGGGTCGTCCAGCGTCCCGACACGCACGAAGCGCATCCCCGGCCGGCGGCCGTAGTCGCTCCACACGGCGGTTCGACAGGCGGGGCAGCGGTAGACGTCGTGCGGCCCGCCGCCGCCCGACTTCAGCTCCGTCACCTCGGGCTCGCCGGAGAGCAGCTCGATCCGATCGGTCTCGATGAGGGCGTTGAGGACGAACGCGCTGCCGGTCTGGGTCTGGCAGTTCAGGCAGTGGCAGCAGTGCACGAACATCGGATCCGAGGTCAGCCGGTAGCGCACCGCCCGGCAGAAGCAGCCACCCTCGAGAGCGTTTCCCATCATCCGCCTCCGTCCCCGACGACGACGACCACGAGCTCCCTACGGCGGTCGCGGTTGTCCATGTTGATCGCGACCACCTGCTGCCACGTCCCGAGCTGGAGCTCGCCGTCGAGGATCGGGATCGCGATGCCCGTCTTCAGCAGCGCCGAGCGGACGTGGCTGAAGCCGTTGCCGTCGTGCCAGCGCTCGTTGTGCTCGTAGTGCGCATCCACGGGGGCCAGCTGCTCGACCGCGCGTCGCAGGTCGGCCAGCGCCCCCGACTCGTACTCGATCGTCGTGACCGCGCCCGTCGAGCCCACCAGCTGGACGCAGGCCAGGCCGTCACGGACACCCGACTCGCGGACCACGGTGGCCACCTCGGGCGTCACGTCCCGGTGGCCGAACTCGGCGGGAAGCTCGAAAGAAATGCGTCCGGTGAACGTCATGGGTGCGCAGAATACCCCGGCCGGCCGAGAAATTTTCCCGTTTTCGGGCGGATGGCCGGAACCGCCCCTCCGCCGGATGAAACCAAACCGCGGTCCGCGCCGTTTGATTGGCTGAGCAGGGAGGAAGAACCAGATGAAATCCGTCAAGTTTTTGACTCTTTCCATGGCCGCCGCGCTGGTCCTCACGGGCTGTAACGCGAGCATCAACTCCTCGATCGTCGTCGCCGACGGCGAGTCGCGCTCCGGCGGCTTGACCACGGTCAACGGCAACGTGTCGATCGGGAAAGACTGCACGATCGGGGGCTCGAGCAAATCGGTCAACGGCTCGGTCAAGGTCGGCGACGGATCCTCGGTCGAGGACCTGGCCACCGTCAACGGCTCGGTGCGGGTCGGTGAAGCCGTGAACGTCGACGGCGATGTCGAATCGGTCAACGGATCCGTCGATGTCGGATCGGGCTCCGAGGTGTCCGGCAAAGTCCAGACGGTCAACGGCTCGATCGAGCTCACCCAGTCCGTCGTCAAGCGCGACGTGCGCACCGTCAACGGCGACATCGAGCTGCTGGATCAATCGGTCGTCAAGGGTGACATCGTGATCGAGGGCAAGATCGCGGACACCAAGCGCAGCCGCCCGATCGAGATCGAGGTCGCCGGGGGCTCGGTGATCGAGGGCGACGTCCTGGTCAAGCGCAACGTGAAGGTCAACGTGATCCTGCGCGACGGCGGCAAGGTGCTCGGGACCGTCGACGGCGCCGAGGTCATCGACCAAAACGTCGCACAACCGGCGTCCGACGGCGCCTGAGGCGAGCGGCTAGCCCTTCTCGCCCTGTGGCTCGGCCAGCATGTCGGTGAAGACCGGCCGGCCTGAGAGACCCAGAAGCCGACCGCAGCCGGTCCGGCCCGGTAAACTCGAAGCCGCTACCGCGGGTAGGTGATCAGCAGGGCGGCGACCTGCACCCCGTCGTAGAGCACGTGGGCAACGATCAGGGGCAAGAGCCGGCGGAGCTTGTGGTACAACGCGCCGGCGACGGCACTCTTGATGGCGACGGTCACGATGCCGTAAGGACCCTGGCTCCAGTGCACGAGTCCGATCAGCACGGCCGAGACGAGGATCGCGAAGGCCACCCACCCCGGGTGTTTCGAGTACGACCACAGGCCGTTCAGCAGGAACGCACGCGTCAGCTCCTCGTACAGGGCGATGCCGATCCACAGCACGGGGCCGAACCAGACGAGCACCATCCAGGGGTGCTCGCGCATGTCCAGCATCAGGTCGAGCAGCTCCATGTTCGGCGTCGACGCGAGGATCTCGGTCAGCGTGATCCGCTCCAGCTGGAACAGAACGAAGTAGGCGACCGTCAGTCCCGATCCCCAGAGGATGTCCGTGCCGAGGTTTCCTTTCGTCGCGTTGAAGCTCTCGATGGCGTCGCCGAGAAAGAACCGCTTCAGCAGCAGGAT
>JABAOE010018991.1_pt1 | contig 27001 bp, 34 predicted proteins | sample 7062141 | NCBI WGS metagenome assembly JABAOE01 (sample SAMN14538627, study PRJNA623070) | marine sediment metagenome | biome: marine biome [ENVO:00000428]; feature: marine pelagic biome [ENVO:01000023]; material: deep marine sediment [ENVO:00002113] | place: India: Gulf of Khambhat ...
GGATAAGCGCTGAAGGCATCTAAGTGCGAAGCCCACCCTGAGATGAGATCTCCCACCCGCAAGGGTTAAGGCCCCTGGCAGAAGACCAGGTTGATAGGCCGGACGTGTAAGCACAGCAATGTGTTCAGCGGACCGGTACTAATAGGCCGAGGGCTTGGATAAAGAATCCCTAGTCAATTGATGTGCTCGCTATGGAGTGCTCGGGTTGCCCGAGACTCGAAGCTTTGTCCGGTGGCGAAAGCGGCGGGGAACCACCCGTTCCCATTCCGAACACGGAAGTGAAACCTGCCAGCGCCGATGGTACTTGGGGAGCAGTCCCCCGGGAGAGTAGGTCACTGCCGGGCAATTAACGCCGAAGGGCCGCTAGCTGCCGTTGGCGGCCCTTCATCATGCAAGGAGAACCGTGGCTCGTCGCCCCGACGATCGGCACAAGTCCAAGAAGCCCGCGCGCGGCGCAAGCAGGGGGCAGGAGTCGAAGCCTCGGCATCGAACCATCACGTCGGTCCCTCACGGCCAGCTTCCCAAGTGGGTTCGCGAGGAGATCATCCGCTCCACGCCGAAGGATCGTCGCGATCCGGCGCTCCTCCGTCTCTCCAAGGGGATGGATCACTTCGCCGACGAGCGATACGCCGCTGCGGCCGGCGAGCTGAGGAAGGCCAAGGAGCTGTCTCCGCGTTCCTCGACCATTCGTGAGCTGCTTGGCCTCTCGGCCTATCGGTCAGGTCAGTGGGAAGAGGCGCTCCGAGAGCTGCGCACCTTCCGTCGGATCACCGGTGATCTGATCCACATGCCGGTCGAGATGGACTGTCTGCGGGCGGTCGGTCGCAAAGCGGATGTGGCCAAGACCTGGGAACGCATCCAAGAGTACGACGTGTCGGCCACGATCAACAACGAGGCCAGAGTCGTCTACGCCTCGTTTCTGCTTGACGAGGGCCGGCCTCGGGATGCATGGGTGATCATCAAGCCAGGTCGGCTGATCGCCTCACCTTCCCCTGGAGAGCTTCGTCGCTGGTATGTGGCTGCGCGAGTCGCAGTCGAGGCGGGTGACAAGGACGCGGCCCGCAAGCTCATCGCAGCCCTCGATCAGCACGAGCCCGACTTCGACGGTGTCGAAGAGCTGCGTCAGACCTTGATCTGAATTCTGTCCCTGCCGACCTACAGGATCTCCAGCACGCACCTCCCCGGCACCGAGAAGGGGAGAATCGCGATGGATCTCAACTTAATCGTCCTCTGCGGCCGACTGGCTGTTGATGCTGAGACAAGGTTCTTTGAATCTGGAGCCCGTCTGATCAGATTCCTGGTGGTGACGAGGGTCGACCATCCGCGACGTCGCACCGATGTCATACCCGTGACTCTTTGGGACCCATCAGATGCTCTGCTGGGCGATCCGGGCCTCAAAGGCGACCGCGTCTGGGTCTGCGGGACGGTTCAGAGACGGTACTGGGATAGCTCCGAGGGCCGGAGGAGCCGGGTAGAGGTGGTGGCAGAACAGGTCAACTTCCGGGATGCCGAGGATCCCGAAGCGATGGGCGAGCGACGCAAGGTTTCACAGGCTTAATCCGGGGTTGACGGAGGGTCTATTGTGGGCACCATCCCCGTTTCCATCAAGGAGGTTCGCATGCCCTGGTATTGGACCGACGACATTGCGGAGCTCCTCAAGGAGAGCGGCACCATCACCGACTGCGACGCCGAGCGTATCGGGGCCTCTCCGGTTGCCTTCCGCATGAGAGGAGAAGAGGAGCCGGGTACCGACGGGGGGGACCCCGACGAGGATGTCCGTACGCTGGTGGCCTAGTGGATCGGAGGCTTCTCGGTCCGAAGTGGATTGTCGCCCACCTGTCGGTCGGGGTGCTCGCGGCCTCGTTCATCACACTCGGTCTGTGGCAGCTAGATCGTCTCGAGGAGCGAAGGGAGACCAATCGCACGGGATCCGAGCGCTTCTCGATGGAACCGGTGCCGTTCGAGACAATCGAGGACGAGGACCCTGAGAGCATCGAATATCGTCGGGTGACGGTCGTGGGGCGGGCCCTGTCGACGAGCGAAGTGCTCGTCAGGTCCCAGGTCCATCTGGGGACGGCGGGGTACCACTTGATCGTTCCGATCTCGCACCGAGGAGATGCTGGAGTCCTGGTCAATCGAGGCTGGGTTCCGCTCGGGACCGAGGTGGGCACGACCCACCACGGACAAGACCTCAGCATGTGGCTCAAAGTCGAGGGTTGGATTCATCTAACCCAAGAGCGCCCGGCAATCGGACCGCAGGACCCGCCAGATGGGATCCTCTCTGTCATGAGTCGCGTCGACATCGAGCGAGTCCAGCAGCAGACCGATCCCTCGGTAGACATCGCCGATGTCTACATCGTGGAGATCGGCGAGTGGGGGAGTGAGCCGCCGTTCCAGGTCGAGCCACCCGACTTCGCCGATGAAGGGCCACATCTGGTCTACGCCGTTCAGTGGTTCGGGTTCACGGCCGTGCTGGCGGTTGGATACGTGTTCCTCGCTCGCCGCCGTCTGAGCACTCAGCCTTGATCTGGGGCTTTGGCCAAATCCTCCACAACCTCGTAGCCGTCGAGCCCCACGAACTGGGCAGGGTCGAGCCTTATCTTCGCCGAGCGAGTGCCGGCGCCGATGATGACCCACTCCGGGGTCATGACACGGCTGTCGATCCACACCGGCAGATCCTCGGGTAGGGCGAACGCGGTCACACCACCGATCTCCTGGCCAGTCAGTTCGCTGGTGAGGTCGGCTGAAGCAAAGCTGACCTTCCGGACCCCGAGCTTTCGCCGAACGACGCCGTTGACGTCGAGTCGGGTGTGGGCCAGGACCAGGCAGACCGCGTTGTGGCCCTCTGGCTTTCTCGATGCCACCAGGATCGCATTGGCTGACTGCTCGAGGGGGATGCCGTAGGCCTCACAGAACTGAGCAGTGTCGGCCAGCGCCGGATCGCACTCCATCTCGGTGTACTGGATGCCCTTGACATCCATGTCGGCGAGGACGGCCGGGTCAACTGTCATTGGTGCTCCTCATAGCTAGGGAAAGGTAGATCTACTTCATTGCCGCCGACTATCACCATCTGAACCGAGGCGCGAGTGGCGCTCATCGTGATCGACGCCAGATCGGCCGGGGTCCCGGCGAGTTCGAGGGACTGGGTGTCCAGGGACACAAGATCGGCGAAGTACCCCGGTGCGATACGACCAGCCTCCCAGCCCAGAGATCGCGCGCCGTTCCAGGTCGCAGCCTCGAGCAGGGCAGCGGGGGAGTGGAGTCCGCGGCGTCCAAGACGAAGTCGATCGTGTAGTTCGAGGCGGCTGGCTTCTTCCAGGATGTCGGTGACGGTGTTGGAGTCCGACCCGAGAGTAAGGGGGACCCCGGCTGCCGCATACTCTGTCGCGGGGCCGATGCCGTCGCCCAAGTCGGCTTCCGTAGTGGGGCAGAAACAGACCCCAGACCCGGATGAGGCGAGCAGCTCGATGTCTGCCTCCGTCACGTGAGTTCCGTGGACAACTGTGGTTTGGGGGCCGAGAAACCCGGTGTCGGCCAACAGGCCGACGGGTGTCACCCCGTGGGCGCGCAGGCACTCCTCGTTCTCACTCGGCTGCTCCGAGGCGTGGACATGCACAGGACCATCGATCGCCTGCCCCACCTCGACCACGGTCTCGAGTTGTGTGGGTGAGAGCGCTCTCACACTGTGAGCAGCAACGCCGATGCGGGCCTTTTCGGAGCCCTCGAGGCCGGCTATTCGGTCGGCCCAGGTCTCGATCGAGGCATCTGCGAAGCGGCGCTGCTCCTGCAGTGGGGGATCGCCGTACACCGACGAAGAGAGGTAGGCGGTGTCGAGCAACGTCAGCCTGATCCCAACCGTATCGGCTGCCTCTATCAAGGCGCGGCCCATCGCATTCGCATCGGGGTATGGGGTCCCGTCCGGTTGATGGTGGATGTAGTGGAACTCACCAACGGTGGTTATCCCCGACAGGAGCATCTCTGTGAAGAGCGAAGTGGCGAGCCGCAGGTAGCTGTCAGGGGTGAGTTGACCGGCCAGCTCGTACATGGGTGCCCGCCATGCCCAGAAGTCTCCACCGGCGGCGTGGGTCCTCCCTCGCAGCATCCGGTGGAAGGCATGGGAGTGAGCGGAAACCAGTCCGGGGATGACCACGCCGGGCAAAGGCGCCGCGTCGTCTCCCGACTCGGGCGTGATGGACGTGATGACACCGTTGGTGGCCTCGATCAGCACATCAGAGGCCAGCTCATCCCCACCCAGCCAGGCCTTTCCGGCCAGCCACCGCTGCGACTCACTCACCAGGCCAGGTAAGCAGAAAGAGCCGACGCCGAGCGGATGACCGTGCGAGAGTGCGGACATGAGTCAGTACGACGAGACAACATATGGTCGTCTCTGGGCCGCCGGATACGACGAGTTCGCCGCCCAGCCGGAGGACTCGATGATCGAGTTCCTCGCTGGCTACGCCGGAGACCCGCCCCGAGCTCTTGAACTGGCAATCGGCACGGGGCGTGTCGCTCTGCCTTTGTCTGCCAAGGGTGTCGAGGTCTCGGGAGTCGACATCTCCGAGGAAATGGTGGCCAAGCTCCGCGCCAAGCCGGGTGGGTCTGCGCTCCGTGTCACGATCGGCGACATGCACGACGTGGACGTCGACGGGTCCTTCCCCCTCATCTACCTCGTCTTCAACACGATGTTCGGGTTGCTCAGCCAGGAGCGCCAGGTCGAGTGCTTCAAGAATGTCGCCGACCATCTCGAGCCAGGCGGTCGATTCATCATCGAGTGCTTCGTCCCTGACATGAAACGCTTCAACGACCAAAACACCCGTATGGAGGTTGGGTCTATCACCTCAAACGAGGAGCACAGCTGGGAGATGTCGATTCACCATCCCGTCGAGCAGACCATCGACATCCACATCGTCAGGAGGAAGGCAGACGGATCGGAGGTCGTGCTACCGGTGGGGATTCGCTACGCCTGGCCCTCAGAGCTGGACCTGATGGCGCAGATAGCCGGTCTGGAGCGCGAAGAGCGATGGGGTTGGTACGACTTGAGGCCGTTCACCGAGCAGTCGACCAGCCACGTGACCGTCTACCGAAGACCGCTCTAGCCGGCAGCCTCCACTTCGTGCTCGTGGTCGTGTCCTTCGGTGGCCTCGTGCTCCGCAATCTGTTGACGCACATCATCCATGTCGATGTCCTTCACCTGAGTGATGAGGTCCTCGAGCATCTCGCCGGGTAGGGCTCCTGGCTGGGCGTAGAGGACGATCTGGTCTCTGAAGACCATCAGCGTAGGGATCGAGCGGATGCCGAAAGCCGCGGCCAGCTCCTGCTGGTCCTCAGTGTCTACCTTGGCGAAGACTATGTCCTCGTGCTGCTCGGATGCCGACTCGTAGGTGGGGGCGAACATGCGGCACGGACCGCACCACTCAGCCCAGAAGTCGACGAGCACCGTTTCGTTGTTCTGGATCGTCTCGTCGAATGTGTCTTTGGTGAGGGCGACTGTCGCCATGCGTCTAGGACCTTTCCTGGCAGCGGGGATACGGGGAGACCAACCGTGATCGGCCGCAGGTTATTCCTGGTGCGATGACAAGTAGTGTCAAGCGCGGAAAGGGGTCTCTTGGATAGACGCAAAACATGGATATTCCTGCTTCTCGGCCTAGGCGTGGTCCTCTCCGCTTGCGCCGCCGGTGCCAACCCCGCGGTGGATGTGGCGCCGCCCGACGGTGATGTTGCCGGCTTTTGGCTGGGGGTCTGGCACGGAATAATCGCTCCGCTCACCTTCATCATCTCGCTGTTCACCGAGAACGTCCGCTTCTATGAGGTCCACAACAACGGCGGGTGGTACGACTTCGGGTTCGTGCTCGGAGCCGGGATTCTCTTTGGGGGTGGGCGTGGCTTAGGGCTGCGCCGACGCTGACCGACCAGTACCGCCACGCCTCAGGTCTGGCAGAGCGCTACTCGGCTGGCGCCGCGGTGTACAAGGACCACTGGGCTCCGGTGCTGGCTCCGGCGGGACGCAGACTGGCGGAGCTACTGGATGCCGGGGGAGCGCAGCGAGTGCTCGATCTGGGGACCGGAGTGGGGACCCTGCTGCCAGTCCTGCAGAAGACGGCACCTTCAGCTCGCGTGATCGGGGCGGACCGATCAGAGGGCATGCTCAACCAGGGGCCGAGTCTTTCTCGCGTCGTCCTCGACGCCACGGAGCTGCCATTTGACGGCGGCACCTTCGATGCGGTGACCATGGCGTTCATGCTCTTTCACGTTCTGAAGCCGTTGACCGCGCTAAGTGAGGTCGGCCGCGTCATGCGGGCCAAAGGCTCACTTGGGGTGGCGACATGGGAGGAGAGCGCCTCCGAATTCCTTCCTCAGACGATCTGGACCGAGGAGTTGGAGCGACTCGGCGCCAAGCCGATGCAGGAGAACCCGAGCAGCCGGGACCAAATGAACACCGAGGAGAAACTCGCCGGTCTGGTTCATGCAGCCGGATTCAGGGAGGTTCGGACGGAGCGTTTCCGGTTGTCGGCATACATCGAGCCGCGGGGATTCCTGGAAAGACGCACCCGTCTCGGACTGGAGGCGGCGAGGTTCCGTTCCCTGCCCGATGACGGCCAGGCAAGCCTGATCAGCGTGATGAGAGAGCGGTTGGGGCTGTTGAGCAAAGAGGACCTGACTTACCGGGACGTCGTCCTGCTCTCCTGGGCTCAGTGCCCATAATCCACGTTATGTCAAGTTAGGCATCTGCGCCATGACCAAAGGCCCTCCCACTCCCCCTTTGGTCGGTCGGAGGGTCGTCGGGTTGCCTTACACATGAGCTGAGGCGCGTCAGCCGAGGTCGGGGTCGACACAGCGGTTGGCGCTGATACCGGGCAGGGGCCGGAATGTTCTTCCCGGGCCGAAGCCCGACCCCTGCTCGGCGGTTCCCAGGTATGCCTCGATGGCGCGGGCCAGAGCATGAGCTGCCACATAGGGATAGGCGTCCGTGGAGAACAGCCTGGCCTCGGTCGGGTTGGACATGTACCCGAGCTCGATGAGTGCCGTGGGTGTCTCGGGCATGCGAATGATCCCGTAGGCATCATCACCCTCGGGGTTGAGGACCGTCATGACACCTGCGTCCCCTGCAGCGGTCCAATCGACGCCCTCCAGGTTGTCGTAGGCATCCATCGTGTATTGGTAGAGCAACCCACCGAGTCTTGCCGATTCTGCAGAGTCCCTCTGGATGAACACCTCTGTCCCCGGTGTCTCGGACCGGAATCCGTTGGGAGCGTTGTGGTGGATCGAGACCATGAGCTTGGCCTCCACCGCGTCGGCGAGGCGCGCCCTGACGAACAGACGGGACGGATAGTCAGCGGTCCGGGTGAGGATCGACGCGATCCCCCGGTCGGTCAAGAGCTCTTGAAGGGCAAGTGCGACCCGCAGGTTCACGTCCTTTTCCGGCAAGCCGCTGCGGGCGGTTGCCCCGGTGTCGTACTCCCCTCCATGTCCCGGATCGATCACCACGTCGGTTTGGAAGAGCGGCGTTCCCCGGGCTAGCGGCCTCTCGTTGCCGCAGGGCGTCAGCACCGTGTGAAGGCGGCCCTCCGTCCTGAGGATCGGCACCGGGACCCCACTGGGGCTGATCAGGGCCAGCGGGGAGGGCAGCGTCGTCGTCGACGGGAGTGGCCCGGTGGTAGTGGTTGCAACCGTGCTTGACGTGGTCGGGTTCGCCACTGCAACACTGGTGGTGGTCGTCTGCGGGGGTAGTTCAACCACTTCGGCGAAGGGTGCGACACAAGCACCTACCAAGATCAGGCCAACGACCGCCGAACCCCTCATACCTGGCCTACTCCTCCAAGAACCCCGACACCTCGGCAGCGAGGGCGGCTGCTTCCTGATGCAATGAGTCGTGTGAGGCGAAGGCGTCGTCGCCGCACTGCCCGCGCAGGTCTACATAGATCTTCAGCTTCGGCTCGGTTCCGCTGGGACGGGCCAGAATCCGACCCTTCTCCCCCAGCGACAGTTCCACCAGAGCCTGTTCCCCTAGCCAGATGGGGCGATCTCCGGCCCCGGTGCGGTAATCGGTGCACCCTTGGATGGCGTTTCCCCCAAGCTCGGATGGCGGCTCGTCGGCGAGCCTCGCCACCGCCCGCTGGATCTCATCCTGGCCCTCCTGGCCGGGGCGAATGATCGAGTGTTGCGCACTGACCCATAGGCCGGACACGTTCCAGATCTCAACCAGGCGCTCGAGGACCGTCGAGCCTGCGCTGCGGAGCCCCGCAGCCAGGTCGGCAAAGATCAGCGCAGCAGAAATCCCGTCCTTGTCCCGGACCGTCGATCCGACGGTGTACCCCAGAGCCTCCTCGTAGCCGAAGACAAATCGCCCCTCCCCGGATTCCTCGAGCGCCACCCCGGCGTTGACGATCCACTTGAAGCCTGTGAGCGTTACTTCGTGCCGGGCGTCGTAGAGGGCAGCGACACGTCCGAGCGCCGGACTGGAGACGATCGAGTTGACGACGATTGGCCGAGATGCGCCCGAGTAGTGGCGAAGCACGTAGTCGCCCAACAAGGTGCCTATCTCGTTGCCAGTTAGCGCCCGCCACTCCCCTCCCCCGGCGCCGACCACCACAGCGAGACGATCAGCATCCGGGTCATTGGCAAGGATGAGGTCCGCATCTGTCCTGCGGGCTGCCGCGAGCGCCAGATCCAGGGCACCGTCCTCTTCGGGATTGGGGAAGTCGACCGTTGGGAACGCGCCATCCGGGATGGCTTGTTCCACCACACTCACCAGCCCCGCATGCCCGGCGCGCGAGAAGACCTCCTCGAGGACCGCTCCGCCCACTCCGTGGAGGGGGGTGTAGATGATTGTGAGATCGGAGCTCTGGGGATCGGGCCGAGCGGCGTCGACCTCGTCCCAGTAGCAGTCGATGCAGTTGGGCGGTGTCAGGGAGATCAGAGGGTGATCGACCTCGAGGGCGTCCTCGACTCGGGGAATCCGATCGACGCTCCCGGCTAGTTCTATGGCTCGGGAGATGCTCGCGTCGTCCGGAGGGATGATCTGCGCCGCGTTCTCAGCGTAGACCTTGTATCCGTTGTCGCTGGGCGGGTTGTGCGAAGCAGTGATCACCACCGCGGACAGGGCGTGGAGGTGCTTGGCTGCAAACGCCACGAGGGGCGTCGGTGTCGCGTCGGCGAAGTGGAGGACCGGAATGCCGGCGGCGGCAAGTACTCCGATGGTGTCCTCGGCAAATTGCCTGCTGGTCTCCCGTGCGTCGTATCCGACGATCACCGCTCGCTCCGGCCTCTCACCGTGCTTGGCAATCAGATGGTCGGCGAGCCCGCGCGTCGTGCGAATGACCACACTTCTGTTCATCCGGTTGGGGCCGTGCCCTACCGGTCCCCTGATGCCCGCAGTGCCAAAAGAGAGCGAGGTGTCGAAGAGCTCGCGCAGGGCGTCCTCGTCGCCGGACTCGATCAGAGGCCGGAGCGCCAGGCGCGCTTCGGGGTCAGGATGGGCATCTGCCCAGGCGCTGGCCCGCGCGAAGACATCGGATCCATTCTCCACGGAAGCGACGGTACCTACCGCGAACCGACTTGCCACCGCCACGAGTCGGCGCACATGTCGTCGAGGCTTCGTGAGGCCACGAAGTTCAACTTCTCTCGCGCCTTGGTCACGTCGGCCCAGCTGGCCGCCACGTCCCCGGGACGTCTCCCGACGACTTCGTACGGCACCGGCTTGCCGGAGGCCCTCTCATAGGCGTCTATGACTTCCAGGACGCTGCTGCCTCGTCCGGTGCCCAGGTTGTATATGTGGACACCGGGATCTCCCGAATGCTGTTCCAGCGCCGCCACATGTCCGGCTGCGAGATCCATCACATGGATGTAGTCGCGTATGCCGGTTCCGTCGGGAGTCGAGTAGTCGTCCCCAAAGACCTGGACTCTCGGAAGCTGGCCGTCTGCCACCTTGGCGACTACGGGCATCAGGTTTGACGGGATGCCCTCGGGGTCTTCACCGATGAGACCTGATGGGTGGGCTCCTACCGGGTTGAAGTAGCGGAGAAGAGTGACGCTCATCGACGCATGGGCTTGCTGAGCGTCTGTCAGGACCTGTTCCATCATGATCTTGGTCCACCCGTACGGGTTGGTTGCAGACCCGATCGGCATCTCCTCGGTCAGGGGCAACTCGGTGGGTTCGCCGTAGACGGTCGCCGAGGAGCTGAATACGAACGTCTGCACACCTGCACCCACCAGGGCCTCGACAAGCGTGATCGTGCCCACGACGTTGTTGTCGTAGTACGAAAGCGGCTGTTCGACTGACTCGCCAACGGCCTTTAGAGCGGCGAAGTGGATACAGGCATCGAATCCGGTTTCGATCACCGAGCCGAGGGCAGCCGAGTCCCGGACATCGACGGCGTGGAACTCAGGTGAGAAGCCGATGACCTGGGCCAACCGCGGAAGCACCGAACGTTTGGCGTTCGACATGTTGTCCAAGACCACCAACTCGTGACCTGCGTCGGCCAGGCTCACCACCGTGTGACTGCCGATGAACCCGGCGCCGCCTGTTACCAGAACGCGCATCGGGCCAGGTTAGGAGTGAGGGCGGGTCAAGCCGCGGGCAGCTTCAACACGAAGCAAGACATGCTGTCCTCGTACCGATAGGTGAGTTCGCCGCCCATGGCATCTGCAAGAGTGCGCGCCACGGACAGACCGAGTCCAACGGATGCCGAGGCATGCTCGCCCTTGCCTCGTACGAAGGGCTTGAAGATGTCTCCTGCCGAGGCGGGGTCGATCTCCCGGCCGCTGTCGCATACTTTCACGGTGACCTCGGATTCGGCGCGCCGGATGTACACGGTGACCAGCTCCCCGCCGTAACGGAGGGCATTGCTGACGAGGTTTCGGAGAATCTGACGGGTGCGTCTCGGATCCGCCAAAACCTTCGAATCGGGACCCTCGACCCGGACGTCGATTGGATAGTCCACTACCTCGAGGACACGTTCTGCCTCCTTGGTGATGTCGAACGGTCGGGAGGCGATGATGATCTTGCCGGCGTCGTCCTGGTACGCCACGAGGAGATCCTCGATTATCCAGGAAGCATCTTCGGCCTGTCGTGCGATGAGGTTGGCCATGTCGCGCCGGTCGTCGTCCGAGAACGAGTCGTAGTTGGCGGTCAACTCCTCACTCAACCCGAGCACGACTGCCAGCGGGTTGCGCAGTTCGTGAGAGATCGTGGCCAGGAACTCGTCCCTCGCCTTCTTGGCCTTCACCTTCTCGGTGACGTCGATCAGGGCGCCCTCGTAGTACATCACGGTTCCTGACTCGTCTCGGACCGCTCGGGCGGTGTCCTGGACCCAAACCGTGGAGCCGTCCTTGCGGCGCAACTCGACGTCGAAGTCGTAGACGAGCCCCTCGCGGTCGATGGTCTCGAGCCACTCGGTCCGACGCTGAGGGTCGGCATAGATGTTGAGGACTGTCGCCACGCCTCCCAGCATCTCATCGGTGCTCTCGTAGCCGAGGAGTTTGGCGAAGGCTCGGTTTGCGGCGAGAACGCGGCCTCCGGGTGCGCTTCGATACATGGCGACCGGTATTCGCTCGAAGAGCGCGCCTAGTTCTTCGATTGTTGCCATCATCTCCCTACGGTTTCGGCACTCTCTTCCTCGTGGCGCATAGGTCAGTCGTCCCTAAAGCCAGGTCCTCAAAACGGCAGCTCTAGCTGGGGACTTGGTCTTTTGAGGCGTTCCAGGCCATTCCACATCAGACTCTCCATGAACACCCAGGATCGGCGGTGTATCGACGTCGGCCCCAGTGCCTGGAGCGCTGCCTTGTGCACGGGGCCCGGATACCCCTTGTTCTTCTCGAAGTTGTAGGCGGGGAAGTCAGGCGCGGCATCCTTCATGATGCGGTCTCGCGTCACCTTGGCGAGGATCGATGCCGCCGCAATGGTGAGTGAGGTGCGGTCGCCTCCGATGATGCGGTGGGCTCCCCCGACGAAGTCCCAGTTGCCATCGACTAGCACGTGGTCGGCAGACGAGCCCAGCCCTGCGAGAGCCCGCCGAGCGGCCAGTCTCTGGGCACCGGACATTCCGAGCTCATCGCACTCGGCAGGGGTGGCGTGACCGACCGACCACGTCTCGCACCAGTCGGCTATGCGATCGAACAGAGCCTCCCGCTCGGTCTCGCTCAGCATCTTGGAGTCCCGGATCTTGTAGACGCGACGGCCTCGGGGAATGACTGCTGCTCCGACGGTGAGCGGTCCGGCCCACGCTCCCCTGCCCACCTCGTCGACGCCGACGACGACTGTGTTCTCCGTGGTCCACAGCTCTTTTTCGGCAGAGAGACCCGGCGGCTGCTTGCGGAGGCTGGGGCGGAGTCGCGGTGCAGCAGAGGGCATCTCCTCAGGGTAGATGGTGGAGGCCGGAGCCCATGGACTCAGTTGAGACTGACATCTTCAGGGAAGTTGGCCACCAGGGCCAGTGGACCCGGCTGGCGTTTGAGCACCCGACGCCACTGATCGTCGGCTTCCTCGAATGGATCGTCGGGCCCGGCTTGGACGACGTACCAAGAGCCAGTGGCGATCTCGGCCTCGAGTTGACCGGTGCCCCATCCCGCATATCCCGAGTAGACGCGCAGCGGCGGTCCTTCGCCCCGGGGCGGCTCGCCTAGGTCGACCAGACTCAGGCCCGGCACTCCCGTTTCCATCCCGTCCGGAGTGATGGCCAAGCCGATGGCTACCTCGGGTTCCACCGGTCCTCCGAAGCGCACCAGCCCATCTCCGGCCAAGGGGGCCCACTCCGGGAGATGATCCACGACCCTCTCCTCGGTTGGACGATTGAGGACCACTCCGACGGTGCCCTCCTCGTCATGTTGGAGCATCAGAACGACCGTCCGGTAGAAGTTCGGGTCGATCAGCCGGGGTGTCGCCACCAACAGCTTGCCGGCGTGTGAAACGAAAGGCATCGTCTCGACAATCGTGGCACATCCGAGGAACCACTGGCACCGGACTACCGTGATCGGCGATGCGCGCCCTGGTGAAACATCCTGAGGAGTCGGGCCTGAGGCTCGAGGACGTCCCGACCCCGGAACCCGGACCGGACGACGTGCTGGTTCGAGTCCACACAACCGGCATCTGCGGAACCGACCTCCACATCTATGAGTGGGACGACTGGGCCAAGGCGACTGTCTCTGCTCCAATGACGGTAGGTCACGAGTTCTCCGGACACATTGCGGCCGTCGGGTCGAACGTCTCCGGGTTCGTTGAGGGCGAGCTGGTCGGTGCCGAGGGGCACGTCGTGTGCGGCCACTGCCGCAACTGTCTGGCGGGCAAGCGTCATCTTTGTCAGAGCCCCAAGGGGATCGGGGTGAACATCCCGGGTGTCTTCGCCGACTACGCCGTCATCCCCAAGTCCAACGTGTGGCGACATGTGGAGGGGATCGAGCCCGAGATTGCCGCCCTGTACGACCCGTTCGGCAATGCCGTTCACACGGCTCTGAAGTTTCCGGTGTTCGGTGAGGACGTGTTGATCACGGGTGCCGGCCCCATAGGACTGATGGCGACCGCCGTGGCGAGTCACGCCGGGGCCCGCAACGTGGTCGTCACCGATCGCAACCCGTTCCGCCTTCGCCTCTCTGAGATCATGGGGGCCTCACGCGCCGTCGATGTCCGCACCGACGATCTGAGGCAGGTTCAGAAGGAGCTCGGGATGCTGGAAGGGTTCGATGTAGCGCTCGAGATGTCAGGCAGCCCAGACGCATTGAAGGACATACTGGAGAACACGATTCACGGAGCAAACGTCGCTCTGCTGGGTCTTCCCTCTGAGCCGTTCGCAATCGACTGGTCGATCGTCATCTTCAACATGCTCAACCTGAAGGGCATCTACGGCAGGGAGATGTTCGACACCTGGTACAAGATGAATGTGTTGATCGAGTCGGGCATCGACATCAGCCCGGTAATCACCCACCGCTTCGATGCCGAGCAGTTCGACGATGCCTTTGCAGCTCTGCGCGGAACCGACTCGGCCAAGGTCATGATGTGCTGGGACGACTAGGAGTCGTGTCGCCTACAAGACCGGGAACTCGACGAATTCGTCGACACTCAGAGCCCTGAGGGCTGCTCTGACTGCCCGCGGCAGCGACTGCATCGCCTCGTCTCTCGGTATCTCGATGGGTTGGCCGACTGCTACTCGCTTGCCCCCCATGGTCATCACCGACTCCTCGCTCCGGGCATTCTTGAGCCAGTCGACGTCGGATCCATAGGTGAGGGAGACGAGGATGTTGCCTCCGCGGCGCCATGCCATCAGCGGCGTCTCGTATGGTTTGCCGCTGACGCGACCGGTGTGCCGAAGCACGCCCAGCCAGGGAAGCCGCCGAGCGAACGGCTTGGTGGCTTTGTTGGCGACGACTCGATTGAATCTCGTGATCCCTTTGGGGATGGGCATCAGATCCGGTCGTTGACCCAGGCAATGATATCGGCGACGACCTGCGGGCCCTCGGGCTCGTTGAGTATCTCATGGTGCAAGTCGGGGTACACCCGGCGTTCCACTTTCGGGTGGTCTGCCAGGAAGGCGGAGGACTCCGTGGGTACCAGCGTGTCCTTGCCGCCGTGCAGAGCCAACGTGGGAACCTCGAGGGCACCGATGCCCTCTCTGGCTCGGTCCATGGCGTCGAATAGCCGGCTTCCAAGTCGCACCGTTCCCTTTGGTTGGACGAGTGGATCCGTCTCGTACTGCCCGCCTACGTCAGCGTCCCTGACCAGCTGGTCGCCGGTGATCTTGGTCGGAAGCCGGAGTCTCGGGGTGATGCTCACCAGCAGCTTTGCCGCCACCCGCTGCCACCGCGCTCCTCCGGAGAACGATGGTGCGGAGAGCACCATGAGGTTGGGCTGGTGTCTCTCCTCGAGGCAGTAGCCGACGGCTATCAGGCTCCCGCCCGAGTGACCCATGAGGACCACGGGAGGTCCCTGTGCGTAGGCCCACTCCATGTGGTCCTGTAGCTGATCGTGGAACTGGTCCCAGTCCTCGATGTCGGCCCGCGCCCCTCCAGACGCGCCGTGACCGGCAGCATCGAAGGATCGCACGTGAAACCCGGCATTGGAGAGAAGGTCACCGGTGCGTTCGTACCTCCCGGAGTGCTCGAACAGGCCGTGGAGCAGCACGATGATCGCGCGCGGCTCGACCTCGGGGATCCACTCTCGCACCAGCTCGCTTCCGATTCCATCGTGGGCGACGGCACGCGAGGTCGACTTCATGCCGCGAACCTAATCAAAGCCCCGGCCAAACCAATCAAATATCGGGCAGTAGGCCCCCCTTATCTGGTCCCATACGGAGCAGGCTTGCTCGAGAGATCCTGCGCCCGTCAGGGCGCTACGTGTCTGAGGTTCACGGCTCTAGTCTCTGGCTTGGTCCTTGTGGAAGGGGGGTTTGGCCAGCCGAGCGGGGATCCATCGACCCCGGATCTCGATCTCGATGGTGTCCTCTGACTCCGGTGGAGGCGACACGTACGCCATGCCGACGCCAGCGTCGAGCATTGGACTGATGTTCCCGGAGGTGACCTCACCCACTCCCCCGCTACCGACCCTCACCTTGTAGCCACGGCGCGGGATGCCGCGATCCTCGAGGATGAAGCCCACAAGAAGCCGGTCCACACCGTTCTCCGTCTGCTCAGCCAAGCGTTCTCTGCCGACGAACTCATGGCCTAGAGCGACCGCGAACCCGAGCCCTGCTTCCAACGGTGTGGTGGTCTCGTCGATGTCTTCACCCCACAGGGCAAGGCCTGCCTCCAGGCGCAGTGTGTCTCTCGAGCCCAGCCCGCACGGAGTCGCGCCCGCCTCGACGAGCGCTTCGACAAGCTTGACTCCGGTGTTGGGATCTGTGCAAATCTCCCCGCCCCGCTCACCTGTATAGCCGGTGCCGGCCATGGACACCCGGCCACCTTCCCATTCGACGTACTCGGTGCGGAAGCGCTTCGGGGCGACTCCGAGCACATCTTCGAAGATGCCAGGTGCGCCCGGGCCCTGGAGCGCCACCATCACCGTGGACGTCTGGAGGTCGCTGACGGCGCACCCTTGCTCAGCGGCAAAGGCTGACATGACCTTCTGGTGGTTGGCGGCGTTGGGGAGCACCCAATAGCGGCCGTGGCCCCACCACCAGACGATCAGGTCGTCGATGATCCCCCCCGAGGAGTTGAGGATCATCGTGTACTGAGAGCGGCCGGGTTCGATACGGTCGAGGTCGTTGCAGAGGAGACGCCGCAGCGCACTGTGGGCGCCCTGCCCCGTCAGCTCGAATCGTCCCAGATGGGTGACGTCGAAGAATCCGGATGAGGTGCGAACGGCCTTGTGCTCAGCCAGTACCCCCTCGTACTGAACCGGCATCTCCCATCCCCCGAAGTCAACGAAACGCGCTCCGAGCGCGACGTTGACTTGATGAAGGGGGGACCGGTTCATCCGGTCAGGCGCTCGCCGCGTTCCTCCAGTCGGACTACCTCCGGCCTGCCCGGAATACGGGTAGGGGCGGCGAGCTCGTCGAGGTGATCTGGCTCCTCGAGGCCGTACTTCACCACCAGATGCAGGTAGTCCCTCTGGTAGAAGACCTTGCAGTTGATGTCGGGGTGAATCTCCTTGAGTCGACGTACCTTCTTGTTCTTCTTCGTGACAAGCTTCTGGTTCATCGTGGTTATCTCGATGAACAGGTCGTCGTCGGGCAGATAGAAGTCCGGTGTGAAGTACTTGGTCGCCGAGCCGCCGTCGTCGAACTCGATTGGGAACGAGCGCGGCTCGTAGTCCCACGGAACACCGTAGAAATCGAGGAGGAGGGCGAACTGGCGCTCACTGTTGTGGGCGAAGTCGACTTCTTTGGCTTTGGGGTGGTCGGTGTTCAGGGGGCTCCTGCCTCGATAACCCCGGCGTACGCTGCCTCTTCGGGAAAGAGCTGGTGGATGGCTCCTTCCACTTCGTCCTGGACAGGTCCTATGGCGATCCCGAACACGCCCTGACCCCTTCGGAAGACGTCCACCACTTCTTGCTCGGAGTGGGCGGCGTAGATGGTCTGGCCGTCGGAGAGGAGGGTCACGTCGGCGAGGGGTTGGGCGGAGTCGAGCTGCTGACGCAGGATGTCAACAGCCGATCGGATCTTCTTGAGACTCATCCCGGCGTCGAGAAGTCTCTTGATGACCTTTAGTTGCACCACGTCGGTGAAAGAGTACAGACGTTGGGAGCCGGAGCCGGTGGCCCGCTGCAGCGACGGCAGGATCAGATTGGTCCGGGCCCAATAGTCGAGCTGCCGGTAGGTGATCCCGACCAGTTTGCACACCTGCGGGGCTCGGTAGCCCAACTCTCGCTGTTCCGTCACTTGAATCCTCCGGGTTACACGTGTGTAACTCCGCCGCCAGGAAAGCTAACGGCACATGTGCGTGCATGTCAATGTTTACTGTGGGTGACTCCGCCGAGGCCTGGCGCGATAGGTTCAGACGGCCGGGGTGAGCATCGTGGCGGCCTTTTCCACTTGTTCCCGCGTGCCAACGACCACTAGTCGATCGCCGACATTCAGCCTGACATCGGGACCGGGGTTCACGTTGAGGCTCTGCTTCTGCTCTTCGAGCGCGAGAACCAGCGCGCCGCTGTCTTGTCTGATCCGAGACTCCCTGAGTGTCCGTCCTGCTATCGAGCTGCCCTCGTCGACGTCGAGTTCCTCGACGTGGAACTCGCGAGGATGTCCTCCAACGACGACGTCGAAGATCTGAGCGAGCTCTGGCTTGGTCGCCATGAGGGCGAGACGCTCAGCCCCGACGGCCTGAGGGGCAACCACTGCGTCTGCCCCGGCGAGACGCAGCTTGCGTTCCGACTCGGGTTCGGTGGCTCTGCAGATCACCTTCAAGTCGGGTCTGAGGGCCTTGACCGACAGGGCGATGACCAGGTTGTCCGAGTCGTCGGCGACACATGCAACGACTGACTGCGCGTAGTGGATGCCGACGAGTTCCAGCACGTCGTTGTGGGTGGCGTCGCCTCGGATTACCAACGCGCCGGCGTTGCGCGCAGCCTCAACCCGCTCGGAGTCGGACTCGATGACCACTACCTGGGTCCCCCTCCCCTGTAGGGCCGTCCATGTCCCACGCCCCACGCGGCCGAACCCGCAAACTATGACGTGATCCTTGAGCCGGGCGATTTCCTTTTCCATCCTTCTCTTCCTTCGATTCTCTCCGAGATCAATGAGGTACTCGATGGACGCAGCGGCAGTGTAAAGAGCCACTCCGAAGCCGACCGCAAGAATCCCGAGCGTCCAAATCCTTCCGCCTTCGCTCAACTCGAAGACCTCGCCGAACCCGACGGTCGTGATTGTGATGACCACCATGTACAGGGCATCGAATGCGCTGACGTCGGCGATCACGACGTAGCCGAAGGTCCCGATGATGAGAACGGCTCCGAGGACGGCGAGGCCGAACTGGATCCGGCGGAGTGGGGTCACTCAGAAGTCTCGCCGCGCAGAAAGTCCTCGGCTGTTGCGTCCTCGAGGAACTCCCTGAACTTGGCGACCTCCTCTTCTTCGTCCGCCTCCTCGAACATCACACCGGCCTCGTCCATGACCTCTGGAGAAGCAAAGACCGGCATTCCGGTCCGGACGGCCAGAGCAATGGCGTCCGACGGGCGAGACGAGACTCGCACTTCCCTGTCCCCCACGTCGAGGGAGAGATCGGCGTAGTAGACGGCATCGCGCATCTCGGTGATGACCACTCGCACCGGGAGGACGCCGGCGGCATCGAGCACCGAGCGGAGCAGGTCGTGGGTCAAGGGACGCGCCGGCTGCACCCCTTCCATGGCAGTGGCGATCGCGGTTGCCTCACCCGTTCCGATCCAGATCGGCAAGTACCTTCCGCCTTCGGTCTCCTTGAGCAGGATGATCGGCTGGTTCGAGGGCAACTCGACCCTCACCCCAACAATCTCCAGCGGTATACGAGTCTTGTCGGCGGACATCACAGTCAGGTTATCACCGGCCGGCTCCTGGGCATCAGGCGATCCCCAGTCCTTTGGCAAGGATCAGGGGATCGTTGACGAACGCCTCGATGTCCAGGGCGGCCCAGATCGACTTGAGGTTTCGGTAGTGGCCCTTCCAGTCGAGGCCATAGCCCACCAAGAACTCGTCCCCGACCTCGAAACCCCTGTACTCGAGGGGAACATCGGTCACTCGTCGCCGTGCCTTGTCGAGCAGGGCGACCGTGGCGACCGAAGCCGCGCCTCTGTCGAGAATCATCTTGCGCAAGACCGTGAGTGTCAGTCCGGTGTCGATGATGTCTTCGACGATGATCACATTCCGGTCGTAGACAGGCACCGACAGATCGATGGAGAGAGCGATGCGGCCGGACTCACCGAACCTGTTGAGGCCCAAGAAGTCGACTTCCAAGGGCACTTCGACCTTTCGAACCAAATCGGCGGAGAACGGGACGGCGCCTTTCAACATGACGACAATCAGCGGATCGCGACCCCGGTAGTCATCGGTGATCGCCTTTCCCAACTCGGTCGTCCGGGATGCAAGCTCTGCCTTGCCGAGGACCAGTTCAGCGAAGTCGAAGTCGTATTCAGGCACGGCCCGAGAGAAGGTCGATCCAGTATCGAAGGGCCTCGGCAGGCCCTATCGATTGTCCTGTCTTACGAATAACCACCGTCGAAGCCGGCTCTGCCGGCGGAGCAACTGGATCATCAGCAGGCGGCTCCCCCGACAGCAGGCCTTGAGAGGCCAAGAACACCAGGGCCTCGGCTCTCGCCGTCGCCACCAGCGGTCCGGGCTCCACTCGGACGGTCATCGGCTCGTACCTCCCACCCTGGATCACCGCCGTGTAGATGCCGAGGCTTCTGAAGCCGTAGTCGAGTAGGAGCCGGGCATCGGAGAAGTGGGCCCTTGTTCCCTCCGATCCGAGGAGGACGACGTATAGACGACGCCCCTCGCGTTCGGCGGATGAGACGAAGGTCAGTTGGGCTTGGTCTGTGAACCCCGTCTTCACGCCGGTGCTCCCCTCGTAGTCACCCAACAGCAGATTGGTGGATTCTCCTCTCCGCAAGGTTCCGTCGGGAGCCGGCGGGAACACCAGCGCCCGGGCGCGTACCGCTTCTTGAAACTTGGGATGGGACATTGCTTCCCTGGCCAACTCGAGGAGGTCGCGAGCAGTCGAGTAGTGATCTGGCGCGTCCAGGCCGTGTGGATTGGCAAATCGGGTGCCCTCCAGGCCCAACTCCTCCGCCCGGCGGTTCATGAGTGCGACGAACTCGTCGACCGAGCCCGAAATGTGCTCGGCTATTGCCACAGCCGCATCATTTGCGGAGTGGATCATCAGGGCCTTGAACAAGGCGTCGACTGTCACCTGCTCCCCCACCACCAGGTCGATCTCCTTTTCCCCGGCCTCGGCTGCGGTGCGCGACACGGTGACGACTTCGTCCATTCCGGCATTCTCGAGTGTCAGCAGACCGGTCATGATCTTGGTTGTGGACGCCATCGCCCTCTGATCGTCCGGAGAGAACGACGCGAGGACCCTGTCGAGGGTCTCGTCGTACAGGAGCCAAGACGCTGCCGATACGGCCGGGACCCCGCGGTGGGTGAAACCGTCGTCGGGGCGAGCCGGATAGTGCAGCGGCCCTCCGAGAGCCGGCGGTGCGAGCGCCAGAGCCAGACCCGCCGCCAATACGGCGGCCAGCAGTCGGTTTCTCATGACGAGACCTTCTGCCTCAGCTCCAATCCGAGCAGCGCCTTGTGCATGGCTCGCACCGAGTCCGCGCACTTGTCGACGAACTGCTGGGCCTGTGAACGCGCTTGGGGGTTGCCTGCCCTGAGTAGGGGTGCGGCGAGCCGGTTCAACAGGTCGGCTTCTCGGTCGGCGGAGAGCTTGATGGTTCGAAGATGGCGCGGCTCGAGACCGAACTCCATCAGCCGGGCAGCTTCCGCCGCGATGATCCGGGTCTCGTGCGGGAACAAGTCGGTTCCCGGAATCGGTCGGATGAGCCCCACCTCGATCAACTCCGCCAACTTCGAATCGCTCAAACCAGACCGCTTGAGCAGGTCCGCCTTGTCTATGGGGTCGTGGGGATCGTCGAGGGCCCTGAGATGCCTTGGCTCCAGATCGCCTTCCTCGCCTCGCTCCCAGACGGTCAGCTTGGACTTGATCACCTTGAGGGGGAGGAAATTGTCACGCTGCTGCTGGAGTATGAAGCGAAGGCGGGAAACGTCCTCGTTCTCGAACTGCCGGTAGCCACTGGGTGAGCGCTTCGGGTCGATCAGGCCCTGACTCTCGAGAAATCGGATCTTGGATACCGAAACGTCGGGAAAGTCGTCTCTCAGAAGGTTGATGACCTCTCCGATCGAGAGGATCGTCTTGTCAGGCATCGCCGTGAACCACGACGAAGTGGAAGCGACCAACGATCACTTCGTCGCCGGCGGCGAGCGGCGAGCTGTCCACCCTGTCGTCATTCACGTAGGTCCCGTTGGTGGATCCGCTGTCCTCGAGTAGGAGGTCCCCACCACTCAACACGAATCGGCAATGGTGGCGGGACACGGTTACGTCGTTGAGGAAGATGTCACTCTCGGGGTGCCGGCCGACGGTGGTGTTCCCTGCGCGGAGCACGAAGGTCATGCCGGTACGAGGACCACGCTCCACGACGAGGGCGAAACCGGAGAAGCCCTCGACGTGGGATGCCTCTTCGGCCGTCAGCGGGTGGTCGGACCGATCGGCGAGGGGGACATACAGGACTGTCGGGTCGGTCTCGACCTCAACCTCAGGGTTGGAGTCGCTCGGCTCCGTGGAGTGCTTGTCGGTCATTGAGCCCTGATGATAGAGAGGCTCGCGAGGTGTACGTGGTTGGCGCTATTCGGTCAGGCCGCGGTATCCGGCGGCGTCCAACAGGCCTTCGGGATCGAGACCACCTTCGATCGTGATCTCTGCCAGCCAACCTTCTTCGTAGGGTCCCGAGTTGATCAGCTCGGGCGCCTCGCCGACGTCTTCGTTCACCGCTGTTATCGAGCCTGAGAAAGGGGCGTATACCTCTCCGACCGACTTGGTGCTCTCGATCTCGGCGATCAGGTCTTCCTTCTCCACCGAGGCCCCGAGCGTGGGCAGCTCGACATAGACCACGTCTCCCAACTGGTCCTGGGCATAGTCCGTTATCCCAATCCTGATCACCGAGTTTCCCTTGTCCTGAATCCACTCGTGCTCGGTGGTGTACAGAAGATATTCCGGTACTTTCATCAACTCTCCTCTTGACCGCCGCTCGACTCTACATCGGCCAGGGTGCGACGAGCATCACCGAGATATGCGAAGGTGACCGCCCAGTAGATGACCAGGGCTATGGAACCGACGATCCAGGCGAGCGCAGACATCAAGGGGGCGAACACCCCTGCCGCGGCGAAATAGAAAGACGGAATTGCCCCGTAGAGACCTGCTGTCGCCACTTTGCCCATGTAGCGCACCGTCAGTGTGCCCGCTCCCCTGCGGACCAGCACAAGTGTGACCAGACCCATGAGAAGCTCGCGAGCGATCAACGGTATGCCGATGATCTCCGGAACCACATCCGCGATCAGGCCGCCCACCACTGCCGAGGCGATCATCAGCCGGTCTGCCACCGGGTCGAGGGTCTTGCCCAGTTGCGAAACCTGATTCAGTCGACGCGCTAGATATCCGTCAACCCAGTCGGTCCATGCGATGACCGCTACGAGGACTGCTGCGGTTCGGACGTCGTCGCGCCCGAGGAGTATCCACCAGAAGACCGGGACAGCGAGGACTCGAACGAATGAGATCGCGTTGGGGATCGTTAGTACTCGATTGCTGACTTCCTCGCTCACCCGTGCGAGGCTAAACGCGTCTGCTATCCGACCGGGACCACGTCGCTAACGGCACCGAGCCGGCCCTGGATGCCACCCAGTGTCCCCATGGTTCCAAAGACGATGCGGTCGGTTCTGTGAGCTTCAGAGATGTGGGAGGAGTAGAGGAGCAGGTACGGCAGATCCCTGGCGAGCATCGCCTCCATCTCCCAGAGTGCCGCCTTGGCCTGGTCGAGGGTGTAGGCACTCTCATACTGCTCCAGCGCAACCGAGAACTCATCACTGGCATAACCCGTGTTGTTCATCTGGCCGTCTGAGGCGAACAACGAGCGGTAGTAGTCGGGCCGTGCGGGACTGCCCAGCGTCCAGCCGAGTAGGTACATGTCGTAGGTCAGGTCACCGTTGTCGTCCGGCTCGAAAGCGAGCTCCACAACGCTCTCGAAGTCGGTCTGCACCACCTCGACGTCGAATCCGATCCAGTTGAGCACTTGGGCAATTTCCTGGGCGTAGACGGCTCTGGTGGGGTCATAGGAGTCGCCTGGGGAGAGAATGGTCAGCGGCTCGGGCTGGTTGCCGCGTATTCGCAGCCCTTGGCCTGCTTGGACGCCCTCGCCCGTCACCTTGGGCCTTCTGTCCCACCTATACCCGGCGTCGCGTAGCCCATTGACCGCCTCTGTGAGTCGCTGGTGCAGGGTGCCTTGGAAGAGGGCTTCCAGCTCCTGTGCCTCTGCAGGGTCGAACCAAACCGGATTGGCCGGGCTCACGAATGTGTAGGAGGCTGTCGCCGGTTGAGGAATCGAAGCCGCCAAACTCTGGCGATCCAAGAGAAGTGCAACAGCAGTCCTGAACTCCACGTCGGCCATCGGCGCCTTGTCGAGGTTGAACCCGAGGTAGCGGATGCCATTGGAGGGGCTGAGGTCCACCGAAACTGCCGGGTAGGTGGCTGCGAGCTGGGAGTTGTTGGCGGTGAGCCCATGCGGGGAGAGGATCGAGTCGATGCTGCCCTCTCCGAGTGCTGCAACCGCTTCTGATTCGCTCTCGTAGATGGTGTAGATGACGTAGTCGGGCTTCGATCCGAAGGGGTATCCCCCGTTGCCGACACTGATGATCTCGTGGGTCCCCACTTGTGAGACCGAGAGCGGGCCGCCGCCGATGTCGCTGCCACCGTCCATGGCGTAGAGCTCTTCCCGGCCGATGTCACGGGTAAGGGCCTCCCAGGCATGGGCGGGCATTATCGGGGCGAGACCGACGCCATGGGGCCACACGGCAAGAGTCGGGCGATCGGCAAACTCGACTCGAAGCTCCGATGGCGAGAGGGCCGAAAGCGACGAGACGTGCTCGGGGAATGCAGTCGCCCAACTGCCTCCGAGTTCGAGGGCCCGAACGGTCTCGAATGTGTAGACGATGTCATAGGCGGTGACTGGCAGTCCATCGGCCCAGCTCATCGAGTTGCTCAGGGGTACGACAACCGACCAGATGCCCTCTTGTTGGGTGGGGCTGGCCATTGCTGTGGCGAACTCAGGGTCGATGGCCCCGGTAGAGGGGTTGACGCTGTAGAGGGCGGGTTTGGTGGGTCCGAGAACGTAGGCGTTCCAGACCGACGCTTCGCCGCCATAGAAGGCCCAGAAGTTGTCGGTCGTGGGACCGGAGAGGAGGCCGACTCGGTAGACGAAGTCAGCGGTGTCGGCCAATGTGGTGAGGGGTGTCTCCCCATCCGCCGACGTAGCGCCTGCTGGCGGCGACATCACCGTCGCCATAGGGGCCGTGCTGCGCGGCCACAACTGCACCACGGCAAGGGCCCCGATGAAAACGAGGACCGTCAAGGCCCCGATCGTCCGTAGTGTTCTGTACAAAGTGGCTTCCTCCCACCTGAAAATCGGCAGGTCGGGAGGGGTGCTTGACCGTTTCGTTGGGCCTGCCGACAGGACAGACCGAGACGCGGGAAGGCCCCGGCTGGTTCCGGGGCCTTCTTTAGCCGTTGGGGTTGTTGGGAGACAATCCGGTTGGAGTATCGGCGTCTCCATCAGCGAACTTGGTGACCATTGGCGACTCCACCGGGGTGACTAGCCACGAGCCTGCACAACTTTGGGTGGGATGAGTCGGAAGCTACACACCCGAGGCGCAGGTCAGCTCAGATGGGGGCGATGCTGACTGCCCCAGATTGCCGGGAGTGATCGTGCGCTGGGTAATCTTGCGGCTTGACAAGCGGATTCCCTGCGAAAGCAGTGCGGCGCGCTGCACACCTCGGGCTTGGGGTGCGACGGCAGCGCTACGAGGCTCGCCCAAGGAATCCGAAAGGAATCTCGCGTTTGGCGAGTCAGCCATGCACCAACGAGAGACTCTTCAATACGGGCTGTGGCGCAGCTTGGTTAGCGCGCTTGACTGGGGGTCAAGAGGTCGGGAGTTCAAATCTCCCCAGCCCGACGAGAAAACCCTTGTGCGAGGCGACTACGGACCGCATCCGGGAGCCGCCGAAACATCATGAACTCCCGGGTGTCGACCGGGTTGGCGGAGAGGGCCCACCCCGACCGAGCCGCTCAAGCCATCTCTGTCGCGCATCATGCCCGGGAGCATGTCGGGCCGCTATCCCTGCGAGATGAAATCCTGAATGACGGAAACGACCTTTTGGGGGTCGGTGCGGTGTGCGAAGTGGGCGTGACCTTCGAGCGTGTGAATCCGGCTGTTGGGGATCGCATCGGCGGCCCGGTGTGTCGCTGCGATGAGGGAACTGGGGCTTTCGGAGCCCGAGAGCAATAGGGTCGGCGCGCCGATGTTGTCGAACTGACCCGGCTGATACGCCCAAGCCTCCTCGACGCGACACTCCCTCGGGGCCGTGTGAGCACCCGCAAGGAGCTCTGGCCATCGCGGACTCGACCGCAGCTCGTCGATCTCGGCTCGGGACATCTCCAAGACATCGAAGAGCATCCGAACAACGGCAGTCTCCCGATCGCCGGCCGCCAACGCAGCTTCCGCCGACTCGATCGCACCGGCCGGGTACGTGAGTCCAAGACTGGGCTCATATAGGACGAGGTGACGGATCGCGGCCGACATGTTGGCGCCCCCCATTGCACAATTCGCCCCATAGGAGTGACCCCACACTGTCACGGCTGAGCCGAATCTGTCCGCCACAGTCTCCACAACGGCGGCGACATCCTGGAAGTCGCGTTCTATCGAGTAGATCTCGCCGTCACCGCTTTCACCGAACCCGCGTCGGTCCATGGCAAACGTCGTGAAGCGCGTACGCAATTCCCCGACCGGCACGCTCCATGCCTCATGGTCACCAAACGAACCGTGCACCAGGACCATCGGGGGTCCATCACCTTCGACCCAGACTGCGATAGGCGTGCCATCTCCGGAACGAACCCTGAAGGACTCACCGGGCTTGCCAGTCGGGCTCAATCTGCTCAATCCACGCTCTCCTCATGCCTGTGACGCCTCGAAATGGCCCACCCGCCGGCTGGGTTCACCCGAGACCTCACCTTTCAAGTAGTCGTCGTCTAGAACATGATCGTCCGATTCGTCGCGCGTGACGACCGCGAGAGCGAATGGCACGACCAGCCGTATCGCATACTCGGTGTGAGACCTGAGAACGTGAAGCGGATGGCGCAAGCGGAAGCCGACGCGCAGCCAAGTCATCGGTGATCAACAGGGCTCGGGAAATGGGTCTTGACCTTCTAGTCGACTGGAAGGTGTATTCAAGGGGGAGACCGCAGAAAGATGACTCATGGCGATTGCCAATGTGCTCCGGACAGCCGCTGCCTCGATCACCGCCAATGGTGACGGTTGGGGGAACATGGGTCCCTGGGGCTGGTCAATGGCTTTCTTCGGACTGCTCTTCATGGCAGCTCTCACATTCCTCGTCATCTGGTCGGCCGGGCCGGCAGTGCCACCGCCGGGTGGACCCGGCGAATCCAGCTCGAAGCCGATAGACAATATCGATGCTCGGCACGCCCCCGGCGAAGTCGAGCAAGATGAATACTTGGAACGGAAGGCGGACCTGAAACGATGATGCAGACCGATCACCCGAGCCATCAGCCGAACGAGCATGCCCAGACCGGCCAAGGCGACAACCAGCACCATCAACACGAAGATCGCGCAGAACCCCACTCCCCCGAGGAACACCATGCGCCCGAGAGCCACGCCTCCCACAAAGCGTCTCATGACAAGCACGAGGGCCACTCACCTGAGATGTTCAGGGACCGACTGTGGGTGAGCCTGGCGCTCACCATCCCAATCCTCTACTTCTCGGA
>JABAOE010003813.1_pt1 | contig 26954 bp, 38 predicted proteins | sample 7062141 | NCBI WGS metagenome assembly JABAOE01 (sample SAMN14538627, study PRJNA623070) | marine sediment metagenome | biome: marine biome [ENVO:00000428]; feature: marine pelagic biome [ENVO:01000023]; material: deep marine sediment [ENVO:00002113] | place: India: Gulf of Khambhat ...
GCAAGGACCGCACCTACAACCCCAATTTTTAACCCGACTTTTCTCATATTCATCAAGAGGTATCTTCACCTTACAGTCTACGCAACGTAGTAATTTATAACGTCTTTTAAAGTTATACCATAACCCACGGAAAAATTTCATCACTTATCCTTTCTCACTGCAAACCAAGTCCCAACAAACGCCCCAATCATCGCCGCCGGAATCAAACTCGGATCACTCACATACAAAACCGCCGCCAAACTATTAAACATTATCAACCCCGCCGCAATCAACCCACTTTGAAAAGCCTCGCCGCCAGTGACTCGCCTAGCCCAGATTGAGTAAAGGGCATCGGTTAGAGCCATTAAAACAAGGGTTAAAATGAATTTAGTCAGATAGGCCACCTTTATTCTCCAAATAGATCCGAAGAAGTATACAATAATTAGCCAAATCCGTTAGGGTATCTGTATACTTCTCATCCTTAACTTCTACATCTCTACCTTTAGAGAGCCCAGCTAATCTTGCCATCTTATCAGTCATTCTAGTTAGAAACCCTGCCTCGGTTGAGCAGATACCCATTTCTTCAACAAGCTTGAAATTTGCAAACGCATCACCACTATCAGCCGTATAATCTGAATTTTTCTTTTTTGATGTGTTGAGCATTTCTTCTGTGATTTCTTTGAATCGTTTTAAGTATTGTTCTGGTGTGATTGTTTCCTTATGTGTTTTTAATTGCATTGTTTTTCTCCTTGTTTTATAGTGTTTTGCTCAACTAAATCGTATTCATCATCTTTGGTCGTTAAAAATTTTCCGTCAAGTGTCCAGGTGTGTGGGTGATTGAAGTACAATCCTATTTTTACGAGGCCGATAACTGGGTAATCATTTTCATTTTCAATCTTAACAATCTCAACTTCTTTACCACATTTGGTTTTGTATTTTTTGTTTATGTCAATCATTGGCAACTCTCCACTGTTTATTGAGAGCTCGAAACACCTGATGCTTGTTATCGGCATCGTGACCTATCCAATCATCTTCATTATCTAAAAAATCGTCTAAGTTCATGGTTACTCCTTTACGGTTATATTACTATTATCGGTCGCCCAACTAAATACTTTAGATAAAATTTACCGATTAGATTGATCCGTTACGATGGGGGTGTTGAAAATAGGTTGCTCTCATGGGAATCGCACTGAGCGATTAAAAGGGGGCTTGTTAGGAATTGTATTGGTATCTTTGCTTGTATATATCTAACATCGGCATTTTCACCAAAAAACTTTAGGGTAAATCTGTAACCCACTAATATTACTAAACTAGAAAAATAGGAATAAAAAAATCCCCACACCGAAGGCGCAAGGATTCTAGGAGAAAAACGGGGTTTTGAAAATTAGGAGTCTCATGGGCGTGGTCGACAAGGGGTCAGTCTCCACTGTTATATATCTTATCGGCACCTCTCAAAAAAACTTAAGTTTCTGGCCAAAAAACCGATAAAGAAATGTAGGAAATATTAACTAGAAAGGAGTTTCCATGAAATTATTGTTTATTATTAGTATGTTGCTAGGTACTGCGGCAAGCGCCACCACTGAAAAAAAGCTATCTAAAGAAGACGTTTACCCAAAAGAATACCAAAAAATGAATCTACTTAGATGTTCTAGTGTGACGGGCAATGTGCCTTTATGTAAGTGTGCAATTGAAACTATTACCGAAGAATTACACAAGCTTCAGATTCCTTTATTAGAGATGGGTGCTGCACCTGCTGAAGTTATCGAAGCTGTTCAATTAGAGATGGAAAAACAATGTTCAAAACATGTGTTAGGTGAGCAAGCATGATAAACGCCACGGCTTTAGGAATGTTCATAATACTCGATGCTCTTGTTGGCCCATTAAAGGTTAACTCGGCTTATCGTAGTCCTGAACATAATGCTAGAGTTGGTGGCACCCCCCATTCTAAACATGTCTATGGTAAGGCGTTTGATATCGCAACACATCATTTAAATAAAGAACAGAAAAGGCAGTTAGAGGACAAAGCACGTAAGTTCTTTGATTATGTAAAAGTCTACCCTACCCACATTCACGTTCATATTAATTAGAGGTTATTTATGTTACCAAGTACGATCACGGTTCTAGGAATGAAGTTTGAGATCCAGTATAGCGATCTAACCAGTGAGAAATTAAATGGTGATTCAAATATAGATGATAAAATAATACGAATAAATTCTACCCTGTCAGAGCAAGCGCAAAAAGATACCCTGTTTCATGAGTGTATTCACATGGCTATTGGTGTTGCTGGGTTAGACAATTTGATAACAGGAAAGGTGGAAGAAGCGCTTGTGAGGTGTATTGAGCATGCGTTTTGTGATTGGGTTACTATTCCTTAAGGTGTTCGTTTATTGGGTGTCTGACCATTGAAAANNGGTATTTTAGGATTTTTCATGGTGTTCTACCATTTGGCTTTACGTTACCACCCCAATAAGATTTTCCTGGTCCCCACTTAGCAGATCTACGTTTCTGTATTCCTTGACCTATCACCTTTTTCCATGGGCCTTTCTTACCCTTGCACTCTTCTTCAGTGGGTTCAACATCGTACTCAGACAGTGATCTAATTACTTCAACCTGTTCTTTTTCTTCATTTTCATAGACGTAAATCGGCATCTTTCTTTTTCCTTTCATAATATTCGTATTCTATATCCATCCATTCACAACCGTGACGAATGACTTTACAACCTTGACATTGGATATTTTCAGTACCTTCAATAAACGTATATCTACGGATACCTTTTGGTACAGTGAAATTTTCAACGCAGGCTTTACAACCGCAGTATTGAGGGTAACCACAAGGGCATTTGAAAGTATCTCTTATCACTTAATCTCCGCAAAATTCTTAGCTATTGTAAAATCTATTCTCATGGGTATGTCCCATTGTAAATCATCATTCAATGACTTTAAACATTTATCGGTTGTTTCTCTAGCTTTCTCAAGTAAATTTTCTGGTATCTCATAAATAAACTCATCATGAACGAGACAAACGAACTCCGCTTCAGGCAACAACTCAAAAAATTTATAGGTAATAATATCAACCACGCCGGAGGCGGAGCTTTGTATAACAGCATTATATGCCTTATGAGGTTCGGTAGTCAATCTATAACCAAATGGATTAACAAAAAAGCCGCGTTTCTTAAACGTGACCTCTAATACCTTAGTCAACTTTCTAATTTCAGGAAATAGCTTCCAGTATGCCGCGTACATAGCCTTAGCTTGAGATAACCCCATAGGTATGCCTGCATCATAGCATTGCTTAACAAACCGTTTAGGCCCCATACCGTAGTTAAACCCAAGACAAGCTGGCTTAGCATTTTTACGTGGGCCTTTGATCAATTTTTGTGATTTACACCAATCTGAGTCTTCAACCCATTTCTCACACATAGCTGGGTCACTGAAAAACTCTAAGACGGGCTCTTTTAACCCAGGTAATTGGGATGCAACCATCAGATATATATCGTCAATCATCAAAATACCGTTTTCAATATAGGGCTTTTTACCTATACCGTCGAAGGTTGCGTAGCGATAATTAGGGTCTTTAGAAAAATGGGCTGTTATGCTCGGTTCCAGAGATGTAAAATCTGAAGATACAAAGACTTTTCCAGGATCAGCTTCGAAACATTCCATAAATGGTACGTCACGTCTGGCTAATGCGGGTAGGTTAACCTTTGGAACGTCGCGTTTTTCTTGTAGTTTTTGGTATAAGGCGTTAACCGTTGGCGATTTAGTGTTCATGATCTAATCCTTGTAAAAAGGCTATGGCTTCTTCTTTTGTTTTGAATCGTTTCCTAATTGTTTTATAGTTGCGTTGGCGTTTAGCTTCCCACACACCGTCTCTACTACTGAAGGATACACCTACCACATTTGTGGTATTATTTTTTTGTGCTCTTTGGTTGGAGCTTTGTAACGACTTATCGGCCCAACGAAGATTCTCAATAATATAGTCTCCATTATTATCTATACGATCTAATGTATGTCGAGGAGTGGGCTTTGGTCCTAAGCTTTCGATTTCTTTCACGAATAACCAAAAATCAGTATACCAATCTAAATTGAATTTAATCCCTCGACCCCCATAATTTTTAAATGCTGTATGCCCTTTAACTGTGCAACGATCGATGATACTACGCCAATTTTTATAGAGTGGATGTTTTGCCCTACCGTCCGTAATAGTTTTTCTTGGCCAAGCACAATATCCTCGCTGCATATGTCGTTTTCCTGTGCCTTCTGGTAAATTGTGAAATCTTTCAAATGCTGCTATACTTTTAAATCCTGGTATCTTACTCATAATACTCTCCTTTCATATAGCTTATCGGTACTAAGACAAAAAACTTTATTCATTTCTGCCGCCGCTGACCCTATTCGTCCTCGTCCCACTAATCTTAATACTAGGATGCACCCTACCATCATGTAACGATGCCAAATAAGCATTGGCCGCTTGATTTAATACTAACAGTCGTTTCTTTCGTTTCTGAAGGATCAGGCCCCCTGAACCCCACTGGCTTAGGTGACTAGCTTTAAAACTAGGCGAGCCCTTAGGCGTTTCAAATTGTGCTACCATCCCTAGAACCCCGGTAAATAATTCAGCTAATTGCTTAGAAGAACCTACATTAAACTTATTCCACTCATCATCCATTTCACCTGATTCTAATTTTTTACACCGATTAGCCTTACCACGTTCAGTTTTAGGTAGTTGTGTCCAATGATTCCATAGATGAATCAACCTATTTTCCTTAACAATTTCAATCTCTTTCGCAAACATAGTCTCAAATTCATCTTCCATTGCCTTAATTTCAGCTTCAATTTCCACAATATAATCAAGAGCTTGCTTTGAATTTGAATTAAATTTTATCCCTTTGATATGTGCGCCAGTCATTAATTTTGCCCTGTTAAAATAGAGTTTACAATCCTGTGACCAGTCATACTTATTTTCCTCGAAGAACTTAACATGCGATTCATACAGTAATAATGTAATGAGAGTATCTGCATTGTTATATTGTTCAAGCATATCATAAGGAAGTTTATCGAGATGTCTACCATGATCTTTTTTAATACCTAAATTTTCCTCTAACCAATCATGTGCAGGTTTTTTGTGTCCCTGGTATTTCTCTGATAGATGTCTAAATGCCGCTGCTTCCAATCCTAAGCCCTTAGTTTTAGCCCATTGACGTTTAACCTGTTTTTCATTCATTTCGCCTAATTCCATGGCGATTTCTTGTTCAAGGGTTAAAACAGGAGTATCATAGAGGTCACCACCCCCATCTCTTAATTGGGTTAGGCGCATTGTATCCGCATGCCAGTTAAGTTCGATGTGTTTGTAAACCTTTTTGGTACATCCTAACTCGTATGGGAGGTTGTGGGCTACTATTTGATCTTTATTGCGAGCTAAAGAAGCTAATTTTTGAGCGATACGACTACGATCCGTACTGAACCAAAACTTAGGTTCATTTGTCTTAGGGTCACGCCAACAACAAGAAAGGGAAAATATGTCGAAATCCCGTCTAAAGTATTGGAATGATGCACCCCTAGAATCTTTCGTCTCGTAATCTATCGCGACTAACATTATTCACCCTTTAAGTCAAAAATTGCTTTAACCGTTGGTTCCAAAGTCTCAGGTAATTCATCAACCCCTCTTAACCTTGGATTATATTCCAAATATTTAACCACTGTGCTTGTCTCTCTATCGACCGATTTACTAGAAACTTTAGCAAAATTTTGAAATATTGGCTTACCTTCAACCCTACCTAATACTAGAATCTCAGGAAATTGTTGAACTAATGCTCGACCTACGCCAAATGTTGGTAATCCAGGTTTTGATTCTGTTATAATTCCAGTCTCACTTACACTATTAATCTGTAAGTCAGTAGTAACTATAACATCAATCCCATGAACTTCAGAGATTTCTTGTAGTAGGTTTAAGATCTTAGATCCCAATTCTATTAGTGCTTCAGTTTCTTTGAATGCATTATGTTTACCATCTTTAGCTTGACACTTTTGTTTAAATACTGGTGTATCTTTAAGGTCTAAGCATAGATTAGTAAGGGAATCGATAGCGATACATTTAAAACCAGCTTTTACAATTGCTTCAGGATTAAGTATGTCTTTTAATCGCTTGATATATTGGTCTGGTTTTAGTGATCCATCTTTAGTTTGACTCCATGATATTGGTATAATATCTTTATTATTTTTTATTGCTGATGCTGGCCCATGTGATTCACCTTGACCATAGATTAGTAAGGTTTTACCTGGATATGTCCCAATGAAATGAGATTTACCAGCGCCCGATGGCCCCATCACACAAAGGAATAGGCCGCTTGTTTTAACTGTCATTGCTTCTGCTATGTAATCAATCATCTTATCTCTCCTATCCAACGTCCTCTTTTATTTACAATCATAGGTAACAATCGAGGCTGACCATCAATTATTATCCCACAACCCAATATAGGACGTTTACAATTTGTTTTATTATACTTAAAGGCTAATGATTTCTTATCAATTAAACATCCAACAGTCATGGCCCATAATAATTTATTAGGGCTACTAGCATATTGAATATCAAAACTTTCGTGAAAATGCCCCTGAATGACACTCATACCCATCTGTTGAGCGCATATCAAAGGATTCTTTTTAAATTGATGTCTAAACATCACATCTACGCCAGCACATTTTAAGATCAGTTCATCGGACCATTTCCATCCTTTAGGTGCTTTAAGGACTTCGTTATAGTCTTTAATATACTCTTCTGGTAGTCCCGTTGCTTTAGCACGACGATAAGCTAATGAACCATGATTAGAATCAACTAAATCCATCTCAGGAAATAGCCTAGCTAACTTTTGGATGTAGCGCCTGGCTAATTTTAATTCATCACCTGCACTTGGTAAGTTAGGATCAGAATCATGAAAACTAATAGCATGACCATCAACTTCATCACCAATATTAACTATTCTATCGGGTTCAAGTTCTTTTTTGATCTTGCGAAGAAATGGTATGCTATCGACATGGTGATATGGCATATGCATATCTGAAATTACTAGTACGGTTTTATTTTTCATTTAAACGCTCCTTATTGAATCTTTAAATTTTTGAGAAAGTCGTTTATCAATAGCGGGCTTACTAATAGTACTCTTAAACATACAATCTAAAACATACGTCTTACAAGCATCATCAGGCCCCCTAACCCCTCGACCGATTTGCTGTACAAATGTCATAACAGTTTCTAGTACGTACCAGAATTGACCATTAGGTAATGCTAAACGTTTTTGAACAGCTTGATCCCCCTTATTAGGCCACAATAAACAAGGAACAATAATCAACCTACAAAGATCTCCAGGTAAGTCAACTCCTTCAGCCATCCCAGAAGCGAGTAATAAACCACCCTTTTTCTTAAATACGTCTAGTTTGTATTCTTTATCCTTATTGTTGTGGACTATTGGGTTTATGTCAAGTAAGAAAGGTGCGACCTTTTTAGCTAAGGCATAACTTAAATGGACCATAGTATTTGGTCGCCCTTCCTTGATATATATTTCTCGGATTTTATCCGCTATGCTTTTAGGGTCCTTCCTTTGAGCCTTTGGTATTGGGTCAACTATTATCGGCGTATTTTCAACAGGTGCTAAGGGCTCATAGGCCACATAATCCATTTTTAGCTCGTTAGGAAAGAGTTCTCGTATATGATAATCGGTTATTGAACCGCTAAATAAAAAGTACCTAGTCCTTGTACCAAAGATTGTATTCATGAGATCGTATGGAACTACTAAGGGCTTAACAGTCAAATGCTCTTCATCTTTTTTAGTTCTATAGTTCTCTTTCATCTCATAAAATATCTCAACTTTATCTAAGTTGTTTGTTAAGTATTCTTGTAAGATTTTTAATTGTTGAAACATTGCTCCGAAACGTGCTTTACGTCCAGAAAGTTCATTGGCAAAAGGTGCTAGTTTAGTCGTGGTTTTAGTAACCCAATCAAAGAACTCAACATCATTAAAGTCTTTAGGTATGCCGTAATAACCGATGGGAAATGACTTAGCAATAGTCATCAGCAACATATCAGCTAGTTTATGTGCTTCATCGATTACTACAACTGATGGTTTTATTGCTCCGGTCTGAGTAAGGTAATAATAATAATAAGATAAAGGATTAAAAACATTAGGACTATGAAGTCCTGCTTTTCTAGCTTTCCTATACTCTTGCTCAGTTTCGTACCTATCTTTCCCTTTAATAGCATTGAGTTCCTCGTAGGTAGCGCAATATTGGTCAACAAGTTGGTTACTAGGCGAAATTATGGCACAATCATGGTGTGCTATCTGAATAGCCCGACCGATCATAGACTTACCAACACCAGGGGGGCCATTTAGCACATGGATTTTAGTTTTATCCAGTTGTGCTGATATATGCTTTAAATAATCAATTTGTATATCCCTGGGTTTTCGTCCGGTACCGTCGAGTTTTTTCAGATAATCAACCATTTTTATTTGCCCTTCGCTCTGCGTTTTCTGCCTTTGTTTTCGCTTTATGGCAGGTTGTACATATTGCCTGTAAGTTATCTGCACCACTAAATATCAATCGTCGTATAAAAGTATGCCAAGAGATGGATTCGCCCGTTAAAGGTATCACTGGATCTTTGTGATCTATATGTATTTGAGGGTAAAGCCTAGATTTTTGCTTCTTACACCTTTGATCACATAGTTCGCATATCCAGTAGTTAGATTTGAGCTTTTTAGGGCTACCATCTTTCTTGTATTCTTGAACAACGATGTGAACCTTATTTAAGGCTTGCTCTCTAGCGGGGTGCCTATGCCACACTTTACGTATAGCATTTGAGATAGCCGCTACTAGAGCTTTTTCGTCGTTACACGAGTCGTACCTACTTGGCATTGTTAATGAATGACTTGAAGTTCATTCCAGTTTCAGGATTAAACCCTTTGAATTGCCTATAATAGTCAACAATCGCATCTCTTTCGTTAAGTTTAACTTCTTCACCATCTTCGTTTAAAAGAGGGCCGCCACCTTTTAGTTCGATTCCATAAAGTGCATTTCCATGCTCGTCTTTCCCTCGATACATTACGTGATCTTGAGAATACCCAATAGTAGCAGTGAAAGTAGGTTGTGCATCTAGGATTGATCCTAAGTTGTTGATATGCTCTGCGAGATTGTTAACAGACACATTTTTGATACCTAAAGCACTTAAGAAACTTTTGAAGATACCAGCTTTTGCATGAGTAGTTTTGCCACCATTACTAGTGAAAACCAAAGAATCAACTGGTACATCAATGAAGCCAGAAGTAAGACCACCGGAAGCAGTATCGCGAACATTAACACGTAACCAACCCCACCTTTTACCTGCACCATCAGGAGACTTTTTGATGCCCATTTGGTAATCGACAACTTGAAAGTCATATTTTCCAGGCTCTCTAAGGTAAGTAATTGGTTGAAGATCCGCATCAGTAACGTCCGCGATGTCTAATGAATTAACTTTGATTGATTCCATAATAAAACTCCTTTTGTTTTATGTTAAAGTTATATACCTAATCGGTATTTTCGAATTAAACTTTAGAACTTTTTTAACGTGGGCCACAATTTATATATTCCTTTTTTATAGGTCTATACATAGCTTGACAGTAGGCTCCCGCGTAAAAAGGACTACCATGTAGATTCCATCCTTCAGTTAGTAGTCTACTTACCTCATCATCTAGATCCCCACTAAAGTTGTGTTTAACCGTATAATACATCTTATTTCTCCTTCTTCTTTCTAGTATTATGTATCTGTATCTTCGGACTACCCGATTCAACTTCTACAAATTTAATTTCTCTTAACTGTTCGGCAAAGGCATCTTTATCTTTAGTACCAAATGCACACAAATCTTGTAAAGGGCATCTAAAACAAGCCTTATCATTAATCGTAGCCGGTGGAAAAGTTTTCTTTAAGTGTGCATCAGCAATAATAGAGTAGAACTTCATTAAACCGCTAGCAGTATGTTTAGTTGGCTCATCATCAACGTAGATATGATCGTTTTTAATCTCAATTATAAAATCCCTCGATTCAAATTTAAGGCTAGTAATATCTTTATCAAAATGGGCATAGGCAACACATAATTTACCTTTAGATCTTTTTAATAAACACATATAAGTCACTAATTGACCTAGGTGAGACATTTTATAAACACCTTTATTGATGATAGATGTATATAGAGTTCTCGATATAGTTGTTTTAAATTCGTAAACAAACTCATCACATATACCATCATACCTACCAGAAATTTGAATATTATCAGTTAATTGGTATTTTATTGGTATTTCTCTTTCTTTCACTGTACCTAATCGGGCTATATGGTATTCTTCACCAAGTGTACCAATTGCACTGTATATTGGGTCGATCTCTTTCTTGTTAGGTAAGTCTTTTTTGAATACCTCGAATACTGGGCATCCGCTGTTATATTCTGATTTAGTTGTAGCTCCTACTGGTTCGGCGAAGGAACTTGGATAAATTTTAATTGTCATTAGCTACTCCTCAACTTCTATTTCTGAATCTTCTATTATAACATAGTCTAAATTACTATTAATTTGTTCTTTAGTCAGGTAAGCATTGCTTCTAACCCATATCCCGTTTTCCCTGCTTCCTTCTGTAATCATATAGTTTAATTTTCATTCTAATCCCTTTTTAGTTGTTGGTTATTTTAGTCCTTCTTTTTAATTACATCGGTACGTAAAATTTTTTCTTAAGTTATTTTTTAAAAAGACGATAAGTAGTTAAAGGAGGCGATTGATATGAATAAACGTAAAAAAATTGTAGAATTAATGAACACCATAATTTCAAGTATACCTAAAGAAGAACTTAGGAAATATGATTCAACTGACATAGTAGATGCACACATTAACTTGCTTATACAGTATTGTAATGTACTGGGTGTTGATCCAAAAGAACTCTTTAAACACACCCTCGAAACTCTTGGTGACGATGATTCAGTGATGATAAATGGTATAGAGTTGGAGTGGCAATGATCGAATATTATAGGCGATTAAAAAACACTATATTGCAGGATATCGATGCAAAACTAAAAGGCCCTGCTGAAGAAAGATCCGCTGAAAAACTTAAAAAAGCATTAGATATCGCAGCAGATTGCCAGGAAAAATTAGATGCAGAATTATCTAGTGAATGGGAAAAATTATCACCTGAAACACAAGCTAAAATCGAAGCAATGATAGATGAGGAATTAAATGGGAAAGAGATTTAAAGTTAAAATAGATATTGATAATGATGTGTTAGTGCGGCCTGTTAAACCTGAGGAAGATCTACTATTCATTTTTAATTCATGGTTAAAATCTTATCGTTGCTCTGACTTTGCAATGCATGTAGGTAATGAGGACTACTATAAGAATCACCATAGATTAATTACTTCAATTATTAGACAGCCAAATAATAGTATTTCTATAATGTGTGATCCTGAAGATACTAGCCATATACTAGGCTATATAATTTATAACACTAAAGAACCTATTGTATATTACACATATGTAAAGCATGGTTTTAGGGGTTTAGGTTTAGGCCGATATTTGCTGGAAGGAATCCGTAAGAATTATGGTAAAAATGCTGTCGTAACTTGTACACACAAACCGAAAAATTGGCGTAAAATCAAAAAGATAGGGTTGGATTATAACCCATATTTAATTAAGGAGCAAGAAGATGATAGCAATAAGGAGAGCTAAATTCCATAATTCAGTTCAAGCCTTTGGCGAGGTTTTTACATTTTACCCTTTAAATAAGACGATTGATAGGTTTCAAGTAACCTTAGATACTAAACTATCAGTGCTTTGTATAACTGATGGTAAAACAACTGTTGAAGTCCCCCTAACAAACGTGGTATTTTATGAACGTAAAGCAATTAATAAACCAGCAAGTAAGAAAAAGAAAACAGACGCCTGATTGGTTTAAAACAAGCTTCCCTGAACAAATACAATTTATTAAAGACCCTGCAAGGTTTAAAACTGGTCTGTGTACTAGACGGGCTGGTAAATCTTATGGGGGTGGTTTATATTTGTTTAAAGAAGCTTATGAAAATCCAGGCGTTACAGTGATGTACATCGCAAAAACCATTGATACAGCTAAAAATATTATGTGGAAAGATGTACTAAAAGTGATTGATACAGAATTTAAGTTAGGCTGTAATTTCAATGACCGTAAGAATCGAGTAATATTACCCAATGGTTCAGAAATAATCCTATTTGGTGCTGATTCCTCTGTTGATGAGATGGAAAAATTAAGGGGTCAGAAAGTCAAGCTCGTTATTGTCGACGAAGGCTCAACATATCGTATTAATTTATTTAACTTGATTTACAAGGTTTTAAAAGCTGCCTTATGGGATTATCAGGGAACGGTTGCTATGATCGGGACACCTACTGATTACGTTCAATCATTTTTTGCAAAGGCGACCCTGGGTAAAATCCGAGGCTGGAAAAACCATTTTTGGACTGCTGCTGATAACCCGCATGTTAGAGAACAATATCTACAAGAGTATAAAGACGAAGTAACTCACAACCCAAAAGTCGAACAAGAAGCATGGTTTATGCAAGAATATATGGGTAAATGGGTAGTCACTGATAAAAACCGCGTATTTGCATATAATTCCGATCCCAGGATCGAGGAAATTGACCTTAAGCTGAATTTAAATCTAGGTATTAAAGTAGATTACGATAAAGATGTTACAGGGTTCACAGTAGTCGGCTATAGCACAAAATCTCGTGATGCCTATATAGTATCAACCTATACACTAGAATCAACTGATGTTGCGCACATAGCTAGGAAATTAAATGAGTATAAAGATATGCCGATTACTTTAATCGGTATGTCAAAGAAATTAATAGAACAATTTAGATCAAGATATCCTGTTAGTATTCCTGACGACATTGAAAAAGATGAAACCGCAATAATAAGACTCTATCAATCCGAACTGTTACAGGATCACATTAAAGTTTTACCACAAGCTGCCGATATAGTAACTGAGTGGGATGGAATAGTTAAAGACACAACACCGAAATTTCAATTTCATCCCTCATGTACCACACACTGTACGCAAGCCTCATTATATGCATGGCTACATTGCTACAACTACTTGTATGAACCAGAACAGGAAAGCGATGACCCAAACGACAAATACTGGGAACAAGAAGCCGAACGAATTACTAACTCCAGAGGAGTTGGAGACTTATCTGAAGATTATGAAGAAGAATCAGGTGACTTCCCTGAAAATTGGTGGATTTGAAGTACAATGCGTACCTTACCTTGAGCATGAATTAGATGAACAACAACAACCAATAGAATCGGATAATTATGACGATTTTACGTGAGAAATTATACAAAAAGAATCTAGCTGAAACTCCTTATGAAGATTGGTGGACTGTATCCGACGAAGATGCGCATACACACATGATTCAATTGATTAATGTTATTGATGAAAATCAGAGTGAGCGCAAATGGGATAATTTAACCCATGGTAAACTTTATCAGGATCACCCATTAGTTACTAAAGGACGAAGGAAGCAAAGCTCTGTCACTTATAACGTAATAAAAGCCTGTATTGATACTCTAGTAGCTAAAATTGGCCAGAATAAGCCTAGGCCCAGAATCTTAACAGAAAAAGGTGACTACGAGCAACAACAAAAAGCTAAACAGCTTACTCAATATTTAGATGGTATTCTGAATTGTTCAGGTGCTTATAGACAAGGTCCAGCCATATTTAAAGATGGTGGTATATTTGGAACAGGTGCCTTGAAAATATTAATTGATGATAATGAGGTTAAAGCTGAACGAACTCTTATTACTGAATTGTTAGTTGATGATTTAGAGGGTGCATACGGTAATCCACAATCAATGTTTCAAAAAAGAGTAGTTTCAAGATCACTATTAAAGCAACAATTCCCAGCACATGCCGGTAAAATCGACGAAGCTGCACCCGATGAAATATCTCAAAGAAAACAAAAAACTATTGATTTAATAGCTGTCTACGAAGGTTGGCATTTAGGCCCTGAAGGGAAGCATGTAATCGCAATTGATAATTGTACTTTATTATGTGAACCGTGGAAGTTTAAAACATTCCCATTTGCATTTTTCAGGTATAATACTAGTATTGCTAGTTTTTATGGTAATGGTATAGCTGAAGAATTAAAAGGTACTCAAACTGAAATCAATAAGATCTTACGCGATATTCAAAGGGCGCAAAACTTAGTAGCTGTTCCTAGAGTATGGGCTGATTATAATTCTAAGTTGAATGCTACGCACCTTAATAATGAGATTGGTTCAGTAATAAAATACACAGGGAATAGGCCGACGACTGAAACAGCCACCGCTATGAACAATGAAATTTATAATCATGTTAAGTGGTTAATTCAATCAGCGTTTGAAAAAGTTGGTATCTCTCAATTAACGGCATCAAGTAAAAAACCTGCTGGATTAGATTCTGGCCGAGCAATTAGGGAATTTAGAGATACTGAAAGTGAGCGATTTACTTCTTTAACTAAACAATACGAAGAATTTTTTGAAGATGCCGCAGCAATCATAATTGAGATGAGTAAGTCACTATATAAAACTGGTGTAGATTCAACAGTTAAAACTGAGACTAGAGATTTTATTGAGACTATTAAATGGTCTGATGTTAATTTAGATTCCGATAAATTTGTTTTAAGGATTCAATCGTCTTCATTATTCCCGACACAACCAGCGGCCAGATTACAAAAAGTTGAAGAATTAGTGAGGGCTGGATGGATAAGTAAAGAATCTGCTATCGGTATGTTAGACTTTCCTGATGTTGCTGCATGGACTACGCTTGAAACTGCTGGTGAAGAGTACACGGCTAAAATCATTAATGATATCTTAAGTCACGGAAAATACACACCACCTGAACCAGAAATATTACCAGAAAGAGCAATCAATTATGCTCGTAAATCATACTTAGAAGCTCGAAGAACTGGTGTTAGTGAAGAAAGAACTGAATTATTACTACGTTGGATAGAAGCTGCATCTACATTTTTAAAGCCTATTCAACCTCCAACAAGTGTACCTATGCCACCAGCAGAAGGCCCGATCCAATCTGAAATGGGTACACCAACAGCGACACCTATGCCACTACCACAGACCGGACTAGCACCACAAGTATAAGGAATTAATCATGGCTGTATTATTAAAAGTTATCCAATCTGCTGTATTTAAAAAGGTAGTAGTTGGACTATTTAAGATTTATAGTAAACATACCGATAATAAAGTAGATGACGAGATTGTTGCATTAATCGAAGAGGTAATCTAACATATGTCAGAAGAACACACACAACCAGAAGAAGTACAAGAACCACAAGAGCAAGTGCAAGTTGAAGAACAGCCCAAAGTTGATCTATCGACCTCATTTGCTGAATTAAGGCGAGAACAACGAGAACTTAGGAATAACCAGAAAAACATTAAGGCTGAAGTTGAGGCTGAAAAACAAAAATTCTTTGAGGAATTAAAAGCAGACCCTTACGCAACCCTTAATAAATATGGAATATCTACTTCAGCTTTAGGCGAGCAAATGTTAGCTTTACCTACTGAAGAAATAGAAGCACCAGAACCGGCATATTCTAAAGAACTCGAAGAATTAAAGGCATGGAAAGAGCAACAAGAAAAAGAAAAAGCAGAAGCTCACAACCAAGCCCAAATTAAAAAATACCAACAAGAAGTTTTTTCCGTTGTTGAGAAATCCGATCAATTTGAGCTAATTAACGCATCGGACGATGGTAAAAATCTTTATTGGAATACTGTTACGGCATATATTAGGGAATATGGTGAAGCACCTCATAACCTTAATAAAATAGCCGAGCAAGTTGAAGAGCACCTTTACCAAAAAACTAAAAAACTATTAGAAACTAGTAGGTTTAAAGTTCAAGATGCTCCTAAACAAGATGAACCGAAGGTAAGTGTACCAGAAAGTCAAGCAACTACAATAAGCAATTCCCTAGTAGGCCGACACGTACCGAAAATTAAAGCAGTAAATACTAACGAAGCTGTCTCAGCACAGTCTAAATACGATCAGTATTTACGAGACCAAAAACGTAAAACTATTGAAAAATTCTTTTCTAACTAAGGACTAAAATCATGACTCAGGATATGACTTCATTTGACGCGGCACTAAAAGAGCACTATAACAACCAAATGGTTGAAAACCTAGTGTATAAAAACAACCCATTACTAGCTATGCTACCTAAGTATGAGAGCTTCGGTGGACGTAACTACCCAATGCCATTGATCTATGGTAACCCACAAAACCGTTCTTCAACTTTCTCAAATGCTTCTGGACTTAGCTCCGAATCTCAAGTTGAGGCGTTCACTTTAACTAGGGTTAAAAACTACTCTTTAGCATTCATCGATGGCGAAACTTTGGACGCTTCTAAAGGCGACAAAAACGCATTCATGAGCGCTCTAACTACTGAAATTGATGGGGCTTTCACCTCTATCTCTAACGATATCGCATTTGGAATCGGGCGTGATTCTTCTGGTTATAGGGCGCAAGTTAATGCGGAACCTTCAGAAGCTTCAACAACTGTTATCACATTGAAAAACAGCGAAGATGTTGTAGGATTTGAATTAAACCAAGATATCGTTATCTGGTCTGCAAAATCTGGCGGATCTCAAAGACTATATGATACTGGTGTAACGACTGGTCTTATCAGTGCTGTTGATAGAAGTGCTGGAACAATAACTATAAACACTGCTTATACTTCAAATGGAACAATCGCCGCTGATGATTTCATCTTCGTTAATGGTGACCGTGGAAACAAAATCAGTGGATTAGAAGATTGGATACCTGACAGCGCACCTACTTCAACTGCATTTTTCGGCGTTGATAGAAGTGTTGACACTAACCGTTTAGGTGGAATACGAACTACTGGTACTTCAATGCCAATCGAAGAAGCTCTTGTTGAAAGTGCAATGGATATCGGACGTGAAGGTGGAAACCCAGACTATGCATTCTTGAACTACAAGCAATATGCTAAACTTATCAAGTCTTTGGGCTCTAAAGTTCAATACATCGATCTTGATGTTAACGGAGTTGTTGGATTCCGCGGTGTTCTTATCCACGGTGCAAACGGTCCTATCAAAGTATTGGCTGACCGATCTATCAGAGATTCAAGAGCTTACTTACTTTCAATGAATACTTGGGAACTTGCTTCTCTTGGCCCATTAGCTAAAATGCTACAAGCTGATGGAAACAAACTTCTTAGACAATCAAGCGCTGATGCTTATGAAATCCGAGTTGGTTCTTATGCTCAACTTGGATGCAAAGCCCCAGGCCACAATGGNNCAATGGTGTTGTGACTCTCGACTAAGACTAGATTACCTGGGTAAGTAATTATAAACTGCCCTCAATCAATAACCCTAAAAGGATTTAAATAAATGGCAAGCTCATATCACTTTAAAAACCACCAGTCTAAAGAAGTCAACGTCACTGAGTTGTTTCTAAGGGCTGATATTGGTGCAACAGGTGCAGTGACTATCGATACTGCGGCATCTAAAGGAATTGCATCAATAACTCGTAATGATACTGGTGATTACACTATCCAATTATCTGAAGCTTATAACTCACTTCTTATGGTTGACGTTATGCTACTTGAAGCTGATGATACGGATTTAACTCATCAAGTAATTTCTCAAGACGTAAGCAGCAGTACCCCAACTGTAAAAATTGGATTTCATGCTGCTGCTACTCCAACTGATCCCCCTGATGGATCGGATATTTATGTAAGAATAACTGTTAAAAATTCAAGTGTTTAATACTAGGGGCTAGCGGTGTGGATAGGACACACGCGAAAGACAATAGAGCGATAAGACAATATGGGTAATCTTAGTGAACCATGAGCTTATCAGTTGGGGGTTTGAATCCCCCCTAGCCTTTCTCTCTTAAGGACTACACATGCTCTTTATAGACAAAAAAGACGATGATGCTATGATGATAGCAAAAATCGTTAAAGAAGAATCTGAGAATAAGAAGGTTAATCCCGTAATCGAAGCTAAAAAAGCGGCTGTTAGAAAAATGATGGATGCCCTAAAATCTGATGATGCAGACACGTTTATGACAGCAATGGATGAATTTAAAATAATCGGATCAGATAATGACAACTTTAGCGACGATTAGAACAAGAGCTAGACAACGCTCTGATATGGTTAATTCACAGTTTGTTAGTGATGCTGAACTCTTAGAGTATATTAATGCGTCCTATGCTGAATTGTATGATCTAATTGTGCAAACATATGAAGATTACTTTATTGCCTCTGAAGAATTTACCTTAACGGCATCTGATTCAGGAATTCGGGCCTTACCCTCAGACTTCTATAAGTTAAAAGGTATTGACTACAAATTAGGCGGTAATTTTACTACTTTATATCCTTTTGATTGGAATACAAGAAACTTACGCCAACGTGCAGTAAATAGATTATATGCTGGTGATTATGACTTATCATATCGGTTAGTTGGATCTAATATTCATTTTGAACCTAGTGATAATGCAACCGGCGATTTTAAATTATGGTATATTCCTGCTTATACTGCTTTATCTGCTGATACCGATGTTATTGATACTGTAATCACTCGTGGAAATTGGGAAGAATATATCGTAATTGATGCGGCTATTAAGATGTTGGCGAAAGAAGAATCTAGTACTACACATTTAGAACGAGCAAAATTCGCCATATTAAAACGATTAGAATCTGTTGCAGGTGAGCGAGACGTAGACCAACCTGAGCGAATTTCTGACGTAAATAGGCGCGATTATTTAGAAGAATGGATTGATGAAGAATTTTAGTCAAATACATACTAGTAGTAATGATTTAAATAGGGTACAGGATAATATTTCGATTTTCACTACGCCTATTTCTCAAATATTACTATTAGATGGTATTCTTATCAAAGATGTTGACTTAACAACTTCAGAAACCAAAGTAAATCATACTTTAAATAGAAAACCTAATGGGTGGATTATCGTAAAAAAAGATGCCGCTCAAGATGTATACGAATCTGGATCAACTGTTCCAGATAGATTTTTATCATTAACTGCTAGCGGAAATGTGACAGTTTCCTTATGGGTGTTTTAATATGGCTACATTAAATATGGCATTAGACTTACCTGTTGTAAGCACAACCCCTGGCCCTACATATGCAACACTATTAAATGCGGCTATGGAAGATATCGATGCTCACGATCATACGAGCGGCAAAGGTGTACAAATACCATCTGCTGGACTAAATATAAATGCTAATCTAACTTTCAATTCCAATGCTGCTACCAATTTAACATTCCTAGGTTTACAGGCGCAGGGTTCTGCCCCAACAACTAACTTAAGTGTTTATGTAGATAATTCAAATGATCTCTACTATAAAAATAGCTCGGGGACATCTGTTCAATTAACTAATGGGGGAGCTATTGCTTCTGCTGGTTCAGGTGTAATTACATATTCTGCAATATCAACTTACCCATACAGTGTTGTAGTGGGCGATGCGCAGAAAGTTTTAGGTATAGATACTAGCGCGGCTCGTACACTCAATTTACCTGCTGCTGTTAATGCTATGTGGTTTAAGGTTAAAGACGTTATTGGAACAGCCTCTACATATAATATAACAGTAAGTCCTAATGGATCAGACACAATAGATACTGCTGCTAGTCATGTTATTAATGAAGACTTTGCCTCAAGAGTTTTTATCTCTGATGGTGTGTCGAAGTGGTTTGTGGTATAATTTATGGTACTTAGAAAACAAATAATAGATCTTCCATTCATTGATGGTATTGACCAAAAAGTTTCTAAAAAGTTGTTGCGATCGCCCAATCTATTAGAGCTTGAAAATGGTAGATATCTAAAAGAAGGTAAGATATCAAAGCGCTATGGTAATACGAACTTAGGTCAAACCGTTGATACTGGAACGTTGAATACACCCGCTGCAATTGAATCAATTCGTGATGAATTATTAATGGCTTCTGCTGATTCACTATATACCTATTCGGAATCTGATTCTAAATGGTATAAAAAAGGCGAACTATCTTCAGGCAGTACATCAATTTCACAAATATCTGGTTCACCTACTAGTGCTAAAAATGTTGATGTGATCTCTAAAGACGGGATTAGATGCTCTGTATGGGCTGAAGATAAATACTATTATTCTGTTTTTGATGAATCAACTCAAGCTACCATAATCAATAAAGCAACATTATTCGCAACAGTTAGTGGCGTATCACCTAGAATTGTGGCAACGCAAAATGATATTTTTATTTTATATAATGATGGTAGTAACTTAGTTTATGTTCAAATACCTACAACCAACCCCTCTGCAACGTCTACTGGTAATGTTGTTACTGACTTACACTCTAATGGTTCTTTTGAGGCTGTTGCTACTGATAATCATTTTTATTTGCTTTATCGTATAGCATCTACCTCAAATTGCTCATTGGCTCGAATTGATCCAGTAACGGTAGCATCTGATTTAACTCGGACTATTACCGGCGCTGATCCATCATCATCTAAAGAGCTAGTATTATATAGTTATTTTTCTGATTCAGAATCTAAAACCATAATTAACATGGCTTATCCTGTTAGTGGTACGTTGACTGCTAGGGCTTGTGATGTTGTATTAACTTATCTTTACGCAGGTCAGGCTCTAACAACTGCTGGAACATGGGGACAAATAACTGTTGGGCAAAGTAGCTCCGATGGGTCAGAGGTTAAATATTTTATGACTACTTCAGCGGCTTCGGCTTCTGATGATTATATTCGTGTAAGTACCGTAAACACTTCTGGAACTGTATCTGGTGAAGGTGTATTTATGCGAAGTGTTAGTGTTGCTTCAAGAGTACTTTACAAAGATGGTGTAGGCTATCTTAATGTAGTTCACTCTAGTTCACTACAACCTACTTATTTTACTGTTACATCTTCTGGGAAAGTGGTAGCTAAATTTACTGCTGGACAATCAGGCGATGAATCTCTTATACATAGACCCTCTAACTTTACCTTAACTTCTGTAGCAAATACCTATGTGTGTGGGGTATTAAAGAAAGGAAGGATTATAAGTGGGAGTGGCGCAACCCTATTCGCCGTACTAAACCCCTATTTTGGTACACTCGAATTAAGCGGCGCGAAGTCGTTCACTTCAGCCCAAGTAAATGATGATTTCCTAATAGGAGGTGGAATTTTACGGTCTTACGATGGCCAATCGGCAACAGAATACGGTTTCCACCTTTACCCTGAAGATGTAACAGTCTCGGAAACAACAGGTGGCTCAATAGCAACGACTACAGGGCCGTATTCAATCCAAGCAATTTATGAGTGGACTGACGCAAGAGGTGTTAGGTTTCAGAGTGCGCCCTCAATAGCGAAAACAATCACACTGACAGGCTCAAATAACCGAATACAAGTTACAGTACCATCCTTGCGAATAACGGATAAATCAGGCGATACAAGCCTTACAACGAGGGCGTCGGTTAAGATACGAGTATTTATGACCGAAGCTAGTGGAACGGTTCACCATTTTGCTGCTGAAACAGATAACCCTAATATTCTAACTACTGATTCTGTAACAATTAATTTAGATTCTGTTGCTGATCCAAGCGCTGAGTTATTGTATACTACTGGTGGGGTTATTGAAAATATTGCGGCTCCTTCACATAGATTTCTATTTACGCATAACAATAGATTAGTTTTAGTCGGGACAGAGAACCCGAACCAAGTTACAATAAGTAAAGATATCAAGCCCATAACAGGTGTTGGATTTAATGAAGATCTTATAATTAACCTTGACCCATTTGGTGGCGATTTAGTTGCCGGTGCCTCAATGGATAACTATATGATATTATTTAAAGAAACTGCGACCTATGCTATTTCAGGTGAAGGCCCGAATGATTTAGGTATTGGTTCAACGTATTCACCACCACAATTAATATCGCCAGATATCGGGTGTAAAGATATAAAATCAATAGAACAAATTCCAAATGGTATTATATTAAAAACCAACAAAGGGATTTATCTATTATCACGATCTTTGAAATTTTCCTATATTGGGTCTAATGTTGAGGACTTTAATAGTAATACAATCCTATCTGCTGATGTATTGAAAGATACTAATGAGATTAGGTTCATAACAGATAACGATAAGGCTTTAGTATACAATTACTATTTTGATCGTTGGAGTACATTTACTACTCCGAATGCATTAGACGCGACAACGTGGAAAGATTCAGATTATGTTTATTTGACTAGTTCAAAGGTAATGAAAGAAGATTCGTCTACATATTTAGATGATGGTTCTTATGTACAAACAAAAATACGAACGGGTTGGATTAGGCTGTCTGACATACAAGGTTACTTAAGAGCATATAGAGTGGCTCTAATAGGCGAATATCATACGAATCACATATTTAGTGTTAAGCAATATTACGACTATTCCGATATAGTTAAAGGTACTACGAGAATTACGGCAAACACCGTGGTTAATACTGCAACATACGGAGATTCAACAACATATGGCTCGGATGATTATTACGGCGGTTCAGAACTCGATGAGGTCTATCAAGCCAGAATACATCTATCAAGACAAAAATGTGAAGCTATCAGTTTTGAAATTGTTGATTCTATTCAGGGATCAAATATCGGTCAAGGCTTCAGTTTAGAAGCATTGTCGCTACAAGTAGGTGGTAAAGCAGGAATATTTAAAACTAGTACTACGAGGACTAAATGAGCTATATTAAGCAACTAAAAAAGAAAGTAGGTAAAACTACTGGAACGATAAAAAATTCCACAAAGCATCAGGTAAATAAGCTTAAAAAATCTCCGGGGAAAGTTCTTCTAGACCCCCAGCACGGAATAAGAGCCGCGTCAGAAATGACTGAAAAAATGCTTACTGGTGATACGAAATTAACTCATCAATTTGGTAAAGCATTCGGTGGAAAATCTGCTGAAGATAGGTTAGGTGGCGCGGTAAAAGGTGCTATGACTGCGGGTGCTGCAAGTGGTTGGAATCCGTGGGTAACTTTAGGTGGTGCTGCGGTAGGTGGTGCTACTGGTGCAGAAGCAATTCAAAAAGGATTGACAGGTCAACCGGTTAAAGGTGTGACAGGCGGTGGCCCTACGGGTAAAGGTGGTGCAACTCCTACTGCTAGTATGTTGGGTGGCGAAGCTTCTGAGGCACTTAAAAACCAACTAGATCTTAGTACTTTAAGCCAATTTCAAGGATATACCCCATCAGAAAATTTAGCTGATGCATTTGCAGGCGCAAGAATGGACCCAGAAGCATTAAAAGCTAAAGCTGTTGCAGATATGAAATCACCTGATCCTATAGTAGCCGCTGAAGCTGCAGCAGTATTAGGAATTGATCCTAAGTCACTACCTCAAGTTCAAGCACAAATGACCGGAATTGGTGGTCAGTCCGAGTTTTTACAAGGTCAACGCGATATTGTTGCTCAATTGCAGGGTCGAGTAGCAGGCACAGCAGGCCCTAGTTTAGCAGAATTACAATTGAAAAAGGCCCAACAGGATATGATCAATCAAATGGCTGCACAAGCTGGTTCAATATCCGGTAGGGCAATGCCAGCGGCTCAACGTCAATTAATGCAGACCCAAGCTCAATCTGGTCAACAATTAGCTATGGATGCCGCAATATTACGAGCGCAAGAACAACAGCAAGCTGAAAAACAATTAGCTGGTGCATTAGGCCAATATCGAGAGCAAGACTTACAGCGTACTGGATTACAACTAGAATCTGATGTAGCTAATCAAGCGGCCTTACTAGAAGCTCAAGGCATGAATCAAGCTGCCGCATTGGCTGCAGCGAAGGCAAATCTGCAAAAAGACGTTGATTTATCTATTGCCAATTTAGATGCAGAAACTAAGGCTCTAATACAAAACCAGAATATAGACCTAGAAACTAAAAAAGCCAATTTAGCGATGCGAACCGACTTATCTATTGCAGACTTAGATGCAGCAGTTAAAGCCGCGGAAAAAAATGCACAAATAGAATACGATACAGCGGCGTACATAGAAACTCAAAAGTTAGAGGGTGCTAAATTAGCAGAACAGGCCCGCGCAACGGATATTCAAGCCCAAATCGATGAAGAAAAAATAAGAGCAATGGATAGGAGTTCAGCGAGCAGTGCAGCGGCTCAAATTGAAGCAGCTAAATTAAGGGGTGCCCAAGACATAGCGGCGATAAGAGAACAGAAAAAGATGGATATAGGTGGTGAGCTCTTGAAAGGTGCTGGCCAACTCGCGGCTGAAGTAGATTGGTCTGAGATGTTCAGTGAGTAAGACGCAACAGAATATAGTGAAATATATGGATTTTAAAGGTATTATTTATGTCTAGTTTTGATACAGGTTTGAACACCAAATTTATAGAAGATGAAGAAGAGAAGAAAAAACAGGCAGATATTAAGCGCTCTAAGGACTTCGATGAAAAAGCATTGGCAGATGAGCAAGCTGGATACCTGAGAGAAATGGAAGCGGCGCCCCAACCCACTAGCACATTACTATTAGGCGAAGAAGAAGTTGAAACGCCTCGGCCCACTAAAATAAAAGATCAGACTATCACTTCAATTGATAAAACTGGAATTAGAGCCGTTGAAGCCCAACAAGATGCAGTAGCTCAATCTGAGATAGATACACTTAAACAATTATCTGATGTCGACGCTAAAAGTAATTTAGAAGCTCAACAACTCAGAGATCAGCATTATGAAAAAGTCAATGCACTTAAAGAGAGTCAGATAAAAGCTCAAGAAAAATTCAATGCTGCTATGCAAGCTGAAATGGAGTATATTGACTCACAGCGTGAGAGACTAGCAAACACAAAACCTGAATCATTCTGGGCTAATAAAGATACAAATGATAAACTAGCAATGGGTATTGCTGTGTTGGTAAGTTCTATTGGTGCAGGATTAACTAGTAGTAGGGCCGATTCTGGTACTGATTTACTAGGTGGAATACTTGCTAGGGATTTAGAACAAAAAGAAAAACACCTTAATAGACAGATAGTTGCACTTGATAAACGTGAAATGAGTATGGATAAAAAGGCTGAAATTCATTCTAGGTTACTAGGTGAGTTTGATGCACATATTGAGCAATCACTGACAGTACTTCAGCAAAAATTAGAAAAAGCCGCGGCTAGCACTAAAGATGCAAAAAAGAACGCTATATTACAACAACAAATTAACCAAGTTAAGAAAGACCGGCTAGCGGCTAAAGCTGAAACTGAAAAGAATATGGCCGATAGAATGACGGAAAAACAACAAATAATGGTCGATGTGGAGACAGGGAAAGAAGTAACTGGCCCAATGGATGTCGATACGGCTCGAAACATGGTAGCATCAAAACAGAGTGGTAAGCCGTTATCAGAATTACAAGGTAAATCCGTAGCTTATATTATGAAAAATAATGAATACGCGAAACAATCAGAGCAAATAGAAGCTACGTTTACTGAAGAAGAATTTAAAAGAATACAAGATGCTGTCCACTATATGGATCGATTACAGGTTGAGGGTGAGATTGCCGGTGTTGGTGGGTTTGTAAAAGCAGTGCAAAATATAGCAGACGAAACGCCCGAACAACTCTTTGAAAAAGCTGCACCAGGGAAGGGGGGCAAATACTTTAAATCGATTTTAAATCAAGCGTTTACCCAATCTCGATACGATTCAGGTGCGAAAATTGAAGCTAATGATGTAAAATCGGAATTCATAAAAATGGCGCCGACAGTAACATCGACTTACGACGATCTCCGTAACCCAAAAACAGGCCCCGCTGCATATAGACGACAAAATCTTAAAGCTCACAGGGTTATTGGTGGTAAAGGTGGTAAGCTATATTTTGAAAAAGTCAAACCTAGAGGTAAAAAGAAGAAATGAACCCAGAAATTCTAGTAGCAATCCTACCATTAAATAAGGTTATAGGCTTATCAAAACTGACCGTCAATAAATCGGACGTTGTTAAGGCCACCAAATTTGATGATAATATAAAAAAGCACACTCTAGATATCTTAAAGGGTAAACCGGTCAATCAACCTATGACTATAAAACTATCAGAAGCAGAAGAAATCATAAAGAAAGTTAAAGATATGTCTGTTGATGAGCGGTTAAAAACTATAGCGCCGGTTGCCGATGTGGGTGTGGTTAGTCCTATGAGTGAGTTATTAACCTATTTACAAGAAACTTTACCAGAAACTGAAGGTTCCTCTGAACTTACGCGATATATTTGGAAATGCCGAATCGTTGACAACCCATTATGGATATTACATTTAATTAGTAATTCACAATTGACCCCTATTGATGTTGAGTGTATCGAAAGGGTTTATCCTGATATTTACCAGGCAATTACACAAAGTTTTGTAAACAATATAGTTGAAGAAATGATTGAGATCGAGTCATTGAAAAGAGGTCAAAAGATGATGCTCTCAATGCTACTTAAAACCCCCGTGCTCGATGATACTACGATAAAAGCTTATCAAGTATCTGACAATGTACAACCCACAAACCTAAAGGTACAATAATATGTCATATAGACCACCTAATTCAAAATTTACAACCTTAACTGTGAGTAGTACTTTGGGTGTTACTGGTGTTGCGACTTTCACCGCTGCCCCTATATTTAGTTCTACTACTGCTAGTCAGACATTAGAAGTTGATGGGAGTAAACAATTAACCTCTGTTGCAATTACTGGAACTGGAAGCTATGTAAAAAATACTTCACCAACCTTAGTAACGCCAATTTTGGGTACTCCGACCAGTGGTGTATTAACTAATTGTACTGGCTTACCTGTTTCAACTGGTATTGCTGGATTGGGTACTGGTGTAGCAACATGGTTAGCGACTCCAAGTTCTGCAAATTTAGCAAGTGCTGTTACTGATGAGACTGGATCAGGTGCATTAGTATTTGGTACTAGCCCTACTCTTGTAACTCCTGACTT
>JABAOE010001091.1_pt2 | contig 26932 bp, 30 predicted proteins | sample 7062141 | NCBI WGS metagenome assembly JABAOE01 (sample SAMN14538627, study PRJNA623070) | marine sediment metagenome | biome: marine biome [ENVO:00000428]; feature: marine pelagic biome [ENVO:01000023]; material: deep marine sediment [ENVO:00002113] | place: India: Gulf of Khambhat ...
TCGCAGCTAGCCGAAGTTGACCTTGGCTTCCAGATTGGTCCTGCTGTCGGCATTGTTCAACGCCTCGTCCAGGCTGATGCGTCCTTCCTTGTAGAGCGCGAACAGGGCATCGTCGAACGTCTGCATGCCGCGAGCGCCGCTCTCGTGCATGGCCTCCTTGATCTCACCGATCTCGCCCTTGAGTATCAGCTCTGCGATATGCGGCGTGTTGATCATGATCTCCACCGCCGCGCAGCGCCGCCCGTCGAGGTCCGGAACGAGCCGTTGCGAGATCACCGTGCGCAGATTCAATGACAGATCCATGAACAGCTGCTTGTGGAGCACCTGCGGAAACATGTTGACGACACGCTCCATGGCCTGGTTCGCGTTGTTGGCGTGCATGGTGGAGATGGCCAGGTGGCCGGTGTTGCAGAGCTCGAGCGCCGCCTCCATGGTCTCGCGGTCTCGAATCTCACCGATCTGAATGACATCGGGCGCCTCGCGCAGCGACGAGCGCAGCGCCCTTGCATAGGACTTCGTGTCAACACCCACCTCGCGCTGATTGATGATCGATTTCTTGTTGGGGTGATAGAACTCGACCGGGTCCTCGATGGTGAGAATGTGCCCGGGAGTGGTCTCGTTACGATAATTGATCATCGCCGCCAGGGTCGTCGATTTACCCGAGCCAGTGGCCCCCACCATCAGTATCAGCCCGCGCTTGGTGAGAACCAGCTCATTGAGGATCTCGGGCAGACCGAGCTCCAAGACCGTCGGAATGCTCATGGGAATGAGGCGGATGACCATGGCCATCTTGCCCCGCTGCCTGAACACATTGACACGAAAGCGCGCGCTCTCGTCGGGCAGCGCGATGGCGAAGTCACACTCCCAGGTGTCGCTGAAGACCTCCTTCAGCCGATTGTCCATGATGCCGTAGGCGGCGGCCTCGACGAGCTCGGGCGAGAGCAGGGTCTTGCCGACAGATGTGACTCGACCCTCAACCTTGAGCTTGACGGGCGAGTCTGCCGTGAAGAAAAGATCAGACGCGTTCTTCTCTACCAGCAATTTCAGGTAGGGTTGGATATCCATGCGAGCTCCGGAATCGGCGTCCGCCAGCCGATCGCATCATCGGGATCGCGAGGGCGAACTGTCGCTGCGGTCATTCATCCCTGCGCCGCGGCACCGGAAGGAGCCAACGGACCCGGGAGAGCGGACCATCACGTTCAGCGCAAGATGTTGCCTTTCTCTTGCTTGGCTTCCTCGAGCGACAAATGATCGAGGCCTTCGAGGGCCTCCTTGTTCTTCGCCGCCTTACCCTCGAGCTTGATGCGCAAGCGCAGCTCGTTCTGGGAATCTGCGTATCTCAGGGCGTCGTCGTAGGAGATCTTGTCGGCCTCGTAGAGATCGAACAATGCCTGATCGAATGTCTGCATGCCGATCTCGCGCGACTTCGTCATGATACCTTTGATCTCCGCGAGCTCACCCTTGAGAATCAGGTCCTTGATGAGCGGCGAATTGAGAAGAATCTCGATCGCAGCGACGCGGCCCTCTCCGCTTCGGCTCTTGATGAGCCTTTGAGAAATCAGGGCTCTCAGGTTTGCCGACAGATCCATGAGCAACTGTGTGCGCCGCTCTTCGGGAAAAAAGTTGATGATGCGGTCAAGCGCCTGATTGGCGTTGTTCGCATGCAAAGTAGCGAGCGCGAGATGTCCCGTCTCCGCGAACTGAATTCCAAACTCCATCGTCTGGCGGTCACGAATCTCGCCGAGCAGGATGACATCCGGAGCCTGGCGTAGAGAGTTCTTCAGCGCGATGCCCCAGTCCTCGGTATCGACGCCGACCTCGCGCTGCATGATGATGCAGTTCTTGTGCGGGTGAACGTACTCGATGGGGTCCTCGATGGTGACGATGTGGCCGTGGCTGTTCTGGTTGCGGTAATCCACCATCGCAGCGAGGCTCGTGCTCTTACCCGTGCCCGTGCCACCCACCATGACGACCAGCCCGTTCTTGGTCATGCATATGTCTTTGAGAACCTCGGGCAGTCCCAGACCATCGAGGGTGGGTATCTCGGTGGTGATGGTGCGCATGACCAGTCCCGGATGGCTCTGCTGAATGAATGAGTTGCAGCGGAATCGCCCGATGCCGGGAGGCGCAATCGCGAAGTTGCATTCCTTGGTGGACTCGTATTCCTTCAGCTGTCGATCGTTCATGATCGCGTAAGTCAGCGCCTTGGCGTTTTCCGGCGTCAAGGGCTGTTTCGACACCGGCGTGACCTTGCCATCGATCTTCATGGCTGGCGGAAAGCCCACGGTGATGAAAAGGTCCGAGCCGTTCTTCTGCTTCAACAGCTTGAGAAGATCGAGCATGAACTTGATAGCTTGTTCCCGTTCCATTTCGCTGCTCCGAGGGCTGGTGCTGCCGCTTGCCGCCTTACTTTATCAGGTGATGGAATCCTTATTCGCCGCCTTGAGCTGCGCCTGCTGCCGGGAAACGACCCCCTGCTGAACCATTTGCTGCAGCGTCTGATCGAGCGTCATCATCCCGTACTGCTGCCCGGTCTGAATGGCGGAGTACATCTGCGCGATCTTGTTCTCACGAATGAGGTTACGAATGGCCGGAGTGCCGACCATGATCTCGTGTGCCGCAACGCGGCCACCGCCATTCTTTTTAAGGAGCGTCTGAGAGATCACCGCCCGCAATGACTCAGAGAGCATTGCGCGCACCATGTCTTTCTCCGCCGCCGGGAACACGTCGACGACACGGTCGATGGTCTTCGCGGCAGAGCTCGTGTGCAGCGTGCCGAAGACCAGGTGGCCGGTCTCCGCAGCGGTCAGCGCGAGTCGAATCGTCTCGAGGTCACGCATCTCACCAACCAGAATCGTGTCCGGATCCTCACGCAGTGCCGAGCGCAGCGCCTCGTTGAAGCCGAGCGTATCGCGGTGCACCTCGCGCTGATTCACCAGGCATTTCTTGCTCTCGTGGACGAACTCGATAGGGTCCTCAACGGTGAGGATGTGGCCATACTCGTTGCTGTTCTTGTGATCGATCATCGCTGCCAGCGTGGTCGATTTGCCCGAACCGGTCGGCCCCGTGACGAGCACGATTCCCCGCGGCGTATCCGAGATATCCTTGAATATCTTCGGACAGTTCAATTCTTCCAGCGTGAGGATCTGCGACGGGATGGTTCGAAACACCGCGCCTGCTCCGCGGTGGTGATTGAACGCGTTGACCCGGAATCTCGCGAGCCCGGGGATCTCGAACGAGAAGTCGGTCTCGAGAAATTCCTCGTAATCCTTGCGCTGCTTGTCGTTCATGATGTCGTAGACGAGATCGTGAACGGTCTTGTGGTCGATGGCGGGAACATTGATACGGCGCACGTCGCCGTCGACGCGGATCATGGGCGGCAAACCCGCCGAGAGGTGCAGATCTGAGGCTCCGTTCTTGACACCGAACGCAAGCAGCTCACCTATGTCCATTCAACGTTCCTCATTACCGTGGCCCGGATTGCGCACAGGTGTTGCGACCGGTGAAACGCGCCGCGCCTCGACAAACCGGAGCCCGCGGCACCGAATCGGTTTGCCGCAAAACTAGAAAAGTATAGTCTAGCGAGCATGGCGCGCCCAAAGCGGTACCGGGAGTTCTCCTGCCTCACATTGTGCGGCTGCCGGGCGGATCCCCGCCGCTCGCGAGCGGCCGGGGCGGCTTTCGCACGGCCCTCGGGCGCCGGGGCCGGATGCGAATTCCATGCACCAGCCCGGGCGTCGAGCGACCCTTCGTGAGCAGTATTGCACAATCACTCGAAAAAATTCGGAACCGGGTCACGGTCCTGGAGCACCGCTACGGCCGCCCGGCGGGCGCCGTGCGTGTGCTGGCGGTGAGCAAGACCAAGCCCGCAGAGGCGGTGCGTGCGGCCGCCGAAGCCGGTCAGCGCGATTTTGGCGAGAACCATGTCCAGGACGCGTTGAGCAAGCTGGACGCGCTCGCAGATCTGGATCTGGTGTGGCATTTCATCGGCCCCATCCAGTCGAACAAGACGCGCATCGTTGCCACCCGTTTCGACTGGGTGCACAGCCTCGACAGGACGAAGATCGCCAGCCGGCTGAGCGAGCAGCGCGGCGAGGACCTGCCGCCTCTGAACGTTTGCATTCAAGTGAACGTGAGCGGTGAGCCGTCCAAGTCCGGCATCGCGCCCGCCGAGCTGGATGCGTTCGCGCAATTCGTCGCCGGGCTGCCGCGGCTGAAGCTGCGCGGTCTCATGACCCTGCCCCGCCCGTGCGACGAGCTGGCGCTGCAACGCCGACCGTTCGCCGCGCTGCGCGAGATGCTCGAAGGGCTCAACGCCGGCGGCTTCGGCCTCGACACGCTCTCCATGGGCATGACCGACGACATGGAAGCCGCCATCGCCGAAGGCGCGACCATCGTGCGCATCGGCACTGCGATTTTCGGCGCCCGCGAGCCCGCCTCGCCGAGCGCCGGCCCGGCGCGCGTCAGCGGATCGCGGCCGCCTGGATGACGGCCAGCCTTCGCACCCAGGGCTGCACCCCGCCCAGACGCTCGGCGAGGCGCGCGCCGGCAGCGCTGGCCTCGGCATGGCTCGGGTAGGCACCGTAGACCACCGTGTACCAGGTTCGGCCTTCGAGCTCGAAAGCGAAGTAGCCGGCCTCGCCGTCTTCGAAGTTGTCCTCGACATAGCGCTGCACCGAAGCCTCTTCGGTGTGGCTCAGCACCTGAACGGTGTAGTGGTCCGGCTCGAAGCGCGCCAGCCAGGCGCTCGCCGAGCGCCCCTGCCCGCCGCCCGCGGACGCGGGCGAGCCGCGGCTGCTCGCCGAGCCGGCGGCCGCGCGCGCCTCGGACTCGGCCGCGGCGGGCGCGTCTTCGACAACCGCCGACTCGCGCGCCTCGGGAGTCGCGCCTTCGCGCTGCGCGCGCTCCGCATCGTCGGATGCAAGGCTCGGATTGGCCGCACGCAGCGCCGCCAGACGCGAGGCGGCAGGGTGGTAACCGCGCTCGGCGGCGTGCGCGTACCACTGCATGGCGGTGCGCACGTCAGCCTCGACGTCGCGCCCGAGATCGTAGAGCACGCCCAGGTTGTAGGCCGCCTCGGCGATGTCCTGCAGCGCCGCCTGCTCGAACAGCATCGCCGCCCGTTTTCCGTCGCGGGGCACGCCGTCGCCGACGGCGTACTGGGCGCCGAGGTTGAACTGCGCTTTCGCCACGCCCTGCTCGGCCGCTTCCCGGTACCAGCGCGCGGCCTCCCTGGAATCCCTGGCCACGCCGCGGCCGTTGGCGTACATCACGCCGAGGTTGTACTGGGCCTCCGCAAGCCCCTGCTCGGCGGCCTGCCGAAGCCAGCGCACGGCCTCGGCGTCGTCTCCGCCGGGCTCGTCCGCGCGCGCATAGCGCATGCCGAGAAGAAATGCGGCGCGCGCATCGCCGCCCTCGGCGCGCCGCAGAAGAACGGTGACATCCTCCTCGGGCGCGATGGTATCGGCACGCGACGGGGAAACCATGCAGGCAATTGCGCTCAGGGCGAGAATGGCGGCGCGCAGCGCGTGCAGCGGGCACGCGCGACTTCGATGAATTTCCGGCATGGCTGCAGTTTAGTCGACGGCCGGCGCCGGGAGGGAGTGTTTGCCTGATCGCAGGAATTGCCCATAATGCGCCGACGGCGCAGGGCGGGAACCAACCACGATGACCGACGGCATCATCAGCTTCATCGGTGGCGGCAACATGGCCACCAGCCTCATCGGCGGTCTGATCGCCGATGGACGCGATCCCGCCTCGATCTACGTCACCGACGTCGAATCGGCGAAGCTCGAATACCTGGCCGACACGTTTCGCGTGCAGACCAGCAGCGATAACGACGAGGCCGTGCGCCTCGCCAGCACGGTCGTGTTCGCAGTCAAGCCCCAGGTGATGGGCCAGGCGGTGAGGGGGGTCGCGGCAGCGGCCATCGCGCACCGGCCGCTGTTCGTGTCCGTCGCCGCCGGCGTGCGCGAGCCCGACATCCGGCGCTGGCTCGGTTACGATGCCGCCATCGTGCGCAGCATGCCCAATACGCCGGCGCTGGTCGGCAGCGGCGCCACGGCCCTGTACGCGAACGCTCACGTCAGCGACGAGCAGCACAGCCTCGCCGAGTCGGTGCTGCGGGCCGTTGGAATCACCGTGTGGGTCGAGCAGGAGCCGCTGCTCGACGTGGTCACGGCCCTCTCCGGCAGCGGGCCTGCCTATGTGTTCCTTCTCATGGAGACCATGGAGCGCGCCGCGGTGGCGCTCGGCCTGAGCAAGGACCACGCGCGCATGCTGACCATTCAAACAGCCTTCGGCGCCGCCAAGATGGCGCTCGAGAGCAGTGAGCCGCCGGCGACGCTGCGCGCCCGGGTCACCTCACCCGGCGGCACCACCGAACGCGCCCTCGACGCGCTCATGACCGGGGGCCTCGAGCATCTGGTGCACGAGGCGCTTCAGGCAGCGTATGCGCGATCGGTTGAGCTCGGCGACGAATTCGGTCGCGACGTGGAAGCCAAGAAGGAAAAAAGCTGATGGGCGGCTCCAACGTCGGCGATGCCACGACATTTCTGATCGAGACGCTGTTCGGCCTTTACATACTCGTCGTCATGCTGCGCTTCCTGCTGCAGTGGGTGCGCGCGGATTTCTACAACCCGGTATCGCAGTTCATCGTCAAGGTTACGCAGCCACCGCTCGCGCCGCTGCGCAGGATCATCCCGGGATTGGCCGGCCTCGATCTGGCCGCGCTGTTGTTCATGTTCGCGCTGAAATTCGTCGAGCTGTGGCTGGTCGCCGGGCTTCACGGAATGTCGCCGCAGATCGGTGGCCTCGCGGTGCTCGCGATCGCCGAGCTGCTCGCTCTGCTCATCAACGTGTTCATTTTCGGGATACTGATCCAGGTGATCCTCAGCTGGCTCAACCCCGGCACCTACCACCCGATCCTGGGACTGCTGCACAGTCTGAACGAGCCGCTCCTGGCGCCCGCCCGGCGCCTGATCCCGCCGATCTCCGGGCTCGATCTCTCCCCCATCGCCGTCATCATCGTGCTCCAGCTCGTTTCCATGATCGTGGTGCGGGCGATCCGCGAGCTCGCCGGCTCGATGCTGGTTTGACTCGGCCGGTAAAGAGGCCGTCATGCCCCGCCCGAGCCCACCGCCGTTGCGATGGCAGGGGCAGACGCTGGTGCTGGAGATACGGCTTCAGCCGCGGGCGGGGAATAACGCCGTCGTCGGCATCGACAACGGGCGGCTTCGCATACGCGTGAGCGCGGCGCCCGTGGACAATGCCGCCAACGAGGCGATGATGGCGTTGCTCGCCAGGGAGCTTGGCGTGGCGAAGTCCCGGGTGCGCCTGCTCTCCGGGGCTACCCGGCGCGACAAGCGCGTCGCCGTGGCGGGCCCCGCGCGGCGCCCGGCATGGCTCGCCGGGCAGCGCTGAAGCGCTTTACCCCGCGGGCTTACTTGCGCTTGAAGAGTGAGCCCGCCAGGCGTTGAGTGACCGACGAGGCCTGGGCTTTACCGTGCAGCTCGGTGTTGCGCTGCTCGCGCTCTTTCTCGACACCTTCGCGTAGTTTTTGTCGAAGCGTTTCCGACATCTTCTCGCCGCTCAGCTCATCGAAGCGATTCGGCCGGCGCAGCACCAGCTTCGCGAACTCGTCCATGAGCTCCTCGTTGACTCTTTCCGGCTTGTAAGCATGATTGATGATGCCGAGCGCACCGAGATTCTTGAGCTTGAGACGGATGACACCCTTTACGGGATCGGCCTCGAACTCGCAGGTGACGGGGACGAAGGCCTCGACGACGAACGAGGCGCCGGCGCCGTTCTGGAGATCGCGCTTGGTGAATTTGAGATTGTAGTTCCAGAGGTTCTCGCGGTGCTTCTCGGCGACGATGGCGTTGGGAACCTTGAACTCCTGGCGGCCCGGACGCGAGCACGACCAGTGAAACGTGAATTTGTTAACCGAATCGGGCTCGTCTGTGGCGAGCTTGTAATCGCCCTGGCGAAGATTGGTGAGCGTGCCGAGCCCTTCGAGGAGATAGTCCCCTGAAACGTCCGGGGTCACCACGTTCAAATGATCGCAGAACTCCGTGAAGTACTTGTACAAAGCCTTCATCTTCGGCTCGAGCATGCGGCGCGAGCGTTCCGTGTCCGCCTGTGTCAGCTCCTGGGTGGTTTCCTCTTCCCTGGCCTTGAGCGAATCGGCTTCCTGCTTGAGCTCGTCGAGTAAACCCATGTCGTACACTCTCCATCGGCCTTGAATGGCGTCCCTCGGGTCCGCTCAGAATACGGCCGGTTCTCGTATCAGCTTTCTCTCGTGTTTGTCGCGATCACAACGTGCACCGGCATCCTGCAGTCACACGGTGGGGCAACGGGCATCGGCTGCGCGGGCGCGCCGATTGATGATGCCGCGTCACCCAGTTTATTACTTATACCGGGATCGGACTGTATGCACCGGGTACAGGTCACACTCTTGGGAATTCGGCCGTTCTGGGCCGACCTTTAGCCCCGAAACTTGCCCCAGCGCAAGCGTTAGCCCCCCGCGGCAACAACTTTTCGTCGTAGCCGATCGACGCGAGCGTCCCCGCATCCGCTTGGCACGGTGGCGCCGGTGTCGCTGCCGAGGTGGCAATGACCACCCGGAAGCTGTTAAAAGCCCTGTTCATGGCTCCGTATCAGCGTGAGTTCATCGCATTTGCCCTCGAGCACGGCGTTCTGCGCTTTGGCAGCTTCGTGCTCAAGTCCGGGCGCACGAGCCCGTACTTTTTCAACAGCGGCCTGTTCTCCAGCGGCGGCAGCCTCGCGCGCCTGGCGCGCTTCTACGCGTCGGCCATCGTCGCTGCAAACATCGAGTTCGACATGCTCTACGGCCCCGCCTACAAGGGCATCCCGCTGGTCGCGGCGGTTGCCATGGCGCTCAACGACGAGCATGGCCGCGATCTTCCCTACTGCTTCAACCGCAAAGAAAGCAAAGACCATGGCGAGGGAGGCATGACCGTCGGCGCGCCGCTCGACGGCCGTGTGCTCATCGTCGATGACGTGATCTCGGCGGGCACCTCGGCCCGCGAATCGGTGTCCATCATCCGCGCCGCCGGCGCCGCGCCGGTGGCGGTGGCCATCTCCCTCGACCGTCAGGAGCGCGGCGCCGGGAGCCGCTCCGCGATTCAGGAAATCGAGCAGGAGCTGGGGCTTCGCGTCATCAGCATCATCGGCCTCGAGGAGCTCGTCGAGTACCTGCAGGGCTGCACCGATCGGGTCGACGAGCTCGCGCGGCTGCGCGCCTACCGCGAGAGCTACGGCGCCACCTGAGGCCGCCGGGTCGCAAACGGCCCGCCCCGAAAATGTGCGTGGGTTGGCAAAATTCCGGGCACGGCCGGGCCGCGCACAGGGCGCGATCCCCTATACTTTGACCCACGGAGCCCGATTTGCGGGGCTCGCAGCGCCGGCCACCCTGGAACGAGCTCGATGTCTCGATTATCGAACCTCAGCAAGTGTGAATCGATGAATACCCGCCGAGGAGCGCCCTTTACCCGCGCGCTGGTTTTTCTCGCCGCTGCGCTCGGGCCGCTGTCGGCATCGGCCGGTATCAAGTGCTGGACCAATGACGAGGGCGTGCGCGAGTGCGGCAACGCGGTGCCGCCCCAGTATTCCCAGAAAGGCCATCGCGAGATCAGCGAATCGGGCATCACGGTGGGCACCACCGCGCGCGCCAAGACCAAGGAAGAGCTGCGCATCGAGCGCGAGGAAGCGGCGCGGCTCGCGGCCCTTCGCGCCGAGGAGGATCGCAAGATCCGCGAGCAGCAAACCAAGGACCGCGTGCTTCTCAGCACCTACACCACCGAGAGCGACCTGAAGCTTGCCCACGAGGGTCAGGTAGCCGCCATCGACCTTCGCATCGAGCACACCGAGCTCATCCTCAAGCAGCTCGAGCAGTCGCTCGCACAGCTGCGCTCCCAGGCCGCCAAGCTCGAGCGCAGCGGTAAGTCGATCACCCCGGAGCTCAAGAACAAGATCGCGCGAATCAAAGCCCAGCGCGACGACAGCAACGAGTTCATCGAGCGGCGGCGAATGCAGAAAGCCGAGCTCGCCGCCCAGTTCAACGAGGATCTGAACCGCTACCGCGAGCTGAAGGGGCTCGACACGACGGCACCCGACCAAACGACCAACTGAGTCCGCCCCGGCGACCGTCCCTAGAGCGCCAGATTTCCCTGCATCGACTCGAGCCGCTGCTCGCGTTGCGCGTAGTCCGGAACCACGCTTTCCACCAGCGCCCAGAACTTTGCCGAGTGATCCAGGTGACGCAGATGGCAGAGCTCGTGCACCAGGATGTAGTCGCAGAGCTCCGAGGGCAGCAGCAGCAGGCGCCAGTTCAGGCATATGGTTCCGTGCGACGAGCAGCTGCCCCAGCGGGTTCGCTGTGCGCGGATGCTGATGCGTTTCGGCGCGACGCCCAGCCTGCGTGCGTAAGGCGCAAGGCGCACCGGCAGGCAGCGCTTGGCCTCGTGCCGATACCAGGCTTCGACCAGGGCGCGTGGCGCCGTTTGAGTGAGCGACGACGAGACCACCTGTAACACGCTCCCGCGGCGCTTCACCGATCCCTCGCGGGTACCGAGCGCGCCCTGTATCCGCGAACCCACCCCGCGCGGATCGACGCGTGCGAGCAGGTCCATCTGCGCGGCAAGGCGCAGCTCCAGGCGCAGCTCCTCGTCGAGCAGCGGCAGGCGCGTGCCGGAGACCAGCGGCGCGCGCTCGACCCGGTTGTGAAGCGCCCACTCGAGCGCGTCGCGCACCCAGAGAAGATTCTCGATGACCACCTCCGCGGCGCTCTCGCGCGAGAAGCGCCATGGCGCGCGCACCTGAAGCCGGGCATCCTCGTCGACAACCAGATGCACGTGCTTGCGTCCCGCGACGCGATGCAGCGTGTACCCGAGGGTATAGCCTTCGATGCGAAGCTCGAGCGCGGTGGCAATGCTCTTCACAGACATCGGCTCTTTGCTTTAACCTGGCTCAGCCGTCGCTGTGCGGGAAAAGCCCGGCGTGCAGCACGCGCCACTGCTGCTCCCACGATTCCAGCGGCGAGTTCGCGAACCCGCTGCGGCTGAACTGCGTCATGCGCCCCTCCACCACCGCCATCAGCAGATTGGCGATCGCCGAGACGCTGGCGCGCATGTCGAGCTCCTTCGCCTGCTCGCCCTCGCGCAGGACCTGCTTGAGCTGGGTTTCGAATCGGCTGAAGAATTGCGCGACCCTTGCGCGCAGTCGCTCGTGCTCACCGACCAGGGCCTCGCCGAGCAGCACGCGGGTAATGCCGGGATTGCGATCCGAGAACGTCAGGAGCATGGCGAGAATGCGCTCGCATCGTTTCGCCGCCTGGCTCTCCTCGCCGAGTATGCGGTTGGCGAGCCCGAAGACAGACTCTTCGGAGAACTCGATGAGCGCCTCGAACATCTTCGCCTTGCTCGGGAAGTGCCGGTACAGAGCCGCCTCGGATACGCCGACCACCTCGGCGAGTCGGGCGGTGGTGATGCGCATGCCCGGATGTGTTTCCAGCTCCCGCGCCAGAGCCTCGAGAATCTGCTGACGACGCGATGGTTTCGCGGCCTCCGGCATCGACGCTATCCGCCCTCGCGCCTGATCATCGTGCCGACGCCCTCGCTGGTGAACGTCTCCAGCAGCACCGCGTGAGCGACCCGACCGTCGCTGATGGTCGCGGTCGTGACTCCGTTTCGCACCGCGTCGAGGGCGCATCGCACTTTCGGCAGCATGCCTCCCTGGATGACGCCCTCGGCAATGAGCTTCTCGACCTCGCCGATATCCAGCGTCGTCAGCAGCGTTCCTTGCGTGTCCATCACGCCCGGTGTATTGGTCAACAGGATGAGCTTCTCGGCCTGGAGCGTCTCGGCGATCTTGCCTGCCACCAGATCGGCGTTGATGTTGTAGGACTGACCGTCCTCGCCGATGCCGATGGGTGCGATAACCGGTATGAAGTCGCCCTGCACCAGCATGTCGACGACGCCCGAATCGATGCTGGTCACTTCTCCCACATGCCCGATGTCGATGATCTCGGGCGCATCGAGCTCCGGGGCGTGGCGGCGCACCGTGAGCTTCCTGGCCCTGATCAGATTGCCGTCCTTTCCTGTCAGCCCGACGGCACGGCCGCCGTGACTGCCGATGAGATTCACGATCTGCTTGTTGACGAGCCCGCCGAGCACCATCTCGACCACGTCCATGGTCTCACGATCTGTCACCCGCATTCCCTCGACGAACTGCGTTTCCTTACCAATACGCGAGAGGGCGTCACCGATCTGCGGTCCCCCGCCGTGCACGATAACCGGGTTCATGCCCACCAGCTTCATCAGCACCACGTCCTTGGCGAAGCCGCTCTGCAACGCCTCGTCGACCATGGCCGCGCCGCCGTACTTAACGACGATGGTCTTGTCGTGAAAATGCTGGATATAGGGCAGCGCGTCGGCGAGTACCCGCGCCGTCTCGGTGGCCGTGCTTGAGCTGATGGACATGCTTTGCAGGTCCTTAGAAAGGCAGCTGCAGATTCGGACTCAACGCGGCGACCGCTTTTTTGAACTCCGCCTGAATACGCGCCAGCGCTTCCTTGCTGTCGCCTTCGAAGCGCATGACCAGGCTCGGAGTCGTGTTGGACGCACGCACCAGTCCCCAACCGTCGGCGAAGTCGACGCGCAAACCGTCGATGGTGGTTCGTTTGCCGTTCGCGAACCCCTCGGCCTCGACGAGCTTCTCGACCAGCTTCACCTGCTCACCTTCGGCAACGTCGACGCGAAGCTCCGGCGTGCTCACTCCGGCCGGCAACCTGCCGAAAATCTCCGCCGGCGTCTTCTTGAACGCCATGAGGATCTCGAGCATGCGTGCGGCGCTGTAGAGGGCGTCGTCGAAGCCGTACCAGCGGTCCTGGAAAAAGATATGTCCGCTCATCTCACCGGCCAGCGGCGCGCCGCTCTCCTTGAGCTTGTTCTTTATATAGGAGTGGCCCGTGCGCCACATCACCGGCTTACCACCGAGCTGCTTGATGACCTTCGCCAGCCGATTCGAGCATTTCACATCGAACACGATGTCGGCGCCGGGATTCTTGCTGAGCACGTCCTTGGCGAACAACATCATCTGTCTGTCCGCCCATACGATCCTGCCGTCCGGATCGACTACGCCCAGCCGATCACCGTCGCCGTCGAAGGCAAAACCAAGATCCGCGTTCTCCTGCTTGACGGTGCCAATGAGGGTGGTGAGGTTAGACGGATCGGAGGGATCCGGATGGTGATTGGGGAAGTTGCCGTCGACCTCGCAGAAGAGCTCCACGACGTCGTGACCGAGAGCGCGCAGCAGCTTCGGTGCGACCTCTCCGGCTACACCGTTGCCGCAGTCGACCACGATGCGAAACGAGTTGCCCAATGCCACCGGCACGTCTTCGCATACGCGGCGCACGTACTCGTCGACGACCTCCATGGTCTGCAGGTTGCCCTTGCCGCCCGGAAACTCGCCGGACTCGGCGCGCGCCCTGAGCGCCTGGATGTCGTCGCCGAACAGCGTCTCGCCGCCGAGCATGATCTTCAAACCGTTGTACTCGGGTGGATTGTGACTGCCGGTGACCATTACGCCGCTGCCGGTGTTGAGATAGTGGGTGGCGAAGTACAGCACCGGTGTGGGCACGCGGCCCACATCGATGACGTCGCGGCCGGTGGCGAGCAGCCCCTCGATGAGGGCCGCCTGGAGCTCGGGCCCCGAGTTGCGTCCGTCGCGGCCGACGACGATGGTCTGCTGGCCACGATCGTAGGCCTCGGCACCGATGGCATGGCCCACCTGGCGCACGATGTCCGCGCCCAGCCCGTCCTCGACGATGCCGCGGATGTCATAGGCGCGAAAGATTTCCGCGGGCATGTCCATGGATCCCGCCGTCTCCTCGACGACGATACCGCTTTGCTCCGAGAAATCCGCGCCGCCCGCCCCCGCCGCTTCGGCCCCCTCGACCGGGGTGCTGGCGGCGGCGGCTTCCGCCACGGCCTTGGCGGCGGCGCGCTCGGCGGCCGCCTGGGCCTCGTGCTCCCGCTCGGCCTCCAGGGCGGCCGCGGCGGCGCGCGCCGCGCCGCGCTGCCGCATGAGCGTGACCAGCAGGATGAGCAGCACCAGGCTGCCACCGGCCGCGGGGATCGCCCAGTCGGGCAGTTCCAGGAAGGGCGTTGCCGGATCCAGTTGCCCGCCCGGCCAGAACGCCACGCGCCACGGGGTTCCGGCGACCTTGAGGCGCGCCGCCGGCTGGCCCCGGCGGGCGCCCTTTTGACCACCCGTGGCGAGCACCAGCGGCTTACCGCCGCCCTCGCCCTGGGTCAGCTCGCCGAAACCATCGCCAATCTTGACCCGTGACATGAGCTCGGAGAGCAGGGCGACGTCGAGGGCCAGCACAAGATGCCCCGCGAGGGCATCGCCATCGCCGATCCGCCACAGGGTCAGCACGTGCTGATCTTCGCTGCCGAAAAGCAGGGCTTCCGGAGGCGGCGCCTTGCCGCTCGTCTCCGAGCTCGCCAGCATCTCCATGGCGGCGTACCCCAGCGGCGGCCTGGATGTCAGGTCCGGGGCGCGCACGCCCGTCTCGACCAGCCGCGCCAGCAGAACGGCGTCATGGCCGGCGGCGATCTGCGCCTCGCCGGCAGCGCGCGCGGAGGCGTCGCCGCTGCGCAGCAGGGAGGCCAGCTCGGCCTCGTCGAAGAGACCCGCGAGCGCGTTCATCTCGCGGCCGATTTCCCGGGAAACGTTCACCGCCAGGCCCTTGGCGGCCGCCTGCACCGCCTGCTGGCGGTCCGCCTCGGCCTGGGTCGCCTGGTGCTCCTGGAAAACCAGTAAGCCGCCGGTGCCGCCGGATACCAGCAGCACCAGCACCAGCGGCCAGCGCCAGCGCCGCCAGGCCGATGCAGGGGGCGCGGCGGCGCGGCCGGCCTTGGGCGGCGGTGCGCCGGCCTTGGCCTTCGATTTGGCCTTCGCGTCGGGCTTGGGTTTGCGTTTTGCCACGTGCGGAGGGTCTCAGGAGCGGCCGGAGTGGCCGAAGCCGCCGGCGCCGCGGGCGCTTTCCTGGAACGACTCGACCACCTCGAAGTGAGCGCGCACTATCGGTACAAACACCATTTGAGCGATGCGTTCGCCGGGCTGGATGGTAAAGGAGTCGGAACCGCGATTCCAGCAGGAGACGAATACCTGGCCCTGGTAGTCGGCGTCGATGAGGCCGACCAGATTGCCGAGGACGATGCCGTGCTTGTGGCCGAGCCCCGAGCGCGGCAGCAGCACCGCGGCCAGCCCGGGATCCTCGATGTGGATGGCGATGCCCGTGGGCACCAGGTGCGTGTCGCCGGGCTGCACCTGGAGCGGCGCGTCCAGGCAGGCCCGCATGTCGATGCCGGCGGCACCGTCGGTGGCGTAGTCGGGCATGGCGAACTCGCTGCCGATGCGGGCATCCAGGATTTTAAGCTGGATGCTTTGCACGAAATCGCTCTGCCACCAGTGCCACCAGGCGCGCCGCCAGCTCGGTCTTGGCGGCCTCGCCGAGATCCCGCTCGCCGTCGCGCCAGAACACCCGCAGCCGGTTGACGTCTGCGCCGAAACCGACGTTGGCACCGGCCACTGGATTGGCGGCGATCAGGTCCAGGGCCTTGCGCTCGAGCTTCTCGCGGGCGTGCGCCTCGAGCTTCTCGGTCTCGGCCGCGAAGCCGACCGTGAAGGGCGGGTGGGCGCGCGCCGCCACCTCGGCGAGGATGTCGACGTTGCGCACCAGGGCGATGTCCATGCCCTTGCTCTTTTTCTTGATTTTCTGCCCGGCGGGCCGCGCCGGTCGGTAGTCGGCAACCGCAGCCGCGGCGATGAAGATGTCGGCGCCCTCGACCCGTGCCATGACCGCGTCGCGCATCTCGGCGGCGCTCTCCACCGACACCCGCTCGACGCCGGGCGGCGCCGGCAGCGCGCAGGGACCGCTCACCAGAATCACCGACGCGCCGGCAGCGCGCGCCGCGCTGGCAACGGCATAGCCCATCTTGCCCGAGCTGTGATTGCTGATGTAGCGCACCGGATCGATGGCCTCGCGGGTCGGACCGGCGGTGACCAGGACGCCGAGGCCGGCGAGCCCCCCATCGCCGGCGGCGCCGAAGCTCAGCGTGTCCAGCTCCGCCGCCAGCTCCAGCGGCTCCAGCATGCGCCCCTCGCCCACCTCGCCGCAGGCCTGATCGCCGGCAGCCGGTCCCAGCAGCCGCACGCCGCGCCCGCGCAGGGTGTCGACGTTGGCCTGGGTGGCCGGCGCCGCCCACATCTGGCGGTTCATGGCCGGCGCCACCACGATGGGCGCCTCGGTGGCCAGGCACAGGGTGCTCAGGAGGTCGTCGGCGAGCCCATGGGCGAGCCGGGCGATGATGTCGGCGCTGGCGGGCGCGATCAGAACCACATCCGCCCAGCGGGCCAGCTCGATGTGCCCCATGGCGGCTTCCGCCTGCGGGTCGAGAAGCGTGGTGTGCACCGCCTGCCCGGAGACCGCCTGCAGGCTCAGGGGCGTGATGAACTCCTGCGCCGCGCGCGTCATCACCACGCGCACCTCGTGACCGTGCTCGCGCAGGCGCCGCACCAGGTCGGGGCTCTTGTAGGCTGCGATGCCGCCGGAGACGCCCAGCAGCACACGCTTGTTGGTCCGATTCGACATATCGCGCGCTTTGATGAGGACTTTAACTTTACAGTTTATCAGCCGCTTACGGCTGCGCCACGGAGTTGCCCATGGGCGTCAAGGACTGGCCGGCGGCGGAGCGTCCTCGGGAGAAGCTCTTCGACCATGGTGCCGAGACGCTCTCCGATGCCGAGCTGCTCGCCCTGCTGCTGCGCAGCGGCAGCCGCCGCCGCTCGGCGCTGGAGGTATCGCGGACGCTGCTCGCGCGCTTCGGCGGCCTGCGTGGCGCCCTCGATGCCGACCGCGAGGCGCTCAGCGCCGTGCCGGGGCTCGGCGACGCGGGCTTTGCGGCGCTGCGCGCTGCCCTCGAGCTCGGCTGCCGCTACCTGGAGTCGCGCCTGCGCCGGGGCGATGCGTTCGGCTCCCCGGCCGACACGCGCCGGTTCCTGAGCGCGCGCCTGCGCGGCCACGAGCGCGAGGTGTTCGCATGCCTGTTCCTCGACAACCGCCACCGCCTGATCCGCTTCGAGGAGCTGTTCCGCGGCACCGTCAACGGCGCCAGCGTGCATCCCCGGGAGATTGCCAAGCGCGCCCTGCACCACAACGCGGCCGCCGTCATCATTGCCCACAATCACCCCTCCGGGGTGGCGGAGCCGAGCCAGGCGGATCGCGCCATCACCGAACGCATCCGCGACGTCATGGGCCTCATCGACGTGCGCCTCATGGACCACCTGGTGGTCGGCGACGGCGAGATCGTGTCGTTCGCCGAGCGCGGCTGGATCTAGGCGCTCAGGGGAAAATCCCCGCAATTCCCGGCGCTTGCACCGCCGTCGTCTTGAAACGCCCGGCCCGCGCTGGTATAAAGCGCGCTTCCTCGAGCCAACGGTCCGACCCCCGATGTCCAAAGTCTGTCAAGTCACCGGCAAGCGTCCCGCCTCGGGGAATAACGTGTCCCACGCCAACAACAAGACGCGCCGGCGCTTCCTGCCCAATCTGCACACCCACCGCTTCTGGGTGCCGAGCGAGAAGCGCTTCGTCAAGCTGCGGGTGTCCGCCAAGGGCATGCGCATCATCGACAAGAAGGGCATCGAGACCGTCATCGCGGAGATGAAGGCTCGCGGTCAGCGCGTCTAGGAGGACTGGATACCATGCGCGACAAGATCAAGATGGTTTCAAGCGCCGGCACCGGCCACTTCTACACCACCGACAAGAACAAGCGCACCACGCCGGACAAGCTCGAGATGAAGAAATTCGATCCGGTCGTGCGCAAGCACGTCATCTACAAGGAAGCGAAGATCAAGTAACGAAAAAGACCGCCGGCAGGCGGTCTTTCTTTTGCGCTTGGTTGAAGCTCGAACCCGCTCAGGCCGGCTTCACAGAATACGTCGGGAGCGTGCGGGCAAACTCCTGCAGCGCACGGATACCGCTCGCCTCGGCGCCGCGGCACCACTCCTGCAGCGACTGCAGCAGCCGCTCGTGGCTTGCCGTGCGCTCCTGCCAGATGGCCTGAAGCCGCATCTTGTACTGGTAGACCGTCTGCAGCGCGTGGCTGTGACTGAGCGCGGCGTCGAGGCGGTCGCGCGCCTCGAGGCTCAGGCGTGACTCCTCGCGAACCAGCAGCGTCTTCACGCGTCGCAGCAACGAGCGCTTGGCGTGGTCGGCACGCTCGAGCTCTTCGTGGTAGACCCTGGTGAGAACGATTTTCGCGTACTGGGACATGACCTGCAGCCGGTTGCCGATGACGCCCTTGACCGAATCCAGATCGGCGAGCACTTTTCCAGGCACGATGATCGGCTCGGGCGCGACCTTCTTGACCCGTGCAAGGCCGAGGGTTTCGAGCGTGCGAATGTAGAGCCAGCCGATATCGAATTCCCACCATTTGCTCGAGAGCTTCGCCGAGCTCGCAAATGCGTGGTGATTGTTGTGCAGCTCCTCGCCGCCGATGACGATGCCGAACGGCACGATGTTGGTCGATGCGTCGGCGGTCTCGAAATTACGATAGCCCCACCAGTGGCCGACGCCGTTGATGACACCCGCGGCGGTTACCGGGATCCACAGCATCTGTACCGCCCATATGGTGAGGCCGATGGGCCCGAAGAGAATCACGTTGAGGGCGAGCGTGAGAAAATAACCCTTGTCCGAGTGCGGCGTGTAGACATGGCGCTCCAGCCAGTCGTCGGGCGCGCCGTGCCCGTAACGCTCGAGCGTCTCCTTGTCGCGCACGCCGATGCGATAGAGCTCGGCGCCCTCGAGAAGCAGCTTGCGGATACCGTAAACCTGCGGGCTGTGGGGATCTTCCTCGGTCTCCACCTTGGCGTGGTGCTTGCGATGCACGGCGATCCACTGACGGGTCACCTGGCCGGTGGTGAGCCAGAGCCACATGCGGAAGAAATGCGCGACCAGCGGATGCAGGTCCAGGGCCCGGTGGGCCATGGCGCGATGCAGATAGATGGTGACCGCCGCAATGGTGATGTGCGTCGCCACCAGGGTGACGGCGATGTAGCCCCACACGGGCAGTTCGAGTAATCCGGTCAGCATTTCTCCCCCTGAGGTCGGTGCCGAAAACTTTGCAGGCGCCTTCTCCGATTTCGGCCCGGCGAGTCTACCACCTGGCCACCGGAGGCGCATCCGATGGTGCCAATCCTGTCACCCTCGTTAATGTATGGCGTCACCGGGGCCGATTTTCCGGCGCCCCGCGGCCGAAGTTGTCGACTCGGCACGCCGACGGGCGCGCAGAACGTGATATCCGTCACTTTGGGGCGGAAAATGCCCCGATCAATGCCCCGCGCAGCCCCGCCGCCCGGCATCCGCGCTGGCAATCCACGCTGGCAATCCGCGCCGGCGCCGCAAATAATACCGCGCCATGGGCGAACGAAGCCTGGTCGAGGTCGCGAACCTGCATCGACGCTACGGCGACGTCCATGCCGTTCAGGGACTGAACTTTCGCCTCGATCGCGGCGAGGTGCTGGGCTTTCTCGGCCCCAACGGCGCCGGCAAGACCACCACCATGCAGATGATCTGCGGCGTGCTCGCGCCGAGCGAAGGCGCGGTGCACATCGGTGGCGTCGATCTGCTCGAAGATCCCATCGCCGCCAAGCGCCAGCTCGGTTATCTGCCCGAGCAGCCACCGCTGTACCGCGAGCTCACCGTCGACGAGTATCTGCGCTACTGCGCGCAGCTGCACGGGCTGCGCAACCGCGACGCGGCGGCGGCCATCGAGGAGACCAAGACGCGCTGCGGACTAGAGCACGTCGGCCGGCGACTGATCGGCAATCTCTCCAAGGGATACCGGCAAAGGGTCGGCATCGCCCAGGCGATCCTGCACCGTCCCCCGGTGGTGGTGCTGGACGAGCCGACGGTGGGTCTCGATCCGATCCAGATTCGCGAGATCCGCGAGCTCATGAGCGAGCTCGGCGACGATCACGGCGTCATCCTCTCGACCCACATTCTCGCCGAGGTGCAGGCGGTGTGTGACCGCGTGCAGATACTGCACGAGGGGCGTCTGGTGCTCGACGAAGATCTCGCCCAGCTGTCGAAAAAGCAGCAGCCGCGCAGCACGCGCGTGAGAATGCGCCGCCCGCCGGGCCGCGAGGTGCTGGCGGGCCTGGCCGCGGTAACGAGCGTCGAGGCGCTCGACGCGGAGACGTTTCGCCTCCATCACGGCGAGGACGAGACGCTCGGCGAGCGCATCGCGGCGGCTTCGGCCGCCGGTGACTGGGGGCTCTACGAGCTGGTCGGCGAGTCGCGATCGCTCGAGGAGATTTTCGTCGAGCTGACATTCGGCGAGGGACCGTGAACGTTTTCAACATCGCCGCGCGTGAGCTGCGCAGTCTTTTTCTCTCACCGCTCTCATGGGCGGTGCTCGCCGTCACCCAGGCGTTCGTCGCCTACGCGTTTCTCGTCAAGCTCGAGCTGTTTCTGCAGCTCAAACCCCACCTGCCCGGTCTTCCCGGAGCGCCCGGCCTCACCGCCATCGTCGTTGCGCCGGCCCTGAAGGCGGCCGGCATGGTCATGCTGCTGGCCGCGCCGCTGGTGACCATGCGCCTGGTGAGCGAGGAGCGCCGAAGCGGCTCGCTGACCCTGCTGCTGAGCGCGCCGATCTCCATGACCGAGATCGTCGCCGGCAAGTTTCTCGGCGTCATGGGCTTCTTCGCCATCACGGTGGCGGTGATCGTCCTGACGCCGCTGTCGCTGCTCGCGGGCGGCACCCTCGACTTCGGCCTGCTCGCCGCCGGCGCCCTCGGGCTGCTGCTGCTGATGGCGAGCTTCGCCGCCGTCGGGCTGTTCATGTCGACGCTGACCGCCCACCCCGCGGTTGCGGCCATCGCCACCTTCGGCGTTCTGCTCGCGCTCTGGAACATGGACTGGGCGGGCACCGGCGCCGCCGAGGGCGTGCGACCGCTGTTCACCTACATCGCCGTCACCTCCCACTTCAATGCCCTGCTGCAGGGCGTCGTCGACAGTGCGGATATCGTCTATTACCTGCTCGTCGTGGCCAGCTTTCTGGCGCTCGCGGTGCGCCGCATGGACGCCATGCGAGTCGGAAACTGAGTCGCGCCGATGCACATCACACCCCACACCCGGCTCGTGCTCGGCACCCAGACCGCGGTGTTCGTCGTGCTGCTGGTGTCGGCGGTGATCATGCTCGCGTGGCTGAGCGAGCACTACAAGGTGCGCTGGGACTGGACCGCGGCGGCCAGGAACACGCTCACCGAGCCCAGCCGCGAGCTGCTCGGGCGTCTCGACGGCGCCATCGAGATCACCGCCTACGTGCGCGAAGAGCCGGTCATCCGGCAGTCGGTACTGCAGCTTCTGGAACGTTACCGGCGCTACAAGCCGGACATACGGCTGCGCTTCGTCAATCCGGACCTGGTTCCGGACGAGGTGCGCGCGCGCAGCATCTCGGCCGAGGGCGAGATGGTGGTCAGCTACCGTGAACGCGAGGAGCGCGCCAAGACCGCCACCGAGGAAGCCCTGTCCACGGCCCTCGAGAAGCTCGCCCGCGCCGACACGCGCTGGGTGACCTACTTTTCCGGGCGCGGCGAGCGCGATCTGCTCGGCGGCGCGAGCTACGATCTCGGCAAGCTCGGCGCACAGCTGCAGCGCCAGGGCTTCAAGCTGCACCGCCTCGGCATCGACGAGGCCGGCGCGATCCCCGCCGAGTCGGCGCTGCTGGTGCTGGCGCCGGCACGCGAGGGCATGCCCGCGGAGCAGGCCGATGCCGTGCTGCGCTACGTGGAGGACGGCGGCAACCTGCTGTGGCTGGCCGAGCCGGGCGCCGCGGGCGGCCTGGAGGTGCTGGCGCAGGCGCTGGGCGTGCGCTTCGAGCCCGGCGTCGTGGTCGACCCGACGACCGGCGTGCTCGGCATCGCGCACCCGGCGTTCGTGCCGGTGAGCGCTTACCCGACCCACCCGGTAACCGCCAACCTCAAGCTCGTGACGGTCTTTCCCCATGCGGTCGGCATCGCGTGGAGCCAGCCCGAGGGCTGGCAGACGCGCGGCATCCTCAGCACCGGGCTGCGCGCCTGGTCGGAGACCGGACCGTTGCAGGGCGAGCTCGGCTTCGACGACGCCCGTGACGTGTCCGGCCCGCTCGACATCGGCATCGCCATGCAGCGTACCCTCGGCGACGGCGAGGACAGACAGCAGCGGGTCATCGTCATCGGTGACGGCGACTTTCTCTCCAACGCCTACCTCGGCAACGGCTCGAACCTGGACCTCGCCTCGAACGCCTTCAACTGGCTCGCCGAGGACGAGGCGCTCATCGACATCCCGGTGCGCAGCGCGCCCGATGTCGCCTTCGAGATGTCACGCACCGGCGCCGTGCTGCTGCGCATCGGCGTCATGTTCGCGCTGCCGGTGCTGCTGCTCGGCAGCGGTCTGCTCGTCTGGCACCGGCGCCGACGCCTGTAACGCCCGGTGAGCCGACGCACGCTCATCAACCTCGCGCTGCTGGTCGTCGTCGCCGCGCTCGCGGCGCTCATCGTGCTGGCTCCGGAGCGTGCGACGCGCGTCGAGCGCGAGCCGCTCAGCGGCGAGAATCCCCGCGCCATCTCGCGCATCCGCCTGGTACCCGTCGAAGGCCCTGCCATCGATCTGCGCCGCATCGACGGCAGCTGGCAGCTGGTCGAGCCGATCCGCATCGCCGCCAACGACTTCCGCGTCAACGCGCTGGTGGGCGTGCTGGCGGTGCCGGTGCACGTGCGGATCGATGCGCCGGCAACCGAGCTCGCCCGCTACGGGCTCGCACCTCCCCGCGGGCGCGTGCGCCTCGACGACATCGAGATCCTGTTCGGCGACACCGAGCCGCTCAACGGGCGCCGTTACCTTCTCTACGACGGCCGGGTCGCGCTGGTCGACGACGCGTATTTCTCGCACCTGAGCTCGAGCGCCGCGAACTACGTCGAACCGACCGTGCTCGGCCGCGATGCAAACCCGCGAGAAATCGAGCTGCCCGATCGGCGCGTAATGCGTGAACAAGACACGTGGCGCCTGGATGGCACCGACAAGCAGGCAAGCGCCGAAGAGATCGCCAACCTGGTCAACACCTGGCGCAACGCCCAAGCCACCGCCGTGCGCCCGTATGAACATTCACTCGACTGGAAAGGCACTGTCCGCGTCGAGCTGCCAGATCAAACCCTGCACTTCGACCTCGCCCGCACCGAGTACGAGGTCATCCTCGGTCGCCGCGACCTGGGCATCCAATACCACCTGACCAGAAGCAGCGGCGCGCGCCTGCTGAGCGGCGCAGCCGGTTAGAGCCGGGAGCGCGGGCGCTCAGACCTGCGCGGCTTCGTCTTCGCCGGCGCGTTTGCCGACATAAATCTTGCTAAACAGAATACCCAGCTCGAACAAGAGCCACATGGGAAGTGCTAACAACGTCTGGGAAATAATATCGGGCGGTGTCAGCATCATGCCGAGCACGAAGGCGCCGACGATGATGTAGGGGCGCTTGGCCGTCAGCGCGGCCGGCGTCGTGAATCCGGTCCACACCAGCAGGATGGTGGCGACCGGCACTTCGAAGGCGAGCCCGAAGGCGAAGAAGATCTTCAGCACGAAATCCAGGTATGCGGTGATGTCGGTCATGATGGCGACACCCTCGGGCGCCACCGCCTGGAAGAACGCGAACATCAGCGGGAAGACGACGAAGTACGCAAACGCCATGCCCAGATAGAAGAGCACCGAGCTGGTCACCATGAGGGGGAACACCAGCCGGCGCTCGTGCTTGTAGAGCCCGGGCGCGACGAACGCCCACACCTGGTAGAGCACCACCGGCATGGCGAGAAAGATCGACAGCACCAGGGTCAGCTTGAACGGCGTCAGAAACGGCGACGCCACCTGGGTGGCGATCATGCTGGTGCCCTCGGGCAGGTGACGCAGCAGCGGCTCCGCGAGCACCGCGTAGAGATCGTTGGCGAATGGAAACAGCACCACCAGGAAGACGAGCACGGCGAGCACGACGCGCAGCAGACGATCGCGCAGCTCCACGAGATGCTCGACGAAGGTCATCTCGCCCTGCGCCTGCAGGGCATCGCCTTCCTCGCCTTTATCCTCTGCGCTATCGGGTTCGTCGCTCATGGTCCTGCGCCTCTTCGACGGCCGGCTCCGGCGCCGCGGCGGACGCCTGCGCGCTCACCGCCTCGCCGACCGCGGTGGCGGCGCTGCCCGGCGCGAGCGGCTCGGCGCCGGTCTCGTCGTCATCCCCCGCGCCGGCCGCGGACGTGCCGGCGGGTTCGCCGGAGTCGTGCGAAATGATCTCGTCGGCTTCCTTCTCGACGTCGTCGATCTCCTTTTTCGCGGCGCCGATGGTCTGCCTGGTCTCGTCGACGATGTCCTTGAGCGAATCGAGGTCGTCGCTTTTGTCGAGCATCTTCCTGAGCTCGTCGGCCTGGATCTCGCGCTCGATGTCGTCGCGCACCGTGGCCACGTAACGGCGAATGCGTCCGACCCAAAGGCCCACCGTGCGCGCGAGCCCGGGCAGGCGATCGGGTCCGACCACCAGAAGCGCCACCACGCCGATGAGCGCGAGCTCCCAAAAACCAATATCAAACATCGGGAATCTGAGACTGATGCGGGCGGGTCACGCGTCACACCCGCCGGAGAAGATTCGAAACGCGCAACCCCTGATGCGGGCGCATGCGCGCATGCTCACTGGGACCGAGCGCTACGCGCTGTCCCGCTCCTTGCTCGTGACTTCTCCCTCGACCACGGTGTCGGCCGGCTCCTGCTCGAGCTTGGCGGACTCCTCTTTGCTCTCCTCCGTGCCACCGTCCTTGACGGCGCCGCGGAAGCTCTTGATCGCCGATCCCAGATCACCGCCGAGATTGCGCAGCTTCTTGGTGCCGAAAAGCAGCAGCACGATGGCCAGCACAATCAGCAGTTGCCATAAGCTTGGACCCATATTTCCTCTCTCCCCAAGGCCTGTTCGTCCATCGGACGGCTTCGAAGCGGACACTTTAGCGGAATTCCCGGCCCGCCACTACGACCCGCCGGCGGAGCACGGGATGCGCCCGCCGGGGAAGCTCATTCCCGGGGCTTGCGCGTGGCTTTCTCCTCCAGACCGGAGACGCCGAAGCGCCGCTCGAGCTCCTCGAGCACCTCGCGCGGGTGCAGATCGCGGGCGGCCAGCATCACCAGGCAGTGGAACCACAGATCGGCGGTCTCGTGCACCACGGCGCCGGCGTCCTCGCCGGTGGCCGCGGCGACGGCCTCGGCGGCCTCCTCGGTGATTTTCGCGACGATGGCATCCATGCCCGCCGCGTAAAGACCCGCCACGTAGGAGCTATCGGGCGAGGCCTTCTTGCGCGCCTCGAGCACCTCGGCCAGCTTGTCGAGTGTGTCGCTCATGAGCCGTCGCGCGCCGCCCGGGCGCGCCTCACTCCTTCCCGTAGATGCGTTCCGGATCCTCGAGCACGGGCTCCACCGGGTCCCACTGACCATCGCGGAGCTTCCTGAAAAAGCAGTGCCTGCGCCCGGTGTGGCAGGCGATACCGCCCCGCTGCTCGACTCTGAGAAGCAGCGTGTCCGCATCGCAGTCGAGACGGATCTCGCTCACCCGTTGAACGTGACCCGAGCGCTCGCCCTTCTTCCACAGCCGGCCGCGGGATCGCGACCAGTAGACGGCCTCGCCCTCGTCGAGGGTGCGCGCCAGCGACTCGCGGCTCATCCACGCGAGCATCAGCACGTCACCGCTTCCGGCATCCTGAGCGATTGCCGGGATCAACCCGTCCTCGTTCCAGCGCACCTCGTCGAGCCAAGCGGACATGGCGGCTCCTCCTCGCCTGCGTCGCCGCGATGATACACCCTGGCGCCGACGTTCTTGACCCCGGCGAAGCGGATCGTGACACTTAAGCCGCCGCGCCGGGACAGCAATGCCCACGGGCGCGAGCCCCACGAAGCGGAAACAGATGCCCATTCGAAAAGTTTGCGTGCTCGGCGGCACCGGGTTCGTCGGTCGTCATCTCTGCTGCGAGCTCAGCCGCCGCAAGATGGCGCTGCGCGTGCTCACGCGCCGGCGCGAGCGGCACAAGGAGCTTCTGGTCATCCCGAATCTCGAGATCGTCGAGAGCGACGTGCACTCGCTCGCCGATCTGAGCGTGCAGATGAAAGGTTTCGACGCGGTCGTCAACCTCATCGGCATCCTCAACGAGAGCACCCGTCGGGGCGAGGATTTCGCCAGCGTTCACGGCGCGCTGCCGGACAAGGTCGCGGAAGCCTGCCGTTACAACCGGATCACCCGTCTGCTGCACATGAGCTCGCTCAACGCGCGCGCCGACGCGCCGAGCAAGTACCTCAAGTACAAGGCCGAGGGCGAGAACGCCGTGCACCGGTGGGCCGAAAAGGGGCTCAACGTAACCAGCTTCCGTCCCTCGGTGCTGTTCGGCCCCGACGACAGCTTCTTCAACCGTTTCGCGGCTCTGCTCGCCATGAGTCCGCTGGTGTTTCCCCTCGCCTGCCCCGATGCGCGCATGGCGCCGGCCTACGTCGAGGAGGTGGCGAGAGCGTTCGCCGACAGCCTCGAGCGCAAGGACACTTACGGCAAGCGCTACGATCTGTGCGGCCCCGAGCAGTACACCCTGCGCGAGCTGGTCGCCTACACGGCGAGCACCATGGGTCTCAAGACCCGCATCGTGCCGCTCGGCGACGCGCTCTCCCGGCTGCAGGCGCGGGTCCTCGAATGGGTGCCCGGAAAGCCTTTCAGCCGCGACAACTACCTCTCGCTGCAGGTCGACAGCGTGTGCACGGAGAACGGCTTTGCCGCGTTCGGCATCCACCCGACCAGCATCGAGA
>JABAOE010003184.1_pt1 | contig 26926 bp, 26 predicted proteins | sample 7062141 | NCBI WGS metagenome assembly JABAOE01 (sample SAMN14538627, study PRJNA623070) | marine sediment metagenome | biome: marine biome [ENVO:00000428]; feature: marine pelagic biome [ENVO:01000023]; material: deep marine sediment [ENVO:00002113] | place: India: Gulf of Khambhat ...
GCTTCAGCGAAGGCCCGATCTCCACATTGTCTGTATGGCCTTCTACGCGAATCAGCCTAGTGTCGCCACTGTCTTGGAGATGCTCGATGAACTGATCCAATACTATGTAGCCCTCGGACTTGATTGCCGCTTCGCCTGAATCATAGTGAAGAAAATTACTTAGCTCGCCTAGGTTGATGCGGCTCTGGCCAGACGCATCCTGCACCTTCAATTTTTCGGCAACCTGATTGACCGGGATTACTTGGCCTAGCTGTGAGACAGTTGCGGAATGTTCAGTGAGCGTGTACCGATCACCTTTCATGACACGAGCGGTGGCTTTTATGACTCTTGCGGTCGCCGTGGAGTCCTCGGTCGATAACACTTTGAGCTGGCCGATCTTCCGCGGAGGAAGCCCTGGACTGTGACGGTAGAGATCCATGAGGTTACCGGCCCTAAGGCCGTCTTGCCGTCCGCGATCCACATACACTGTGTCAGTCTGTGCCACTAGGGTCATCGGCTTGTCTGCTTGCAGCTCAATGACCATGCCGCTGAGATCCGCGCCCGTAGACGTCAGGCTAACGTCCTCCTCCGGGGACGGAGCTACAAAACGCATCACAGGATCTCCCGGAGCGATCGGTGCGTAGCTGACGATCGTTTCCACTGGGGAGAGGGCATGGCCAGTGTCCGTCACCCTCACGATGGCCAAGCGAAGCATAACGAATCCGAGATACTCGTTCGTCACGGGATGAAAGACTTTACGGACCCTCCGGTACACGGTAAAGAGATCTCCTATCGAAACCTCAGTAGGATTGTCGAGTTTGAGATACGTCTCATCGAATTTCCCCAAGAGCATCCGATTCCCCGTCGTCTGATTATCCCCTGTAATCAAATTCACGATCCCGTCCCGCGGAGTTGTTTTCTGGACAGAGCCGCTGGCGAAGGCAAAAGCTGCTTCCCCATGACGAACGGATTCGACTTCATGGGGCTGTGCCAATCCCCCCTGCGGGGAAACACCGATGCCCAATGTCAAGACGAGGATAAATGGCGTCACAGTCTTCATAAATCAGTTCCTTTTTGAGGCAAGCATTGCTTGGCAAACCTTAGCAAATCGCGTTGTATTGTCAAGAATTTGAGCTTTTATGGGGACGGGGTTTGACGCAGGTTTTCGTCCAATGCTATGGTCGTGTGAGGCGAGGGTCTGTTTCTACGCCAATCGTGGAGGGTCTTGTTGGGTTATGAATGACCGTGAATCCGAGGACTCCGTGCCACCTCCGGGAAATCGTAAGACAAACCGGATCGAGACCCAGATCCATCGGCGGCGCAAAGTCTCGGTGTTTTCCCCTTTGGAGTCTGAGTGGGAAACCGTTAAACTCGCTCCGCAGGATAAGCCGTCGATGGCTCCTGCGCTGGAACAATTGCCAGAACGCCCCCAGCATCCACCCACGGTGGTGGATTGCTCGGTTCCTGATGAAGTCGCTCCCAAGAGCGAGACAAGATAGGCCGAGGAAAGAGTCACCTCGTTTAGATATAACCTCAGCCTCAAACATGACCTGCTATGGACCCCGGCTACAAGACTGCTAGGGCTTTCGGGTCTCTTGTGATTAGGTCCTTTGTTCGCTTGCTATCCCCAAGACCCCAGCACTAAAATTCCATTCTTCTTTCTAGGTCAATGCCTTGTGAGGCGACGACGATGAGCGAGCCGGACTTCCTTCTCGAGTATTTAACCCGGTTCTTTCCAGTCCTTCTTTTTATTTTCATCGCTCTCATATTCGGGGTCGTAACGTTGGTCATCAGCCATTTTGTCCAGCCCAAGTTCCCGGAGCCGGAGAAGTTGTCGGCCTATGAGTGCGGGTCTGAGCCCTTTTCCGATGCCCGCATGCCGTTTCCAGTTCGGTATTACATCTTCGCGATGTTATTCGTAATTTTTGACATTGAAGTGATCTTTTTATATCCCTGGGCGGTGGTGTTCACCAAGATCGGCGTGATCGGGCTCGTCGAAATGATGATTTTCATCGCATTGTTCCTTGTGGCCTACGTGTATGCCTGGAGGAAAGGGGCATTGGAATGGGATTGATTCAGCTCGGTCATCACGACAAAGACGGTACGCCGGACGTCATCACAGGTTCCCTTGAAAAAGCGGTGAACTGGGCAAGGAAAGGCTCTCTTTGGCCCATGACCTTCGGCCTTGCTTGTTGCGCGATCGAGATGATCGCGGCGGTTTCTTCTCGCTACGATATGGACCGGTTCGGAGCCGGGGTCTTTCGGGCGTCGCCCCGGCAGTCAGACTTGATGATCGTGGCCGGAACCGTATGTCGGCGAATGGCGCCGGTCATCAGAAAAATCTACGACCAAATGCCTGAACCGAAGTACGTCATCGCGATGGGTTCCTGCGCCACCTCCGGCAACATCTACGACAGTTACAGTGTGGTGCAGGGGGTGGATCGGTTTGTTCCGGTCGACATTTATGTGCCGGGCTGTCCCCCAACACCGGAGGCCCTGTTTGACGGCATCTTGAAGCTCCAAGAGCGCATCATGCAAAAACGTGTGTTTGTGGCTCAGCCAGAACAGATCAAATCCGCTTTGAAAGTCTGAGCGTACGCCGATGCATCACTTGATCAGACGGATCCAGGACACGTTTTCCGTCGGTGTGATCAGTGCGACGGAGTGGCGGGGTGATGTGGCCATGACGGTCACGCGGGACAAACTGCACGAGCTAGCAAAATTTCTTCATGACGATCCCGGCATGGATTTCGATTATATCGTCCATGTTAGTTCCGTGGATTGGCCAGACGATGAGGAGCGGTTCGAAGTCGTGTGGGAGCTTTACTCCATCCGAAAGCGCCATCGCATCCGCCTCAAGACCAGAGTACCTGAGTCAGATTGCATCGTCGATTCCTTGACAGATATCTGGAAAGGGGCGGACTTCATGGAACGCGAAGTTTTCGACATGATGGGAATCCGATTTCGGAATCACCCAGATCTGCGCCGGATTTTGATGCCGGACGACTTTTCCGAAGGCTATCCTTTGCGGAAAGACTTTCCGCTTCGGGGCAAAGGGTGGCGAGATACTTTCGATTTTCTCGACGAAGTCCCACGATAGACTCGCAGGCAAGAAAATGGCATTCGAAGATCAAAGGACCACAGTCTATAAGGTCAACCCGGAACACCCGGAGAGTGAGACCCTCCCGACCTTACGCACGGAGGAGCTTTTGCTCAACATGGGCCCCCAGCATCCGAGCACACATGGAGTGCTCAAGGTCATCCTGGAATTGGAAGGAGAGCGACTGGTGAAGTCTACTCCGGTCATGGGATTTCTCCATCGCGGCGTTGAAAAGCTCGCCGAGGATGGCACCTATCACCAGTTCATTCCCCACACCGACCGGCTCGATTATGTTTGTGCGATGTACAACAACTTCGCCTACTGCCGTGCAGTCGAAAAGCTCCTCAACCTGGAAATACCAGAGCGGGCAGAATATCTGAGAACAATTGTGGCGGAAGTCCAACGCATCATCGGCCACCAATTTTGGCTGGGCACGCAGGCACTCGATATCGGGGCCATGACTGTCTTCTTCTATTGCTTCCGCGACCGTGAAATACTGCTCGATTGGTTCGATGAACTCTGTGGGGCGCGGCTCACAACCAGTTGGTATCGAATCGGAGGGGTAGAGCGTGATCTGACCCCCACATTAATAGACAAGCTGAAACAGTTTCTCGCGTATTTCCCCGCAAAAATTGACGAATACATCGTGTTCCTCGAAACAAACCGGATCTGGCTGGGACGCACCAAAGGTGTGGCAGTCATTACTGCGGAGGATGCGGTGAGTTTTGGGTTAAGCGGACCGACGTTGCGCGGCTCCGGCGTAGACTATGATCTTCGCAAATATGAACCTTATAGCGCCTATCCAAAGTGTGAATTCAGCGTACCAGTTGGAAAAAACGGCGACACGTATGACCGGTATTGGATCCGTGTGATGGAGCTCTACGAGAGCGTGAAGATCATTCAGCAGTGCCTTGAGCAAATGCAAGAAGGCCCCATCATGGCGGATGTCCCAAGCGTGACGCTACCGCCGAAGGAACGGGTGTTCACGAATCTGGAGTCGATGATCCAGCAGTTTAAGCTCTTCTCACAGGGATTCAAGGCTCCTCCAGGGGAGATCTATTGCGGCACCGAAGCGCACAAAGGCGAACTGGGCTTTTACATCGTCAGCACGGGCGGCGGAAAGCCCTACCGGCTCAAGATCCGTGCTCCTTCTTTCATCCATATGGGGGCCTTCGATCATATGGCAAGAGGCTACATGATTTCCGACGCCTGCACGATCTTTGGGACCTACGATATTGTGATGGGAGAATGCGATCGATAGTGAAATTGCGCTGAGCTGATGGCTGACCGCTGAGAACTGAAAGCCGAGGATTGAAACTATGGGACTGAAACCGGCTACGAATCCTGACGTTGAAGCCGCGACTATTGAACTGAGCATCGACGGTAAGACCGTCATCGCGAAGGATGGCGTGTCATTGTACGACGTCATCTCAATGACGGGCAAAATCATTCCAGCCATGTGCTACCACTATACCTTCGATCCCTTTGGCTCCTGTGGGATGTGCCTCGTTATGCAAGAGGGTAAGAAGGCTCCAGTCCGCTCATGCACGGCCAAAGCGACCGCAGGGATGGTCATCCGAACAGAAGGCGAGGACCTTTTCCTGGCCCGCAAGAAAGCCGTTGAGAAACACCTCTCCGTACACCCCCTAGACTGCCCCGTGTGCGATGCGGACGGCCATTGCGAGCTACAAGACATGGCATTCCAACACGGGGTCACGAATCTCGCCAACGCTAAGCAGAAATTTATTCCAGAAGACACCCGCAGCCCGGTGTTGGACTTTAACATGAATCGCTGCATCGCCTGTGCCGAGTGCATCAACGTCTGCAAAGACGTGCTGATGATCGACGCCCTGCAGTTCATGAAGAAAGGCGGATTTAATCAAGTGGTGCCCAAGGGCGACATCGCCCTCGACTGCGAATTCTGCGGAGACTGCCTTGCCGTCTGCCCGGTGGGTGCCATCACCAATAAGTTCTCCAAATATCTGTATAAACCCTGGCAGATGAAGAAGACGACCACCACATGCAATTACTGCGGTGACGGCTGCCAGATGTATTTGGAAACGAAAGACGCAGAAGTGATTCGCGTCACGTCGCCGTTGTCCTGGAAGAATAAATGGGGCGATCGGTCGGAAACGGCCAAAGGTCACGGGGGCCTCTGCGTTCGAGGCCGCTTCGGATTCGAGTATTTGGACAGTAAGACCCGATTGACGCAGCCGTTGGCCCGCGAAGGCAATCAATTGGTCCCTAAGCCCTGGCTCGAGACCATGCACCTGATGGTAGACCGGTTTGCCGAGATCAAGCGAGAGCACGGTGCCGATAGCATCGCGGGCCTGATCACGGCACGCTGTACAAATGAAGAACTGTACCTGTTCCAAAAGCTGTTCCGGGCTGGATTTGGCAGTAATCATCTCGACAGTAGCGCCCGCTACGGGCATATGAACTTCGTGCTGGCCTCGCAACATGCCTTGGGTCTTGGGCGGACTACGAATGATTGGGAAGACCTCACTAAGGCGAAGGCCATTCTTCTCATCGGTTCCAACATTACGGAAACCAATCCGCTGACCGCGGTACGGATAAAAGAAGCGATTCGTGTCTACAAAGCTCAGGTGGTGACGGTCGACTCCGCCGTGACGAACATGGCAAAGCTGGCTTCTCATCCCTTCCTGATCAAGCCCGGCACCGAAGGGTTCGTCATCGACGGATTGGTCAAGGCGGCAATCGACGAGGATCTCGTGGATGACGAGGCCGCGAAGAAACATCCTGAGGCGTTTGAAGCCCTCAAAACCGCGGTGAGGGGTCTCTCATTGAAGCAGCTTTCGGCACAAACTGGTCTCTCGGCGGAGGCATTCAAGGAAATCGCCACCGTTATTGCGGAGTCGCCGCGCGCAGTGGTGCTTTGTGCGGAAGGCATTGTCAGACGAACAAACGGGTATCAAAATGTCTTAAAGCTCATTGATCTCGCCTGGGTCACTGGGAAGCTCGGCCGAGCCGGCTGTGGCGTAAATACTGTGACCGAGGAGCCGAATGAACAGGGTGCCGTCGATATGGGAGTGGCGCCGGAGTTCCTGCCCGGGCAGATCAGCTTCAACGACGCTGCGGCTCGCGACCGCTTCGCGAATGCCTGGGATGCGACGCTTCCCCCAACCGGCACGGGCGCACATCTCGTTGAGATCCTGAAGCGTTGCAAGAGCGGCCAGGTCAAGGCCTTATACGTGCTCGGAGAAAACCCGCTTGCGACCCTGCCGGCCTCAATGGAAGTGCAGGCTGCGCTGGAGCGATTGGAGTTACTGGTAGTCCAAGACCCGTTCTTGACCGAGACCGCCCGTCAAGCTCACTTTGTCTTACCGGCTTGCACCTTTGCGGAGAAAGACGGCACGTTTACGAACCTTGAGGGCCGTGTCCTGCGTGTCCGTCAGGCGATGGACCCCATTGGGGAGAGCCTGCCAGACTGGCATATCATGACCTCCCTCGGCAATGCGATGGGGTGCCGGTGGGAGTATCAATCGAGCAATGATATTCAAGCCGAAATCATGAAGCTCTTGCCCGGCTACTACAACCTTGGCCAACCTCGCAAAGCCGTCCCGTCGCCAGATTTTTATTTGGCCCATGGATACGTTACCGAGGTCAAGGCTCGCTACCAGGCAGAGCCGGAGTCTGGCCAGCGCACTCGTCCGTTTTCCCTAGTAATGGGCCAGTTGCTCATGCACTCGGGCAAGATGTCGACTGAATCGCCAGGCTTGATCAAGCTGGCCCCCAACACGGGAAAGCTTCGCATGAACGCCCAGGATATGGAACGGCTCGGGTTGCAAGACGGAGGGAAGGTCCGTCTGACCTCGGAACGGGGATCATTCCAACTTGGAGTCCAGCCCGACCAATCCATCATGCCTGGCACCTGTTTCTTCCCCGAGCATTTCAATGAGCCGCCGGTGAAGGACTTAGCCACCGTGTTGGTGGACCCCAAGACAGGCGTCCCAGTGTTCAGGCAGATCTGGGTGAGCATTGAGCGAGCATAATTGGATAGGTATACTCGCCCGACGGTGAGCAGGAGATCGTAATGAGCGTAACCGCTTTCACAAAGAAAATTCTCCATGCCGCGTTGTTCTACGAAATTGTAGACGCGATGAAGGTAACCTTTCGGCACATGTTTCACAGACCGATCACGTTCCAATACCCTCGTGAACAGCGGACGATCCCAGACACTCACCGAGGAGCTTTAGGATTACTTCGCTACGATGACGGGCAAGAGCGTTGTGTGGGCTGCGACCTCTGTGAGGCGGCCTGCCCGTCACATTGTATTAAAGTAATCAGTGCGGAGGATACGACCCGTCCTCTTCAGCGCTACGCGAGCGAATTTTACATCGACGTGACGAAATGCGTGTTCTGTGGCTATTGCGTCGAGGCTTGCCCTGTGAACGCCCTCGCCATGACCAAAATGTACGAGTACTCCACCCACGACAAGCGCACCCTCCTCTTCGACAAGAAACGGCTCTACGAGGTCGGCGAACGCCATCTCGAAGACGGGAAAAAATATTTGTACGCCCACAATCAGGAAAAGAATGCGGAGGAGAGCCGCGAGTATCGATATTATTTTCCCCAGTCGGTGCTGAAATCGACCCAACCGCCTCCCAAACATCTGAGCTGAGTCGAAGACATGGTCTTAGTCTTTTTTTCGTACTTCGCGTTGGTGAGCATTGTCGCGGGGGTCCTCACCGTGTCCTTGAAGAATCCCGTACACTGCGGCCTCGCGTTGCTAGCTCTCCTGCTCCATGTGTCCGGTCTCTTCGTGTTGCTCAATGCAGAGTTTTTGTGGGCTGTCCAGGTGATCGTCTACGCCGGTGCTATTTTAGTATTGTATCTGTTCGTGTTGATGCTGCTGAATCTCAAGACGGAAGAGCGGTATTTCCACCCGTCATACCTGTACATTCTCGGTCCGGCTGTGTTGGGATCTCTGTACGTGCTCTTTCTCCTCATCACGTCTCCGTACAGTGGTGCCAAGGGCGATGCGCCTGCCACCGCGGTGCTTCAAGAGGGGGATACCTACGCGGTAGGTATCAAGATGTTCAGCGACCATCTGTTGCAGTTTGAAATCGTTGGCGTGTTTCTGCTGGGTGCCATTATCGGCGCCATCGTCCTGGCGAAAACGCCGAAAACTCTCGATGATGAGCGTAAGGCATAAGCAGTCGCGTGTGAGGAGACGAGCGACAAAGGCGAAGAAAAGAGTTCGTATGCTGTACGTTTCGTGCATCACGCCTCACGGGTAATTATGGTTCCCTTAAGCGCATACGTGGCAGTGAGTGCGGTTCTCTTCATGACGGGGCTGCTTGGTGTATTGATCAGGCGCAACTTCATCATAGTATTGATGGCCGTAGAAATCATGATGAACGCTGCAAATATTAATCTCGTCGCTTTTTCGCATTACCTGGAGTCCATGGCTGGTCAGCTCATCGCTCTTTTTATCATTGCCATCGCGGCCGGAGAAGCAGCTGTTGGGTTGGCCATTATAATCGTCGTCTTCCGCGGGAAGATCTCCACAAACGTGGATGAAATGAATTTGCTGAAGTGGTAACGTGTCCGACTTAACCGACCTGCTCATCAAGCTGATTCCGATTTTTCCGCTTCTCGCCGTTATCTCCAACGGCCTTCTGGGTAGCCGTTACTCTCACGATGTCGCCCATCGATTGGCCTGTGGGTCAGTCGCCCTGTCATTCCTCTGTACAGTCGTCGTGTTCGCCAACGTCCTACAAGCCGGCGCTGCCCATGAAGTGGTCGTCTACAGATGGATCTTCGGCGGCGACCTCACGATCAATCTCGCCTATCTGGTCGATCCCCTGACCTGTGTCATGCTTCTCGTGGTGACAGGAGTCGGGTTCCTCATCCACGTCTACTCGGTCGGCTACATGCATGGAGAAGAAGGGTACACCCGCTTCTTCACCTACATGAACCTCTTCATGGTTTCCATGCTGCTTCTGGTCATGGGGAACAACTATGCTGTCCTGTTCATTGGATGGGAAGGGGTCGGACTCTGTTCGTATTTGCTCATCGGCTATTACTTTGAAAAAGTGTCAGCCGCCAAAGCGGCGACTAAGGCCTTCGTGGTTAATCGCATCGGCGATGCCGGTTTCCTGTTGGCTATCTTCCTGGTCTTTGTCAACTTCAAAACGCTCGACTATACCAAAGTCTTCGAACAGGCAAGCCAACTTTCGCCGGAAATGGCCACCGCGATTGCGCTCTGTTTATTGGTGGGAGCCGTCGGCAAATCAGCGCAACTCCCCCTCTACACCTGGCTGCCCGACGCCATGGAGGGCCCGACCCCGGTCTCCGCGCTCATCCATGCCGCCACCATGGTGACCGCCGGTGTCTACATGATCGTCCGAAACCATGTCATTTTTGATCTTTCCCCGATCGCCATGGACATCGTGGGTTTCATTGGAGGCGCAACGGCGCTCTTCGCTGCAACCATCGGCCTGGTCCAGACCGACATCAAGCGGGTGCTCGCCTACTCGACGGTGAGCCAACTGGNNCAACTGGGCTATATGTTCCTGGGTTGCGGCATCGGCGCCTACACAGCCGCCATCTTCCACTTGATGACCCATGCCTTTTTCAAGGCACTGTTGTTCCTGTCGGCCGGGTCGGTAATCCATGCATTGTCCGGCGAGCAAGACATCAGGAAAATGGGCGGGCTCAGCAAGAAAATTCCCTGGACGCATCGAATGTTTCTGATCGGCACCATCGCGATCGCCGGATTGCCGCCGTTAGCAGGGTTCTGGAGCAAGGACGAGATTATGGCTCACGCCTTTACCCATCATCATTATTTGCTCTATGCCATTGCCGCTATCGGCGCTTTGCTGACGTCCTTTTATATGTTCCGCCTGACGTATCTGACTTTCTATGGATCCTCCAGGATGGATCATCACACTGTGGGACACGTGCACGAATCACCGATGGTGATGGTAGGCCCGTTGATGGCGCTGGCTTCTCTGTCGCTCGTCGGTGGGTTTATTCTTGGGTTTCCGCCAGAACACGGGTGGCTACACCGATTTTTGGAACCGGTCGTCGGAGCATCCGGCGGACATGAGGTCGGCCCAGGGCTGGTGCTGGGACTGATGGGGACGGCAACTGCCATCGCTTTGATCGGATGGGGCCTCGCGCACTTTCTCTACGGCGGGAGCTTCGATACGGCCGAGAGATGGGCAGGAAAATGTGCGGGTATCTATTCGACGCTCCTCAATAAGTACTACGTCGACGAGCTATACGATCTTGTCTTTGTCGCACCAACAAAGCGTCTCGGAGAATTCCTCGATTGGTTCGATCGCACGGTTGTGGATGGTCTCGTGCGTGGAGTGGGACAGATGACGGATTGGGGTTCCGCCAGATCAACCTGGATCGAAAAGCACATCATCTATGCCGGCCTGAATGTGATCGGTTACGGCAATCACCTTGCGGCGCGCGCAGGACGGAAAATACAGAGCGGAATGGTGCACCATTATGCAGCCATCATTGTCGCAGGCCTATTTCTCTTAGCTGTCGTCATTCAACTTATCGTGGAGAGTTAAAAAAGGAAATGCTCGAAGAACTGCCGTCTACATTTCCCTTTCTGTCGTGCATTCTTTTTCTGCCCGTCGTTGGTGCCGCCATACTTTGGCTATTTGACGACGACGATATGATACGGACATCGGCCCTGACCATCACGCTGGTCGAGCTCGCCCTCTCGCTCTTCGTATTGCTACGGTTCGTCCCAGAATCCGCAGCCATGCAGTTTAACGAGCGTGTCCAATGGATTCCCGCGTTGGGGATCAGCTATCACTTAGGCGTCGATGGGATCAGCGTCCTTTTTGTCGGACTGACCGCATTTCTGACCCTGTTGGTCGTGGTCTATTCCTGGGACACCATCCGGCATCAGGTCAAGCTATACATGATGTGTGTCCTGGCGCTCGAAACAACGACGATGGGCGTGTTTGTCTCACTGGATCTGATCTTGTTCTTCGTCTTCTGGGAGCTGATGCTCATTCCCAGTTATTTCTTGATCAAATTGTGGGGTGGTGGCGCCGAACGCCATTATGCAGCGTTGAAGTTCGTCCTCTATACCCTCCTGGGCAGCGTATTCATGCTAGTGGGCATCGCTCTATTGAACCTCAACTTCCACCAGTGGGCTTCCATGCACCAGCCCGATCAGGTTTATTCGTTCGATCTGCTTGAACTACTCACGGTGCCGATCCCCCTCAGCCAGCAGATCCTCATTTTCTGGCTGATGTTCCTTGGGTTTGCGTTCAAGGCTCCGGTCTTCCCATTCCATACCTGGTTGCCTGACGCACTGCTAGAAGGTCCCATCGGGATGGCCGTGGTGTTGGCCGGCCTGAAGCTCGGCACATTTGGCATCATGCGCTTCAGCATTCCGCTCCTTCCCGATGCCTCCAAGAGCGAGACGGTTGTCATCGTGGTCATCAGCCTTGGTCTTTGTGCCATTCTCTACGGAGCTTGGATGGCCCTGGTCCAACCGGATTTCAGGCGCCTGCTTGCCTACAGCAGCATTAGCCATTTGGGGTTCATCGTCGTGGGACTTTTTGCGCTGAATTACCAAGGTTTGCAGGGCAGTCTCCTCACCATGATTAATTTGGGATTTAGTACGGCTGGGCTGTTCTTCATCGCTGGATTCCTTCACTCGCGTCAGCAGACCACTCACATATCGGCCTTTGGAGGTATGGCCAAACAGGTGCCTCTGCTTGCAACATTCTTCTTGATTCTCGGTCTGGCCTCCATCGGCCTCCCCGGGACGAATGGTTTCGTGGGAGAGTTTCTAATTCTTTTGGGCGCCTTCAAGGCCCGGTGGTGGTTCGGAGCGGTTGCAGTTCTAGGTGTGATCTTCAGCGCAGCCTATTTTCTCTGGTACTACGAACGATCCATGTTCGGCCCACTCGGTAAGGCGGTGAAAAGCACGATCGCCGACCTTCAGTTACCGGAGCTGATCATAGCCGTCTCGCTTTCAATTATGATTGTGTGGATTGGGCTATTTCCATCGCCTTTCCTGCGAATCATGGACGGATCGGTTCAAGCCCTCGTAGATCGTCTCCATCACAGCTCGATTGCAGCACTCGAAGCCGGGCCAACGGAACAAGGACCCTAAGACTGATGGGCGAGTACGCACTCCTTTACATTCTGTTCGCTCCCTTCACCGGGGCCCTCGCGCTGATTCTTGTCTCAAATCGGCAGCCTACGCTCGTACGAGGCATTGCAGTGGGCTCTTCGTTTGTCTCGCTGGCTGCCTCGCTCTACTTGTTTTATGCCTACGACACGGTCAGAGGCGGATTCCAGTTCGTTCAAAAGTTCGAATGGTCGAGGCAACTCGGCATCTCGCTGCATCTCGGCGTTGACGGGATTGGGACTCCACTCGTGCTTGCTTCGTCCATCCTATTGTTTACAGGCATCTTTGTGTCTTGGCACATCAGGGACCGGACGAAGGAATTCTATATCTGGCTGCTGATTCTGGCCGCTGCTACGATCGGTGTCTTCATGTCGCTGGATCTATTTTTCCTGTATTTCTTCTATGAGATGTCCGTGATCCCTATGTACCTGCTGCTGGGGATGTGGGGAAGCCACACGAAAAAGTACTTGGAGATGACAGGCCCTGATGAGCGCAAGCTGAGAGGGATTCTGTTGGTTTCATCTATAATTTTGCCTCGAATAGCAAGGAATACGCGGCGATGAAGTTGGTCCTCTTCTTGTCGGCTTTCGCCGTGTTGGCACTGATGGGCATCCTGCTCATCTACAAGTACTCGGGGCTCAATACGTTCGACATTCTCGTGCTCCGCGAGCAGGCAAACTTAATGAACATTCACGTGCTCGGCACGACCTTAGACAAAATCATATGGATCCTTGTCTTCTTCGGTTTCGCCTCGATCGCCCCACTGTGGCCCCTTCACTCCTGGTCCCCAGTTGGCCATGCTGCAGCCCCAGCCGCAACCAGCATGCTGCATGCAGGTGTTCTCATGAAGCTGGGACATTTTTCAATTATCAGGGTTGCGTTCGAAATTCTTCCCGAAACAACCAGAGAACTGATGCCGATAGCCGCCATACTCTGCATGTTCAGCATCATCTACGGAGGATTCGTCGCCTTCTACGCCAAAGACACCAAGTACGTGATCGGCTATTCCAGCTCCAGCCACATGGGCTATGTGTTCCTCGGCATGGCGGCACTGAATTACATCAGCTTAAGCGGTGCAGTCATTTATATGTTCGCCCATGCCCTAGCCACAGGGATGCTCTTTGCAATGGCGGGATGGGTTTACGACCAAACCCACTCGCGGGATCTTCCTTCATTAGGTGGTCTATCGAACAAGATGCCGTTCATCACTGGTTGTTTCATCGTGGCCTGTATGGCTTCGATCGGCATGCCCGGCACTGTGAATTTTATCGCCGAAGTAATGATCATCGTCGGAGCATGGAACAAATACCCTTTGCAAGTCATCGTCGCAGTACTAGGTATCGTACTCACCATGGCCTACCTGTTTAAGATGATGCGTGGACTCTTCTACGGTCCGATGGACCAGAAGTACAGCCATGCGCATGACGCCGTTTCAGCCGTTGATCGGCTTCCCCTCTTAGTCATGATCGCCGTCAGCATTGGGTTCGGCATCCTCCCGATGCGTTTGTATAACGTCGTTCGTTCTGGAGTAGATCCACTGATTGCGAAGATTACGCATGTTGTGCCGGTAGCCTCGCAAGAACGTGAATCTCCAAACCCGAAGCGTGAAGCGAATTATGGTCCGTCCAGGACCAACGTTTCAGGATTCCCTGGTGACCTTTCACGACTTAGGCCTCATGGCTCGCGAGGGCTCGAATGACCTTCGATCTCACCATGTCCTTGGCCGATCTCCTACTCCTCTTGCCGGAGATCCTCCTGACCTGTTGGCTTTGCTTGATCCTGATCGTCGACTTCACGCTCCCTCGTCTGCCCAAAGAGCAGCTGGCCTTTCTGAGCGTCGTGGGGCTCGTGAGCACCTTGGTCTGTTTAGCCTGGCTTGATCTGAATCATGTATCAGGCACGCTCTTCCGCGACATGTTCGTGCTGGATCGAATGGCTATCTTTTTCAAGATATTCATCGTTGGTGCCACAACACTTGTCATCCTCGTATCGATCCAGTATGTTGATCGCTTCGCATTTTTCCGCGGGGAGTACTACTTTCTCGTGGTCATGTCAGCCCTTGGCATGATGTTTATGGCCTCGGCCAACGATTTGCTTTCCGTATTCGTCAGCCTTGAATTTTCGACACTCGGCTTCTATGTCTTGGTGGGCTACCTCCGAGGCGACCTGGCCTCGAACGAAGCAGGGCTCAAATTTTTTATACTCGGCGTGTTTGCTGCGGGGCTTCTCGCCTACGGGATCAGCCTTGTCTACGGCGAGACGGGAAAGCTTGTGTTCTCAGAAATGACTTCTGCATCCGCCACACCCGGCTTAATCATCGGCTTTCTGCTGATATTTGCGGCTTTGGGATTTAAGATTGGTGCCGTCCCGTTCCATTCCTGGATTCCGGACACCTATCACGGCGCCCCAACCCCCGTGACAGCGTTCTTGTCGATCGCCCCCAAAGGCGCCGCGTTTGCAATTTTCCTAAGGATCTTCTTCGTCGCTCTAGCGGCTTTCAAACCGATTTGGATTCTCTTATTGGTCGCGGTTTCCATCTTGTCCATGACCTATGCCAATATCGTGGCCATCGCCCAACAGAACATCAAACGCCTTCTGGCCTACTCTGGAATTGCACAGATCGGAAACGTGCTGATCGGTTTGGCGGCGGGAACGAAAATGGGAAGTGACGCTATTTTGTTTTATCTTCTGGCCTATCTGTTCGCAAACACCGGTGCCTTCGCAGTCGTTATCGCTGTCAGCCATGCCATAGGCAGCGACCAAATCGACAACTATAGTGGTTTGAATCGTCGCTCACCCTTCCTAGCCTTCTCGATGCTGCTGTTCCTCTTATCTTTGGCCGGCGTTCCTCCCTTGGCGGGATTCATCGGCAAACTCTATATATTCGTCGCCGCTATCAAAGAAGGACTCTATACGCTGATCACTGTCGGGTTGATCAACATCATCATTTCTTTGTATTACTATCTGATCGTCGTGAAGAAAATGTACGTTAATGAGCCGCTCGATCCCTCTCCCGTCCCGATTTCTGGCCCAATCAAAGCCGTCGTCTATATCGGTCTGGCTGGGACCCTCTTGATCGGTATCTATCCTCAACCCTTCATCGATTGGGTCGTGGATGCGACACTTATGTTTTCCAACATTGCTGCGCCGTCAGCCACGGTGCTTCCTCTTGTGGCACCGGTTGGCGGATAGTTTTCCCAGTTTCGTCTTGCAAGAGTTCTGCTACAATTAGGGTAGTAGAGGAGCAGGGAGTCACGGTCCCCCTGCAAAGATCCTCGATTTCCGATCGCGAGTCGCAAGTGTCCATAGAGTCAGCCACGGAATCAGTCACGAACGATCAAGCCCAGATTTCCCATTCACCGGTCGATGAGCTGCGGCCCAAGGAGGCTGGTATCCCACCGGCACCTGATGAATCGTTGTGGCGCATACCCATTAATTGGTTTAGGGCACTCACCATCGAACGGCGCATCCTCGCCGGATTCGGCATGGTCTTCGTCAGCATCCTCATTATTAGCTCCGTGTCCTATCGGAACACCAGAGTTCTCGTCGCCAACAGCCAACTCGATGCCCGAAGCCATGAGCTTGTGCAGCTCCTCCTCAATGTCGATGCTGCCATGGACGAAGCGGAGAATAGCCATCGACGCTACCTCGTGACGGGTGAAACCTCATATCTCAAGGCCTATCAAAGCCTTGTTGANNNATCAGCAGGAAAGCGTCGAGCTGCTTGATAAAGTAATGGACAAGCAATTGGATGCTGAAGAGCGAGCGATCACCCAGCTCGCCAACTCCGGCTTTGAAGCTGTCAAGGAAGTAGCATTGGAAGGAGCTGCACAACAGGAGGTCGCTTCTATTCACCGAATCATCGCCGAGATGGAATCGCACGAAAGGCAAGCGCGGCGCCTACGCGTCATGGAGTCAGCAGCCGGGACTACGAACACCATCGTGCTCCTCGGCATCGGAGCATTGCTCCAACTCGTCTTATTGGCATCCGTGTACTACCTGATTCAGCACGACATCTCAGAGCGGCGGCGCGTCGCTTCAGAACTACAGCGGCGCGGAGAGCTCCTCGAAGCTGCAAACAAGGAACTTGAATCGTTCAGCTATTCCGTCTCACACGATCTTCGTGCGCCCCTGCGGCACATCGACGGCTATGCCTCACTCCTGCGCAAATCGGTGGAGAAATCACTGAGTCAGAAGTCTGCCCGCTACCTAGAAACAATCTCCGACTCCGCTAGACAGATGGGACAGTTGATCGACGACTTGCTGGTCTTCTCCCGCATGGGCCGTCAGGAAATGCTTCACACCACTGTCAATCTGAATGAGTTGGTCAAGACCGTCCTTTACGATTTACGACTTGACTTGCAAGGACGTGAGATATCCTGGAGAATTGACCAGCTCCCAGAAGTGCCCGGCGACCCGGCCATGCTCCGACAGGTGTTCATGAACCTGATCACGAACGCCGTAAAGTTTACGAGCACCCGGCCGATGGCTAAGATTGAGATCGGCGTAGACCGGCATAGTGCAAGAGAGACTGTCATATTTGTGCGCGACAATGGAGTTGGGTTCGATATGCAATATGCAGCCAAGCTGTTTGGTGTCTTTCAACGACTCCACCGGGCGGATGAGTTTGAAGGTACGGGGATTGGTCTTGCGAACGTGCGACGCATCGTGCATCGGCACGGGGGACATACCTGGGCAGAGGGGTCGCCTGATAAGGGAGCGACCTTCTATGTGTCACTTCCAATCAAGAGGTCTCGATCATGACCGCGGCTAAACCGATTCTAATCGCTGAAGACAATCCGCGTGACGCAGAACTAGCCTTGGCAGCCATGGAGGAACAGCATATATCAGACAAAGTGGTTCTCTGTAACGACGGCGCCGAAGTCCTAGACTATCTGTATTGTCGCGGCCAGTTCAAAGCCCGGCTCAAAGGGAACCCTGCCGTCGTCTTTCTTGATCTCAAAATGCCCAAAGTGAACGGGCTGGAAGTCTTGCGTACCATCAAGGCCGACACTAATCTGCGGCCAATCCCAGTGGTGATGCTGACGTCGTCCCGCGAGGAACGCGACCTCACTGAGAGTTACGCGTTAGGAGCAAACGCCTATGTAGTTAAGCCGGTCGAGTTCCATCAATTCGTGTCTGCCGTCAAAGAGTTGGGGACTTTTTGGGGCGTGATCAACGAGCCGCCTCCTCAAGGGTCCAGCTCTGGTGCCTAACCCTCCGATCGAGGTCTTTTGACAACTCCATTACGACTCCTCCAACTAGAGGACAACCGTACCGATGCCGACTTGATTGTCGCCATGTTGGCAGAAGCAGGGGTACCCTGCGAGCCACGCCGCGTGGAAAGCCGGAACGCTTTTATTGCTGCCCTCAAAGAAGACCGCATCGATCTGATCTTGGCCGACTATTCTCTGCCCGGCTTCGACGGCATGTCCGCGCTTGATTTGGCCCGCAGGCTTGCTCCGGACATTCCCTTTATCTTCGTTTCAGCGACGCTTGGCGAGGAACTCGCCATCGACACCATGCACCGTGGCGCCACAGATTATGTTTTAAAACAACGCCTTGGCCGGCTTGGCCCGTCAGTTCAGCGAGCACTCCGGGAAAAGCAAGATCGCGTGGAGCGGAAGCGGGCCGAGGAAGCGTTACGCCAAAGCGAAAAGCAGCTTCGCCAGGCCCAGAAGATGGAAGCCGTCGGTCGCCTGGCGGGGGGACTGGCTCACGATTTTAACAACCTCCTGACCGTCATCATGGGTCATAGCCAAGTCTTGCTTAACGACATGGGGTCCGATCATACTCTGAGAGGTAAGATTGAAGAAATGCAAAAAGCCTGCGACCGTGCGGCAATACTTATTAAGCAGCTGCTTACGTTCAGCAGGAAAGAACCTTCCGAGCCGAAAGTGCTCAATCTGAATGAGGTCATCACCAACCTAGAGTCAATGTTACGGCGGCTGATTGGCGAAGATATCGAGCTCACGTTGAAGGGAAGTCGAGAGAATCTCCGAGTCAAGGCGAATCCAGTGCAGATCGAACAGATCGTCATGAACCTAGTTGTAAACGCCCGCGATGCCATGCCCAGGGGCGGGAAACTGATGATCGAAATTTCTTCGGCCGATCTCGACCGCACACCGGTCTATCATCTCAGCCCCTTGACCCCTGGTACTTATGTCAGACTTTCTGTCTCCGACAGCGGCTGCGGGATGGCACCGGAGGTCCAAGCTCGTATTTTTGAGCCCTTTTTCACCACCAAAGAGGAGGGGAAAGGAACTGGACTTGGCCTGTCGACGGTCTTCGGGATTGTCACACAGACCGGCGGGGGCTTGGATGTCACCAGTAGAATCGGCCGAGGCAGTCGCTTCGATGTGTATCTTCCTCGTGTCGCGGCAGAACTCGAACAGACGCTAGGCCAAGAGTCGACACCGCAGTCCATCGGAGGCCATGAAACCATTCTGCTGGTTGAGGATGACTTAAGCGTGCGAGAACTGGTGCGAGATGAGCTCCGTAAACTCGGATACCGAGTCTTTGAAGCTAAGAACGGGGTAGAAGCCTGTCTACTAGGTACCCAACACATGGGAAGACTACAACTCTTGCTCACAGACGTCGTGATGCCGGGGATGAGCGGGATGGAACTGGCCCAACATCTTCGTGTAATTAAGCCAGAACTGAAACTCCTCTTCATTTCTGGGTATACCGACGATGTCGGCATCGGAGCCGGAGATCCATTCAGTGCATATCTGCAAAAGCCCTTTACGCCTGAAACCCTGTCCAAGGCAGTTCGTAATCTCCTCGATAGCAGACCAACAGACAGGATGCGGGCGATCCAACAATCTGAGTCAACCCGACAGCCACCCCCTGTCACACAGCCGTGAGCCATGAACTGCTGCGTCTTGCTGGTGGTCACCTGCAGACTTCTTGAGAGCATTTGCGATCACGGCTTCTTGTCACGAGTCAGCCACCGTCCACGCTATACCAGCTTTCTTTTCCTGGCCCTGTGCTTGCTGCCTAGAGTTGGCCTCGCCGAGAACATCATGTGGGAACGGCTCTCGGACGGGGTAACCGTTTCCGTGTGGAAGCCGGGAGAAACCTGCCCTTCTGTTCCCACCATGTTAGCCATCAATGTTGACCCTGAGCAGGCACGATTCTCGGTACACTACTATGCCGAGGAAGGTCTTCCACTGCCGCTTACCATCGAACAATGGCAGAGGCGCACAGGACATCACGTGCTGTTCAATGCAGGTCTATACCGGGAAAACTTCGATTACCTGGGCTTACTTTATAAAGACGGCCGTTCCATAGGGAGCCGACGGCACACGATATGGAAGGGATTGTTTGTCGCCGAGCCGTCGTCATCCGGCTTGAAACAATCCCGGGTGCTCGATTTAGCGTCGGATAGTTTCGACGAGCAGAATCCTCCTTATCGAGAAGCTGCACAGTCCCTGATGCTTTTTGACCAGGCAGGCAAGATCCGCGTTCGTCAGACGGGGAAACGTGCCTACCAGACAATCATCGCAGAGGCTGAGAACGGACACATTCTCATTTTCAAGAGCCTTGACCTCGTCACACTGCACGACATCGGCCTCTGCCTGAGGGACGGTCTGTCCTCGGTGCATCACGCCATGGCCATGGACGGAGGCTCGTCGTCCGATGTGCTAGTTCCCAAATCTCTTTGGAAGAGAGACAGATATACACAGGACCATGCATCATGGAAAGCCTTATTCAGTGGGAGCACGGTCGCCCACAATCCCCTTCCCACTGTCATCGGCGTCAGTCCCAGATTGAAGCCATTGCAAAGATAAATCCGGGTTCGTGGGAGATTTGAAGACTCCCTCTCCTCAACGTTCTGCAGCGTGCCGATTGAGACCGGAATTCGGGCCGTCTATAATGCACCAATGAAGAGTGGTCCCTCCGGAGCCGCTGTCATCATGATGCTCATCGTGCTCAACAGCTGCGCCGATGGAGCCAAACTGGTACGGGAAGATGACAGCGGTGGAGTAGTCATCTACCCCTTCAAGGGCGACCAGGGCTCCTTGCTTTCCGCCTTCCGCAAGGATGCCCTCGCGATTATGAAAGAAAAATGCGCCGATGGGACATACACGATCGTTCGCGAGGGAGAAACCAGAGGACGCTCGCGAGTCGTCAGCTCGATCCAGAGCCAAGAAGAGTTTGAGCTTGTGGAGGAGCGGCGGTGGGGGATTCAGTTCCAGTGTAAGTAACGAAGGTTAGTTAGGGCCTGGCCCATGTGACGCGGCCTAGAACTTTTTCACAGTAGGCAAAAGGTCTTGAATGGTCAGAAGGCTGAAGAGTTTGACCGTCTCCTGTTCCACACGAGCTCGTCCACCCTGTTCTTGGCGGTCAACCAGCACCAAGGCATGTTGCACTTGAAGTCCAGCCTCACGGGCAGATCCTATCGCTTTCAGCAATGATCCTCCACTCGTTAACACATCGTCCACGATCAGCGCTCGATCGCCTGAGCGAATGCTTCCTTCGATCAATTTCCCCAAACCATGGTCTTTTGACTGCTTCCGAACCACAAAGGTCCTCCATATCCGCCGAGGCTCGGTGTATGACGCAAAATCTGAGATGGTCACCGCAATTGGGATTGCGCCAATTTCGAGGCCACCCAAGCAGTCGATTTCAACTCCGGTAAGCGCCTCGTAAGACAATTGCGCCACCAACCGGCGGGCTTTTGGATGGGCCATGAGCGACCGACAATCGACATAGTATGGACTGATGAGGCCAGAAGCGAGTTTGAATCCCTTTTCGGGGTCCCACTTGAAGGACTGAGTATCCAAGAAGGCTTTCGCCAGTTGTTCACGAATCGTCACGATCGCAGTTACCTGGTGCTATCTGAGACCGCCTCTATTGTACACTGGGCAGCCTGTCCATGACATAACTTTTCCCAGCGACGTTTAATACTCTTGCGTCGAGAGCGGCTGGACCCGTTTGGCCAACATCATCGCGCTAGTTGTTGATCCAACGGCAAGGCGTAACGGAGCTTGACGCTGAATACTGAGATTACAACCAGTCAAGGATTTCGGGAACCTCCTCTTCTGAGTGTGATGTTCCTAGAGTAACCGTCGCTGTGGTGACAACAATCTATGTCGGGTCCTTCTTGATGATGCGCTCCACCGATGTTTCCAAGGTCGGTACAAAAATCTTTATATGCCACCACGAAGAGCGCCCTATCGAGAAGAGGTTTCAGTTTCACCGTCACCGCTTCAAGCGCCCTAGTTGTGCTGACTATCATCGGGGAAGCATCTGAGAGACGCGTGAACGGATCACGACCTTTCGCAGGCGACTTTCCACAGAATTTCATTAATGCTACCCGATGCAACTGGAAGCCAGGTTTCTTTGTCTACATGCTCATAATCTGGTTTCCCAACTCCCATGCGTAGCGGAAACTCGATGAACGCCAGCAACCGAACGCGCTTCGCTCTGCAATCGATCTGTTTCTGGGTCTTAGTCGACAAGAATCGAGGGGTTGACCGCGGACCCCCCTGCATCCACCTATAGTCAGTGAGTTGCCAAAGGGTCACGAAACTGTCTTTTCTAAGTAGAGTGCTTGGATCAACATACACAGTCTGTAGCCCCGGTACTGGGTAGGTCTTTTCGACAGCCACCCATTCCCCATGCACAGCGCCGCTATTTAGCGCCACGGGCGTGATTATCAACGAAAGCCACCAAAAGCAAGTCCGGGGAAGCTCTAGGAATCGCCGGATGTTTCCCTCAGCCCAGTTCTCGGTGGTGGGGCGACGGTACTGCCAAAAGGCAAACAACATAAAACTCCCCCTCTCTTGTATTATCTTAGGAGGGTTCCCTTTTGTGGCGCAACGGTTGGAATCACAGAGGCCTAAGCTTACTCATCACGAGTTCTTCCGAATACGTTGAATCGAGCTCCAGAGTAGCCTGGTTTATACAGAGAAGGTCAAGCTTGCGTGTGGAAGCCTTTGTCTTCTCCTTTTGCCTGTCACTTTAGTAATAGTTCAATATCCCACCGTAACAGCCCACTTTTCCAGTCCGAAACCTTTAGGCAAGTGCATAGCGAAAACAGAAAACATGTAGGTTGCCATGACAACGGTCATGATTTCTCTCACGTTTGGTCCCCCAAACATTTTACCAGTCATGATACCGTGCGCGTGACCCGTAATGAACATGATACAAGTACAGAAGATAGTTCATCCTTACGTGGTACAGAAAGGTTGATCCACATCTTCTGTGGATAATGATGTGGATAAGTTATTGCGCGCTTTGTTACACGCGCTTGGTGGCCAAGAAATCGCAATTTGCCTAATTTTTAATCACTCTGAATAAGCGAAGGCCTCCTATCTCGTGGCCAGGAGCAGTTTTTCGGCTACAATGGGTTATCCCAGACTATTTCACATTCTGGATTCTGGTAGGGGTCTCCTTCAATCTAGATCGCGTTCGACCCCAACCACACGAGTTATCCACACACCCAATTCACGCTGGGGACAAGCGATTCGTTACGCAGACCCTGGTAGATCTTTTCTGAGAGCCCGTCTGTCGCTATTCATTCCCGAATAAGCTGCAGGCATCAGAACATTTTCCTTTTCGCTCTTCGCTATCCAATCTCAATGATCCCGAAGAACTCGATTTGGTACAAACTCCTCTCCCAATTGCATATGGGTCGCATATAAGGGACCGCATGTAGAATAATTCCAGTATTGTTGGGCTTCTCAAAGGCTTACTTTCCGGAACTGTAGAGGCATATTGTGTTGTCTTCTGCTGAAAGGATGGGACGGTGTCTTTGGTTATGAATTTGCTACCGACAGATCAGCTAGATTCGTCTCAGTAGGGGCCAGGTCATTTCGATTCCTCGCACACATTAGTGTTTTACTTGCTTTTTAACGCAGTGTGGCCGACTAATAGGCGAGGGTGAGATCTCCAAAAAAGGGGCTGTCGGGATGGCTAAGATTCTTGCGATCGATGATGAGGTCGGCATTCTTGACGTTATTACCAGTGTACTGCACTGCAAGGGACATGAGGTCATTCGTGCAGGAAATAGCCGACTTGGAATGCAACTATTTCGTCAAGAGCGTCCGCATGTGACTATTTTGGATTTATTGATGCCAGATATTGGCGGCATGACCGTTCTCAAAGATATTCGGGCTCTTGATCCACAAGCTCCCGTAATAATCCTGACAGGTCACGCAACGGAAGAGAGAGAGCGGCAAGCTCTCCAATTAGGTGCGGCTGATGTTCTTGACAAAAGCCTCGCGTTAGACACCCTGGGAGCGACGTTGGACCGAGTTCTGACGCAGGTGGCACGGACAATGATGGCGCACAACCGTCGGCAGGTCGGACGTTTCTTGATGCAATTCCCGGTGTCCTTCCTACGAGATGGCGCATGTATTGGTGAAGGAACAGGCTGTGATCTATCAGTGAAGGGTTGTAGAGTGACGAGTCAGCCAAACCTAAATACAGGCGACCAGGTAAAGTTAATGCTATATCTGCATCATGACTCCGAACCAACCTTAGCACTGGCAGTCGAGCAAGCCGTGGTCCGCTGGAGAGTCGACCAACAGTGTGGTCTGGAATTTTCTCGCCTGCCGAGTGAGGACGAGTTGCGACTCTTTCGATATGTCGAGGCCCTACCAACACCCGCCCCTTAATAATGTTCCTGTTAACTCCCTGACCTATTGACCTGCCCCCCTGTAGTGGTTCTCACCTTAGGGATAGTGTTGTATCCTATCCAAACCAAGATAGCTGAAATGTCCTCATTCGGACTGAGAAGATTGGAAGACTCTGCTCCCATACCTTCTTTGTATGCAAGTGAAAGAACTACAGAGTCGAATCAAGGGTACGGTGACAACAAGAACTGACCCTGCTTACGAAAGTCTCAGGTGCGGTCTCACTTGGAATCAGCTTGTACCACATCGTTATCCGCAACTTGTTGTGCAAGCCGCCACCGAGCAGGATGTCGTCGAAGCCGTATCTTTTGCCCGCACGCGGAGGATGAAGGTTTCGGTACGTGGCGGAGGACATAATTGGGCAGGGTTTTCATTACGTGACGCAAGCCTCTTGATAGACCTTGGGCGGCTTAATCAGATATCGATTGACTCCAAAGCACACACCGCTACGATTCAACCAGCGGTGACGAGTCTGGAACTCGCCGCACGGTTGACGCTACACCAACTAGCCTTCCCAGTCGGACATTGTCCGACCGTTGCTCTGAGCGGTTTTCTTCTGAGTGGGGGCCTTGGTTGGAACTCCAACGCCTGGGGGCCGGCCTGCTTCAGCGTCGAAGCCGTGAGGGTTGTCATTGCCGATGGGTCCGTGGTCGTTGCGAACCAGGAGCAACATGCTGACCTCTTCTGGGCGATACGTGGAGGCGGGCCCGGTTTCTTCGGCGTGGTGACCCAGTATATTCTGAAGCTGTATCCAGCACCGCGTAGCATTGGAAACAGGACCTACTATTACCCCTTCCAGCATATTGAAGAAATAGGCGCCTGGGTCGGGAGCATTGCGGGACAGTTGCCAAAGGAAGTGGAACTAGTACTCGTTATCGCAGCTGCGCCACCCGATCTCGCCGATCGCGGCCGAACCAGCAACGGCTTCCTTGGAATATTGAGCGCAACCGCTTTCGTAAACACTGCTGGCGAAGTTGCAGCCGCCCTCGGTCCCCTAGAGAACTGCCCCATTATTCGTAGATGCCTGAAAAAACAAGTGAGCACTTTGACTACGTTTGACGCGCTGTTTGATATGGGTCACCGATTATGGCCAGAGCACCACCGGTACTTGGCCGACACGCTGTGGTCGAACAGTCAGCCGGCGAAACCGTTGCGGACGTTACGGGAGTACTTCTTGCGAGCCGTGTCACCGAAATCATTGGCATTGTGCATATTTTCCACGGGGGGGGAGGGAAGTACTTTCCTGTTACCTGATGCTGCATTCTCAGTAACAGCCAGAACACTCTTCCTTTGCTATGCCGTGTGGAACCAGCCAGAGGAGGATTTCGCGAACTCAGAATGGCACCGCGAGACAATCGCCGCTTTGGACTCGTTTGCCGTAGGCCATTACGTAGGAGAGTCCGACCTTGTGGCAAGACCGATGCGTGCCGAACGGTCATTCGCACACAAGAACTGGCAGCACTTTCAAACGATTCGACAGCGATACGACCCAGAGGATATTTTTCACGGATATTTCCGTAAAACAGAGTAACGTGTTGCCCAAATCCTTGCTGACTTAGGCAACCCCTTCTCTTTCCTTAGAGAATACCACCAGTTCACTTTGTTCCCCTTTATCTCGATTCATCTCGGTGCAGTCTCCTTTGGTACACTTCCCAATGCTCTAACAACACCCGCCTACTTAGCGCACACTTCCCACACGATGAGCAATGGGTTCCAGAGGTCAAATGTGCGCTGGGGATGAAAACATCAGCTCCCTATCCATAAGATCAATTGTTACAATGCTCGTTGAGCCTTTAAGGATCTGAGTCTCGCAATCTCATAAGGAGGTCCGTATGCCAGATAGAGAATGGATCGAGGTTGGCCAAGTAGCTGACCTGCAGCAACGACCCCTCACACAGATCACCCATGGAAAAACCAAAATCACCCTCGTGCATAAGGATGGAGAATTCTCCGCCATTTCCGGTGTGTGTAACCACGTCGGTGGACCGTTGGGAGAAGGACGCCTGGAGGGAGATTACATCGTCTGCCCTTGGCACTATTGGAAATTCCACTGTCGCACAGGCCAGGGAGAACCTGGCTATGAGGAAGATCGAGTTCCCGCCTATGCCGTGAAGGTTGAAAACAACCGCGTCGTCTACGTAGATCTTTCCTCGGCCACCAAGCGCAAAAAGAAGGTGCATGAGCCCCATCTCTTGGCCAGACCGCCGGTGCGGCAAGATGGGCCCATTCGCGTCGTGGGCATTTCAACGACCGTCATGAATCAACAGCATCCGCGATACAGCACGTCCGACGCGTTGCTGGAAGTCGCGCTCGATCATGCCCGGTTGGAGCTTAAGGTGGACACCCGACTCGTGAAGCTCCGTGAGCTCTCATTTCGCCCCTGTGAGGGGTATTACTCCAAATCTGCCCAGGCCTGCACATGGCCGTGCTCCATCACGCAAATGGACCCGAACGATCAACTCGACCGAGTCTATGAAGCCTTCGTTCATTGGGGTGATGTGATCCTCGTCGCGACGCCCATTCGGTGGGGGTCGGCGAGCAGTCTCTATTACAAAATGGTGGAACGGATGAACTGCATACAGAATCAGGAAACCATTGCAGGCCACCACCTCCTGAAAAACAAAGTGGCAGCGTTCATCATCACAGGTGGGCAGGACAATGTGCAGGGCGTGGCCGGTCAGTTACTCGGGTTCTTTGCCGAGATCGGCTGTCAGTTCCCGCAATTTCCCTACATCGCCCACTCGCGCGGCTGGAGTGCCGAGGACATGGAGCGCAACGTGCAATATGTCCAACGGAGCAAGGAACTTCGTGAGGGCGCACAGTCGTTAGTGAATCGTGCTGTGGATATGGCCACGNNGGGCGCGTACCTGATCAGAAGGTTGCGCGTGGCGGTCGCAAGGCCCACCAGTTAGATGTCAAAGCGCAAATTTAGAAACTTCAGCGCGCTGTGGTCATAGAAGGCTGAGAATCTGTTGTTGTGGATCTCGGTCTGCCAACGTACTTCTCTTCTGTCACGTTTGATGGAAGTCAGAGGATGGTGGTGCCGAAGCCGGGATTTGAACC
>JABAOE010003104.1_pt6 | contig 26884 bp, 27 predicted proteins | sample 7062141 | NCBI WGS metagenome assembly JABAOE01 (sample SAMN14538627, study PRJNA623070) | marine sediment metagenome | biome: marine biome [ENVO:00000428]; feature: marine pelagic biome [ENVO:01000023]; material: deep marine sediment [ENVO:00002113] | place: India: Gulf of Khambhat ...
GTGAACCTGCGGGCCACTTCGCCTCCGGCGCGAGGCGGTAGGTTATGTTGACGCCGACAAGACCGAGGCTCGCGAAGTAGTCCGGGACGTTGCGATATAGGTGACGGTTACCGCGCACGAAACCGCCACCGTGAACGTAGACGACCACGGGCACGGGCGCGCTGCTGCGACGCATCGTACTCGTATGCACGTCGAGCCGATGTCGCTCGTGCGGGCCGTAGGCGATATCTCCGGCGACCTCGATCTCGGACAACTCATAAACGCGCGGCTCGTTGTCGTAAAGGCGCGCAGTCTCCTGCGAACCGGCACCGCGTGAGACGATCTCTCGAACGGCCGTCGCGAGATGCGCCGGCATCTGCTGTCCAGGTGTAGCGACAAAGCTGGAAGGCAGCTCATTGGGCATGCCCGGGCGAAACTGCTGACGCGCTTGCGCCGCAGCCGAGCATTCCTCCAACGAGACATCGCGCGCATGAAAAACGGGCGTGATCCACGCCGGCGTGCCCGCAAGCCGGTAATTGCTGTCGAGCGTCACGCACAGCTCAGGATTCGAGGCTGGATGAATCTCGCCGTCAGCGCCGCGGGACCAAGTCTGCTCGGCCGTCTCGGCGCACGCGCGCGCGTAGAGCGCGCTACCCGACGCGATGCGCTCGGCGGTCACGCAAACGTCAAAGGCCGGTGCGCGGAGCTGACCGTTGGCGAGCAGCTCATACATTAGATCCGATGAATCAACACCGTACTTGCACGAGTGCGATTGGATCGGTCGACTGAAATCCATGTTCGGGGGTGCGCCAGGCAGGTCGATGCAAAAGCCACGCGCCTCGTCGGCGAAAGTCTGTGTCGTCTTGAGAAACGCAGCGGTCTGCGCACCAACCGTCGCTGAGAGGCTGGCCGCAAAGATAAAAGACAAGATCGAGAGAAGTGGGCGTATTGAGCTTCTCATGGTGACCCCCCGATTGTTGAAGCCTGTTCGAAAACCGCTGTCCGAATGTGACTGCTAAGGCTCGTACTCGAGGTCGAACTCGATCCGCTCGACGCCAGGGACAGCACGAACGACGGCACCAAGAGTCTGTTGAACCGTCTGGACACCGCCGGGCGTCAGCATGCCGCCGCAGCTCTCACAAGCCACCGAACCCGAGATTGTAACGACACCGTCGCTTGCATCGACGCTGAGCGTCCCGTTGGGCAGATCTGATGCGTTCTCAATGGCTGCCGTTACCCGCGCCGCGAGTGCGGTGTCACCTGAGCTTTGCGCGCCAGCAATCCCTGATGCGCACGCTGAGAGCGTAAGCGCAAGCACAATCGCAAAGCATGCTCGGGCGCTATAAGACCGTATTAGCGCAGATGAGGGCTCGCTCATGACTCGCGCTCTTGATGCTGCGAGGTCGGCGGCGGCAAGAAGCCTCCATACTGAACATGGCCGCCGCGCTGCTCGAATGATTCGACACGCTTCCCGACTTCTCGGCCGAATGTACCGCCGTTCAGCCAGTCCGGCTCGAGCACGCGCAACTCGTCAGCCTCGGTAAGCTGACGCTCGAGCTCGTCGAAAAGATCGGTGGGCGGCGGGAGCTCGAAGCCCGTCGATGGCCCGCTGCCACCAATGAAATCATCGTGATTGGAGACCTGGCGCCGCGCGGCGTGCGAGCAAGCATCAGCATAGCGCATATAGAGCCGCTCGCAGGACAGCTCGAGTACGCGCTTGCCTTTGCTGACATGCAACCGTAAAAAATCGCGGCGACTCAAGGGGGCGGCGGTGCTCGTCTGCTCGACGCTCAGGTGCCTGTAGGCCACGATCTATGCAACCCCCGCGACTGCAAGCACAGTCCGCTCGACCAACCTGCGCGTCAGCGGAACCTTGTATGCGTTCTTCGCAAGCGGCTGCGCCTCGGCCACCGCGGCTACGCCGACGGCGTCTGCGAGCTCAGGTGTAACCGTTTTGCCGACGAGCAGCGCTTCGGCAGCTTCGACACGCCAAGGAATCGGCGCCACGCCACCGAGCACGATTCGAGCAGAGCGGCATATGCCCTGTTCCATCTCCAGCGCCACCGCCGCACTCGCGACGGCGTGGGTCCATGTTTCCCGATCCATGACCTTGTGGTAGCTGCTACGCACGCCGGTAGCTGCAGCGGGTAGATTGACGGAGACGAGCACCTCGTTGTCACCGAGCACGTTCTCGTGTCCCGCATCGTCACGCGGCAGCACGAAGAAGTCGGCCGCGGGGAGCGTTCGCTCTCCCTCCGGCCCAACGATGTGGAACGTTGCCTCGAGCGCGACGAGCGCAGGCGCGACGTCCGACGGATGCACGATGAAGCTAGGCCCTCCGCCGAATATCGCGTGGAGCTGATTCTCACCAGCAACTGAAAAACACTGATTGCCGCCGGCCTTGTAGCATTCGAAGCCGTTGCGGTAGTACCAGCACCACGGACGCTGACAGACGTTCCCTGCAAGCGTACCCGTGTTGCGGATCTGCGGTGAGGCGACCTGCTCGGCTGCTTCGGCGAGTAAGGCGTAGCGCTCCCGGATGACGGTACTCGCGCTGAGCGTAGACAGCGGCGCGAGTCCTCCAATCGTCAATCCGCCCTGGGCGTTCACGGCGATTCCGTCGATGCCCGAGATAGTCTTCAAATTCACGAGCACGTCGGGGGCACCGGAACCAGGCCGGTTTGGAATACGATCCTTGACGAGCTGCAGGAGATCGGTTCCGCCGCCGGCGAATGAGACGGCTAGTCCATCGCGACGCGCAGCCTCGGCGATCGCCACGGCCTCCGCGACGCTTTCAGGATTGTGGTTGGCAAAGGTTTTCATGCTACCGCCTCCAGGATCTTGTCACGCGTGATCGGCAGATCCCGCATGCGGTGACCAATAGCGTTGTAGACGGCGTTAGCGACAGCGACCGGCGCAATAATGATGCCGGACTCTCCGACGGTTTTCGCACCGTACGGTCCCAAGCCGTCATCGGTCTCGATGAAGACGTTCTCAATCTGCGGCACATCGAGGTGCGTCAGGTGACGGCCCCAATAGTAGCCGCTCGTCAGTGGATGACCGACCCGCGAGTCGTAGCGCAGATCCTCGGTCAGTGCCTGGCCGATTCCTTGGATGACGGCACCCCTGATCTGGTCGAGCGCTGGTAGAGGGTTCAAGATGCGGCCGGACTCGTGCACGGTTACGTATTTCGTTACGCGCACATCACCGAAATGCGTGTCTACCTCAACCTCTACGAAGTGTGCGCCAAAACCTTCGCGCAGCTTCCCGTTCGTTGACGGCGCCGGCGTCGCAGATGCGATCAGCACGCTGTCCCCCTGCGGCATGCCACGCTCGGCGATCTGACGCTTCAAGTCGCGCGCGGCCTCGACAACGGCGTAGCCCGTCATCATCGTGCACCGGCTTCCTGACTCGCCGACCGAGTACGGACAACGGTCCGAATCGCCCCAGACGATATCGACATCGGTCAACGGCACGCCGAGCTCCTCAGCCGCGAGCATCGACATCGTCGTCTTCGCGCCAGGACCGATATCCGTAACGCCGACGTACACGGTGTAGCGGCCTTCTGAGTTCACGCGCAAGATCGCGCTGCTCGCACCGAGCCGTGCGTTGAACATCATGAAAGCCATTCCGGCGCCGCGCTTGATTGGTCCCTCGTCCGAGCCTGGCTGTGGATTCCAGCGGTTCGCCCAGTCGAAGAGCTCGGCGCCCTGCTCGATACACTGATCGAGCGTGTAGTTCGTAAACTGCTTGGTCTCGGTCGGCCGGACCATGTTCGTGAGCGCGAACTGCACGGGATCTATGCCCAATTTGTACGCCACCTCGTCCATCATGGACTCGATGCCGAAATAGCCCTGCGGGTAGGTCGGCGCGCGGAAATTTCCCGAGACGACGCGGTTCGTGTGCACGGGCAGAATCGCTTTCTCCGTGTTCTCGCAGGCGTAGACGTCCATGCCGGCGACGTTGCCCGAGCGCCTGAGGTAGGGACCCATACCGCTTAAGCCCTTGAGCTGGATTGCCGTCACCGTGCCGTCATCCTTCACACCGACGCGATAGTCCTGCACGGTATGCCAGCGACCATGCGTCGCAAGCCAGTCGTCCTTGCGCGAGAGCTCGACCATCACGGGCACGCCGAGATCCTTGGCGAACGCAGCGGCGATCAGATCGAAATAGTAGTTACCGTTCTTGTCGCCGAAGCCGCCGCCCATGTACTTACAAACGACCTGGACCTGATGGTCCTCTAGCCCTAGGTCGCGCGCCGTGTCGTGACGGCAATTGGACACGCCCTGCGTAGGCGTGTGCAGAATGAGCTTGTCGCCTTCCCAGTGCGCGAGCGCGCTGCGCGGCTCCATCTGCGCGTCCTGAATAAACTGCGTCGTGAACCGGTCCTCGAAGACCTGATCGGCCTCGGCGAAGCCGGCCTCGAGGTCGCCCGTGCGCCCGCCGATCGGCTGCTGACGGTTTTGCGAGTCATGCCCGATGTTCCCGTCCGACCAAATCTCCGGTGCGCCTGGTTCGATTGCCTCCTCGACATCGAGGACGAACGGCAGCTCCTCGTAATCGATCTCGATGAGCCCCAATGCTTCCTCGGCAACGTGCCGATTAATGGCAGCCACGGCCGCAACGGGCTCACCGACGTACCGCACATGCTCGTTGAAGGTGTAGCGCAAGCGCGTCGTGATGTCCTTGTGTGCGTCGCTGTATTGGCGCCCACCGGAAATCGAGCCTGAGCCGTAGGGGATCTTGTGCGTCTCGTGCGTGATGACGGCGCGCACACCGGGCAGTGCCTCGGCTTTGGATGTGTCGATGCGCCGGATCATCGCATGCGGGACGGTGCTGCGCAGCACACGCGCATAGAGCATGCCCGGCAACTTGATATCGCGCGTGTAAGTCGCCCGCCCAGTCACGCGCTCGTAGGCATCGATGCGCGGCGTGTTCCGACCGACTGTGTTCATGGGATCGAGAGCCATTACGCACCTCCCGTCTTTACGGCTGCCTGCACGGCTTCGACGATCGCGTTGTAGTTGGAGCAACGACAGAGATTGCCTGCGAGTGCCTCGCGAATCTCCTGAACGGTCGGGCTTGCGTTGCGCGCTAGCAGCGCCGTCGCGCTCATGAGCTGACCCGATGTGCAAAAGCCGCACTGCGGTGCGTTGTGATCGATGAACGCCTGCTGCAAATCCGTAACCTGACCGTTCGTCTCCAGGCCCTCTACGGTTTGGACGTCACGGCCATCGGCCCAGACGGCGAGCGTGCTGCACGAATAGGCGGGCTCGCCGTCGAGAAGCACGGTGCAGGCTCCACATTCCCCGCGATTGCAGCCGATGCGCGTTCCCGTCAAGCCTAAGTGATCGCGCAGCAGTTCCGTCAGAGTCCAACGGTCCTCGACCTCGACGCGATGCTCAGTTCCGTTGACGGTCAACGAGATTGGCGTTCGCGGCACCCCATCGAGTGCGCGTGCCTCCGCGGCGTCCCGCGCGCTGTCCTGAGCCCTAGCGGAGGTTGCGTTGACGGCGACGATGGCAGCGCCCGTGCCGCCAATAAACTCGCGCCTTGAGAAATCTGAGTCGTGTGAGTCGTTCATGCGTAATTCCCCCCGGGGCGGTCGGATCGACCGAGCCACGGTTCGTTCTACCGACCCAGCTCGGACTCGCCCACGTGTCGGCCTGATATTACCTGCTCACTGCAGGAGGCGCATCTAGAGCGGTTCCCGGTCAGGTCCCGCGCGAGGAAGCTCGCCAGGTAGCGGTGCTGGTGGTCGCGGCGGCAGCGGCTTCGGGCAGAGGCGCCTAGATCGACAACAAATAATCACTCATGCGCCGACGAGTCGCCTCATCCGGCAACCGACCATACCCGCCGCGCATGTTGTCAATGACGTGGCGAACCTGACGAGTCTCGGTCACGATACCCGTGACGGCAGGGTTGGAGAGAATGTATTTGAGTGAGTACTGCGCCCAGCTTTCGATGCCGTAGTCCGCGACCCATTCCGGCAGGGGCTTTCCGGCCACGATCGGGAATATCCCTCCGTCCTCGGTGGCCTTGAAGGCCTCCACGATGAGGACCGCGATGCCGAGGTCGGCGGCCAGCGGTAGAGTCGTCTGGGCCGCAAGCGGATGATGGATCGAGTAGCCGGTCATGATGAAATCCGGCCTTTCGGCCCGCATGAACCGGTCCATCTCGACATAGTCGCTGTTTCTCGTCAGGCTAACGCCAATGTAGCGGACTCTTCCGGCGTCCTTCCACTCCTTGAGCGTGACCCAATGCTCGGCAACGTTACGCATGTTGTGGATCAATAAGAGATCCATAGGCCGCTTGTTCAAGTTCGCGACGGTTTTTTCCAGGTGCGCGATTCCAGCTTCCTTGGTGTTAACGGTGATTTTGCCGGATAGGAAAAGCTGATCCTGCAAGCCCATCTCCGTGAGCAGCTCTCCAACGACCGGAACGTCCGGACGAAAGAAGGCAGGCGTATCGAGTAGCCTGCCGCCATGATCCACCATGGCTTGGAGAACCGACCTGGGAAGCTCTCTGCCCTCGGGCGGCCACTTGATGAAAATGTCCGGTGCCCCCAGGCCGATCGCAGGAAGTCGCTCGCCCGTACCTGGAATCTCGCGCGCAATCATCGATTCCTGCGCGAAGGCCGAGATCGGCAGGGAGGAAGATGCGGCTAGCGCAGCGCTGCCAGCCAAGAATTCTCTGCGGTCCATGGTCATTAGCGTCGTCCCTGTAGCGGATGCTAGGAGCCGAGCTAACGTAGCACGACTTGCCGAGCCCTGCGAGGGACGGTCGACAACGTCAAATAAGGTGTCGCCGGTTAGGCTGGAAAGAAATCGATCGGCTTGGTCGTCGTTATCCGCTCGACGTTCTTGGCCTCGAACTGAAACAGCAGTACACGCTGTACAAGTCGCCGCTCGAGATCGGGATCGCCGAGCTCCGAGGAGAGCACTTCACAATCGCTGACGCGTCCGTCGGCTTCGATCGTGAGCTCCAGAACGACTTTACCGACGAGTGCCGGATTCTGTCGTAGAGCGCGATTGTAGAGCGCGAAAATCGCGCCTTTGTTGCGGTCGAACACGAGCTCGATCTCCTCGCGGCTACGCGAGGGCAGATCGCTGACACCAGCGCGCGACACATCTCCGCCCGCCGGCCCGACCGTTTCGATGGGGCTCTCGACTTGCGTGGTGGCACGGCCGACTAGACCCTGTCCGCCCGTACCGCGGCTAAGCTCGGCCGTGTTGATCCCCGTGCTGCCGCCACCTGCACGAGAGGTAATCAACGAGCGCTCAACGATCGGCGCTTCTCCCTCGACGGCGCCTGTGATGTCGCCGCTTTGATCGAGGCGATCGAGCGTATCGTTGGTCCTGAGCGCTGCGAGATCCTCGGCGAAGGGCAACAGACCCGCGACGGCCGCCCGCTCGCGCGCCTGCTCGGTGACGTCAACCTCCGGTTCCACGACGAGGGGCTCGGGCTCGATGACAGGCTCAGGCTCAGGCACCTCTACAAGTTGCTCGGGCTCAGGCTCGGGCTCGACCTCGGGTTCGGGTAGCGGCTCGGGCTCGGGCTCAACGATCGGTGGCGGTGGCGGCGTCTCCGGCTGCTCGAGAACGAACCGAGCGAAACGCTCCGGTATTTCCTGCACCGTAAGCGGGTCACGCTCAGGCACGGGTAAAAAACTAATGATCAGACTCAATATCAAGACAACAGCAAGAGACCGCCAGACCATGCGGTGAAAGCGCAACTCCTGGTCGGCACCCGTTGACCAAGGCAGCTCGTAGATTCGATAGATTGCGACGGCTTGATTCATGTCACTCGATCTTTAGCGCCCGGCGGAGTTGAAGGCTGCGAGCCGAAGGTCCGAGGTCGTCTGCGCGACGGCGAGCGAAAGACGACCATAGTCAGCGTCCGTCGCCGTTGCCATCACGCGTCGAAGTAAGCTGTAGGGGATCTCCTTGTCGCCCATGATCGTCACTTCACGCTCCAGCGGATCGTCCTGCGCGCTTTGGCGTAGCAGGCGCTCCGATTGACGCTGCAGCTCGGCCTTGAGCGCTGGAATGATGAGCTCATCGCTGCTCGTCACCTCGGCGATCCGAGCCACAGCGCGGCCCTGCACGAGCAGATCCCGATCGGTCAACATGATGACGACTGTCTCACGGGGGCGTTGCTCGGCAATCGACTCGGGCAACTCGAGGTCCTTGGCGCTGGGCAAGGTCTGCACCTCGCTCGAGTTCACGAGCAGGAAGAAAACTAAAATCGTGAAAATATCCATAAGCGAGACGAGGTTCAGCGCGACATTGCGTTTATGCCGCTTGTGGTGCCGATCCATTCGTGCTGCGCGTCCGCTCGATCGCATGGTTTCAGTCCTTTAGTTGCGCACCGGCGCGTCGCCGATTGCGATCTCCGGAAACAGTTCGTAGACGGTGACCTGGTTGGCGCTCTCGTCGAGCTGCTCGATCACGCGTACGCGATCCATGACCGCGACCAGCGTCTGATAGGAAATCTCCGGCTCCAGCAGCAAAGTCGCATCAGCTTTGTCGGGAAAGCGCTGCTTAACCTGCTGTAGATAACTCCCGAGCTCATCGAGATCGTAGCCCTCCGACGTGTTCTCAATGACGGCCAACAGCCCCGTGCCGCGATCGCCGACATCGATTGAGCCGTCACGGATCGTGATCTCGAGCTGGAGCTCCGGCTCAGCGGGCTCGGCGGCATCGGTGCCGTCCGCTGGCAGGTTCAGCTCGAGTATCGAGACCTGCGAGAACACTGCCGTGATCAGCAAGAACGGTACGAGGATGACCATGAGATTCATGAAGGCCGTGATGTTGAGCTCGACGGTCTCCCGATGCCGGTTTCGCGAGCGCAAAAGGCTCATACGAGTCTCTCCGTATTTACGACAAGTTCGCTTCGGGACGATCGGCGATGGAGTTCAGGAACTTCACCGACGCCATCTCGAGGCTATCGACGATCTCGGTTGTCTTCGTCTGCAAGAGCGTGTGAATGAGCAGTAACGGGATCGCGACAATGAGACCGAACGCCGTCGTGTTCATGGCTACCGAGATACTGGCCGACAAGAGATCCGCCTTCTCGGCAGGATTCGCATTCGAAACGGCAGTAAACGCACGGATAAGACCGATGATCGTGCCGAGTAGGCCGAGCAACGTAGCGATGTTGGCGAACGTCGCAAGATAGTGCGTGCGCTTCTCAAGTCTCGGGAGGACCTCCATGAGGCTCTCTTCCATGGCCTTCTCGATATCCTCGCGACGGCGCGCCGAGCGAACGCGATTGAGTCCGTAGGACATGATCAGTGCAATCGCCGCTTTGGACTTGCTGGCGATCTGCGCCGCAGCGGAAAAGTTGCCGCTTTTCAGCGCCGGCGTGATCTTGTTCCACAGCGCTTTGTTCTTAGCCGTGGTCATCGTCAAGAAGAGCCAGCGCTCCACTGCGATCGCAAGACCGAGCGCGAGCACGATGACGATCGGATACATGAACACCCCGCCTTGCTGAAAGAAACTTACGATCGTGGAATAGACTTCCATTGGATTTACTCCTCTCGATTCTCCTCGTGCAGGGTGTCGTAATACTCCAGATGCCTTTCAAAAACTTCCGGATCCACCGGCGCGAGCACCTCCTCGAGCAAGGTGTTCGCAGGCCGACCGACGAGATCCCCTAAATCCGATCTTTTCCAAGGAACGATGTACAGGACCTTAGGCAATTCCTGGTTTCCCGTAATTGACGTGGTTCCCAGATCGAGCGAGTCCATGGCCCTGGGCCCACGAGATACGGCCGTGGCGCGCGGTGCCTGTTCCGGGGCCGCGGGAGCCGCCGGAGCCGCGGGAGCTGCCGGAGCCGCGGGAGCTGCCGGACGGGCGGGCTCGCCGACGTTGACCGCGGGCTCGAGTGCGGCAGCTTCTTCCAAGCTCAACACGGGCGCCGGCGACTGCGTAGTGTCCTGAGTCTGCTGCGCGTACGCCCCAACGCCGAAACCGATCGACACCAGAACGGTGCCCACAATAGCCAACCTGCTGCCGCTCATACGCCATCCTCCTGCGCCACGCGCGGCGCCTCATCCGTGGCGCCGACACGTCGCTCGAGATCGATGATCCAACGCTCCACTGCTGCATCGGGCTCGACGAGCAGCTCTTGATAGCGCCGGTAGTGCTGCAAGGCCTCCGCCGGTCGATACAGATATAAATCGAGCAATACGCCGAGATTGTGGTGTGCGAGCGCATACGCTGGATTACTCTCAATCGCGCGCAGATAGGCTTGCTCGGCTTCGGCGAACTTGCCTTGCTTACGCAGCAGAATGCCGAGCCGGTTGCTTGCCACAGCATGCGTCGGCTCCAGCGTTAGCGCACGATTCAGCATGCTGTGCGCCTCCTCGAATCGCCCATCGTGCTCGTAGATGATCGCGAGATTCACGTACGCGCCTGGAAAATCGGGATATTCGAGGATGAATTGCTCGAGCCCGAGCTCGGCCTCGACGAGATCCCCGCTGTCCATGGCCGCGAGCGCATCATCGTAGGCCGACTGTGCCGCCGGGCTTACGATAATCTCGAGCACCGTCTCGGCGTCGATCTCAGCCTCGTCCGCCGAACGCACAGAACCTGATGTGCTGCAGCCGTGACAAAGTATGGCAATGCCTACGGAAACACCGGCCCGCTGCAACGTGGCTTTCGAAACTCGAAAGCGACGCCGATTATCGGATCGCGACCACATAGGGTTCTCCTAGCTCCATTTTTGCGTAGCGCACCGGCATGAGTTGAGCCAACGCGTCCAGACTCTTACGTACGGCCTCGTCGTAGATGCCTTCGGCCGTGCGCGCTGCATTGAGCTCGTGCAGCTCGATCGCCTGCTCCTCGAACGGAAAAGCTTGTTCCTCGAGCAGGATCTCGTACTGGTCGAGCTCGAGCGCACTGAGGTCCTCCGGGCGCTCGGAGTCAAAGAGGTCTCGGCTCAAGCCGTTGTACAGCTCTGCGATCTCATACGTTGCGGCCGTCGTCACTTCGGCGACGCCGTAATCGACGGCCCGCCCGAACGCAGCCAAGGCATCCTCCATACGCTGCTTCTTGACCTCGAGGCTGTCCTGCAGCGGCACGACGAGGCGCACGGCCGCAAACGCATCGCGCGTGGGGACGGCGAGCTCGAACGACGCGTGCGCCGCGAGATAGCGCGTGCGATCGTTGCGCTCCTCGCCCGCCTGCGCGTCGGCGGAAACGATCTCCCGCAGCCAGCGCATGCGTGCAGGGTAGTCGCCGGAGTCCTCGGCGAGCTCGACCAGTTGCTGCATCGCCTCTACGGCAAAAGGCGCAGGACGCGGGTAGCGCCCGACGTAGCGTGCGAGTGTGTCGGCTGCACGGTCCAGCACGGCAGCTTCGCGATAGAGCTCGGCGGCCTGCCATAGCGCTTGCTTGCGAACCTCCTCGCTGTCGTTACCCTCCGCGATACGCTCGAACTCTGCCGCAGCCAATATGGCGTTACCGGAGTTCAGGTAGGCGACAGCGAGCTTGGCCGTCACGTCGGCCGCGTACTCGTGCTCGGGATAGTCGGCTCGAAAGGCTTCGAGCACGCCAGCTGCGCGCTGCCAGTCCTCGAGAACCAGGAGATCCGCCGCAGCGTCGTAGCGGGCTGTCGCGACGATCGACGAGGTCGGCGTCATGGTCGCAACCCGTAAGAAATGCTCGACGGAGACGGCGAAGTCCCCGGCGAGTCTGGCCTGCTCGCCTTGCTTGTAGATCGAAGAGGCGATTCGCTCGATGATCTCGGGGCGCTGCGGATCGTCAGCTGCGAACAACCGCACGAGCTCGACGTAGGCGATCTCGGCGGCAGCGAAGTTTTCCAGATCGAATTCCGAGTGCGCAACAACGGTCCAGGCCGTTCTCTGCAGTGATCGCTCGGGCGCCGGTTCGCGCGCGAGCAAGGCCCGCCCGACATCGCGGGCGCGCTCGACCTCGTTGAGCTCGAATAGCCGCTCGGCGGCATCCGTCATCGCCGCATTGGCTTCCATATGCTCGGGATAGGTATCGGCGAATCTGAGCGCGCTCTCGATCTGTTGGCGCTGCCACTGTTCGCTCGCAGACGGATCGACCGACGCCTCGATCTCCGCATACGCTAGCAACGCCGCATAGCCCGCCTCGGCGCTCTCGGCGTGGAACGGATAGCTGTAAGCCGTACGTTCGTACTCGACTACCGCGGCTCGGAAGTCACCACTCTCGAAGAGCACCTCGGCCAGCAGGAAATTCGTATGGGCAGAATCGGGATCGTCCGGGAACGCCGCTAGGAAGTTGCGATACCAGCGACCTGCCAGTCGATAACTCTCTCGACTACCTGACTCTTGCGCGTCGGCGTGGTAGTAAGCCGCCAGATCCATGAGCGTGGCCTTCAGGTGGCCAACCACTTCTGGCTGTTGATCGTACGTATAGCGCTCCCAGTAGAGACTGTCCGGTCCATAGCGCTCAACGAAATCGCGTTTCGCATCGAGCACGAGCTCCGCAAAACCACCGCTTTGGTAGGCAGCAATGACCTGTGCCTGCAGCAGAGGCGCCTTCTCGTGATACGTGTCGAGCTCTGGGAATGCCTGAAAGGCCGAAGCCGCGTCCTGAAAACGCTCCTTCTCCAAATACAGCTCGCCGAGATTGTTGTAGACGATATACGCATAAGGCCGAAGACCCTGCGTCGTGAAAAACTCCGTAACCGNNTCGTGAAATACTCCGTGACCGAGCTCGGACCGTCTATATATGAGAAGTTGATCGACAGCACTCGCAGCGTGTCGTCAACGAGCTCTTGGTCCGCGCGACCCATGCTTTCGTAGCGCTGCGCAGGGTCGGATTCGTCACCGAGCTTTCGATCGAGCAGACCGAAGAACGAGCCTACGCTTTCTTCGTGCAATAGCTGCTTGAACAGCGACCATCCGTGCTTGTAGAGCGATTGCTCCCGAAACTGCTCCTCGCCGGTTGCAAGGACGGCGCTGTAGGCATCCTCAGCTTCATCGTAGCGGCGCTGGACAAACAGGATCTCGCCGCGCCGAAAGTGCGCCTCTGCGAAGTGCGGCGCGTCACGATACTCGCTGACGAGCCGATCGAGCGCATCGAGAGCGGGCTCTGGCTCGCCGTTGAGCTCGTGCGCACGTGCAAGCTGGTACAGAACGAGATCGTTCTTCGCGTAGTCCGGATAAGTGTCGAGCAGCGCCTCGTAAAGGTCGACGGCGTCGGTCGAGCGATCTGCGACCGATTGAAGATTCTCCTGAAGCTGCTCGAGCTCGCCAGCTTCGAGTTGCAGGTCTGCCAGCCGGCGCATCGCCTCTGCGTGCAACAGCGGGTCGTCTCCGGCTAAGTCGACAAAGATCTGATAGCTCTCGATGGCCTTGATCTGGCTATCGGAAATCGGCGCCTCCGTGTCGACTACGATCTCTTCACTAGCGAGATCCTCGATCGTCGGCGCCTGATTCTCTTGGCTGTCGGCCCGCCCAAAAGGCCAGAACGCAGCGACCAGGAGTATGGCCGTGATCGGGGCGGGCGATGTCAATTGAGCCCCTCCGCGACCGGCTCGATCACTGGCGATGTAGTGGAAGACATCGTCGCAGAGCGATCGTAGACCGAGGCAAGTGCAAAGCGCGCCTGCACGAGATAAGTCGAGAGCCGGTCGCGCTGCGCGCGCAGCTCACGTGTCGCAACGCCTTGCAGAAACGCAGCCTGGCGGACAATGAGCCCATCGAGCCGCGCGCCAAGGGTTTGAACGCGCGGCGTCAGTCCCGCGATACGTTGAGTCAAAGTCGTAAATTTTTCCGACCACGCAGCGCTCGCGAATTCAACTTGATGGTACGAGCGCTGCGCGGATCGAAACTGTCTCTCGATGCTGCGCAGATCCTTCTTCGCTTGCCAAAGCCGTGCCCGGTAGTCCCGATAGAGATTCCAATACAAGACGCCCCTGAGAAAACGCTGCTTTTCCCTGAGCATCCCGGCGCCCGGCTCGCTCCCGACAACGTCGAATTTGTCGTCCATCGCGTCGAGCGTCGCCCACGCCGCCTGCTCGGGCTCGGTGCCGAGCTCCCAGACGTTCTCGTCCCGCTCGATCGCGATGAGGCGAGATTCGGTCGCAAGTCGGCGCGCAGCCAACGCATCGAGATCGACCCCGCTGAGCGCCTGCTCGATAACCGGCAAACGCTGCTCGAACGCGCGTTGGCGGGTATCGAGAATGTCGTCAAACACTCCGAGGCTTTCAGACCCACGGTGAAGGTTCTCGCGCAGATACAGCAGGTCGCGATAATTCTTGAGGCCTTCCTGAAACTCGTTCGACGCCACAACCTCGTAGAGGTAGTGGCTTTCCGTCGAGTCCGGCAACTCGTCGAGCCGCCAATACCAACCCGAAGCATCCGTATCCCGATTATTCAGCAGCTCACCGACGAAAACGCCATCTTCCACAGTGGCGATTGCCGCATCCATGCGACCGATCTCCGTGTTGAACGCGTCGATCGCGTCGAGATAGTAGTCGGCGGCCTGGCGGTCGGCGCCGAGCTGACTGAACGCATAGGGCACGGCCAGCAGCGACTCCTGCACGGCTGGATCGATGATATTGCGCTGCCTGAGCTCGAGCCACGGTGAGAGCGCCGCGCGATAGTCACCGCGCTCTGCATCGGACCAACCGACGCCGAGCAGAGCCTTGTTCGAGAACGGGCCTTGCAGGCGCACGCGCCGCAGCAATGGCTGGGCTCGATCGGGACGCTCGGCCTGCAACCATGCGTAGCCGAGAGCGACGTTAGCCTTATCCCGCAACCCGGTCAGATTGGCATTTGTCGCCGGTAGCTGGCCGACCTCATCGAGGACGCCAGCACCGTCCTCGATGCGCCCGAGTCGCACGAGCGAGACGCCGATGTTGTACTTGGCATAGCCTACCCACTCGTCGCCTGGATTCCTCCAGCTCGATAACACCGCGAGCGCCTCATCGAAGCGCCCCTGATTCATGAGCACACGCGCCTCGAGCATGTGGCGCTCTGACTGGAGCTCATCTGGCAGGCTCGTGCCAATGCGCGCGAGTGCCTGCTCGGACTGCTCTAGGTATCCGCGCTGATACCAGATCTTGGCCAGGAAAAACCACGCCCGATCATGTAGCGATGGTTCGACCGCCTGCTCGAGGAGCCTGCTGAAAATCTCGCCGGCGTGGCGATGCAGACCGTAGGATAGATAAAGCCCACCGAGCAGCAGCTCCGCCTCACCATCGTGGTAGTCGAACTCATCCCGCGCCTGTGCCGCGAGCAACTGCGTCAGTGCCGTAAAATAATCTTCTTTATAGAAATGAAACAGCACCTCGCCGTATGCGAGATCCTGGACCGTACTCGGCTTGAAACGCTCGTCGTCCTGAGCGTAGCTCGCAGTCGTGACGCAGAGCTGTACGAGCGCAAGCGCGCAAGAAGCGAGCAATGTGCGATGGCGCATTACCCTCACGGCTTACTCCCACTCCCTCACGACGAACTCGGGCTGTAAGGCTTGCTCGCGATCGGAAATCGTGAGCTCTATGTACTTCGGACCAATGCCTTTGTCGAAAACCAGCGACGCACCACGCCGGTATTCGCGCGCGTGCGGACCCTCGCCCGTGAAGATTGCGACGAGCTCGTGCTCACCCGCCTTGAGATTGCCCAGAAAGACCTGATGGACACCACCGCTGATTAGCGCATCGACCTCACGCGTCGTATAGAGATAGTTCGATACGTCCTTATCGTCGAGCTTGATCTGAACGGAATCGAGATCGAAAAAATCGCCGACGTCCATCGAGACGAATACGGCAACTTGCGTGTTCGCTGGAAATAGGAGCTCTTCCTCGAGAAGGAACAGATCCCGATTGAGCTCGAGCAGCAGCTGCTTCATGTCCTGAATATCCGAGTCCAGCGTGCCGAATGTTTCAACGCCGATACCGCTCTGAAGTTCCACTTGCGCGCCGCCGAAGTCGGGCGGCGCTTCGTCGGAATCTGCCTCGGTCTGACCGAAGCACGTCCCGCTCGCGCATAACGCAGCGACGAGCGCCACAATCTGAATCGGTCCGCTGTTCCGATGGGCTTTGCTGTTTAGTTGCATATGAATTGCCTCAATGCTTCGATTACCACTGCTCTCTAAGGAGTTCTCTAATCCGGTCTAAGAACGCTTGCTCGTCCGTGCGCCGATAGCCTTCGATCACATCCCTGACCACGCCATCACGATCGATGAGCACCGCCATGGGCATCGAGCTCACGTCATAGAGCTTGCTGACCTCGAGATTCGCGTCGTAGAGCGCGGGATACGTGAGATCCAACCGGTCGGCCGCCCTGCGGAAGACTTCCCAGCTCCGGTCGAGGCTCACCGCTAGCAGTTGCAGCCCCGCACCCTGATACGTGCCGTACCACTCGTTGAGCCCCCTGAGCTGCGCGCGGCAGTCGCCGCACCACCTTCCCCAGAAGCTGACCAAGACGACCTGTCCGCGATACTCGGACAAACGAACGTTCTCGCCCGACAAACTCTTCAGAACGAAGTCCGGTGCCGGAGCACCAGACAAAGCCGTAGCCGCGAGAACCGTGCCGGCATGCTGTCCGGCTAATCCGAATAGGAGCGCGGCGAGCAGAGCTGGCCGCGTGGACGCCGTCCTTGGCGCGTTCGTCTTCATTAGGGCGTCAATCCTCTAATTTTCTTGGCCTTTAAGTTTCTTGGCCTTAAATTCTGTTGGCCCGCGCAACATAGGCGCACATGCATCGCCGGCCGGGCCGGCACGTGCCGTTCGGCTCGCGTCATGCAAAGCGCCAAATTGGCTCAATCCGCTTTCAGAACCTTATGTGCAGGGCCCCGAAAGGGTCTATGAGCCAGGTCTCATCCTGTCGTCACGAGCGCAACGGCACAGAATTAAGAGCAGGTTCCGTGCCAACCACGCCTTTTTCTACATTCTTCTTTTAAATCAATAAGATATGGAATTTCCACGGGACGGGCAGGAAGGCAGGCTGTCGGTGCAGGCCTACACGCGAGCCGGAACCGTACTTAAGCCATTGAAATTCGGTAAATTCGAGCGTCGCCAAACGCCGACAGGCTTTGGCTGTGGAAGCGCGAATCCGAGAATGCGTATCGATCAGTCCGTCGGTGCGGTTAGGCCGGCCGAATAGCTGAGCTGACCGTCGGACTCCACGACGATGGCCTCGTAGCCGTCAGTCGCATCGATGAGCGCCAAGCCGCGGCGCGCTCCCAGGACGAAGACTGCCGTTGATAGACCGTCGGTCAGCGTTGCATCAGGCCCGATGACCGTGACGCTCAACACACCCTGGGTCGGCTCACCCGTGCTCGGATTGAGAATATGGTGGTAGCGTCGACCACCTTCCTCGAAAAAGCGCTCGTAGTCACCGGATGTCGAGATCGCCTCATCCACGAGTGGCAACCTCGTCACCACCGCATCGTCTGCGCGCGGATGACGTATGCCGATAATCCACGGTTGTCCTCGTCGATCGCCGAGAACACGGGTATCACCGCCTGCGTTGAGCATCGCATACTCCACGCCCGCCGCTCGCAGCAGTGTTGCGCCTCGCTCGACGGCATAGCCCTTCGCAATACCGCCGAGATTGACGCGCACACCCGGCTGCGCAAATGACACCGTTCGAGCGCTTGGATCCAGTCGAACGTGCTCATGGTTTATGGCTTCGAGTCGCCTCTCGATATCATCTGCACTCGGCCGCGCGGCCAATCTGAAATCGTAGAGATAGCCGACGCTCTCGTACGTGATGTCGAACGCGCCTTCGCTCGCGGCCGACAACTGAAGTGCGCGCTCGAGCAACTCGAAGAGCTCGCCGCTGACGGGCACGGGCATTGTTGCTGCGTCTCTATTCACGCGCGAGAGCTCACTGTCATCCTGCCTTATACGTGCTCATCCGCTCATCGATTCGCCGGTATTCGGCGAGCACGGTCTGCACGAGCTCTCGGCCGCGCACCTCGTCCTCATGCCACAGATCGACCGAGACGCGGGTGCCCATGAGATCGATGCCCTCACCGACCCAAGCACTTGCCGCAACGTTCGGAATTGAAGCCGCAACGGCAAGTATCGACAAGGGAAAACGGGACGCCCGTCGTTGGCCACGCACCTGCCGACGGCGTATCCTCTCAACCGCAGTCATTCCTCGGAGCGTCCTCATGGAAACCTGGATAGTGCTCGTCATTATAGTGGCCATCGCCTTCTGGGCTATCGCCATCTATAACAATCTCGTCAATTTGCGCAACCGCGTACGTAACGGTTTCGCGCAGATCGACGTTCAGCTGACACGGCGCTATGACTTGATTCCGAATCTCGTCGAAGCCGTGAAAGGCTATATGAGCCACGAGCGCGAGACCCTCACGGCGGTCATCGAAGCTCGTAACTCGGCAGTTGCCGGTCTGAAGCAGGCGGCTGCGGATCCGGCGAACGCCGAGGCGATTCAAGCACTCGGTGCTGCCGAAGCCACGCTCGGCGGCACGCTCGGCCGTCTGTTTGCTCTCGTCGAGGGCTATCCGGATCTCAAAGCGAGTCAAAACATGATGCAGTTTCAGGAAGAGCTTGCATCGACTGAGAATAAAGTCGCGTTCGCGCGCCAAGCTTTCAACGATGCGGTGATGTCGTACAACAATGCTTGCGAAAACTTCCCGAGCAATGTGGTCGCGACCGGCTTCAGCTTCAAGCACGCGGAGTTTCTCGAGATCGGCGACGAGCAAAAGCGCGAAGCGCCGAGCGTGTCCTTCACCCAATAGTTACGTAACCTGCGTCAGCTGTGGATTTCTTCGCACGGCAAGAGCAGTCGCGGCGCACAACGCGAATCCTAATAGGGCTGTTCCTGCTCGCCGTCGCGGCTACAGTTACGGCCGTTACGATCGCCGCCGCGCTCTTCATCGGCATGTACGAGAACCCGTACGGTGCGGGCCAGCTCTCGGCCATTGCGCCGGTAGACTGGATCGCGGGCAACGCAAGCGAATTGTTGCTAATCGCCGGTCTCACGGCCGCGTTCATCGGCCTGGCAAGCCTCTATCGCGTCGTGTCGCTGTCGAATGGCGGCGGTCAAGTCGCGCGACTGCTCGGCGGTACCGAGATCGCCGCCGAGACGACGGATCTACTCGAGCGGCGTCTCGTTAACATCGTCGAGGAAATGGCAATCGCCTCCGGCACACCCGTCCCGGAAGTTTTCGTGCTCGAAGACGAACAGGGCATCAACGCGTTCGCTGCGGGACTAACGCCAGCCAATGCAGCGGTCGCCGTCACACGCGGGGCGCTCGAGCGGCTCAACCGCGCGGAGCTGCAAGGCGTCATTGCGCACGAGTTCAGCCATATCCTCAACGGCGACATGCGTTTGAACCAGCAGCTCATGGGCCTGTCGTTCGGCATACTCGCGCTCGCACAGATCGGGCGATGGCTGTTGCGCAGCGTGCGCTTGCGCGGCGGCGGACGACGGTCGAACGGCGCGGCGATGATGGGGCTAGCCATCGGCGCTACGCTCATGCTCATCGGCTCGATCGGGCTGTTCTTCAGCCGGCTCATCAAAGCCGGTGTGTCCCGACAGCGTGAGATGCTCGCCGACGCCTCGGCCGTGCAGTTCACACGCGATCGCACGGGGCTCGCCGGTGCGCTAAAGAAGATCGGCGGCTACACGGGCACGCTCGCCGCGCGCAATAGTGAGGAAGTCGCGCATATGCTCTTCAGCCGCGGAGCACGCGCGTTTCGCGGCTGGTTCGCGACGCACCCGCCGCTCGATGAGCGGATTCTCGCGCTCGACCCGTCCTTCACCCCGGGCGACTATCCCGACATCGGCGAGATCTTGCCGAGCGCACAGTCGGCAGTGGACACGGACGTCGCGCTGGCGTTCGCGCCGGGCGCCGTCGTCGTTCCCGAGGACATCGAGATCGTTGGCCGGACAGGGACTGTTGCGCCCTATGAGCTTGCCGCCGCGCTGCGCCACGCGATTCCGGAAACCATCGACCATGCGGCCCATTCCCGTGAACTGAGCCTCTTGCTCGTGCTCGCGCTCGGATTGAGTCGAACGCCGTCTACACGGATTCGGCAGCTGGAGTTGCTGGAGCAGCAGCTGGGAGCCGCACGCCGTTCCAAGTGCGGAAGCCTCGCGAACGAGCTCGACGAGATCGACAACCAATACCGCCTTCCCATACTGGAGCTGAGCATCCCGGCCTTGAAGCGAAGACCGCCCGAGCAGCTGAGCTTTCTCTTGGACCTCCTGCGGCGTCTCACGGATCTGAGTGCTGACGAGAGTCTGTTCGACTATGCGCTGTTGCGAGTCCTCGAAACCTACCTGGAGACGCCGGCGCTGCGCGAAGCCGCAGCCCGAAAGCCATGGCCCAAGGGCTCGACCAACAGTGCCGTCGTCGATTTGCTCAGATGCGTGGCCGCGCATGGTCATGACGACGCCGCGACCGCGCTCGCCGCGTTTCGAGCCGGAATCGCACGCGTGTACCGGACGGCGCCGGCGAACGCCGAGCCGAGCTTCGCCCCCCTCGAGCGTGCTCGTGAGCTCGGACCGCTCGACGCCGCCCTAGCGCGGCTCGCCGTTTTGCGACCAAAGCAAAAGCAACGTCTGCTTGCCGGGATACTCACGAGCATTCATTATGACCGGCGCGTCTCGATCCCGGAGCTGGAGCTTTTCCGGGCAATAGCCGCAAGCCTCGGCTGCCCGATGCCGCCCGCGATGGCAATTGCATCGGCGAATTGAGCCACCCCGCTCGGCTCGCGAGAGCTGCCGACTCTCGAGTACTATTGAGCCATCGTCAGATCACCTGAGCTTTGCGATGCGCAGCCTGAAACTCGGACTCCTGCTGGTCAGTCAACTCTTAGTCGGATCGAGCTACGCTCAGACCATCGAAGAGGCGCGGCTCACGAATGCCGGCGCCGTGCTACAAGCTTTTACGGATGGCACGGTCATGTCGATTCCGCCCGAAATTCTCTCGTACGCGCAAGGTGTCGCCGTCATTCCCGGGGTCGTACGCATGGGATTGATCTTCGGCGGTAGACGGGGCCGCGGCGTGGTAGCTGTGCGCGGAGAAGACGGCAGCTGGAGTAATCCCGCTTTTATCACGCTGACGGGCGGTAGCGTCGGTGCACAAATCGGCGTCGAGTCCATGGATATCGTGCTCATCTTCGGCAGTGCCCGATCCGTCAGGAACATCGGTCGCGGAAAGTTCACGCTCGGCGGCGATGCAGCCGTTACGGCCGGTCCCGTTGATCGAATCGCCCGGGCGACGACCGACATGACCTTTACGAGCGAGGTTTATGCCTATTCGGACAGTCGCGGCCTTTTCGCCGGCGCCTCGCTCGAGGGAACGCGGTTGTCGATGGACGTGAACGCGAACAACGGCTTCTATCCGCCAGGCGGCAGTGCGCAGCCATTGCAACCACAGAACTTTTCTACGCCCGCAGCGGTGCGGCGTTTCTTGCTTACGCTCGAACAATCCGCAGGAACCGGCTCAGCACCACCGGCATCTAGCACCGAGGACGACGAGGACGACGAGGAAGAGGTCATCATCTACCCGTTGGGCGGTACTGAGGAAACAGCCTGAACGCTACCGCGGCGCGGCGCCGGAGCTTCGTGGATATCTACCAAACTGCGGTGAGTGCTGCAGCGGGTCACGCCGCCTAGTCGATCTTGCGCAGATGCTCCGGTACGACGATTTCCTCGAGCGTGGGCTCGGACGGCTCGAACACCATGGGCCTGGCACCCCTAGGCAGACTGATTGAAGTCAGCGGCGGTCTGACCGACTCCGGCAGTGCTATCGGCTCGAGTTCTGGTAGCGGCGTGACGGAGCCGGTTTGCGTGGTTTCAACCGCTGCGGGCGCAACCTCGTTGACGACGGGCGCCGGCTCCGCGGCCTGAATTTCTTGCCATTGGGCTTCATAGGCGAGCTGCTGCTCTTCCTGCGCGGCCATTTCCGCGCGACGTTCCGCTTCCTGCTGGGCCGCCTGGCGCTGTCGCGCGGCCAACAGACGCGCCTCGGATTGAGCGTCGCGCCGCTCCTGCAGTTCCGCGTCACCCCGGGCGGCAAGCGCTGCGGCAGCGCGGCGAGCGTTGATGCATTCGAGATCGTTGGCCGTTGCATCGCGGTCTGCATTACAACGCACGAGAGTGCCTTCCCTGGCAAGCCGGTCGTCCATGAATTCGGTGAAACTGCGTGGCGGAGGCTCGTCGACGCAGCCTGCAATGACAGCACACAAGCCGAGCGCAAGCGTCAACGAGCGGCGACCCGCAGCCGCAGCGTCGGAACGATGACAGGTTGAACGCAGCACGGACCGATAGACCCTCGTTACTCGAGCAACATAACGTCGACAGCCGCCACCATAGCGCGCTCACCCGCACACGCCGCGTCTCTAGTTCACAGATTTGAATGAAATTTTGCTATCAGGCCTGACGCTCAGCGATTAGCGTCAATGACATTGGCAGAGCCGTCAATCGCAAGCCCCAGAATACCCATCCAGTCGCGATTCAGTACCGGCGACTCAGTTGACTCGACCTGGCTTGCCGTGCCGCGCAGAGCAATCTCCTGAACGTCAACGAGCCCGAGGTCGCGACCGCCGACGAGCCGCAGAGACTCACCACCCGGTGCAATGGGCACGCCCTCCTCGACGTCTACGCCGACGAGCCAACTGGCGGCAACGAAGGGACCCGCCGGACCGATGTCGAGCCGATGCACCCAATGATCGGTCTGAGCGATCAACGCTTCTCCGTCGGCCCCGAATCCAAGCCAGCGAATCGAGTGCGGCAGAACGAGCGCGCTGCCCAGGGCTCGAGCGTTATCAGGGTTCCAGAGCTGAATCCGTCCGGATCGATCGCCACTTGCAAGACGCTCTCCGGTCGGATCGAAGGCAAGCGCCGTCACGCCAGCCTGGGCTCTCGCGGTGCGCGGCGAGGACGCGTCGTCAATCGCCGCGACGAACACGTTTCCGGCACTATCGCCAACAGCGACGGTCGAGGAGTCCGGCGCGATGGACACTGCAAGCGCGGCGCCGTTGATCGGAAACTCCACGGCAAGTTCGCCATCTCGTGCCGCCCAAGCCATCGCACTCGTTTCGGCCCCGCTGATCACCCACTGGCCGTCATCGCTGATCGCGACGTCGTGTACGGGGCCCTCGGGATGGCGCATGAACGGCTCTGTCGGCGCGCCGCTTGTCAGGCTCCAGAGCCTTACGACGCCGTCACGCCCACCGCTTGCAATGAATCCCTGTGCGGAGCTGACAGCGATACTCGTGACCGCCCCTTGATGACCGATGTACGGAATCTCAGGTTGCGTCTCGATTCGCTCCTGCAGCTGTGCCGTTGTCCTGATCTGCAGATGGCCGTCCCGGTAACCGAGTGCGGCGATTTGCGCGGTCTCGTCGAGCGCCATGACTGAAACACCGACGTTGGCCAACGTAACAGGAGGTGCGGGCATCACGCTCCATATCTGCAGCAACGCCCCGCTTGCTGTGACGAGCATCCTGCCATCCGGCGCAAGACGCGTGCGAACCGGCCCGCCCGCTCGATGGACACGCGCACTTAGCGCGATCGCATCATTAACGATGTCGCGCACGATCACATGACTATGCGCGGCCTCGTACGCCACGATCGAACCATCACCCGCGATGCTAACGCTTGAAGGATCAACCGTAATTCCCACGAGCTGCGGATCGAAGTTTCCCTGCTGCGCGTCCGACAAGCGAGTTACGAGGATATCGCCGGCGACATCCACGCTCAGCAACAGATCGTCGGCCGTTGCGATGAATCGCACGAGCTCGCGCGAGTACGGCAACTCGAGAATCACCTCGCCGTCGCGTGGTTCGAGAAGCTGCGCGAGGCGGCCTGGACCGAGCACGATGAGATAACGTGCCTGCGGGCCCAGCACCCAATCGTGGGCGCCCGTAACACCCTCGATACTGCCAACGAGCTCGCCGTCCTGCGCACGCAGCAAGCTGTACAGCACCGCGCCCGTCTCGAGATCCTCTGCGATCGCTATATACTGCCCATCGACGCTCACAGTAGGCGGCAGCGCGAACCCTGTCTGCGTAACGATCCGCGCAACGGCGCTACGCCCATCGACATCCCAGATCGTCAACGCATTCCCCGTCACCGTGACGAGACGTTGCGCGTCCGGGCTCAACAGGCTGTAGGTCGGCATGGCATCGAGCTGTAAGTCTCCGAGCGAAGATCCCGACTCGAGATCCCATAGCGTGAGTGCGCCGCGTGCTCCGGGTCGAGACGGGCGCGCCAAGCCCAAGCGACCATCCAGACTCAGTCGCACGTCGACTTGATCCGTGCGCACAGGATCGGGAATCTCCAAGCCCTGATCGGGCACGTCCTCCCAGCCGCGCAGCTCCTCCGCGAACAGCAGACCCCAACGGTTGAGCCGTCCGGCCTGCCCCTGCACCCGATCAATGAGCGTGAGGCGCCACACGCCGCGTCGATCCTGATCCGCGAGACTCGAAAGCGCCGACTGTTCGGTTACCTGTATAACTCGGCTGGACTGACCGGATGGGGGCAGTCCGAAAGTCACGCTAGCCCCACTCGGAGCCTCGAGCATCAACATGACCTGCTCTTCGGCCTCATGTTCTACATCGATCTGCAACTGGAAGGCACCCGCCGAACCTGGCTCATCAACGCCGATCTCTCGGCTGACGGGCACATGCTGTAGCGCCGTCAAGCCTTGCGTGTACGCGGAAGATCCGGGAGCGGTAAGACGCAGCAAACGAGCCTGTCGCCAGGTGTCCACGACCGTAAGCCCCTGTGAATCCCAATCAACCTCCCACTGCAGCAGGCTCGCATCGAAGCGGTGGGTTTGCAGCAAGTGTGGGTAGTCGACATCGATCAAACTCGATGCGAGGTTGGCAGCCGCCGCGCTCGAGCCAATCCGAGCCAGGTCTGCATAGACGAGCGCCTCGTCGCGTCGACCGCCCAGGACCGCCGCCTGTGCACGCTGCAACCAATACTCGCCTATGAGCTCGTCAGCCGTCTCGGCGTAACCGTCGAGGCTGCGCAATACATCATCGGCTGCTCGAACCTCTGCGTAGGATTCTGCCGTCCGGCTACGCCGAATCATGATCTCGGCAAGCAGCTCGTCGGCCGTGCCGCCGAATCCCGGAAATCGACGAAGCTTATCGTGGGTATCGAGCGCGACGTCGTAGTCGCTGATCACGGCAGAGAGCGTGTCGATATATGGGCGTGGAAAATAGTTGGTATACCAAACCGGGAGTAGCACCATGATTAGAACAGCGACTGCGGCGACCGCAGCGCCACGCCAATCGAACGGTAGGGCGCTATTTNNTATTTGCCCAACGGCTCGTGAACACTGCCCTCACGAGCCGATTGCGATAAGTCAGAAACTCTTCGTCGTAATTCGAAGAGATCCCGGACAAGCGAAGCGCCTCCTGTGCGGGCGAATCGAGATCGGTAACGATTGGCACGCCTTTGCCAAGCTTCTTCAGCAGCACGAGAGCGCGGCGCCTGTATTGGCCGCCACCGGTAAGCAGCGCGGTAACGTGGTTAAGGAGAGGCTCCTCCTCACGGGAACCTTGAGTGAAAAACTGCTCGCGGACGACGCTGTCGACGTCATCGGCGGTTCCGCCGCGCCGTGCGACGGCCCTTGCGATCTTCTGAGTGAGATAGGGCTGACCCTTTACCCAGTAGTGCACGCGACTCAGCGCTGCCGTTGCCTGTTCACGACTCGTGTCGAAGCCCTCGGCCAGTCTATACGTTTCTTCGAGCGTAAAGTCGCTCGCCTCAACGGCGAGTCCATCTTGAAACAGCGACATCGTCACGCCTTGGCCGAGCTGGCGGGGCGTGGCTACGCCGATGACGACGAAGTTCAGACGCTGGAACTCGGGTTCGGTTGCGCGGGCGTTGTAACAGTTACTGAGCGCAGTAAAGAGCTCGCCGGAAAATGGTAGATCCAGCGCGCGCTCGATCTCGTCAACAAATATTGTGACCGGCGCGGTCGTGTTCGCGAGCACGATCTCCCAGAAGAACTCTGAGAGCCGTTGCTCCCTCATGAGCACGCTCTTTTCTTGCCACCATGTCTGCAGGTCGACTTTGATCCGCAGCTCGCGAACGATTCGATACGCGATGCTGTAGAACCAACGACCCGCTTCAGTGCTCACCCCGCGAGCGCTGATTTGCGTCAAGTCCACAACGGCTGCGAGCTGTCCCTCGGCGCGCAGTCCGCGTATGGTTCGCGCCATCAAGCTCGTCTTGCCGCTAGCCTTCGGTCCGAGGACATAGCAGAAGCGTCGATCTGCTAGCCCCTGCCGCAACGCATCGTCTGCGGCGCGTTCAACATAGCAAGCGCGCTCGGGCTGGACGGGTCCCCCGACGACGAAGAACTCTCCGCTTTGGACGATTCTAGAACCTATCGCAGCATCCCCTATGCGGATCGGTGGACAACCGTTTCGATGATCTCGGGGCTCGAACCGATTGTAGCAGGGCTCGCGCACCATACGCCTGAGCGCGCCGAGCCCCTGTGACGTAACTCACTGTATTGATTGAACAATAATGTCGGCGCACGCGTACCGATCACGCAGCTATAATCCCTGGCGCGAGCTCGTCAGATGCGAGCCGGGCCCGCAAAGATCTTCCATGCATTTTCGGACGAGAATCGCTTCGGCGCCACTACGATGAAAACCTGTCACGCCCACAACTTAAACCGAGATCTCGACACGGATCGGCCTTACGGTATCCGCATCAGCCTACCGGCCGGAGACAGCTTTCAAGCGTTGATCGGTAAGCATTGGGAGCACTTTCATTGGTACGCCTCCGAATACGAGCGCGACCGTGCTCTCGAAGACATGGCAAGCGAGCATCTTTACTCGCGGCGTGGCGACCGCCCACGACTCATCTTCGAGCCGGTCGAGCAGATCGAAGACTAGCTCCGGCCGACGTCAGAATCCCTGGGTTCGACTGAAGGGGTCAGAGTAAAAATACGGT
>JABAOE010000631.1_pt1 | contig 26882 bp, 32 predicted proteins | sample 7062141 | NCBI WGS metagenome assembly JABAOE01 (sample SAMN14538627, study PRJNA623070) | marine sediment metagenome | biome: marine biome [ENVO:00000428]; feature: marine pelagic biome [ENVO:01000023]; material: deep marine sediment [ENVO:00002113] | place: India: Gulf of Khambhat ...
GCACCTACGAGAACGTCTACGAGATCGCCGGCGCCAACCCCGTGGCGGCCATGCCTTCGCTGCACGTGGCGATCCCGTTCGTCATGATGTTCGCTCTCTGGAAGTACAACTGGCTGCGCTGGCTGGGCCTTGGCTATGCGATATCGATGCTCTTTGCCGTCGTCTACCTGGGCGAGCATTACGCGGTCGACGGCTTTGCGGGCCTGGCCGTCGCCGCGGCCGCGTGGGTGGGTGTCGGGATTTACATGGCGCGTCGTGAAACCGCGGCTCAAGAGAGTGCTGCTGAGGATGAGTTCACGCCCGGCCGGCCTCCTCAGATTGGCGAATCGGCGCCGCAGGTTACAGAGGGGTAACTGCCGGGTGAATAAGCGCGGCAGCCGCAACAAAGCCTGTAACGCGCGACAGAAGGTCCCCATCTTAGCTTCCGACAACAGGTCGGGACGGTCGGCCCAGGGATGCGGCTCCCAGGTGGGGCAGCAGCCAGAGGCCAACCGGACAGACCAACCCCGCCGAAGACCGATCGGCAAGTAACCTGGGAAAGGAGGAGAGCATGTTCTCCAAGATTAACGAAGCGCTTCGTAAGCTGGTCGTTCGCGTCCAGGACGAGACGGGCCAGGCTCTCGCGGAGTACGGCCTGATCATCGCTCTGGTTGCGGTCGCCGCGATCGGCGCGCTTGGCCTGCTCGCTGGCGGCATCATCGACGTGTTTGGTGATGTCGAGACCGAGCTGACTAACGCCGGCGGCAGCTAGGCTAAACGTCAAGGCAATGGCTGGCGGACGGGCCACACGGTCCGTCCGCCTCCATCAGCCTTCAACACCCGAAAGCGACCCAGGGTTCGGACGGGGCCCGGGAAAAGGACAGAGATGTGACTGAGAAGTTGACCGGCAAGAACAACAGAAACGGCGAGAAGGGACAGAACCTCGCAGAGTTCGCGATGGTCGTTCCCATCTTCCTTATTCTAGTGTTCGCCATCGTCGACTTTGGCATGGGGTTCCACGCCTGGATCACAGTCACCAACGCGTCGCGCGAAGGAGCCCGCATCGGTGCCGTCGGCGCCGACACGGCGACGATCGAGGCGCGCGTCGTCGATACTGCCAGCTCCCTGGTCGAGGATGATCTGGCCATCACCGTGGTCAACGCCCAGGGTGCGCCCGGCGAATCGGTCTCGGTCGACGTCGAGTATGACTACGAGCTGATCACGCCCCTCTCCAACGTTCTTGGCATATTCGGAGGTGGATTAGGGTCTCCCATCACGTTCCACTCCGAATCGGAGATGAGAATCGAATAGCGTCCTCAGCAGGAGATTGCCGTAGTGGGTCTGGCTCCGGATGCCGGGCCCTCTTTTCATTAAAAGGGATCCAGAAATCAAGACCTGAAGGCCTGCTCACCGGCTCTTAACAAGATTGCTGTAACGATGTTGGGCGGCCAGCGTCATTTATTTTGAATCTTCCCATAAGTAAACCAAGACCAAGGGGGAACCCATGATCAAGAACATGGCTATCGGCAGCGGCAACAACCGCGTGCTGCTTCTCGCCGCACTGCTGCTGGGTCTGATCTCAGCCATCCTCATCGGGCTCTACTTGAGCAGCCTGGATGGCGGCGAGAATTCGGCCGCTCCAGTCACCACCCGCACGGTCGTCGTCGCTGCCACGGAGATCCAGCCGTTGACAGAGATCACGGATGACATGCTCACCGTCAAGCCGATCCCTCTCGACCTCGTCCTGAGCGGTGCCTTCAGCAACGCCGAGGACGCCGTTGGCCAGACCGCGCAGGTCTCGATCGTGCCTGGTGAGCAAGTCCTGCAATCGAAACTCACCAGCCCCGACAGCGCGTTGACCCTCTTTGGCAACGATACTCCGCTTTCTCTCGTTATCCCGGAGGGCATGCGTGCGTTCACCGTCGCCATTAGCTCCGTCGGTGCTGCCGGCGGTCTCGTCAGGCCCGGCGATCACGTGGACCTGATCCTCACCGGTGAGCTCCTGAGCGCGCCGGCAGGTGGCACCCTCACGGGCGCATCAGCCTGCTACGTTCTGCAGAACGTGCAGGTGCTCGCCCTCAACAGCGACCTTAGCCGGACGACCAGCCCGTCAGACGCTGCCGGCATCGCCGCCGTCGGCGCCAACCCGGAAGCCAGCCGAGCGACCATGGCGGTGACTCCGGACCAGGCCTGGCAACTCGCGGCGGCGCAGAAGAGCGTTAGCGGCGGCGGTGTTGAAACGCAGTTGTGGATGTCGTTGCGCCCGTTCGGAGACTCAAGCGTCAGCTCCAGTCTCCCGGCGTGCCAGACGTTCGCTGGTTCGTGAGTAACAGCATGACACGCAATCCACGCATCGCAGTCATCGACCAGGACCTCAACAGCCGGTCCGATGTCAACAAGACTCTCGCGGTCTCAGGCTTCACCGTCACCGGCGACGCCGGCTACGGAATCGAAGCCGTCACGCTGGCCAAGAAGTCGGACCCGGACGTGATCGTGATCGCCGTCGAGGAGCCGACGATCCGCGCTCTCCAGACCGTTGAGGCGCTGTCCGATATGCTGCCAAACACAGCGATCATCGGCTACTCCACCCTGCGGGACCCGGCGGCCATGCGCAAGGCGATGCTGGCAGGCGTCAGCGACTTCCTCGCGGCGCCCGTCAAGGACGAAGACCTGGTCAACTCTATCTACACAGTCCTCGCCCAGGGGGAGCGCAAGCGCCAGCGCATGGCCGGTGAGGCAGATGAGCCAGTCGCCGCCGGATCGGTGATCACCGTGTTCGGCGCCAAGGGCGGCATCGGCAAGACAACGATCGCCACCAACGTCGCGACCGCACTGGTACAGAAGACCCACCAGTCGGCGGTCCTCGTCGACCTCGACACTCGCTTCGGCGATGTGGGGATCCTAATGGACATACCGGTCGAGCGCAGCATCGCAGACCTGGCCGTGGACGAAGACTCGATAACGGTCGAGATGGTGCAGGACTGCCTGTACCAGCACAACAGCGGCGTCTACATTCTGCCGGCGCCGATCCGGCCTACCGACTGGCGCAACGTCCACGCCGGCCACATCGAAAAGATCGTCACGACGCTGACGCAGAGCCACGACTACGTAGTGCTCGACACGCCGGGCACCTTCAACGACATCGTCGCCAGGGCGCNNCCTGGTCGCCACCGTCGACATGGCCAGCCTCAAGGACACTCTGCTCGCCATCGACATGCTGCGCTCCTGGAACTTCCCCCAGGAGAAGATCAAGCTGGTCATCAACGCAACGAACGAAGCCACAAACGTGCAGCCGCAAGAAGTGAAGCGAATGCTCGGGCGCGAAGTCTTCTGGTCGATCCCGTACGACCGCAACATCAGCACGGCGACCCAGCTGGGTATGCCTGTCGTCCTGGCGAAGCCGCAGTCGAAGGCGTCGGAGAGCATCGTCGAGATGTCATTCGCGCTGAGCGGCGTCCGCCAGAAGAAGCAGCAGCCATCCAAGGACGCCCAGAAGGGCGGCCTCTTCTCCAAGATCCTGGGGACGCAGGACCGAGCCGAAGTGAGTGTGGAGTAGATCATGACAAGCTGGCAACCTGGCAAGAACAACGGTCCTCAGCGACCCGGCGGCGACGGCGCCCCTGTCGGGGCCGGCCCTGCCCGCGCGACCCCCGGCCGCTACAACGAGGACATGGAACAGCTGGTCTTCCGCATCCACCAGATGCTCATCGAAGAGCTGGACGCTGACCAGATCGCGGCCCTGCCCGCGGACGAGCGCCGTCGCGTCGTCGAGGGCTCCGCTGAGACCCTCCTCAAGCGCGAGCTGTCCAACGTCGGCGGTATCACGCGCGATCAGATCGTGGCCCGTGTCGTCGACGAAGTTGTCGGCCTCGGCCCGATCGACGCGCTGCTGCGCGACCCTTCGATTTCTGAGGTCATGGTCAACGCGCCGGAGGAAGTATTCTTCGAGCGCGAGGGTATTCTTTACCTCAGCGACGTGCGCTTCCGCGACCTGACGCACATCCTGCGCGTCATCGAGCGCGTTATCGCGCCTATCGGCCGTCGCGTCGATGAGTCGTCGCCCATGGTTGATGCGCGCCTCCCTGACGGCTCTCGTGTCAACGTCATCATCCCGCCTGTGGCGCCCAAGAGCCCTACCATCACCATCCGGAAGTTCCGCGCCGACAAGCTGAGCATGGACGACCTCGTGGCAGCGACCACGCTCACGCCTGACATGGCCGAGTTCCTGAAGGCCTGCGTCAAGCTGAAGCTCAACATCATCGTCTCCGGTGGTACCGGCACCGGTAAGACGACGTTCCTCAACGCTATGTCTGCCTACATTCCGGAGAGTGAGCGAATCGTCACGATTGAGGATCCGATGGAGATCAAGATCCAGCAGCCGCACGTCGTCTCGCTGGAAGCCCGGCCGGCCAACATCGACGAAAAAGGGGAGGTCACGCAGCGAGACCTCTTGCGCAACACCCTCCGTATGCGCCCGGACCGCATCATCATCGGCGAGGTCCGCGGCCCGGAGGCCTTCGACATGCTGAACGCGATGAACACCGGCCACGAGGGCTCACTCTCGACCGTTCACGCCAACTCGCCGCGTGACGCCCTCGCCCGTATCGAGAACATGGTGCTGATGGCCAGCCTGGAACTGCCCGACCGGGCGATCCGGGAACAGACGTCGTCAGCCCTTGACCTCTTCATCCAGCTCGCCCGCTTCAATGACGGCGTCCGCCGCGTGACGCAGGTCACCGAGTGCACCGGCATGGAGGGTGAGGTCATCACCCTGCAGGACCTCTTCGAGTTCCGGCAGACGCACGTTGACGCTGAAGGCAAGATCCACGGCGAGATGCGCCCCACTGGCATCCGCCCCAGCTTCGCCGAGAAGTTCGAGGCCGCCGGTATCAGCCTGCCAGAAGGCCTGTTCCTAGCGAGGAGCGCCTAGCATGAGCCTGCTCCTTCTGGCGATCTGCCTCTTCGCCCTTGGCGCCGTCGTGCTCTTCGTCCTCGCCATTGGCAAGCGTGAATCGCGCTCTCGCTTTGTAGAGTCGAGGCTGAAGGCCTTCCGTGAGGAAGAGAATCTGCCGCAAGACGAGGGAGACTCTGACGCTCTGCGGCCCAAGCAGTCCTACTCCGGCATTCCCCTGCTCAGCACGCTACTGGCGGGGATGGGGAGTTCGGAGGCGACGGCGCTGCAACTCGAGCGCGCCGGTGTGCCGCTGCGCGTCGGCGAATACTACATGATTCGCCTGGTCGCGGCGGTCGTTCTGTTCCTGGTACCGCTGGTCTTTGGCATCTCGCTGTTCAACCTCTTCATCGCGCTCGTGTTGGGAGCCATCGGCTTCCTCGCTCCGGTACAGTGGCTGAACAACAAGCGCAACAAGCGGACTGAGCGCATCAACGCTCAGCTCGTGGACATGCTGGGCATGGTTTCCAACTCAATCAAGTCCGGCTATGGCCTGATGCAGAGCCTGGAGTTCGCCGGCAGTCAGCTGCCAGCGCCGCTGGGCCTAGAGCTGCGGCGGATGCTTCGTGAGGCGACTCTTGGTATGACGTCCGAAGCCGCCCTCGGCGCGATGGGCAAGCGCATCGACAGCAGCGACCTGGACCTGGTCCTCACCGCGATCAACATTCAGCGCGCGGTCGGCGGCAACCTGGCGGAGATCCTCGATAACGTCAACTACACGATGCGTGAACGCGAGCGCATTCGCGGCGACATCGCCACGCTCACCGCGCAGCAGAAGCTTACCGGCATCGTCGTCGGCGGGCTGCCGGTCTTCATGTTCATCGTCTTCATGGTCATCAACCCCGGATATATGAGCGTCTTCTTCGAAAAGAGCATCGGCCACCTCATCCTCCTCGTCGCCGCGGGGCTTGAGGTGATGGGCTACATGGCGATGAAGCGAATCATGGCGATCGAGGTCTAGGAGAGAGTCATGCTTATCGTCTTGATCGTCGCCGTCCTCTCCGGGCTTTTCGGCTGCCTGGCCGTCGCCGTCTTCGGCCGCAAGCGCACCTCCGTCATGCAGACCCGGATCGAGACCTTCCGCGCGCAGGCTACATCGCAGGGTGACGACATCGATGTTGACCTCGAGATGTCGTTCGGGGAGCGCGTCCTCAAGCCGGGCCTGGAAGGCCTTGCGCGAGGCGCGGCTAACATCCTGCCGCAGTCTGTCCTGTCCGACATTCAGCACCAGCTGACGCTTGCCGGCTCCCCGGTCAAGCTGAACACCTTCGTCACGTTCTGGATGTCGACGCTCGTCGTCTTTGGCGGGCTCGGCTTCGTGATCTTCCTCTCGGCGGGGGGTCTGCCGGCGCTGGCCGTCGGTGCTGGTCTGCTGATGCTCGGCTATATGCTGCCGCGAATGTGGCTCAAGAGCCGCGTTAAGGCGAAGCAGAAGGCTGTCATCCTCACCCTTCCGGACAACCTCGACCTGATCACTACCTGCGTGGAGGCAGGCCTGGGACTGGACGCCGCGCTCTCCCGCGTTGCGTCGCCGAGCAGGGCCAGGGCCCTCTCACCATCGAGCTGCAGCGCATGCTACGCGACGTCGCGATGGGCAAGCTGCGCCGTGACGCGATGCAGGAGCTGGCCGACCGCGTAGGCGTTGAGGAGCTTTCGAACTTCATTACGTCCATCATTCAGGCCGAAAAACTTGGCGTTGGCATCTCTCAGGTGCTGCGCGTGCAGTCCGACCAGTTGCGTACACAGCGGCGCCAGCGCGCCGAGCGCCTGGCGCACGAAGCACCGATCAAGATGATCTTCCCGCTGGTGCTGCTGATCTTCCCGGCGTTCCTGGCCGTGATCCTCAGCCCGGCGGTGATCAGAATCACGGAGTCGTTTTGAAGAATCCACACATGGCCCTCGGCAAGAAGATCAGGCAGCTCCGGGAGGAGCTGGGCATGAGCCAGGCACAGCTGTCCGCTCAGGGTGGCCTCAGCCAGGGTTACCTCTCCCAGCTTGAGAACGACGAAGTCCAGAACCCCAGCGCGGCCGTCATCTTCAGGCTGGCGCAGGCGCTCAATGTCGATCCCCGGGTGCTCATGGACGCGGCCGGGTACGACAGCGGCGCCAACGGATCCGAGACTGAGTTCGCTGTGTCCGTGGACCCGGAGCTCCTGCGCTTCCTGGCCCGCTTCCCGCGCGAACAGCAGACCTACCTGCTGCGTCTGCTCAAGAGTCTCGACCAGCATGAGTCCGTGGCCGGCGAGTCGCCGGCTCACGGTGTAGCGGCAAAGGGCTAGCGGAGCAGCCGCGTCGCACGCATTCTCAACGTTAGCGAGGGGAACGATATGAAGCTTGGAGACAGCATCCGCAAGCTGCGAGACAAGTGTGAGCTGACACAGGGCCAGCTGGCCCAGAGCTCATCGGTCAGCCAGGGCTACCTTTCACAGCTTGAGAACGGTGAGGTGAAGAACCCGTCGGCCGCCGTGCTGCTGCGCGTCGCTCAGGCTATGAACGTTGACCCCGACGACCTTTTCGAGGCTGCCGGCTACCCGACCGTGCGCACGCTGCGCGAGGCCTACAGTCGCTACGAATCGACAGTCGACCGCGAGTTGCTCGGCTACCTGGCGAGTCTGCCACGCGAGAAGCAGCGCCGTCTGCTATCGCTCCTTCAGGGCATCGAGCAAGTGCTGGCGGAGGGTGACGCCGTCCCCGACTTTGCCGGTGAGGGGGGCGAAGAGATACCTGCCACGGCGCGCACTGGCAGCCTGACCAAGGTATCCTAATAGCCTATGGCAGAGGCAAGTGACGACAGAGCCGCGCTCGCGGAGCGCATCGACCCGGAGCTGCTCCACATGCTGTCACGCATGTCGCGCCGGCAGCAGCGGCAGGTACTTCTGCTCCTGATGGTCGTTGAGAACCTCTTGTTTGAGATGATGCGCGAGCAGCGCGCGCGCGAAGACCTCTCCTAGCACCGCCTGGCCACTCGCCGATTGACGAGGCCCCGCTTCCCTTAGATCAGGGCGATCGCGGCCGCGACTGCGAAGGCGATGAGCGCCGCTCCTGCGGCGAAGACCAGATTGGGCCACTGCCGGTCCAGCAACTTGCCTCGGCGAGGCTCCTCATTGGCGTATTTCGGCTCGGCAGGCCTGCGGCGCCTCTCAGGACCGTCCAGTCCTGGCGACGGCGGTTGAGCCGTCTCGGCGCCGGTGTCTGGGTCGCCGTCCAGTTCGCTGATGCGTGAACGAAGGCGGGCCCAGACCTCGTCCCGATGCTCTTCGGCCAGCTCCAATATCTCACCGGCGAGCTGCATGCGGAGGCCGATGACGTCGCGCAGGTTGTCCCGGGTCATCCCAGGCTGTCGCCGAGGCTCTTCATGCGGTCGCGCAGCTTGCGGAGTGCGCGAAAGATCGTGACGCGTACGTTGACCTCGCTGGTGCTGAGCACGCTTGCGATTTCACGGTTCGTGAGCTCGGCGTCGAACTTGAGGGCTATGATCTCTTGTTCTCGCTTCGGGAGGCCGCGGACCAGCGCCGAGAGGGCCGCCAACCGCTCCTTGTGAACGAGCATCTCTTCGGGGCTCTTCGGCTGCCCGTGCAGCTCTTTTTCGATCGCCGCCTCCCGCGCCGCCTTCTGCGATGGCTTTTCCTTGCGCCAGTGCGAGGAGACCTCGTTGCGGGCGATCGTGAAGAGCCACGATCCGAAGGAGTCGCGGGAGCGCAGAGACCGCACCTTGACGAACGCCTTCTCGAAGACGTCCGAGACGATGTCGAGGGAGACTTCCCTGTCCTGCACGCGACCGTAGACGTAGGCGAAGACCTTGGCGAAGTACTCGTTGTAGAGATCAGAAAACTCACCTGCGGTGGGAGCAGCGGCGCTTTCAGGAACGTCCGCGGCGGTGGCCTTTCGCGTCGCTGGTTTGGTGGCCGTTCGTGCCGGCGCTTTGCGCGCCCGGTCAATCGCGATTCTTGCGGTTGTCATGCTCCCTCACTCTCGGTGCGTGCATCCGGTATGGCTGTAGGAATGTCCGGCTATTGAGACGATGAATAGACGCCCGGGTCTGGGCTCCGTTACATGTTCGGTAAAGGAATCTCTCAACTTTGGTCACGGCGCCTCGGTGCTCCAGACTCAGTATTGCAGGGTGCCGGTTTGGGAGCGGTTAAGGCTGGTGAACAGCGCGTGAATTAGGCGCCCGACAGCGCGTAAGCGCGGTCCAGCAGCTCAACTACGTGGCTGACGCGCGCTGGGCTTCCGCAGCGTCGCACGCCGGCTTCCAGCTGCGCCAGGCAGCCGGGATTGGCCGTCGCGATGACGTCCGCGCCCGTGCGCTGCACGTCGATCATCTTCTCGTCCAGCAGGCGCGAAGACATCGCGGCCTGCGTAAAGGAGTAGACGCCGGCGGCGCCGCAGCAGCGGTCCGGAGTCTCCATCTCGACCAGCCTCAGCCCCGGGATTACGCTCAGCACCCGGCGCGGCGCCTCGCTGATGCGCTGGGCGTGCGCCAGGTGGCACGAGTCCTGGTACGTCACCGAGAGGTCCAGCGCTGCCGTTGGAGCTTCGAATGGCAGGTCCACCAGGTACTCGTGCACGTCTCTCACGAGCGCCGACATCTGGCCGGCCCGCTCGCGATACTTGGCGTCCTCTGCCAGCAGGTCAGCGTACTCCTTCATCGCCGCCGCGCAGCCTGCCGAGTTGACGACGATGGCATCGGGCGCCTCGCCCAGGAAGGCGTCGATGTTGCGCCGCGCCAGCTCGCGCGCGGTCTTGAGGTCGCCGTTGTGGGCGTGCAGCGCGCCGCAGCAGCCTTGCGCCGCCGGCGCGCTCACCGCGCAGCCGTTGCGCGCCAGCACGCGGGCGGTGGCCCGGTGCACGTCGCCGTAGGCCAGCGGCATGATGCAGCCGCTCAGCATCGCGACCCGCGCCCGCTCTTCGTTCTCCGGGCGGGCGATGAGGCCCGTTTCCGCAAACGGCCGCCCGCGAAGGCGCGGCGCCAGGGCGGCGGTGGTCCCTACGAAGGGCAGGCGCCTGGCTATGGAGAGCAGTCCGACGCTCTGCGACGCTCTCAGGGCCGCGGCGAACAGGCGCAGGCGGCCCGGCCTCGCCACTACCTGCCGCAGGAAGAGCGCGCGCAGCCGCCAGGAGAGGGGCGCCGCGCCGCGCTCGACGGCGTCGGAGCGCGCGTGCTCCATGATCCGTCCGTAAGGCACGCCGGACGGGCAGACCGCCTCGCAGTTCCGGCACTGCAGGCACGAGTCAAGGTGGCCCAGCGCGTTCGGCGTCGGCTCGATCACGCCTTCCGAGAGCGCCCGAATGAGGTAGAGCCGGCCGCGCGGCGACTCTGTCTCAAGCCTTGTTTCGAGGTACGTCGGGCAGTGCTGCAGGCAGAGCCCGCAGCGCACGCACTGCGAGAGATCTTCGTCCGTGGGAGCGAAGGGCCGCCGCTCGCTCACAGCCGCCCCACGAAGCGGCCCGGGCTGAGCACGCCTTTCGGGTCGAGCTGCGCCTTGATCGCGCGCATTAGCGGCAGCGACGCCGGCTCCGGGCCGAAGACGTCGGTCCCGCGCTTCACGTCCGGTGGGGCGTCCTCGATGACGGCGCCCAGCGCCATGAGCGGGGGCAGTTCGCCCTCATTCCGGAGCCTGAGCCGCGTGACGCCCAGCGTCGGATAGGCGACGAAGCGGGCGTCCTTCGGCAGCCGTTCGAGGAGCGCCGGCAGCTCTGACGGCAGGGCGGCAAGACGCACGCCGATCGGCCGATCGCTCGCCTGGTCGGCCGCGGGCGCTGACTCCTCTTGCATCTTCCCGGCGAGCTCGCCCAGCTCGCGGGCCGAGCGCTCCACGGCGGCCTCCGAACCGGCGAGCGTTATCTCCAGCCGCCAGTGCTCGTCCGCACGGATCACAAGCGCGGACCGCAGGCTCAGGCCGCGCGTCAGCGCCGTGCCGGCGAGGGCGCATGCTTCCGCAGCTGAACCGGCTGTGAAGGAGAGTTCGCGGGTCGCCTTAGGCAGGGGCTGCACCTTGAATGTCGCCTCGGTGATCACGGCCAGCGTGCCCAGGGAGCCGACGTAGAGCTTGCAGAGATCGTAGCCGGCCACGTTCTTGACGACGCGTCCGCCGGCGCGCGTCACAAGGCCGTCGCCTGTTATTACGCGCAGTCCGATCGTGAAGTCGCGCGGCCCTCCGAGGGAGACCCGCGACGGGCCCCAGAGGTCCGCCGCCAGGGCGCCGCCAACGGTCGTTTCCCCGGCGAGCTTCGGGTCGAACGCCACCATCTGGCCGGCGGCCGCCGTCGCCTTTCGCAGCTCGGCAAGGGTGATGCCGGCGCCGCAGGTAATGGTCAGGTCCTCCGGCTCGTACTCGGCGACTCCGCTCAGGCCAGTCATGTCGAGCGCGATATCGAACCGCGACGGGACGTTCCCCGGCCCGCCGGGCCGCTCTCCGCCGACCGGGATCACCGCGAGCCCGTTGGCGTTGGCGTGCCGGATCACTTCCGCGGCGGCGTCGGCTGTCGCCGGCCGGACGACCGCTTGCGGGGTTACCCCGTCGACGGCGAATGTTGCCTCGCCGGTACGCACCTCTCCCGCGCCCGGGATCGATTGGAGGTCGGTCAGCAGCGTCGCTTGGCGTGCCATCACTCAGACGAAGGCGTCGGGGCCGACTTTGGCGATGGCGGCCCTCATGCGGGACGACACCTCGCCGCAGCCCTTGGACGACGGGAACATCTTGCCCGGGTTGAACGAATCGGCCGCGCCGAAAGCGCTCTTCACGCGCGCCATTACGGCGAGGTCGTCGTCGGAGAAGATCCACGACATGTAGTTGCGCTTCTCGAAGCCGACGCCGTGCTCGCCGGTGATGGAGCCGCCGACAGAGACGCAGAACTCCATGATGTCACGCGCGNNGTCGCGCTTCTCGGTGCCGATGCCGTGCTCGCCGGTGATCACGCCGCCCGCCTCGACGCAGACCCGCAGGATCTCCGCCCCGGCCTCGAGCACGCGCGCGAGCTCGTCCGCGTCGCGGCGGTCGAAGGAGATGTTCGGGTGCAGGTTGCCGTCGCCGGCGTGGAAGACGTTGGCGACGGGCATGTCGTAGCGCTTGCAGGCCGCGTAGACGCCCGAGAGCACGTCTGGAAGGCGCGTACGCGGCACAACGCCGTCCAGGATGTAGTAGGACGGCGCTAGCCGCCCCAGGGCGCCCAGCGCCCCCTTGCGTCCGGCCCAGAGCTTTTCGCGCTCCTCCGGTGACATGCCAATGCGGATCTCTCTCGCGCCGCTTGCCTCGCAGGTGGCGCGCACGGCTTCGGCCTGCTCCGTCGTCTCTTCCGCCAGCCCCTCGACCTCGATCAGCAGCGCCGCGCCGGCGTCCGGCGGGTAGCCGGCGTTGACGAACGGCTCGACCGCCTGCATCGTCTTGTCGTCGATCATCTCGAGCGCCGCTGGCAGGACGCCGGCGGCGATGATCGCCGATACGGCCTCCGACGCCTGCCGCACTTCGTCGAAGACCGCCAGCAGCGTGACCGTCGCCTCAGCCTGTGGCAGGAGCCGCACGATGACCGCCGTTACGATCGCCAGCGTTCCCTCGGATCCGACGACGAGTCCCGTAAGGTCGTATCCCGGCGCACCGAGCGGTTCGCCGCCCAGCGTCACGATGTCGCCGTCGGGCGTCACGATCTCGAGGCCGAGAACATGGTTGACGGTAGACCCGTAGCGCAGCGTGTGCGGGCCGCCGGCGTTCTGCGCGACGTTGCCGCCGATGGTGCAGGCCTTCTGGCTGGACGGGTCGGGCGCGTAGTAGAGGCCGTGCGGGGCGGCAGCCTTCGAGATATCGAGGTTGATTACGCCCGGCTGGACGACCGCCAGGCGGTTCGCCGGGTCGAGCTTGAGGATACGGTCCATGCGCGCCGTGACGATCACGATGCCGCCTTCGCAGGGGATGGCGCCTCCGGAGAGGCCGGTGCCGGAGCCACGTGCCGTTACCGGGACTCCGTGTTGCTTCGCAACCTGCACGGCCGCTGCGACCTCTTCGGTCGTCTCTGGCAGGACGACGGCCTCCGGTAACCCGCGCTCGATCGTCGCGTCGTACTCATAGACGAGGAGGTCTTCCGGGGCGTGGAGGACGTACTTTACGCCGATTGCGGACTGGAGGTCCTTGACGAGCGAGGCGACCACGGGAGCAGTCTAGCATGGGCCATGTCGAAAAGTGGAAAAAGTGTGGAATTCCGCCCGGAAAAGGATATCTAGGTTGCCCGGCCGTGCGTTTAAGCTGGGTAGAACGCGGCTGAATCGGCTGGACGCCCGCCTCGGCTGCGAAGAACATATATGACCGACCAAACCGTCGAAAACTGGCCAAAGGGGGTCGTGATCCGCCGCCTGCTCTTCCGCGCGTTTGTGCCTGTCGCCATCGTCGTGGGCGTGTCCCTGGGGACCGTCATCTTTCTCCTCGCCTCGCACGACGAGGCGCCCGCTTCCGCTCCCGGCACTGCTACGGCAACGGCGACCGTCACCGCGACTCCGAGCCCGACACGATCGCCGACGGCTCGGCCTTCGTCCACACCTTCTCCCACGCCACCGCCGGACGTCGACGAGCCACAGGCTGGCGGCGACCAACCGGGGACGGTCCTCCCGAATACGCACGGCTCCCGGCCGGAGAACACGGCCGGCGAGGAGCTGCTGGGCCTCCGCGACATCCTAAAGGGCGAGATCGACGCCTACGTGAGCCAGATCGGCGGCGTCGACGTCGGTATCGCCGTCACCGACCTGCAGACCGGCGAGACGATCTCCGTTAACGGCAACTCGCTGCACAAGACCGGTTGCGTGATCAACCTGTTCGCGCTGATGGCGGCCACCGATCGCTTCCAGGACGGCGCCGCCAGCCCCGGATCGGTCGCCTGGAGCGTCAAGAAGGGCATCGGGGGAAGCTTTCCGCCGGAGGTAAAGAACTTCCTCAACGTCGTCTTCGGCGACTTCCGCGCCGGCGAAGCGCACGCCCGCACGCTGATAGAAGAGTGGGGCCTGGAGACTGCCCAGTTCGACCACGTCCCCTACTACGGCACGGAACCCTACCGGCCGAATATCCTGACGGCGCTTGAGGCGAACGACGTCCTCGCCCGTCTCTGGTACGGCGAGCTGTTCAGCCCCGAGTGGACGGACTACACCATCGGTGTCCTGCGGGACTCGTTCTCGTACGTTAACTACATACTGCCCAAGTACCTGCCCTGGAACGCGACAGTTGGCCACAAGATCGGCTATCACTGGGACTACGACGGGTGGGTCAACAACGACGTCGGCATCGTCAGCTTCACGGGCGACGACGGCCAGGAGAAGGCTTACGCGATCTCCTACTTCTCGCAATACGCTCCGACGGAGTACCACGGATACTCCTTCGGCGCGCGGCTATCGCTGATCACCTGGAACTTCATGGCGCCGCGTTACGGCATCGCGCCGCAGGCCGACCCGCCGGCCGTTCACCCCGGACACCCGCCGATCACGCCTCGGCCGACGGAGGAGCCGTCAGCCACACCGACGCCCACGCCGTCTCCGTCCGCGACACCGACACCTACACCGACTCTGACGCCGACGCCGACCTCTGCTACTGAGACGCCTCTGCCAACGCCGACACAGGATGTGAGCACGACTCCCGCGCCGACGGGTTCGCCGTCGGGCTCACCCTCACCGTCGCCGACGGACACGCCCGCGCCGTCCGGCGCGTCGCCCTAGCCGGCTGCCCAGTTCTTCGCGCGCTCGATGGCCCGCTTCCAGCCGCGGTACATCTCCTCGCGGCGCTCTTCTGACATCGCCGGTGAGAATCGGCGTTCTTCTCGCCAGTTGGCGGTGACATCGTCCGGGTCTTTCCAGAAGCCAGTCGCCAGGCCCGCCAGGTAGGCCGCGCCCAGCGCCGTCGTCTCCAGGCAGGCAGGCCGCACGACCTCGCGGCCCAGAACGTCTGCCTGCATCTGCAGCAGCAGGTCGTTCGCTGCCGCGCCGCCGTCGACGCGCAGCTCCGTCAGCTCCGTGCCGGAGTCGCGCTCCATCGCCTCCGCGGCGTCGCGCACCTGGTAAGCCAGCGACTCTAAGGTGGCGCGCGTGATATGCGCCCGGTTGGCGCCGCGCGTCAGACCCAGGATCGCGCCGCGGGCGTGCGGGTCCCAGTGCGGCGCTCCGAGGCCGACGAACGCCGGCACGACATAGACTCCGTTCGAGTCTGGAACGCTCGCGGCGAGATCCGCGCTCTCGGCGGCGTCGGCGAAGAAGCCCAGCTCGTCGCGCAGCCACTGCACCGCCGCGCCCGCGATGAAGATCGATCCCTCGAGCGCGTAGGTCACTGCGTCGCGGCCGTTCTCCGGCAGACCCCAGGCGATCGTCGTGATCAGGGACTGCGAGTGCGGCGGCGCGTCACCCGTATTCATCAGCAAGAACGCGCCCGTGCCGTACGTATTCTTCGCCATGCCGGGCCGGAAGCACGCCTGCCCGAAGAGCGCCGCGTGCTGGTCGCCGGCGACGCCCGCAACCGGGACGGCGCCGCCGAAGAGCGCCGTCTCGCCGAAGGCGCCCGAAGACGCCTGCACCCGAGGAAGAAGCGAGTCCGGGACGCCCAGCGCCGACAATAGCTCTTCATCCCAGCGCTTCTCGAAGACGTTGTAGAGCAGCGTTCGCGAGGCGTTCGTGTAGTCCGTCGCGTGGACGCCGCACAGCCGGTACATCAGCCACGAATCGACCGTGCCGAACATCAGCTCGCCGGCCTCGGCGCGCTTGCGGGCGTCCGCGACGTTGTCGAGAAGCCACTTCACTTTCGTCCCGGAGAAGTACGGATCGAGCAGCAGGCCCGTGCGCTCGCGGAACTTCTCCTCCAGCCCCCGCTCGCGCATCTCGTCGCAGAGGCCGGCCGTGCGGCGGTCCTGCCAGACGATCGCGTTGTGCACGGGCTTGCCGTCGCGATCCCAGATCACCGTCGTTTCGCGCTGGTTGGTGATGCCGATGGCGGAGATGTCGCCGGCGCCGGCGCCGGCCTCGTCGATCGCGGCGCGCGCTGTCTCGATCTGTGTGCGCCAGATCTCCTCCGGGTCGTGCTCCACCCAGCCGGGCTGCGGGTAGATCTGCTCGAACGGCTGCTGGGAGACGGCGCGGATCTCACCGGAGTGGTCGAAGACGATGGCGCGCGACGACGACGTTCCCTGGTCGAGCGCGAGAACGAAGTCGGGCATGGCGCGCAAAGGGTAGCACCGCCGCGCGCGGGGTGTCGAGCCGCGAGGCCGCGGCCGCGGGCGTTGACGCGCCTCGCTGCGAGTGACAGACTTTGGGACGCCATGAGCAAACCGAAGTTCTGGGGCGTTGTCTCGCCCCTGCCCGCGCCGGTTCTCACGATGCAGGCGAAGATGGCCGAAGACGGCGGCCTCGAGGGTGTCTTCGCGCCGCAGGTCTACGGTCCACCGTTCATCCCGCTGGCCGCGGCGGCCGCCGTCACCCAGCGCGTGCGCCTGGCCTCCGGCATCGCCATCGCCTTCGTGCGCAGCCCCTTCGAGACGGCGATGGCAGCGATGGACATGGACCGGCTGAGCAACGGCCGCTTCACCCTCGGCCTCGGAACCAGCGTCCAGGCGTGGAGCGAAGGCCTCTTCGGCGCGGAGTACGGCAAGCCGCTGGCGCACATCCGCGAAGTCGTCGAGATCGTCCGTCTCGTGAACGCGAAGGCGCACACCGGTGAACTTGCGACATACGAAGGCAAGTACCACCGCCACGACTGGAGCCAGCTGCAGCCGACGCCCGCGCCCGTGAGGCCGGACATCCCGGTCTGGATCGCCGCCCTGCGCGGCCCGCTGATCAGCCTCGCCGCCGAGATCGCCGACGGCGTCCTCGGCCACCCGATCTGGTCCGTCGACTGGTGTGTCTCGAAGATGCCGGACTACCTCAAGCGCGGCCTGGACCGCGGCGGAAAGCAGCGCGGCGACATCGAGTTCAACGTCTGGCTCTGGGTGGCCGTCAACGACGACCGCGCGCAGGCGATCGAGGACGCGCGCGCGACGGTCGCCTTCTACGGCGGCGCGGAGCAGTACGAGCCGTTCTTCGCCGCCCACGGCTTCGAGAAAGAAGCAAAGCTGTTGCAGGAAGGCGTCAAGCAGGGCGACTATATTGGCGCCGCGAAGCACGTCACCGACGAGATGGCGCAGACGTTCGTCGTCTGCGGCACGGCAGACGAGGTGCGAAAGCGCATCGAGCCGGTCTACGAAGTCGCCGATTCGCTCACGCTCGTCCCGCCGGCGTACAACCTCAGCCCCGACAAGCTGCTCGCCTACAGCACGGCGATCGGCAACACCTTCTACAGCTAGCCGGCGCGCCGGCGCGTGTACCATGGAGTCCTATGGCGCTCCGATTCCTCGAGCGCGAGCTGCGCACGCTCCTGACCGCGAACGACCGCCCGGACCTCCTCGAAGCCGGTAGCATTGCGCTGACTGACGACGGCGGCACGATCTACGTGCACCTGCTGCCGCGGCCGGGCTGGCCGCACCGGGCGCAGGGCCGGGCGTTCGTCCTCGCCTGGGAGGACTACGCGCCGCCCGGCTCCAACGTCATGTACTGCTACCGCTGGCTCGTCGGCGAAGCACGCAGCAGCCTGCGAGAGAACATCGGCGACGTCATCCGCTGGCTGGAGGGCCGCTAGGGATGGCGACTGTCCGGGACCTGAAGGCGCTCGCCGGCGGCGAAGAGGCGACGTTCCGCGCGCGCGTCCTGCGCCTGTGGGAGATCGGCGGCCTGCTCATGGCCCTCGTCGGCGACGAGTCTGGCCTGACGCGGGTCGAGCTCGGCGGGGCGAAGGTCGAAGAAGGCCGATCGTACGAGTTTCAGCGGGCGTCCGTCCGCCAGTACGAAGGCGGCTGGACGAGCGTCTCGATCGCGGACGGCGGCGGGGCGGCGCCGATCGAGGAGGACGTGGCGGCACCGCAGGACGCGGCCTACATCGAGCGGACGTTCAAGATCCTGTCGGGAATCCAGCGAAAGAAGGGCCGGCGCGAAGGCCGCCTGCCGCCTTGGGAGCACCCGGCGAAGCGAAGCGGAGGCAGCACGTGATCAAGGTACGCAGGGCGGACGAGATCTACGCCAAGGACGGCGGCTGGTTCCGGGCGAAGTGGCACTTCTCCTTCGACGAGTACTACGATCCGGAGAATATTGGCTTTGGGACGCTGCGCGTCTTCAACGACGACACGCTGGTGCCCGGCGCCATCTGGCCGATGCACCCGCACCGCAACATCGAGGCGCTGACGTACGTACCGGAGGGCACCTTCCGCCACGAGGACAGCCTCGGCAACATCTACACGATGCCGGCCGGCTCTGTGCAGCGCATGACGCTCGGCAGGGGAGCCTACCATTCCGAGCAGAACGGCTCGGAGACGGCGCCGGTACGCTTCATCCAGATCTGGATAATCCCGCGAGAGGCCGGCCTCGAGCCGGGCGTTGAGTCACGAGAGACGACGGAAGAGGAGCGGACGAACCGGCTGCTGCGCGTCATCGGGCCTGACCGCGAGGGTGGCAGCCTGCTCGTCCACCAGGACGCCGCGATGTACGTCTCACGGCTGGAGGCGGGCCGGAGCGCCGGGCACGAGTTCGCGCCGGACTTCGGCGGCTACCTGCTTGTGCTGGACGGCGCGGTGACAATGGGCGGCGAAGCGTTTGCCAGCGGCGACGCCGCGATGATCTGGGACGAGGAGCGCATCACGATCGAAGCGACGGAGACGTCAGAGCTCGTGATGATGGAGGTGCGGGTCAAGGCCCGCACCGGCTGAAGGCGGCTAGCCGGACCGCGCGGCGTCCCCGGCTGTCTCTTCGCGGATGTTGGCCTTGATGTGCGCGATGAGTTCCGGCGTCACCTCTGTGAAGCCGTGCTCGATGGCGTGCGCCTTGGCGTTCTCCATGAGCTCCTCTTCGGTCTCGCCGCGAACGACGTGATCGCAGCCGCTCTGAGGGTTCACCTTGTTGCAGTCGATGATCTTTCCCATTAGAACTCCTTCCGTACTCCCTCCTCTTGGAGCGTAGGCCCCGTCCAGCGCCAGCGTCAAGGCGGGTAGTTGACAGCCTGCGCGCCGTTCCTAGAATGAACCTCGGACTCCGGAGTTCCCATTGCTCGCCCAGCACGCCGCCCCGCCGCCGGCCCTCGACGATGCATACGCGCACTGCCGCCGCGTCGCCCTGGGGCGCTACGAGAACTTCCCCATCGTCTCGTGGCTGCTGCCGCGGGAACTCCGGCGGCACGTCTACGCTGTATATGCCTACTGCCGCGGCGTCGACGACCTGGGCGATGAGGCGGAAGGCGACCGACTGGCGCTGCTGGACGATTGGGAGCGGGAGCTGCGCGCCGCCTACGACGGCGCGCCCTCCGACCCGCGCTTCGTCGCGCTGGCGAACACGATCCGCGAGTTCGACATCCCGCGCGAGCCGTTCGAGCGCCTGATCGAGGCCAACCGCCGCGACCAGACCGTCAAGCGTTACGCTACTTTCGATGAGTTACTCGACTACTGCACCTACTCGGCGAACCCAGTCGGCCACTTGATGCTCTACGTCTTCGGCTATCGCGACCCGGTGCGGCAGGGGCTGAGCGACGCCACCTGCACGGCGCTGCAGCTCGTCGACATCTGCCAGGACGTCACCGTCGACCTGGAGCAGGACCGCATCTACATCCCGCAAGAGGACCTGGAACGCTTCGGCGTCAGCGAGGACGACCTGCGCTCGCGCCGAGTGACGCCCGACTTCCGGCGCCTGATGGCGTTCGAGGTGCGGCGCACGCGCGAGTTCTTCGACGACGGCATCGGGCTGATCGGCGTCGTCTCCGGCCGCCTGCGCACTGATCTGCGTGTCTTGACGCTCAGTGGCCTTGCCGCCCTCGACGAGATCGCCTCTCGCGGCCATGATGTACTCAGCAGCCGGCCCACGCTGTCACGACGGCGCAAGGCGCTGGTCGCCGCGCGGGGGCTGCTGCCGCTGCCGGTTCGGGCGCGGCGATGAACCGCGATCTGAAGGCGGCTTACGAGCACTGCCGCGAGATCACTCAGCGTGAGGCGTCGAGCTTCTACTACGGCTTCCTTCTTCTGCCGCCGGCGCAGCGCCGCGCGATCTACTCTGCGTACGCCTTCGCCCGCCAGTGCGACGACCTGGCAGACGGCGACCTGCCCCGCGACGAGGCCGAGCGGGCGCTCGATGGCGCGCGCGAGGCCCTCGACCGCTGCCTGGCCGGCGACCCGGATGGGCCCGTCTTCGAGGCTCTTGGCAGGACGATCGAACGCTACGACATACCGCGGCAGCACTTCATCGACTTGATCGACGGCGTACGCACGGACCTCACCGTCAGCCGCTACGCGACGTTCACGGACCTGCGCGCCTACTGCTACCGGGTAGCGTCGTCCGTGGGGCTAATCTGCATCGAGATTTTCGGCTACAGCGGCGGCCAGCGCGCGCGCCGTTACGCCACCGACCTCGGCATCGCCCTTCAGCTCACAAACATCCTCCGCGACATCGCCGAAGACGGCGAGCGCGGCCGCGTCTACCTGCCGCAGGAGGAAGTGGAGTGGTTCGGCTACAGCGACGCCGAGCTGCTGGCGCGCCAGGTGACGCCCGAGTTCAGGCGGCTGGTCGCATACCAGGTGCACCGGGCTCGTGAGTTCTACGCCAGCGGTCGGCGCCTTTTGCCGCTCCTGCCGGTGCGTGCCCGTGCCTGCGTTGGTGTGATGGCGGGCGTCTACAGCAGCATCCTGGACGAGATTGAGCGGCGGCCCGGCGTTGTCTTCCGTCGCCGCGTTGGCCCCGGCGCCGGCCAGAAGCTGGCGCTCGCCGGACGCGAGCTCGTCCGCTCGGTCTTGCGATGACGGAGCGGCCGGCCGTCCTCGTCGCCGGCGGCGGTCTCGCCGGCATCACGGCCGCCTGCGAACTGGCCGACGCCGGCCTGCGCGTGAAGCTGATCGAGAAGCGGCCGTACCTCGGCGGGCGGTCCTATTCGTACGAGGCCGACGGTGTCGAGGTCGACAACGGCCAGCACGTCTTTCTCGGCTGCTGCACGGAGTACATCGCGCTGCTGGAGCGGCTGGGCGTACGCGACGGCGTGCACCTGCAGCGGCGCTTCCGCGTTCCGGTGATCGACAAGGTCTGGGGCGAATCGGTCTTGCAGAGCGCGAAGCTGCCGCCGCCCGCCCACCTCGCGCCGTCGCTGTTGCGATTTCGGTCGCTGTCGCCGCGCGAGAAGGCGCTCGCCGCCTACGCCTTGACTCAGATCCGCTCGACCGACCTCGCAAAGCGCCCGGAGCTGGACGACATAACGTTCGAGCAGTGGCTTCTCGACCGCCGCCAGAGCCCCCGCGCCATCCGCAGCCTCTGGAACCTCATCGTTCAACCGACGCTGAACGACCACTCCTCACGGGTCAGCGCCGCGCTGGCGCTCATGGTGTTCCAGGAAGGCTTTCTGCGGACGCGCGACGGCGCGAACGTCGGCTGGGCGAAAATGGGTCTCTCGTCGCTCCTGGCGGGCGCTGCTCGTCAGTACATCGAGTCGCGCGGCGGCGAGGTGCTCACGTCGGTTGCCCTGAACGGCCTCGTGGCGAACGAAGACGGAGTCTCGGGTGCGCTCACGGACGCCGGCGAAGTCACGGCCGACGCCTACGTCGTGGCGCTGGAGCCGGCCGCCGTGCCGGCCGTTCTTCCGGACAGTGCCTGCGAGGACCGTTTCTTCAGACGCATCGGCCAGATCAGCAGCTCGCCGATCGTCAACGTCCACCTCTGGTACGAGCGGCCGGTCTGGGGACGCGCCTTCGCCGCGTTTCTGAACACGCCGGTACAGTGGGTCTTCAACAAATCGATGCTCTGGCGGCAGGACGGCCCCCAGTACCTCGACATCTCGCTCAGCGGCGCGCGGGAGTGGGCCGGCGTGCCGGCGGCCGAGATCCGCGATCACTTCGAGAAGGAGATGCAGGCGCTGTTCCCGGCGGCGCGCGGCGTCAACGTTCAGCGCGCACTTGTCGTCAAGCAGCGGGAGGCCACGTTCGCGGCGCATCCAGGCGTCGCCCGCTTGCGGCCCACACAGCACACGCCCCTGCGCAACCTCTTCCTCGCCGGCGATTGGACGGACACCGGCTGGCCGGCGACGATGGAGAGCGCGGTCCGCAGCGGCACCTCTGCCGCGCTGCAAGCGATGCGCTCGATCGTGCGGGCCGAAAAGGAGGTTGGGGCAGTATAAGCTTGTGAAAATGCGTGCACGTGCAGACACGAGGTTGTAAACTACCCGGCGGAGACGCACCCCGACACGGTTGGACGCTATCTCTCGCCGCCGGTATGCTGATCTTCAGGCCAGAATGACAGGAATACACCGACAGGCACAGACAGCGCCCGCAACGGCCCTCTTGGCTCCGGTCGCCGGGTGTCCACAAGCCACTCATTAGAAGGAGCGTGCGCGTGCTTAAGAGTACCCGCGAAGAGAGCCGTAGCAAGATTGCTTCGCACACACTCGTTTTCCAGACCGAACGCGGCCCTCAATTCATCGACATCACCGAACAGGTGACCCAGCTCGTGGAGCAGTCGGGACTCGAAAACGGCTTCGTCGTCGTATTCTCGAAGCACACCACCGCCGCCATCAGCATCAACGAGAACGAACCGCACCTGATCGCCGATATGGAGAGGATGCTGGAGCAGACCGCTCCCTGCGAGGCCGACTACGCGCACAACCGCTATGGCCACCCGATCGATAGCGGCGAGGAGCCCAACGGGCATTCCCACTGCCAGCAGCTGCTGCTCGGCGCCAGCGAAGCCATCCCCGTCGCCAGCGGTCGTATGCTCTTCGGCCAGTGGCAGCGCCTCTTCCTCGTCGAGCTCGATCACGCTCGCGAGCGCGAAATCGTGGTCCAGCTCGTAGGCGAGTAACGTTGCAGCCTCCGGCTGCCCTCACCCGCTACCGGCGGGCGCTGGACGACCACCTCCGCGGCCTCGTTGATCGCTCGCAGCCGCACGACCTCTACTGCATGCTGCGCTATCACCTCGGCTGGGAAGACGCGGCAGGGCACGCCGCCGAAAGCACGGGCAAGCGGCTGCGGCCGGCGCTCTGCCTCCTCGCCTGTGAGGCCAGCGGCGGCCAGGCCGAGCGCGCTATACCGGCCGCCTCAGCTGTCGAACTTGTCCACAACTTCTCGCTCGTCCACGATGACATCCAGGACGACGACCGGCTCCGCCACGGTCGCGACACGGTGTGGGCGGTCTGGGGGAAGCCGCAGGCGATCAACGCCGGCGATGCGCTCCTCGCCCTCGCTCACCTTTCGCTCACCGAAGTCGCCGAAGAGTTGCTCTTCAGAGCCGCGCATCTGCTCAACGAGCGCACCCTGGAGATGGTGGAGGGACAGGTGATGGACATCGCGTTCGAAGCGGAGTCCGTTGTCTCGCTCGAATCATATCTGGCGATGATCTCGCGCAAGACCGGTGCGCTCTTCGACGCCGCGCTCGCCCTCGGCGGCATCGCCGCCGGCGCCCCCGATGAGAAGGTCGCTGCACTCGGACGCTGCGGTCGGCAGCTTGGCCTCGCCTTCCAGGTGCGCGATGACATCCTCGGCATCTGGGGCGATGTGGACCGCACAGGGAAGCCGGTTGCCGCCGACATCCTCCGCCGTAAGAAATCGCTCCCCATCGTCTTCGCGCTTGAGCGCGCTGCGGGAGACGACCGAGAGAGGCTTCACGGAGTCTACGGCGCCGGTGAGCCCTCGGCGGGCGCCGTGTCTTTCGTCACCGGCCTGTTGGACTCCCTCGGGGCGCAGGCGTTCTGTCAGGAAGAAGCGGACAGGCACCGCTCAGCCGCGCTGGCCGAACTGGCCGCCGCCGGACTGAACGAGCGCGCGGCCGGCGAGATCAGAGAAGTTGCGGACTTCCTGCTCGAAAGGGACTTCTGAGGAGGCAGTATGCCGGGAAGGCCACTGGGGCTCTCGCTGAAGCTGGGCTGGTACCTACTCCAGCAGAAGATCAAGGGGCGCGAGCACTTTCCGCTGACGATGATCCTCGAGCCGCTGGAGGAGTGTAACCTCACCTGCACCGGCTGCGGCCGCATCCGCGAGTACGAGCCGATCATCGACCGCAAGCTGACTGTTGAGCAGTGCATCGCGGCTGTCGACGAGTGCGGCGCGCCCGTCGTCTCGATCGCCGGCGGCGAGCCGCTGATGCACCCGGCGATCGGGGAGATCGTCGCGCGCATCGTCAGGCAGAAGCGCTACGTCTACCTGTGCACGAACGCGCTACTGTACCGGAAGGCCCTGCGAGAGATCAAGCCGTCGCCGTACTTCTCCTTCGTCGTCCACCTTGACGGGCAGCGGGAGACGCACGATGTAGCGGTGGAGCGCAAGGGCGTCTACGACGTGGCGATCAAGGCGATCGAGGCGTTCCGCGACGCCGGTCACCGCGTCTGCACCAATACCACTCTCTTCAGCGGCAACCAGCCCGAGGAGTACCACCGGTTGTTCGCGATGCTCAACGACATGGGCGTGGAAGGGATGATGGTCGCGCCGGGCTTCCAGTACGAAGAAGTGGCGCACAACGACATCTTCCTCCAGCGCGAAGAGGCGCGCTCTTTCTTCCGGCGCGTCTTCGAAGGCTGCCGCGAGGGTATTCGCTTCTACCACAACCCGCTCTACCTGGACTTCCTGATCGGAGCGCGCGAATACGAGTGCACGCAGTGGAGCACGCCGACCTACACACCCGCGGGCTGGCGCAAGCCCTGCTATCTGATCGCCGACGAGCACGTGACCACCTTTGACGAACTCATGAAGACGGACTGGAAGGCCTACGGCCGTGGCAAAGACCCGCGTTGCGAGACCTGCATGATGCACTGCGGCTACGAGGGCTCGGCGATCCAGGAAGCGATGTCCAGCCCGCGCGCCTTCATCGAGATGGCGCGCCGCTCGTCGAAGCCCGGCATCGCGAAGAGGGCGCGTGAGCTAGAGAAGGTGCCTGAACTCGAGAAGGTGGCCTCGCGATGATCCTTGTCTTCGCGGCGATGGAGCCCGAGGTCCGGGCCTGCTTCGGCGCCGGCGAAATCGGGCCGTCCCGGGACGTCGCCGGCTTTCCGGTGTACGACTCGGAATCGGTCGCCGTCTGCCAGACGGGCCTCGGCCGTCGCTCCCTCGAAGCCGCTACCGCTGTGATCGAGCAGTTGAAGCCGGACGTCGCGCTGTCGATCGGCACGTCCGGCGGCCTCAACCCCGAGCTGTCTGCCGGGCAGATGATCGCCTGCTCGCACGTGCACCACGCCGATATGCGCGGCGGCCTCGATGAGACGCCGGCATTCTCGGACGAGCGGCTCGTGACGCTGGCGCTGGAGGTAGCCCGCGGCGCCGGGATCGAGGCGAAGATCGGGTCTTCGGTGACGGTCGATAAGGTCGTCTGGACGTCTGCCGACAAAGCGGACCTCCACGACTGGCTGCAGCACGACGTCGTAGAGATGGAGAGCTTCTGGATCGGCAAGGCCGCCAGCCAGGCCGACCTGCCGTACCTGGCCGTACGAGTCGTCACGGACCAGGCCGCCGATGAGCTTGTCGAGACGCCGGCGATCACGGCGGACGGCACCTTCGACCCGGAGGCCTTCCAGGCCTGGATCAGGGACCATCCTCAGTACATCCCGATGTTCGCCGAGCAGGCGGAGCGCTCGCGGCGGGGTCTCGGTAACCTGACGCGGTTCCTGAGCGACTTCCTGCCGCGGCTTGCCCGCTCTCAAGGGCTATGACGACCTCCGGCGCGGCGCTGGACGAAGCGATCCGGCGGACCCAGGACTACTTCCTGCGCACGCAGCACCCGGCCGGCTACTGGCTCGGCGATCTGGAATCGAACGTCTGCATGGCGGCGGAGTACCTGCTCCTCATGCACTTCCTCGGCAGCCGCGACGATCGCCGTTGGCGCAAGGTCGCGAACTACCTCCGTCGCGAGCAGCGCGAGGACGGCACCTGGGCCATCTACCACGGCGGCCCGCCGGACCTCAACGCCACGGTGGAGTCGTACTTCGCGCTCAAGCTTGCCGGCGTTTCGCCGGCAGATCCGGCGATGGTCCGCGCCCGTGAGTGGGTGCTTTCGGCCGGCGGCGTGCCGAAGGTGCGCGTCTTCACCAAGATCTGGCTGGCGCTTTTCGGCCAGTGGGACTGGCGCGGCGTGCCCGTCCTGCCGCCGGAGATGATCTTCCTTCCCCGCTGGGCGCCCCTCAACATCTACGACTTCGCGGCCTGGGCGCGGGCGACGATCGTGCCTATGCTCATCATCCTCAGCGAACGCCCGGCCTGCCCCGTGCCCGACGATGCCCGCATAGACGAGCTCTTCCCGGATGGCCGCGACGCTACCGACTACCGCCTTCCGGCGCCTGAAGGCTCCGCCTGGGGAATGCTCTTCCACCGCGCCGACGGTCTTCTCCGCCGCGTCCAGCGCTTCCTCCCCGGCGCCACTCGCGAGGCGGCCTACCGCGCTGCCGAGGAGTGGATTCTGGCCCACCAGGAGGCCGATGGGGCCTGGGCGGGCATCCAGCCGCCATGGGTCTACTCTCTCATCGCGCTCAAGGTGCGCGGCTATCCGCTTGATCATCCGGTGATGCGGCGCGGCTTCGAAGCGTTCGACTCCGGCTGGGCGATCGAGGACGAAGAGACGTTCAACCCGCAGGCCTGCGTCTCGCCTGTCTGGGATACCGTGCTGGCGATGAACGCGCTGCTCGACTCCGGCCTGGCGCCCGATCACCCGGCGCTTGTCCACGCCGCTCACTGGTTGCTGGGCGAGCAGGTGCTGACCGGCGGCGACTGGCAGGTCGGCGCGCCCGGCGTTGGGCCCGGCGGCTGGTCATTCGAGTTCGAGAACGACCTCTATCCGGACACCGACGACACGGCCGAGGCCCTGATCGCGCTTTCCCGCGTGCGCCTGCCGGACGAACGGCGCAAGGACGAGGCGATCGAGCGCGGCCGTCGCTGGCTGATAGGCATGCAGTCGGCTAACGGGGGCTGG
>JABAOE010002613.1_pt1 | contig 26856 bp, 35 predicted proteins | sample 7062141 | NCBI WGS metagenome assembly JABAOE01 (sample SAMN14538627, study PRJNA623070) | marine sediment metagenome | biome: marine biome [ENVO:00000428]; feature: marine pelagic biome [ENVO:01000023]; material: deep marine sediment [ENVO:00002113] | place: India: Gulf of Khambhat ...
TGGGAGGTGAATCCGGCAATAAGCAGCCAGGGGACAGTAGCTTTCTCCACAGACAAAGACGGATTCTACACGATATATGTCATAGAAATCGAAAATTCGGGAGTCCAGATTGAGAGGTCCTCGGCTGTTGGCGCCCCAGAGCCAGCATATGAACCTGCACTCACGCCCCACGAATATCCAGTTGAAGCCCCGGTTCCAGCTCCACTGCCAGCAGTTGAAATAGTCGAGGAGCGGAATCCTGAAAAATCAAAGGAGGAGCTTGAGAATGCTCAGGAAAGCGAGTTAAAGATTCCTGATTCTTCAAACATGGAAGATGAGATCAAGCTACCGGAATCAAAGGGATCGGAAGATTTGGAGAGGCCTGAACCCGCCATGCTAGAGAGGGGTGAAATCGAAGTCCCTGAACATCCGCTTCAGGAAGAGGGAGAGATCAAAATAGACGAAGAACATCTCGGTTTCTGGCTGATCGCCGCTTCTGCGCTGCTAGTTCTTCTAATTGAAAGACAGAAAAGCAAAAGGCCTGCTATTGTGTAAATGGGATCATAAGGACGGATGTGGGGATAAAGAAACCATTTAATAAAAGTACCAATGCAAAGAACACTAGTCTGGAGGAATCTATGCCGTTTACACCTTCAAGATAATGCCCTTTGTGAATCTTATATTGCCAGGAGTTTTGCTTCTTCGTGCAGGGATGATTTGGGTGGTGTATCAGGATATTAGCAGAGTCTAAAATGGATGATTGAGTCTGTTATGTTACCAGTCAGATTTGGGTAAGATTCTGGTAAATTGATATATCTTAGAAAAAGTTAGGTTTCTAGGATTTTGAAGTAATTTAAGTCTTGTGAGTCAAGGTGATAATGTGGATAGGAAAAGGTCAAAAGAAATCAAGCTCTTCATTGGGCTTGCGGTTATAGTCCTCCTCTTGGGGATGAGTGTGAATGCTATTGGAAGTTTTCTCAACCCATTGAAGTTTGTAAGCGAAGTCACTGCAGAGCCTGAGTTATACGTGAACAGAAGCGTTCAGGTTGTGGGTTTTATAGTCGAGGGCTCTTGGCAGCAGGTGGGCCCAAGCTCCTATGAATTCAAGCTCACAGACGGAAACGCAACAGTTGATGTGGACTTCACCGGCGATATCCCAGGAACATTCAAACCGGGGATAGGTATAACTGTTATTGGCACTTTGATTTCGCCTGACAAAGTAATGGCCCACAAGCTTCTTGCCAAGTGCCCTTCAAAGTATGAGCAGAGCATAAAAGACACCATGGAGTCAAATGATAAACAGGGGTTAGCGAGCTAAAATCATGGTCGGCCAACTTGGTAACATCTTTTTAATTGGTGCTCTAATATTTTCGATTGCATCAGCCTTCGCGTGGGCGGTGAAGGAAGATAACAACAGGCTGAAACTGTATTTGGAAAAATGGGGCCTTCGGCTTGCGGCCTCTTTTCTGACAATCTCACTGCTACTTCTTTCTTATTACTTCCTCCTGCCCGATTTCAACTTCCTCTATGTCTTTGACAGGGCGTCTGCGGCGACTCCAGGGGTTTACAGGTTCTCGGCAATGTGGGCAGGTCAAGCGGGAACCTTTCTGATGTGGGCATGGGTTATCAACCTATCAGCCCTTTTCAAAGGTGAGAAGAAAGGGCTTGGCAGGACCATACCAAGAGAAGGGATGGCAATCATCCTTCTAGGAGGGGCCTTCTTTACTTTCATGGCATTTATGGCAGGGCCTTTCAACCTAACAATGGATAGAATAGGTGAAGAGGCTGCTAGTAGTGGCGTTTCTGTGAAGAGTGTTCTTGAGAGCTATAAGAGTGCTGGTTTTTATCTGGATGGAAAAGGCTTTGTAAATGGAATGGGTTTGAGCCCAATGCTTCAGACACCTTATAACGCGATCCACCCACCCTTGATGTTCCTCGCCTATGGTCTGGTTTTCGTTGTTTTCTCCGTTTCCATCGTCTATCTATTCCGGGGACATGGGGAGTGGGAGCTAACAGGGCGGTCGTGGGCTCGTTTTTCATGGCTCTTTATGACTGCTGCCATGGCGATTGGCGGGCTCTGGGCATATGAGGAGCTTGCCTACGGAGGATACTGGACATGGGACCCAATAGAGGCAGCTTCAATTCTCCCATGGCTGACCCTTACCGCCTATCTCCACGGCTCAATCGAGTTTAGACGCAGGCAAAAACTAGGGACGTTGACACCATTCCTCGGGGTTCTGACAACGCTTCTCATCGTCTACTCCACCTATATCACGAGAAGTGGCATAATAAAATCGAGCCATTCCTACTCTGGGACGTCCTCGGCCAGCTACTTGATTATCGCTGTTTTAGCTCTCACGGTTGTGGCGACGTATTTCATGATCAAAAGAACTAGCTGGAAGCCCGATACCAGGGAGTTCAATCTATTCTCTCAGTCAGCACTGCTTCAGCTATCGATTCTTGGCATAATAGCTGCGGCGGCCGTAGTTTTCTGGGGGCTCACAGGGCCTGTGATTGCCAAGGTCCTGGAAGGAAAGGATGTAGCGACGCTTCCCGATTTTTACAACCAGAAAGGCTACTTTGCCGCGGTATTTATCCTCTTTATCATGGGTGTAAATGGATTTTTAGGATACTTCAAAAAGAGGGTTCTCTTACGAATCTCGGCAGCAGCCATCATAATTTCCTTTCTTTTCTACGCAGTCTCTTTTCCAAGCTCGCATGCATATGTAGATTTCATAGCACCCCTAATCCTATTCAGTCTTGGAAGCCTCATTTTCAAGACAGTAAAAGCCTGGAATGGATCTGGACTTAAGAAGGCGTTTTTATGGAAGCTCTTTTCAGACTTGGCTCACATTGGCATAGTAATCGTGGTCGCGGGCGCAGTGGTGAGCGGATCCCTTTCCACCACTTATGAGATGGTCTTCGACTATAATAGTGATCTTGGACGTGTTTTGGAGATGGGTGAGGGATATTCTGTGCGGCTTGACGATATTAAGGTCTTTCAAGACAGCCAGAGCAACTGGATTCAGGATGGTTATGTCACCGTTTTAAAGGGGAAAAGCATTGAAACCGGCAGGGTATCGCGGATGATAAACGACGCAAGATATGGGCACCAGCACTCCCCCTTTATATCCAGAGGCGTAACCGACGTTTACGGTGTTTTCTATGGTGTCGGACACCAGTCTAGAGGAGTCTTTGCATTTTACAACTTCAAGATAATGCCCTTTGTGAATATTATCTGGATTGGTGTTGTTCTCCTTCTTATTGGCATGATGGGCGTGGTCTTTTTAGACCGGCGTTGAAGGGACATTTTGTTTGAGATTTGGGTATGATTCTGGTATAACTATTTAAAATGTCTCAAAGGATATATCGAGAGAGAGAATATATGAATACTAAAAAGGTCCTGACCATAGTTGCTCTGCTCGCAGTTGTTGTCTTCGTCTTCTACGCTGTTAATGCCACACCAATCGTAAGCGACAATGAATGGACCTATATCGGAGGAATGGAGTGGTATCAAACCTATGAAGAAGGGGTGGCTGTGGCGCAGAAAACAGGAAAGCCGATGCTCGTTTATTTCTGGACCATCTGGTGCACATATTGTGAGAAAATGCAGGTCGAGGTCTTTCCCTACCCCCCGATAAAAGAGATACTTGAAGAAGACTTTATTTTGATCGCCATCGACATGGATATTAACAAGGATGATACAAATCGATTTAATGTCCAGGCCCCTCCTCATGAGTTATTCCTGGATGAGAACGGCGCAATCATAACACGGGTCCCAGGATATGTGCCTGAAGACACATTTTTAGATCTGTTAACAGAGGTCAGGGACTTCCATCACAGCCAGATGACACCGGTCATCCCAAACAACATTGAGGCTAAAAACGCCCTGAACGATGTCAATGAGACAACCCACATAAACGAAGACCAGATCCCAGTAGGGTGAAACTTTGAACTACAGCGATGCCATTTTATACATATCCATAACTATTGGAGCGGTGATAATCGGACTGTTATCAAACCAACTTATTAGAAAAACAGTCGCCTATGAGAAACACATTAAAATGCTGGTGAGGGCGTTCACCGGCCTTTTGGTCTTTGACTTTCTGCTCCTCCTTTATTATTTCTACACAAGCAACTTCACGGTAAACTACGTATGGCAGTTCTCAAGCAAATACTACCCAGTCTGGTACCGCCTTTCCGGCGCACTTGCCGGACAGACGGGAACACTCCTCTTCTGGGCTGCACTCATTGCTGTCGGGGCTCTATGGCTGAACGAAACAAAGGGCCAAGACACGAGGTTTGTAAAAAAAAGCCTCATCATCGTGGTATTCCTTACTATGTATTTCACTCTGCTCACTGTTGTAGACTCCCCATTTAAGACAATCTACGTGGACAATCCTGATCTCTTAGCAGCGAACAATCCCAATCTCAATGTAGACATCATTCCAGAAGATGGGAACGGTCTCAACCCCCTCTTAATTGATCCCTGGATGGCCACCCACCCATTCACAACCTTCCTTGGTTATGCTGGGACGACAGTGCCCTTCGCAGGCGCCATGGTCTTTCTATTCTCAACATTCCTTGGGGCTGGTGGGGCAGAGGCCAGCAAGCTCTGGGTTGACAAAGGTATACAGTGGCTTCGAGTCTCATGGTTATTTGCAACCCTCTCCATGGTATTCGGAGGCATATGGGCCTACAAATCCCTGGGATGGGGTGGCTTCTGGGCATGGGACCCAGTTGAAACTGCGATGCTGCTGCCCTGGCTCATGCTCACAGCGGCAATCCATACCGTAATAGAGCACCGAAGAGACGGTAGAAAATACACCATTCTGGCTCCAGTTTTAACGGCATTTACCTTCTCTATGGTCGTCTACGCTACCATGGTCACGAGAAGCGGGATATTCGAGTCCGTTCACGCCTTTATAGCCGGGGCAGCAGGCCAATACATAATCCTTCTATCAGTTTCTTCATTCGCCATACCTCTCGCATTGGGTATCGTAAAGTACGTCAAATCAGACGTCACCGAGAAAACGGAAAAATCTCTCTTAAACAGGACTAACATATTCTACGCAGCAATCCTTGTTCTGTTGGTCATCACCTTTATTTCTTTTTTCGGGATAACCTATCCACCCATCGCCAAACAGCTTTATGGAATAAAATATTCAGTCACCGCCCAGTTCTTTAACCTCTGGATATATCCCTTCTTCATTCTCATGCTCCTCCTGATAGGCCTTGGACTTCAATACAGGCCTTCAAGTAGAAAAGAGACTCTGAAAACTTTCCTCCTTTTTGCTGCTTTAACCATAGTTGCGGCTGCGATTCGGCCAAACGAAAACTTCAATATCATAGACTATACTGGGATCGTAACTGCCGAAAAACCACTTCTCTATGGGATCATCGGCGGTGCTTCGGCCCTTAGTGTTATTCCACCCTCAATCTATATCCTCTATGCAGTGGAAGAGAGATGGAAGAGGAGGATGTCATCATTCAAAAAGAGGCACCTCAAGATAAAGGAGGCAGGGATACTCATCATCCACATCGGCGTTGTTCTCATTGGCGTGGGAGCGGTTTATGCATCCCTTTTCGTTTCAGATTTTTCAGGCACCATGAACATAAACAATCCCGGTGTAATGGTGCCTATGTCCCCTGCAAGCGCCCATGAGGGTTTCGGGAGACTCGGCACCTGGGGTGTTCACCCAGGGGAAGGAGAGAGCCCCTATTCGGTTCAGCTTATTGAATACAAGAAGATCGAGGATTATGGTGCCGGAGAGAGAACAGATGCAACCCAGGCACCTCCGCCGGGATTGGGCCTCGGAGAATTTTATAACGAGCTCAACTCAGGCCAGATAAAAAAAAGCTATCGGATTAGAGGAGTGATTGATGATGCCATGCAGACTGAGCACATAACCTATTTGAAACTGACAGGAGAAGGAGAGGATCTCTGGATCGCCATCGATAAGATTGAGGAGGCTCCAACCGGTTTGAGCGTGGTTACTGAAGGGTCGCTTATGGTCGACTTCCCAAGTCCATCCCTAGGCAGGACCTTTGACCTCCTCATGTTCGCAACTCATATTGAGGAATACTTCCCACAAACCCAGAGCCCCTACAAGACGATTGAACAGCTTCACCTAGCTGTATACAAAGATGATAAAAGGATTGGCCACGGTATAGCGAAAAAAGAGATTTTCAAGAATGGCGATGCCAATAGGGTGATGGTTGATCGGAGCTTGACAGACGATGTTTTCGTCTCATTCAGCGGCTTAAGCGGAAGCAGCGCCCCAGTATCGGTCAAGATAAAACCACTCATGAACTGGATATGGATAGGCTCAATATTTTTCGTGATCGGAATCACGATGACGATTATTTCTGACAAAGAATAAGTTTATCTTCTTACTAGATATAACAAGATTAGAAGAGCAATGAATTCAAAGCCACCTGCTATAGTATAAAACGGGTCATATGGGCAGGCGTGAGATGGTGTGAAAAGCTCGTATACCATGGGGAGCGTAAAGAATCCATTAAGTAGAAAAACAACTCCGAATAATACAAGGCCAAGGGCGAATTTTGATTTAGCCTCGCGATATGTCATATAGAAAAAGTAGATTATGATCCCAAGAAGTATGACATTCCCAAGCGCAATAACTGCGTGCAGATAACTCATGTTCGAAAATGGAATTATTATTATAAGTTAATTTACCAGAATCTGGCCCAAATCTGGCATAAATTTATAATTGATATTCCAAGGAGGGGATTTAATGGTCAGCGAGGTTACCTCTCTTTTTTCCCAGCCCACGATGCTTCTTGTTTTTCTATCCGGGTTTTTATCTGCTCTCACCCCTTGCATCCTACCAATCCTTCCGCCCATGTTAGCGGGCTCAATGGGTCATAGGCTGAGGCCTATCTTCATCGTCCTGGGGAGTGCAGTTACTTTCACATTTATGGGAGGTCTATTCTCTGTCATCGGCTCGGTTTATACCAAGGAGACTTTAAGGTATTTTTTCATTGCAATGATTATACTCTTTGGAGCAGTTTGGGCAGATCGGGACATTAACAACATCTTCATGAAATATTCCTCAATGATTGTGGGAAGGATTCACCATGCCTTATCCTCTGTCGGTTTGAAAGGACCGGGGCTGGGACACCCACTTCTTGGAGCCTTTACATTGGGGCTCACATTGGGCATAGTTTGGATACCCTGCGTCGGCCCTATCCTCGGCTCGGTTTTGGCATATACAACATATCAAGGAAACATACTTCACGGCTCACTTCTTCTTCTCAGCTATTCTGCAGGTCTTTCCATTCCTATCCTTTTCATAGCCTATACCGGCAAAAGATACTCCAGCCGCTTAAAGTGGCTTGAGGAGAACTCGGAAAAGGTTGAGAGATTTGCGGGATGGGTCATGATACTGACAGGCGTTGCCATACTCTGGGGTTTCGACAAAAAACTTCAGGCAGCACTTCTACCTTACATAACCGATGTTGAGCTTATACTCCTAAAATATGTGGGGTCGGGATAATTTTATGAAACCTCTGGAAATTGCGGAAAGGATTAGCTGAGCTATGGATATTAGATATTTTATCACCCGGTATTTTATTGAACCAGTGATGAGCACGCAGGGATACAATATCTATAACACACTTGTTTATGCACTCCTATTCTTGTTGGGTATCTATCTTGCAATCAGGCTTTTTAAGACAGGTAAGATAAAGATCGATGAAGGTCTTTTCTGGAGTCTCGTGCCCTTTGTTTTCTTAGGTGGGATTATTCGTGCGCTCGGCCAATACACCTTTGTAAAAGGAGAGGGGATTCTCCCGATGTCATTCTGGTTCTTTACACCTGGAATTTATATCTTCATTGCTGTTTTTGCCACAGTTTCACTGGGGATTTCAATTACAATAAAAAAGGACCAGTATTCCTATGGCATGTACATTTTAGGAGGTGCCCCTTCCCTCATAGGGTTAGCCTATATATTTTTCAAGGCCGCAAACTATGTTGAGTTTCTCTGGATTCTTGCCGCCTCATCGGTTATCGGACTTATGATTTTCGGCGCAATATTTAGATTTGGTTGGGGGATTTACTCGAAGGCAAATGCTTTGATAATTATTGGATTTGTTCTGGATACAACGACAACAACTATAGCCACAGCCTATTTCGGCTATTCCCCTGAGCACGTACTGACTGGACTAATTTCTTCAACAAATCCATTTCTATTCCTACCGTTCAAGCTCTCACTTATCCTCGCAGCACTCTACTATATTGAGAAGGACTCAAAGGAGGGAGAAAAATGGATATTCAAGCTCGCACTTCTGATTCTGGGATTACCCCACGGAATCCACGATTCCCTTCAGCTATTGATGGGGGTTTGACATAAATTTGGGGTAAATTTGGGTATATCCTTATATGATATGTCGCTCAAGGATTAAAATACATGTCGTTAATATTTGCGGTGATATAGGATGGATGATGAAGACAAATTTAATCTTTCTATTGATAAAACGGCTGTAAAGATGGGCCTCCTAGTAGGGGTTGTTCTTATTACGATGGTAATAGCCTTTGCTGTATCTAACGGTGGCAAAGCATCTGAACAGGACTCTCCTCAATTTTCTTTTATTGTGCCGGCTTCTATTGATGAGGTTTATCCTCTTTTTATGTGTCCCTGCTGCGGCCAGCCCCTTGACCCGGAGCGGATATGCTGCGGTCAGGCAAAGGAGAGGATTGCCTATATTGACGCACTCTCGGACGCAGGGATTTCCAACGGCGAGATCGTTCTCACAACTGTCAAGAAATACGGCATAAACTCCCTCATAGACGATTCCATGAAAGAAGAGGTTATAACAGAGCTTGGAAGAAGGGCTCCAGAAGATAGGCCAAAGATTTCAATCGACCCCACCAGTTATGACTTGGGTGACGTGAGCGTTTCTGGAGGTGTTGTAAATACAGAAGCGATCGTGAAAAACGATGGAAAGAGCGATCTTGTAATCGAAAACATCGAGACCTCGTGCATGTGTACAACTGCGGTAGTAACCACCGATGGTGTTGAAAGCCCTGTTTTCGGAATGAACATGGGGGATGGAAAGCACCCCACTGGATGGAGTGGAACCATAAATCCAGGAGATAGCGCTGTTTTGACGATATACTATAATCCGCAGATGCACAGCGAAATGCGCGGACCTCTCACGAGGACGATCAAGGTCTTTTCCAACGATCCCGTTGAGTTACAAAAAGAGTTCCGAATAGAAGCTAACCAAGTAGATTAGAAGGTGAATATTATGGTGCAGATTAAAGAGAGGTCAAAGTCGGAGCGAAAGAAGCTGAAGAAGAAAAAGCGCTTGGAGCAGCGTGAGGCTCGTCGCAGAGAACGGGAAAGTTTGGAGCGGAAGAACAGTCTCGTAAAATACGGTGTCATAGCTGTAATTGTGATTGTCGCTGCATTCTACTTATTCAACAGAGACTCTAATCTGGCTGAGGCGGCAGTAATTAGGCTGGATCCAGCGGTTTATGATTTTGGGGATGTGAGCGTGCGAGGCGGGGTAGTAAGCACTAAAATGACAATTTATAACGAGGGTGGCTCGGACCTTGTGATAAACGACATGGACTCGTCATGTGGCTGCACATCTGCAACCATAACAAAAGACGGGATCGAGGGCCCAGTGTTCGGGATGAAGATGCATGGAACCAATCCAGTGGGATGGTCTGAAATCCTCAAGCCGGGGGAAACTGCTCTGCTAAATATCTACTACAATCCGATGGTGCATCCTGATCTGCGGGGGCCTGTTACACGGGCGATTTCGCTTTTCTCAAACGATCCCCGACGTAAGGTTTCGGTTGCCAAGGTTGAGGTAAACCAAGTGGATTGATCTGATGAACGAACAAAAAAATGGCCTTAAGCCGGTCCTAGCGGTTGCTACAGTATTAATCGCTGTATCGGCAGTCTATGGTATCTTTTCGGTCCTCAGTGGAGCGCCGAGAATTGAAATCTCGCCCGATACAATGGATCTCGGCGATGTCACAAAAGACGGGTTTAACTACACCTTCACAGTTCGAAATACTGGCAAGAAGACGCTGGAGATCGATAAAGTTAGCACTTCCTGCGGTTGCACCCTAGCAAATATTGACTCAGATAAAATAAGTCCCGGCGGAAGTACGGGGCTTCATGTAACATTCAATCCAAAGCTTATGGAAGAAGAGGTTAAAGGCAAGATCAGCAGGATTATTTTTATCAAGAGTAGTGACCCTGAAAGTCCAGAGGTCGAGATTAAAATAACGGCGAATGTGGTATCATGAAATCTGACGAATCAAAAGAAGAAATTGTTGAAAGAGGCGAGGTTATGTCCAGGCGGCTAATCATATTTCTGGGCGTGCTTTTTGTGGTGGTCGCGGTGATTTCAACTTCTGTAATTTTCAATCTTCGAGGAGGTGGAGACAACGGCACTGGAGAACTGGATCCGTTAATTAATGAGCTTGCCAACTCTGTTGAGGGTTTGCCTGAGTATGCAATGGCGAGCACTCGGACAAAGGCAGGTTATGCTGTGGCCCTTGAGATTCCTGAATCGCTGGAAGCTATCCCCTGTTACTGCAGCTGCAGGGCCATTGGGCACATGTCGCTTAAAGACTGTTTCATCGATGGCGATGGCTTTGAGGAACATGCCTCATTCTGCGACCTCTGTGTAAACGAGGCGCTGGACGTCTTCAAGTGGCAGAAGGAAGGCGTGCCTCTAGCAGAGATTAGATCAAGAATTGATGAGAAATATTCACGCTTCGGTGAGCCTACTGACACGCCCCCGATTTAACTTAGGTGGGATTATGAAGATATTGATAGTCATCGGACTGGCGGCGATTATATTGTTGGTCGCTGGATATGGTGGAGTTAAAAGCATTGATAATGCTTTTGAAGAGTCTACTTTTCAAGACGAGGCATCCAAAATTACTAATTCAACGTCTGTCGATGAAAGCGAGCATGTTGAATGCACTCTGAACGAATCAGAGGATAATCTACTGGGGGATGTTTTGCCTGTTTACGAGGCAGTTGAAAAAATAAGTTTGGGTGGTATTAGCTTTTACACTTCACTTGACTCTGGACTGATAGCGGCAAAGTTAACTAAGAAGCCGGTTTTTCTTTATTTTAACTCAAAATCTTGCGGATGGTGCAAGAAATTTGAGGCGGAGGTGCTGACCGATTCGGGCGTTATTTCAACTGTTGAAAGCTCTTTTGTGCCTGTGGCAATCGAGGTAAATGAGCAATACCACATGGCAGGGAAGTTCAATGTATACGGAACGCCTACTATGGTCTTTTTAGATCCAAGCGGAGACGAGATTGAAAGGATACGCGGTTTTATGGATGCCGAGTCTTTCGCAGCCTCACTTGATGAGATAAAAAGCAATTAATCATATCTCCATAATTTTCCCAACAGATGTTGGTTCAATGATTGATTTTGGTATGATTCTGGCATATCTATATATGCTATCATGATATGTCGATATTAGATATCCTTCCAGAGGAAATAAAAACAATGAGTCTCTTAAAAGAAAAGGAAAAGAAATATCTCTATCTGTTGGTTTTAGTTACAATCATATTCAGCGCCTGGTTCTACCTTACCCTCACAACTCAGGAACGGTTTGCCCTGGCCCATGGATACGGCGGGGTTTCAGAGGCCAAAGAACTCATTAGCATTCTCGGAATTGCTTTTGCATTCGTAATCTCTCTCGCCCACTACCAGAGTAAAAAGTCATCGGGATTTTTGCTATTATCAATCGGAATCGGCCTGATTCTTACAAGGAGCATTATACATTCCACCCACATGGTCAATGCCATGGAGCCCAACACCTCCCTATTTGAAGCAATATTTGAAGGGGAAAACCACTTCCTGCTGTCGGCCCTTGATGTTTTTGGGGCTCTTTTCATGGGTCTTGGAATCACCACTTTTTTGAAAGAAAAAAGTAGATACTATAAACTTATTGCGTCGGTTGCTGTTATCGCAGTCGGGATTCTCGCCTTTGCCTGGTTTAAGATGGGGGGAGACGTAATGCTACTTTTGAACAGCATGACCGTAAGCCATGGAATAGAGCTGCTCCCGTTTTTGTTGGCCCTAATCCCGATACTGGCGTTTTTAGTGCTCATAATGATCGCCCGAGACGCATATAACGAAAAGGCAAAGGAATTCAACCGACTCCTGCTCTTCGGTTCAGGACTCATCTTTCTGAGAACACTTGTTCATGGCGTGCATACCATCTTCGGGGTGGAGACCCATTTCTTCCAATCAGGATTTGACTTGCTTGGCGGCGGAATTATCGGACTCGCCTACTATCGCGAAGTCAATGAAACGGAGGATAATTCAGCGTTGATCCTGACACTCGCCGGCCTGCTACTGATATTTGCTATTGTATATTCAACATTCACATTTTTTGAATTCAGATAAAAGGAGGCATGATATGGATAAAAAAAATAAGGCACTAATCCTTGTAATAGTGGTTTTGTCTTTGGCGCTTTTGTATTGGAGCGTTAGCGCTTCAACTAAAAGTGGAGCACCAGCGGTAAAAGAATCCGCGGAAAAAGTGGCAGTTACAAGCATTCCGGAGCACTCTGAGGAAAGCTTTAAGAGTGCTCAGGAAGCAGAAAGCATAGACGATCCATGCGCTGCTCCCGAAGGATACACCGAAGACGCCTGGAGAGAACACATGGGCCACCACCCAGACATGTACAAGGACTGCTTGTAGGTATTCTTTTCAGAGACAACCAATCTGCATTCATAGAAGGGGCGTGCTTTAAATAAATTTTTTATGTGTTGAAAATACATCATAGTCTATGGTATTAAATGTCCCGGAGGTCGGCGTTTTTGATTAGAATGCCTACAACTGAAAACGAGAGACTGCTCTCATCGGTCATCCTTGTATTTATTACATATTTCGGCTTGAACTCCCTTATTTTTGCAATACTGGGCGAGGATAGTGCGTCGGTTCCATATCTTATAACACTTTCATTTCTCGGCGGTATGACGCTGGGTGTTTCCTTCTTCCTCTGGACCAGGTCATCAGCGGCAATGACGGAATCGGATTCGACGAAGATGCGAAATATTGAGGTCCTGAAAAAGGCCTTAAGCGATGATGAAGCGCTTTTGATCGATATTATAAGTGGATCTGAGGGAGTGACTCAGGACTCAATCAGGTTTAAAACAGGGTTTTCAAAGTCAAAAGTGAGCGCGATTCTCTCTGATTTGGAAAAAAAGGACATATTATCAAGAGAACGCCTTGGAAGAACATATAAGATATTTATTTCGGATTGGCTGAAAAAATGAGGTTTCATATGATTATTTGGACGGTTAAAGAGAGATTAGATGTTAATGAGTCAATAAATCTTTTCAAAGTTAGAACGGTTTTTCTCACAATCTATACCCCGCATAGCGCTAACAATGTGGTGAGGTGATAAAAATGCAAAAACTATCAAAAATCCTGCTGGTAGCGGCAGTGCTTCTTGCGCTGACAACTGCTACTGCAATTGCCCACGGCCCTGATGAAGACGGGGACTGGTGGACAGAAATGAAGGAATACCACGAAAAAATCCATGGCGATGACTTTGAGACCCATCACGAAGAGATACATGGTGAAGGCTGGGAAGACCACGTTATAGACTGCCATGCAACCACAGACGACGGAGACAAAACCACCTACGGCCACATGGGCGGTATGATGGGAACTACCATGATGTAAAGGGGGCCACAAGAAGATGATGGGATCTGGATTTGGAATGGGGGGCTTTGGCATGGGCCTTGGCCTCCTGTTCTGGATATTTATGTTCTTTGCATTGTACTATGTGCTCGTAGAACGGGATAAAACTACCAAAAAAGAGACCTCGGAAATTGACATCCTAAAGAAGCGTTAAGCGACTGGGGAGATAAACAGAGAAGAGTATCAGAGGATAAGGAATGACCTATAGTCCCTTATTCCAATTTTTATCTTTTGATCAAGGTGCGAGTTAAAATGATTCGATCAATTGAAACCGATCTATCAGAATTAAAAAATCAATACCGAGAAGGCATGGTTACCCGGGCAGAATATTTAAGGCTACTAAGAGGCTTGGCCGTACGCTATGTATCTGATAAGGAATAACAAAGGTTAAAAATTAAATAGGAGTAAGGGGTGAAGCAATAAGCATATGACACTGAAAAAAGAGCACATAGTATTTGGAGCCCTAGCGACCCTGTTTCTTTTGTTTTTAGGCTATGAAACCCTGTTTTATGATCCCGTTATGCCTGATCACATGGAAATGCATTCTAGGATGATGGGGCAGACCGGACCAAGCCTCTTTGGATTCAATCTACTATTCTGGCTTCTGCTTTTTGTCTTCGCTTACCTACTCTTAAAAGAAGCTCCAAAAGGTGAAATTACGACTGAATCAGAGGCACTCAAGACCTTGAAAGCCAGGTATGCAAGTGGAGATATTTCGAGAGAGGAGTACCTCCAGATGTTCAAGGACTTAAAAGAAGGTTGAGGGCTTAGTGAAGATCAAATTACAATTTGGGACTAATTCTGGTAAATTCATTTATAACAAATATATACAGGTGGTCCTATGGGAAAAAAGATATTTTACTCTCTTTTTGTCCTTTTCATTGTCCTCTTCTCAGGTTGCATTGGGCAGAATTCCAATCAGAAGTCCGGCAGCAGTGAGCAGTTGAATCCTCAGAAGATAACTCGGGCCGAGCTTGCAGAGCTTATTCAGGATGGGGGGGATGTGCTCTTAATTGATGTTCGAACAGAAGGAGAATACGTTGAGGGGCATCTTCCAGGTGCGATTGTCATTCCCTATGACGAATTTGACCTGCGATACACTGAGATACTGGAATATAAGGACCGTGAGGTGGTGCTTTACTGCCACGTTGGCGGCATGGGAGACTTTGCAGGAAGGGTTTTATTGAAAAACGGTTTTACAAATGTTAAGAATCTCGAGGGGGGGATCTATGGTTGGATAAATTCTGGAGGTAAGATAGAATGAACTCAGAAGATGAAAAATTGGATATTGAAGTATCGCCGCAGCCAACAAATAGAAATCGAAAGACAATGATTATTGGAATAGCTGTTTTAGTTTTGGCTGGAATCAGTTTTTTAGGGATTGTATATGCTGTCTACAACTTCCTAGGCATTGATATCGGCAAGGACGATGGAATCAAGTCCACGAGCGTTTCAGTTTCTTCAACTGGGATTTCCGATTTGGACCGGTGGAATATTGAGGGCCAGAATCTAGGTAAAGACGAACTGAGACAGAAATACATGGAGCTATACAACTACACCTATCCCTTTCTTTTAAAGGAGGCAATTCACTCTGAAATCATTCCTTCAGGGGTTCCCGCAATATATGGAGAGGAGCTGTCTGTCTCTTTTGACGGAGATCCAAATTCAATGATTGCCGTTCTCAGAGCCTATGAGGGCGCTCCACTTGATGAAGATCAGATGGAGAGGTACATTGATGTAGGGCTTCGGATTTCCTGCGAATATTGTTGCGGTGTTAAGGCGATTATTCGTGAGGATGGCTCGCGCGCCTGCGGATGCGCACATTCTTTTGCGATGAGGGGTCTTGCCAAATATCTCATCCTCAACCACCCGGATGAATACTCAAACGACGAAATCCTCCTTGAGTTAGGGAAGTGGAAAGCCACCTATTTCCCGAAGCAGACGATCTCAAAAGCTGTTGTTAAATACGCTGAGTTCGGAAACATAGACCCCTCGGTTCTCACTGAGATGCCAAACATGGTAGGTAGCTGCTAAAGGTCGAACCCAGACCAGGCCCCTGCATCAATACTAGCATAGAACAGGTAAATAGAAAAAGGGCGATATGATATAATCACTGGGTGAGATTTCATTCAAGGAGAGTTAGATGAAGCAGAGCAGCGTTACTGAGATTTTGTTCATAGTTGTTGCAGCACTTATTCTAACTTCAATACCTTTCCTGCTACTATCATGGCAGCCGCAGGGGAAAGGCAAGGTAATCAATGTAGCGGGCTACAATCTAGCGGGGCCTGATCCAGGGGTCTGGGTTGTCGGCGAGGGAAGGCCTTTTTCGAAAGACAGAGTAAATGAAATCAGGGTTCAGCAGGGGGAGTTTGTCACCTTGCACCTCACTTCTATGGACGTCGTGCACGGCTTCACACTTCCAGGATATAACATCTCTGAGACCCTTTATCCAGGGGATGTAGTGCCTGTTGAATTCTTAGCGAAGGAGAGCGGAGAGTTTGAATTCTACTGCAGCGCCCGTTCATGCGGTAGGGGGCATCTTGAGATGAAAGGAATACTTATTGTGGAGCCGGAGTAACATGCTAAAGCGAAGAGATTTTCTCAAAACGCTGTTTTTCGGTGCTGTAGCCGTGGCGTCACCTGCGGAAGTTCTTGCGACTGAAGATGACGGGGAGGTCAAAGAATTTCATATAAAGCTCTCCAGATATAGCTATTCTCCTTCCGTGATCCGGGTTAAGGAGGGGGAGCGGGTCAGGCTGCTACTTGAGGGGATGGACATCGAGCACGGCTTCTACATCGACGGATACGACCTGAATGTAAAGGTCCGCCATGCAGAGCGAAAAACTCTAGAATTCATCGCAGATAAGCGAGGGGCCTTTAAAATCAGGTGCTCTGTTGTCTGCGGACCGCTGCACCCCTTTATGACAGGCAAGCTTGTGGTAGAGCCGAACCTGCCTTTCTGGACTGCCGTTGCCCTCTCATTTAGCATGCCTTTTGCAGCACTCATCTTTATGCGCATACTAGATAGGGGGCGCGACGATGGGGGTTGATCTGCTTGAGATAGGACACTTAAAACGGCTTGCATATTCCAGGACTCTCAGACCTCTGCTCCTTCTAATCAGCCTCGCAGCCTTCGTAGTTTTGATCACAGCAGGCATGTTCGGAACGCCTGTGGGCAATAGAAACGCCTCAATCGTCCTGATATGGATACTATGGTTTGCTGCGCTCATGATAATTCTGATTCCCATTGGAGGGAGGATATGGTGTCTTGCCTGCCCGATACCCTCTCTTTCAGAATGGATTTCACGGGGTGCAATTGCCACCAAAAAGGAGGGGATAATAAATCTCGGCCTGAAGTGGCCTAAGCGGCTGGACAACATCTGGATGCAGAATTTCGCGTTTCTCGGTGTTGCAATATTCAGCCCCCTTATACTGACTCGACCCAAGGCAACGGCATACGCCCTTCTCCTCTTCGTTTTCCTCGCCCTGGTAATGGACATGTCATTCAAGAAGTCAAGGGCTGGTAGGATGTTCTGCAGATACCTCTGCCCTATCGGAGGATTTGTAGGCATCTACTCCAGTCTCGGAGTTCTCGAGGTCCGATCCAAAGACAAGGATGTCTGCAGAAAATGCCATCTTAAAACCTGCATGAAAGGTAATGACCGCGGCTATGGCTGTCCATGGCTGATCTACCCCGGAGGGCTTGAAAAGAACACGTACTGCGGGCTCTGTCTTGAGTGCATAAAATCCTGCGCATATCAAAACATGTCTGTCCAGACCAGACGTTCCGGGCGGGATTTATTGGTCCAACCAAGGCTGGACGAGGCCTTTAAAGGCTTTATAATGCTTGGCTCGGCAGGCGTTTATTCGGCCGCCTACTTTGGATGGTGGAATGGGTTGAAAGAGATCATAAATTTTAGCGACGATATCTTTCTTGCAGCGGCCATCCACTGGGACAAGCTCGCAGTCTTTGCAGCGCTACTCATGGGAATAACTATTGTCGCACTCCCGGCCATTCACATGGGCTTTGCATGGCTTACGAAAACACTTTCAAGAGATGACAAGCTACCTTTGCAAAAGATATTCATAGAATACGCCTACTTCGCAGTCCCTCTGGGCTTCATGGCATGGATAGGATTTGTTTTAGGGATGCTCATGATAAACGGCTCATACATAATCTCTTCCATATCTGATCCGTTCGGATTCGGCTGGAACCTCTTTGGCACATCAGGATATCCCTGGACTCCTTATTTTACTGGGTTTGTCCCTTATGTTCAGCTCGCATCGATTCTGGCAGGCGGAGTTATGGCAAGTGCTGTAATCTACAGCGCCTCGAAAAAGCATTTTAAGGACAAGGCATTAACGGCATCACTTCCAGTAGCATTTGAAATTGCGATTTTTGCCGTTCTTATGGTGGTTCTCAATGTCATGCCTTAACACTGACCGAGACATGGAAAAATTTATATTCAAATAAATTGATATATTACCTATGAACACAAAAGAGTCTCCAATGAAGCTTTTGTTATTAATGATTACGGCGGTTATTCTTTTCTCGGGATGCCTAACGGAGGAGGGAACCGGAGAAATCGACCCCCACACTATTCCTGAGGAATTTCTGAATTTGGCAAACCCTATTCCAGCAACTCAAACCTCAATTGAGCGAGGCCGTGACCTCTACCTCCCCAATTGTGGAGATTGCCATGGAGCTGAAGGCCGCGGAGATGGGCATCAGGCCATGATGCATGATCCAAGGCCCTCGAATCTTCATGATGCGCATGTCCAGGAAAACACGGACGGAGCACTGTTCTACATAATCTCCAATGGTGTTCGGGGAACTGCCATGGCCCCTTTTAGAGGACTATCTGAAGCCGACCGCTGGAACCTTGTGAACTATATGCGGACCTTCGAGGTAGAGGAGGGTGGTGGGCACGATGAGGTCGGGGATGAAGGTCACATTGACGAAAATAGACCTATAGATGAAGAGCCGCACGACGACGGAGACGTTCATTAAAAAAGTCAAACCCGACCATTTTAGATATCAAGTAGTTTATTTTCCTTTGTATGTTCCGGCGCAGTGCATGCAGCAGAAGATGAGCTTCTCACCATCAATCACTTCTTCATAGCCTCCGCTGTAGACCTTGCATCCGCAGTGGGCGCATGTGGATAGGTCTTTTTCAATTGTTGCCGAGATTATTCCTCCGAACATTTCGAGCTTTTTTTCTACGAATTTCTTTCCTTTTTCAGTAAGCTCATAGACCTTTTTATCCCGTTCCGCCTCTTCTTTTATTGCTATCAGGCTGTTTTCTTTTAGAGTGCTTAAAAACGGATATATCTGGCTAGCGCTCGGTTTTGAACCGACGAGTTTCTCTATCTCTGCAATCAACTCATATCCGTGCACCGGCCGTTGATAGAGTAAAAACAGCATGTGGAATTTGACTATGTTTGTAACTTTTATCTCTTCCATGAATGGTTGTTTGTTCTTTGTATTATAAAAAATTTTATATATCAGATAATAATATATCGAAATAAGATACATATTAGACGTGAGGTACACATTGGACGCCAGAAAAGAACTAACGGAAGCTGAAAAAACCCTTAGAGCCAGACTGGTAGGTCTGGCCTTTGTCTTATTTACAGTGTTCCTTCTAGGGATGTTCTGGCTCTACACAAACCCGGCCATGAGCGTGGGTTTGACACTCTCATATGCGGCTGGCCTGTCCATGATAATTCTGCCCTGTACATTCCCTCTTGTCTTCGTCATCGTGCCATTGAGCATGGGGCATGAGTACAAGAAGGGATTTATGATGGCCCTGCTTTTCAGTGTCGGGCTGATAATCACACTCACCCTTTACGGAGTTGTCGTCGCAATTGCCGGGAGATATATCGGCGTTACAAAGGTGCAGCAGCTCATGTACATCGCAGCAGGGCTTGCAGCTTTTCTCTTTGGGCTCAATGAACTGCGGCTCATGAAGTTTTCAATTCCAACATACGGCGGAGCCACACCTCAGATTATCACCCGCCAGGGAGACTACCTAAAGGCATTCTTCCTCGGCCTATTCCTGGGAAACGCAGGGGTTGCATGCCCGAATCCCGCAACATATGTCATCCTCACCTATATTGCGACCACAGGCAGCATCATAACCGGGGCAGCCCTGCAGTTCGTTAACGGTGTTGGAAGAGCAACACCACTCATATTCCTCTCAATACTCGGAATCGTAGGGGTAAACGCAACAGGCTGGCTGGTGTCAAAAAAGGAGACTATTGACAAACTCACGGGCTGGGGCTTGGTTCTCTTCGGATCCATAATTGTAGTAATCGGAGTATTCGGCCATAACTGGCTTCTCATAACCCCGCTCCATGAAGGCTGGAATGCCATGTTTGCCGGTGCCTCTGGAAACGTTGCTGAGTATGAATGCTGCATCGAGCCAGGCTGCACCGAATGCCTGACCAACGGAATGTACCCGGATGGCTCCTGTTTCTGCAGACAGCACGCCCAACAAGGCCATTACGGTCTTGTGTGCAACGAGTGCAAGGTGGGCCTGGGCCAGGGCAAAGACATCTTTAAAAAAGCAGGAGCGACGGCGCCGTATGCCACAGCCACGATAATCCTGGGCATTGTCATACCTATTATTTGGTATTTCAAGAAAAAGCCCTTTGAAAAAAAGGAGGAAGGAGATGAATAGAACGGCAGCCGCAACTACGCTTGCTATATTAATGCTTCTTGCCAGTGCTGCATTTCCATCATGGGCCTCTGAAGGACATGCAGAGGAAGGGGCGCCTGCAGAATTTAAGACCATGCCGAATCCACAGCAGATGACCACAGCCTCAATCAAAGCTGGAAGGTCTCTCTATGAAAAAAACTGTGCTGAATGCCATGGAGACACAGGAAAGGGCGACGGCCCCTTTGCAGCTAGCCTGCCTGTGAGTACTACAGACTTTACTGATGCTGCTATGATGAAAGGCCATACCGACGGCGAGTTGTTTTCCAAGATAAAGAATGGTGTGGGTGAGTACATGCCGGTTTACGAAGGCTCGTTAACTGAAGATGAGATTTGGCACACCGTAAATTATCTAAGAAGCATATCCCCCGATGAGACACGAGAAAAGCCGATATCCGATGATACAGGAGAACCCACACCCAAAGCAGCACTGGAGGAGTTCAAGAACCTGGAAAATCCTGTGCCAAACGACCACGCAGCCTTTACGGGGGGGGAGGAAATATATGGTTTGTACTGCTACCGTTGTCATGGTGAAAATGGAGTGGGAAACAACGGCTCCTATGCTAAAAGCGTCTTGAAAGAGACCCCACATGATCTGAGTGACCCCTCCCTTTTGAGCGTGAAGACAGATGGAGAGCTTGTGCATGCCATAAAATTCGGTGTAGGCGAGATGCCCCCTTACGAGGAGTATCTAACCGATATAGAGATGTGGCAAGCAGTCAATTACATTAGGACCTTTGGAGGAGTGGAGCACGACACCACAGAGGATGAGGGCAGTGGCACCACACTTTATTTAGGGATACTTCTGGTTGCATTGGTGTTAACAGTCTATTTCGTAAAGAGGAGGAGATAGAGTTGTTTAACGATGAGATAACCCTTCCCAAACAGCGCCTGATCCTGGGACTTGCCCTCATTTTTATTGCAGGCCTTTTCATAGGCCTTTCCATGAGGTGATGTGAATTGTTAAAACGCCCTAGATGTGGAGAATGCGAAGGTTATGATCCCCAGTTATCTAATTGGAAGAATAATTACTATTCAAGGATGATGAAGGGATGGGGTGAGAATTTCAAGGCATGTGTAGATTTTCGGCCAAAAAAGGGCACGAGCACCTTGGTGGTGCATCCGCAATGACAAGCATAAAGGTTCTCACCATGCCCGGTTGCGCCCACTGCCCGGAGGCAAAAGAGCTCGCCTTCAAGATGAAGGAAGAAATGCCTGAATTAGAGGTTGAGGTGATTGATGTTTCAAAGCACCCGGAGGTTGCTGCCAAATATCAGCTTATGTCTGCGCCTGGCATTGTTGTAAACGACAAGCTGGAATATGTGGGCGGCGCTCCGAAGGAGCAGGATCTGCGTGAAAAATTAAAAGGCTAAGGAACGGAGTTATGGAAAAGGTAAATCTCGACATAAATGGGATGCACTGCGGAATGTGCGCAAACGGCATCCAGATGATGCTTTCGGTCAAAGCCGGTGTCAAGAAGGCCGATATCAGCTGGGATACAAAAAAGGGGGTTGTGGAATATGATCCCAAACTCATCACTGTTGAAGAGATATTGAACACCGTGGCATCGACTGGAGAATACACGGCAACTGTAAGCAGCAAGTAAAGGAGGTGATTGATGTGAAGATAAAAAAGGTTGAAAAAGGGAACAGATACGGCGCATGCAAGTGTCATAAGAGCTGCGCCTAAAAAGATATGGCAGGATGGTATATGATAAGTGAGGCGTTTTGCAGGGTTTTCCCACGGAAGGACTTGAAAGCCGTATTTCCAATCTGAAGAAATATGATTCGAAATGAAAGCGACGTTTTGATTGTTGGAGCAAGTTTTGCAGGGCTTGCGACAGCCTACTTCACAGAGGATGCCAGAATTCTCATACTTGAGCGGCAAACCGAGCTTGGCAAAACCCAAAAATCAACATGCGGCACTGAATTGAAATGGATGGAGAGGTTGAATTGCAAGGGCAGTGTGCTCAAGACCTTTGATTACTTCAAAATTTATTCAAGCGATGGACAGAGTGCAAAGATAAGGCTCCCCCGGACCTTTTGCAGTATTGACTACAAAAAGTTCTGCTCCACTTTGGCAGGAAACCTCAAGAATGCAGAGATTCTTACTGGAACTCGTTTCATTGGTCTGGACGGCAATGATTCAAACACCATATTGACCAAGGACGGAAGGTATTCTGGAAAAATATTCGTAGATGCAAGTGGCTGGCCTGGAATTCGAGAAAACAATCACAAAAAGCTAAACGCAACAAAGAGAATAAGACCTGCATTTGGCCTTGAAATAGAGACCGAATTCCATGGGGATACTGATTCCTTCCACATCTATTATGGAACAAAGTTCGTCAAAAACGGGTATGCATGGATATACCCCACTGGAAAGGATCGGGCAAGAATAGGTCTAGGCGGGTACACACTCTATAAACCTCATGAAGCCCTTGACCGATTTCTAAGTGAGATCGGCGTCAAAAGAAATGGACTAAAACCGCATGGTGGGCATCTGCCTTTATTTGGCTTGGGAGAACCTGTGAAAGGGACTATCTTCGTGGTTGGGGACGCGTGTAATCAGGTTCTCCCACTTTCCGGTGAAGGGATAAGGAAGGCCTTTGAATATGCCGAGTTCTGCGGGAGGATAATAACCAAGATACTGCGCAATGAACTAACCCTTGAGGACGGGTTGAAGGAATACTCAAACAAAGTTCTTGAGGCAGAGAGATTCTATGACAACCTGTGCTTTGTCCAAGCCCTTGCCACGCGCTGCCCTGACTGGGGACGCAATAGAATTATAAGATTCCTTTCGAGGACAGATAGTGTCGAGACAGAGGGGCTTCTAGTGAGATACTTCGACGATGGGATTACATCTTCAAAGGTAAAGATGTTAAAAACAGTGCTAAGAGGGATTTTGGGATGAAGAGGGGTGGCATGAATGACAAAAAACTCGGTCTATTTATCGTGTTCTTTGCAGCGGGATATTTTATATTCATAACCACGGTGGCTGGCCACGGCATAATGCCTGCTAATCTTATTGGGTCCGGGGTGGCATTGTTTTTGGGCGTTTATTATCTAGTGAAAAAGGAGGGGCAGATGTCATGAGCCGTGTGTTTGAAAAAAAAGAAGTAATGGCTAGGGCGGTATGTGGTTTGTCTCTCCCGGTAATTTTTGCGCTCCTTTGGATTTCCGGCGTGCCTCTTATTAAGCTTATCCCTGCTCTTGTATTTGCCTGCATCTTCGTATGTTCTATCGGGGTCTACATAATATCGAGAAAAAAGAAAAAGTTTTCTTTGGATTCCTAAGAACCCTTAGTATAAGAAGCAGCACAGTGCATGCAGCAGAAGGTGAGCTTTTCGCCTTCGATCTCCTCTTCATGTCCCCCGCTGTACACTTTGCATCCGCAGTGGGCGCATGTGGATAGATCTTTTTCGATATTTGCTGATATAACTCCTCCGAACATCTCGAGTTTTTTCTCAACAAACTTTTTCCCTTCATTTGTGAGTTCATAAACCTTTTTTTCCCTGTCTCCCTCTTCCTTTGTCTTTATTATACCCCCCTCTAAGAGGGCGTTTAGGAAGGGATAAATCTGACCTGTGCTAGGCTTCGTACCGAGATGGCTTTCAATTTCTTTTATTAACTCATAGCCGTGCTTAGGGCTCTGGTAAAGGAGGAATACACAAAAAAACTTCACAAGATTTGTTACTTTGACTTCTTCCATACTCTACATTATCTACCGAAACCTTTATATATGTTTTGATTAGACATATCAAAATATGATATATTGTTAATGTGGGATGTTCCATGCGTAAAGATCCTGTTTGTGGAATGGTTGTTGACGAGGAAAAGGCATTGAGCGCAGTAGTCGCAGGGAGGACCTACTTCTTCTGCGCAGAGAGCTGCCTACGGACATTCACCGCTCCCGAAGAAGAACTCAAGGCCATGAAAAAAAGGGTCTACATCGCCTTATCAGGGGTCGTAGTCCTCGCGATTCTCAGGGCAGGTTTCTTTCTTGGACTCGCCGCAAGCGTAGTGGGCATCACATGGACACCATTTGAAATAACCTATCCCTTCTTCGGCCGAGAGACCTGGCTCTTTTTGCTTACAACACCGATTATGATATTCGGCGGCTGGGGATTCGTCCTTGGGGCGTATAATTCTATTAAACTGCGGGTTGCCAACATGGACTTGCTAATCACCATAGGGACCTTTACAGCCTACTTTTACAGCGCTATTGTGGCGTTCTTCCCTCAGATAATTCCTTTTGAAGAGAAATACACCTATTTTGAAACTGCAGCAGTAATCATCGCCTTCATCCTCCTCGGCAAGTACATGGAAGAGATCATAAAGAAGAAGAGTTCTGCTGCGGTGCGAAGCCTTATGGACCTAAGGCCAGCCATGGCCACAGTGGTAAGGGATGGCAAAGAAGAGGAGATACCTGCTGAAGCGCTAATGGTCGATGACATCATCGTAGTCCGCCCTGGAGAGAAAATACCCACAGACGGCTTAGTCGTTGAAGGACACTCAACTATTGATGAGAAGATGGTCACAGGCGAAAGCATACCTGTCGAGAAAAAAGTCGGAGACTCGGTTATCGGTGCAACGATCAATAAGGTTGGACTTTTGAAATTCAAGGCCACAAAAGTGGGGGCTGACACGACGCTTATGCAGATTGTGAAGATGGTGGAAGAGGCCCAGGCTTCAAGTGCCCCGATACAGCGGAAGGTTGACAAAGTAGCTTCAATCTTCGTGCCAACCGTTTTGATTGCCGCAGCAGTTGCATTCATAGGATGGACCCTTGCGGGAAACACAACCGTTGCAATCTTGGCTTTCATCGCAGTCCTGATAATTGCCTGCCCCTGCGCTCTCGGCATTGCAACACCTGCAGCGCTCATGGTAGGGGTTGGTAAAGGAGCCGAGGCCGGGATTCTGATAAGGGGTGCTGAATACCTTGAGCGCGCTCAGAAGCTTGAGACAATAGTCTTTGATAAAACCGGCACACTCACAATGGGAGAGCCTGTCTGCACCGGAGTCGTTGCAGTAGATGGCACAGAAGATGATGTCTTAAAGCTTGTTGCGATTGCTGAGAAGGGCTCTGAGCATCCGCTTGGAGAGGCAATTGTAAATGCTGCAGAGGAGAGGAATATAAAGATCCCAGATGCAGAGTCCTTTGAGGCGGTGCCGGGGAAAGGTGTGAAGGCCAAATATAAAGACGATGTGATCCTACTTGGAAACAGGAAGCTCATGGAAGAAAATGGAATTGAATACCGCCATCTGGAGGATGAGATAACTGATTTAGAAGAGAAAGGAAATACTGCGATGATTGCAGCAGTAAACAAAAAGGCGCTGGGGGTAATTGCTGTGGCAGACACTTTGAAAGAGCATTCGGTCGATGCGGTAAAGAAGCTCAAAGACATGGGTCTTGAGGTGATTATGCTTACAGGTGACAATGAAAGAACAGCGAATGCAATTGCCAAGCAAGTCGGCATCGATAGAGTGATTGCAAACGTGCTTCCTTGGGAGAAGTCCAACGTCATTAAGGAATTGCAAGAAGAAGGGAAGGTAGTGGCCATGGTTGGAGACGGTATCAACGACTCCCCGGCACTCGCCCAATCAGACGTAGGCATAGCCCTTGGCAGCGGCTCTGATGTTGCCAAAGAGACGGGCGGTCTTATCTTGGTCAAAGATGACATACGAGACGTGGTAAATGGGATTAAGCTCAGTAAGGCAACTATGAGAAAGATCAATCAAAACCTCTTCTGGGCGTTTTTCTACAACTCAGTAGGCGTCCCCATAGCAGCCTTTGGACTCTTGAATCCTATCATCGCAGCCGCGGCTATGGCCATAAGCTCCCTTTCAGTGGTGTCAAACTCAGCGCTTCTTAAGAGGCATAAACTCGAAATTTGAAACTCGGAGGTGACAACAGTGATATTTGATAAAACTGGGACCCTTACCTTAGGAAAGCCGCGTGTAACTGACGTGGTTGTTCTTAAGGGCACCGAGAAGGAATTTCTCGGTCTTGCGGGTTCTGCAGAAAAGGATTCAGAGCACCCTCTTGCAAAAGCAATTCTCGCTAAAAGTGAAGAGGTAGGTGCGAAGCTTTCTAAGCCATCTGAATTTGAAGCAATAACCGGCAAAGGAGTTAGTGCAAGGGTCGGTGGAAAGACTGTTTCTATCGGAAACCGCCTCCTGGTATCTGACCTGGGCGCTGAGGTAAGTGAGGACCTTGAAAAGACGCTTCAGGAACTTGAACATGAGGCAAAAACAGCCGTTATCTTGGCAGTTGACGGCAGGGTGCATGGTGTTATTGCAATAGCAGACCCGGTAAAGGAAACATCAAAGATGGCTATAGACGCCCTTCACAAAATGGGGAAGAAGGTTGCCATGCTTACGGGCGACAATAAAAGAACAGCGGAAGCCATAGCCAAAAGCCTGGACATAGACC
>JABAOE010004743.1_pt1 | contig 26823 bp, 24 predicted proteins | sample 7062141 | NCBI WGS metagenome assembly JABAOE01 (sample SAMN14538627, study PRJNA623070) | marine sediment metagenome | biome: marine biome [ENVO:00000428]; feature: marine pelagic biome [ENVO:01000023]; material: deep marine sediment [ENVO:00002113] | place: India: Gulf of Khambhat ...
TAGACGTGGTGGCCGCGGTCAATGCCGGTATCATGGAATCGTTGAATCAACGGATCAAGCAAAAAGCGGCGAAGTAGCCGTTGAGCTCGGAGATCAGAAATCAGAAGTCAGAGATCAGAGATCAGAGGAGAACCTTTAATGCTCGAGAATCTAAAATCCGTAATCCAAATTCGATGGTGGACAATCAAGATTCCAAAACTGCGAATCCAAAATCTAAAATCCAACATTGGGGAGGGGAGATAAGAGGGAGGTAAAGATGACCCTTATCCTTAATAATGATGATATTGCCAGCGTACTGACCATGAAGGTGACCATGGAGGCGCTGGAAAAGGCCTATGCGGAGCTTACTCGCAAAGAGGCGGTTTGCCGTCCTCGGGTGGACATCCAGATCCCGACTAAAGACCCCAAAAAGATATACCAGTGGGGGACCATGGAAGGGGGCTCCATCTCGGGATATTTCGCAATCCGCATGAAGTCGGACGTTATCTACGAACAGGAGTATAACGGTGCCCGCACCCAGGAAAAATATTGCAGTCGTCCGGGAAAGTTTTGCGGGCTGATCCTATTAATCAATACTGAAAACGGGGAACCCGTCGCTTTAATCAATGATGGTGTCCTCCAACATATGAGGGTGGGTGCGGATTCGGGCATCGGAGTGAAGTACATGGCAAAAAAGGACGCCAGTGTCCTGGGTATGATCGGATCCGGCGGCATGGCACGCTCTCATATGGAATCTTTCAGTCTGGTGCGAAACATCAAAAGGGTCCAGGTTTACAGTCCTACGAAAAGACACCGGGAACAATACGCTGAAGAGATTACGGAAAAGTACGGCGTGGAGGCTGTGCCCATGAGTCGCCCTGAGGATATTTACCGCGGCGCCGATATCGTGGCGGGATGCACGGATTCAACAGAGCCCGTGGTCATAGGGGACTGGCTTGAGCCCGGCACTCATGTAACCAGTGTGGGCGGCACGGCGGACGCGACGACTGTTAAAAAGATCGATGTCACATTGCGCTTTGGCAATGCGACGGAGCCCTGGGGACTGCCTGATTTTGGCGTGGCGGACGAGTATCTAACCTACGCCGCAGTGCCAAATGAGAATGCCGGGTTCCACATGAAGCGGGCCGGGAAGAGAGGTCATGGTGTCATCGCGGAGGACCGGGCAGTTTTTCTGGAAGAGATCCTCACCGGTGAGAAAAAAGGTCGCAGCAATCCGCAACAGATAACTTACTCAGAAAGGGGCAACATCCAGGGGGCACAGTTCTTTGCGGTGGCGGGCAGGGCCTATGAGCTGGCCAAGGAAAAGGGATTGGGCAAAGAGATCCCCACGGATTGGCTCTTGCAGGATATCCGGGATTGAGGGTGTAAGGGGGCTGAACGAATAGCTATAAGTTTTCAGTCTTCAGCCATCAGCTAGATACGACCAGAAGGTATGAGCTTTCACCGACTCAGTCCTCAGCACTCGTTACTCGTAACTAATTTTTGACGGGCCCCCTTCGCCCTGGATTAAGCAATCGATGAGGGGAGCGAGACGGTAGGCCGCAGGCATTGAGCGCGCAGCCACAGATATTCACAGACGTATTGCCTGCGGCCGGGCCTCGACGGTGAGCTCGGCCGAACCGAGGGTCGCTCCCCGAGGAAGATTGAATAAGCTTGATTTTGACATGAGGGCGTCCCATGTAGCGAAATAAGCCCCCGAAGCCTAAAGGAATGCGTGTTGACACGGCCAACGACATCGAATACCTTCTCATAAAGTATCAGCGGGCATTCGAATTTTGGGAGCGAAATTAACGAGATGGAGCTGAAGAATTTAGTCCAAGAAGACCCCAAGAAGGGAATCTTTCGGGTCCATCGGTCCGCTCTCACTTCACCTGATATCCTCGAACTGGAACGAAAAAATATCTTCGATCGTTCCTGGCTTTATCTTGGGCATGAATCCGAAGTTGCCAATCCGGGAGACTTCAAGCGTCGTACGGTGGCAGGCAGGCCACTTTTCTGGGTTCGTGGCAGTGATGGCAAGGTGCGAGTGTTTTACAATACCTGTACCCACTGGGGCGCCAACGTCTGCCGGGTGGATGAAGGTAATGCCGATGTCTTTCAGTGCTTCTACCACGCCTGGACATTTAACAATAAGGGTGAACTGGTAAGCACGCCGGACGATCCCGGCTATGCGGCCGGCTTTGATAAAAAAGAACTGGGACTCGGATCGCCGCCTCGATTGGAAAACTATCGTGGCCTTTATTTCGTAAGCTTCAACCCGGACGTGGCGGATCTCGAGAATTATCTCTCGGGAGCAAAAGAGTATCTTAATTTAATATTGGATCAGTCGGATCAGGGCTGGCACGTGGTACCCGGGACCCAGAAGTACGCAGTCCGGGCCAATTGGAAGATGTTTTCCATTAATAGCCTGGACAGCTACCACGTTGAGCCGCTGCATGTGACCTTTTTTCAGTACACCCAGAGCATGGGGGCGGGAGATCCCGTTCCGCCCGCGAGGGAATTTCCCGGGCCACAGGGTCGTGCCCTGGCCTTAGGAAACGGCCACGGAGTCGATGTCCTTGTGGGGGGGCAGCGGGCGAGACCCATTGCCCACTGGCATGCGATTCTTGGAGAGGAAACCAAAGAAGAGGTCCGAAATACCCGGGAGAGATTGGTGAAGAAGTTCGGGGAAGAGCGGGCTTATCTCATGTGCAATACAAATCGTCTCTTTCTCATCTATCCTAATTTTGCGCTCCATGATATCGCGGCGGTGAGCTTACGGTACTTTGAGCCGGTGGGGCCTGAATATATGGAAGTGACGGTTCAGACTCTGGCGCCGAAGGGCGAGTCCGCCGATTTATTAAACCGAAGGCTGGAGAATTTTCTGAGCTTTTTGGGTCCGGCCGGTTTCGCCCATCCCGATGATATCGAGGCCATGGAATCCGCACAGGCCGGATTTACGGCCGGCGGCCCGGAATGGATCGATGCATCCCGGGGCATGCACCGGCAGGCGACAAGCAAGGATGAGGTGCATATCCGTTCATTCTGGCGCCAGTGGCATGCCAATCTGCAAGGATCTGCGAAGGCCAAGCGAGTGACGGATCTGCAAAATAGTATTTGAGTGAATCGGAGAAAGGAACATCGCGCAAAGGCGCAAAGAACGCAAAGCAAAATGCGCTAAGCGCATGGTGCAGAGGGCTGAGAGTTAGAAGTTATCAATCGAAGACTAGGGAGAAGAAGATTTTTCACCGCAGAGACGCAGAGGGCGCAGAGAATTGGGTTTTTGTTTGTCGGGAGACGACGACAAACAAAAACTTGTCTATTGCGGACAATTGCCGGATTTCATCGCGCAAATGCGCAAAGGAAGCCAAGGATCATTAGATAACAAATTCGAAGCACGAATTCCGAAACTCGAAACAAATAGGGGAAAACTCAAAATACTAAATTCAAAACATTATAAAAACGTAACAAAAGTTTTTATTGTAAGGTTTAGGATATTGATGATTGAGATTTTGATATTGTTTCGTATTTCGATATTCGGATTTCGGATTTAATTGCGGCGGCGTCTTGGCGCGAAATACCTCAGTAGATAAACATTTGGGACTCTAAAATGACTTCTCACTCTGATTCACGCCTGGCTGAGCTTTTGTTACACCGGGAGGTTGAAGCCTTTCTCATCGAGGAAGCGGCATTGCTGGACGACTGGCGTCTGGATGACTGGGTTAAGTTGTTTACGGAGGATGGTCGTTACGTGGTGCCCGCAACGGACACGCCATCAGCTGATCAGCGAGTAACCCTCGGTCTCATTGGCGACGATATGAATCGATTACGGTCGCGGGTGGAACGCTTAAAAAGCCGCCATGCGCACCGGGAATTCCCCTGGTCGCGAACCCGGCGCCTCATATCGAATGTCCGGATTACAAAAGACTCCGGCGATGAGATTTCCGCCACGGCATCGTTTCTGGTTTATCGGATTCGCAGCGGTCATGTNNTACGCAGCGGTAATGTGGACCCGCTCATCGGCTCTTATGAGTACACTTTGAGGCGAGTCGATGATGTGCTGAAAATTGTTTATCGTAAGGCCATACTGGACCTTGAAGCGTTGCGACCCCATGGGACCTTGAGTATCATTCTGTAGATAACGGGAGGAGTAAGCGATGATTTCCAGAGAAGAGAATGAGATGCTGACTCGCGTTGGACCTGGAACACCCGCCGGGGAGCTTTTGAGGCGCTATTGGCATCCCGTCGCCATCGCGCAGGAACTGACGGAGGAGAATCCTACAAAGTTTGTCAGAATCCTATGCGAGAACCTGGTGCTTTTCCGAGATAAAAAGGGGCGGGTAGGGCTCATTGAAGACCGTTGCGCTCATCGCGGAGCCTCTCTTGTTTACGGGAGGGTCGAGGAAAGAGGTATCGCTTGCGCCTATCACGGTTGGCTGTACGACACGGAAGGCAACTGCCTGGAAACACCACCGGAACCCGCCGAAAGCAACTTCAGGCTAACGGTAAAACCCAAGGCTTACCCGGTACAGAAACACGTAGGTTTGTATTGGGCTTACCTGGGACCTGCCCCCGCCCCGGTAATTCCCAAATACGACGTCTGGGCGCGAAAGGATGGCACCCATTGGTTACGTGTGTTGCCGCGACTCGACTGCAACTGGTTCCAGGCCATGGAGAACTCGGTGGACACCTCGCATCTTCATGTCCTGCACGCCAACTTCCTGAGCCATGGCAAGGTCGTGGAGAATACGACCAGGGGTTCCCTTGATGATCTGGTGAAATTTGAGTGCTCTGAGCTGCCCTACGGTATTATGAAGACGCGCACCTTCACCGACGGAGAAATTGAGGAGCATCCGTTGATTTTCCCAAACATCCTGAGGCAATCCAACCGGACGCAAATCCGCGTACCCATCGATGATATCCATACCTGGGTCATCTATGTGCATTTCGTTCCAAACGATAATGGCAGCATCGTGGAAGAAGGGGATGATCTCCCCATCGAACGCAAAGGACCTTTCAAGGTACCGGCGGACGGGGTCCACCCGTTTTGTCGATACACCATGGATGACGTAGACGCACAGGATTATATGGCCTGGGAAACCCAGGGCCCAATCACCGATCGGACGATTGAGCATCTGGCTACATCCGACCGGGGTGTCTCCATGTTAAGGGAGATGTTTAAACGAGAATTCGATAAGATGCAGCGTGGCCTCGATCCCATGAATGTCATTTGGGATCCAGACCATGCCATCATTGACACGCAGCTCGATAAGTCCATGGAAGGTCAAAGAGCAGGGTCTGCTGCTTACCATATTCCTGAGGATAGGATGAGGATGTAACGCGGCTGCACGAAAATTAAGGAGGAGAATTAATTATGGTTATTGACTGTGATGCCCACGTCGAAGAAAGCGTTGAGACCTGGAGTTATCTCGATCCTTCGTTCCACGAGTTGCGACCCCTGCCTGTGTTATTCCCGGAGGACACCTGTTTCGGTGATCGAAACGCCGCATGGGTTATCGATTACAAGCTTCGTTACTTTGCCGCGAGTCCGGCCATCTCCAAGCAGTCACGCGAAAAAGGGGTACCGATTCCGGTGCAGGAGATGAAGGACGTGAAGCAGCGGCTGGCGTGTATGGATGAGCTTGGGATTGACGTGCAGGTGGTTTTCCCTTCAGCGTGGCTGGGATGTCTGGCGGAGAATGTGGAATTGGAGGCGGCGCTCGCGCATAGCTACAACCAGTTTATGTCCAATCAGTGTAAACAGTCCGAGGGACGATTGAGATATGTCGCCATACTGCCCTGGCGGCGTCCTGATCTTGCGGTCGAGGAGATCAAATGGGCGAAGGCAAACGACGGCGCAGTGGGGATCTTTGCCCGAGGTTTGGAATGGGACATGCCTTTGAGCCACCCCTCATTACGTCCGATTTTTAAACAGGCGGAGAGCAGCGACCTCCCGATCGCGGTGCACGTGGGTAACGGATCGAGTCCTACCATAAGCCGGATGTTCGAGGGCATTCCGAGACCGCATGGAGGGTCGTTCCCGCATCCTCTTGGGAGCGGGCTTATCAGTGCGCCCTATGTGCTTCACGCGTTCCAGCAGATTCTGGGTTCCGGCCTCGTGGAGGAGTTCCCTAAACTTCGCTTTGGCTTTCTTGAGGCCGGGTCGGATTGGACCGTCGGTCTCGTCAAAGGAATACGCGAGCGAAAAGGTGAAAAGGTGAACAAGTGGTTGGGCGAACAGGTTTTTGTTTCCTGTCGGCTCGATGACGAGCTCCCTTTCATCATTGATAAGTTGGGGGAAGATTTTCTGGTCACGGCCACGGATTTTCCCCATGGAGACGCCAACCGGCAGGACCGGCTGGCCGATGGGCTGCGTGCACGGGGTGACTTGAGTGACAGCACCATAAACAAGATTCTCTCCGACAATCCGCAGCGGCTTTGGGGCGCTGGACAGTAAGATTACAGTTGCGAGGCAACTATGGACGTCATTGATGCCGATGCTCATATCATGGAGTCGTCGCAGACCTGGCAGTATCTGGCGCCGGAGTATCACGCGCGGCGCCCGATTCCGGTAACGGTTCCCGCGGATACCTCCTTCGAAGACAACAATGCCTTTTGGGTCATCGATCAGAAGATTCGCCACGTGGGTGCCACTCCCACCACCGCAAAGCGCGCTGAAACCAAAGGGGTCGATGTTCCCTCGCAGGAAATTACCGATGTTGGGGCAAGGTTGGCGGATATGGATCGATTCGGGATCAAGAAGCAGGTGGTGTTCCCAACCATCTGGATGGCCTGCCTCGCGGAAGACCCCGATCTGGAATTGGCGCTGGCGCGTAGTTACAACGAGTTCATTTCGCGGCAGTGCAACCAATCCGGTGGCAGGCTTTGGTATGCCGCGATCATCCCGTTTCGTCGCCCGGATAGAGCCGTGGAAGAGATTAAACGGGTAGCAACTTTGGGGGGTGCCGTTGGCATATTTGCCCGGGGATTGGAGTGGGATAAGCCCCTCAGCCATCCTTCCTTTTTTCCGATATTCGAAGAGGCGGAGCGGCAGGATCTCACCATTACGGTCCACATTGGCCGAGGCAGCCCGACCTTGAATGGCATGTTCGAAGGGATTTCCAGGCTGCCCGGTGAGCCTTCTCATTTGCCTCCAAGATCCTCCAAGCTGGTGAGCGCTCTCACATGCCAGTACGGGTTTTACAGTATTCTTGAATCCGGGTTGATGAAGGAGTTCCCGCGTCTAAGATGTGTGTTTTTGGAAGCAGGTTCCGAATGGATGGTGCCGGCCATTTCAACCCTTGGTCGAGGCGGCAAGGGGCATTTACGAAAGCTCTTTGAGGAAGGACGTATCTTTGCCTCCTGCGAGCCGGATGAAGACCTAATGTATATTGCAAGCAAACTCGGCGAAGGATGCCTCGTTGCGGCGAGTGATATCCCTCATGGAGACCCGTCACGGCACGAATTCGTTGAGGAAGTATTTCGCAAACGAGGCGATCTTTCCGAAGGTTTCCTGGAAAAGATTCTATGTAGGAATCCCGCCACACTGTACGGGCGACTAGCCGAACCGTAAAGTTTATCCCCTTTAATTACAGTTGAGACGTATTTGAGCGATTGAGGTGAGGTCTTCGAGGAACCCCTCCCAAGCTTACCCCTCGATCGCTCGCCTGTGACGACCTTCCGCGCTAGTCCTATTCTTCGATCATCCTTGGTTGAAAACCCGGCCCGTAAGCCTTGGGCTTAGAGGATGGTTCGGGGTTTACAGAATATTGCACAAGCGGTATGGTTTGCCATTAAAGTTGCGATGAAAGTTGATTCCAAAAGGAGCAAGCCATGTTGGTTATAGACGCGGACGCTCACGTGGAGGAGGGAGTCGATACCTGGAAGTATCTGGATCCGAAATGGCACCGGTGGCGGCCGTTTCCGGTCACCTTTCCCGATGACACGGTGTTCGGCAGTCACAACGGCGCCTGGATTATCGAGTTCAAGATGCGTCTTGTTGGCGGGACCCCGACGGTTATGAAGCGGGCCCAAGAGAAGGGCGCCTCGATACCCGCGCAAGAGCTTACCGATGTGAAAAAGCGGTTGGAGTATATGGACCTCCAGGGAATCGACAAGCAGGTTGTGTTTCCTACCCTCTGGCAGGGACCGGTTGCGGAAAACGTTGAGCTGGAGGCTGCGCTGGCCCAAAGCTGGAATACCTTCATGGCAACCCAATGCGGTCAATCAAGTGGAAGGCTCTGGTTTGCGGCGGTCATTCCTTTCCGGCGACCCGACCTGGCAACGGAAGAGCTTCGCCGCATTAAGGCATTGGGCTCCGTGGCGGGCATATACGCACACGGCATGGAATGGGACATGCCTCTGAGCCATCCGAACATGTGGCCCATTTTCGAAGAAGCGGAGCGACTGGAACTACCCATCATGGTCCACACCGGAAACGGTGCCCCTTCCATCAGCCGTCTTCTGGAGGGTATTCCGCGCCCCGACAAGCAGCAGTTCCCCCAGATCAACCCCTGGGGAGCGGGGCTTTCAAGTGGTCCCATGTATGCGTTTCAGCAACTGCTGGGTACGAGCCTTATGGATGATTTCCCCAAGCTCAAACTGGCTTTCCTGGAAACGGGTTCCGATTGGACTCCTCGACTGGTAAAGTTGCTGCGTCAGCGTACGGGAAAAAAGATCGATGAGTGGATGGGTGACCGGGTGTTTGTCGCCTGTGCCGTGTATGACGACCTGGCGTATAACATAGACAAGTTAGGAGATGATTTTCTCGTGACAGCCTCGGACTTTCCCCATGGTGACGCGTTCCGGGAGGACCATCTGGCGCTCCGGTTGGAAAAACGGGGTGACCTGAAGCCAGAAACCATCGAAAAAATACTTTCGAAAAATCCGCAGAGGTTGTTTCCATTTTAGAAGAAAGAATTTTTCGCGCAAAGACGCAAAGGAGGCCAAGTTCGGAAAGATTGAAAATAAAAGGGGTCGGGAGTCTTTAAGTCAGGACTCCGACCGCGTAAGGCAACGCCAAAAAAGAAGAGAAGATGTCTCGCGCAAAGGCGCAAAGGACGCCAAGGGAAATGCGTTCTTGGTACCAGGAGCGATCCGAACTTCGTGACCTTCGTGCTCTTCGTGGTGATACAATGCTTGACCACGAAGGACGCGAAGCACACGAAGGAATAGATACAAAGAGTTTAGAAAAGATTTCAAGCTATTTATCACGGGTCTGATCTTAAGGAGGTCATTATGGATGGACGGGTCGTGGACGCCGACGGTCATGTTCTGGAGGACAACTTGCTCCTGGACTACTTCAATTCCTCGTGTCTAGGTAAGAATTTTAGATTGAGTTTTGACCGAATGTTCCCGTCGCTTGATTTCCATCACACCGGCGGGTTCACAACACGCAATTCAACGGCGTTTGGAGGCGGCAAGCCCGTGGGACCCAACGAGTGGGTGGAGTTTATCGAACACGCAAACCTCGAGGCGGCGGTTCTCTATCCCACGAAAGGTCTTCGCATCGGAAACATCAGCCATCCGGACTGGGCCTGTTTGGTGGCGCGGGCGTACAACGATTGGCTTCATGATCAGTACCTCAAGAAGAGCCCAAAGTTGAAAGGCATGGCCTTGATCCCCATTCAAGACGTGAGCGAGGCTGTCACGGAACTCAGACGAGCCGTAACAAAATTGGGGATGGTGGGTGTCATGCTCCCGTCACGGGGGAATTTACCACTGGATTTGGGGCACAAGACGTACTGGCCCATTTATGAGGAAGCCGAGCGGCTGGGGTGTGCGGTGGGAGTTCACGGCGGATGCCATCATGGAATGGGACTCGATACGTTTGAGACTTTCGTGCCGATTCATGCATTGGGACATCCCCTGTCGCTTATCATCGCTTTCACTGGAATTGTCTACCACGGAGTCCTGGACCGCTTCCCGAAGTTGCGAGTAGGATTTCTCGAAGGCGGAGCCGGCTGGGTAACCTTTTGGATTGACCGTATGGACCGGTCCCATGACTACTTTGTAGAGATGAACCTCCTTGGAAAGTATCAGGGTCCCGCTCCGAGCCAGAAGCCGAGCGATTACCTCAAGAGCGAAAGGGTTTTTATCGGTTGCGAAGGCAACGAAGAAGGACTTGCGTATCAAATTCAGCGCGCCGGCAACGGTCGTTTTCTTTTTGCCAGCGATTTTCCCCATGAGATTGGACCTGACGACATTATGCATGAGATACAGGAGATCCGGGAATGTCCCGGTCTCGATGAGAAAGACATATCAGCGATCTTGGGTGGGAACGCGAAAAGTTTTTATCAAATCTAACTGAAGATATTTTAAATTCTTGGATTCCGAAGAAAGATGTCTCGCGCAAAGGCGCAAAGGAAGCCAAGTATCAAATATTACAAATTCGAAGCACGAATTTCGAAACTCGAAACAAAAAGGGAAAAAATCAGGAAACAAATTTCAAAGCACGAAAAAAAAATTCAGAAGAAGTTCTTGCTGCATGGCTTAGAGTTTTGAGAATTGAGATTTTGATATTGTTTCGTCTTTCGATATTCGGATTTCGGATTTAGATGCGGTGGCGTCTTGGCGCGATACTCGTTGTTAGAGTTGATTTGATGAGGATTTGATAGGGGACGTGACAGCAGAGGAGAAAACATGACAGTCCTGGTAACCGGAGGATGTGGACTTGCAGGATCGTTCGCGGTCCGTCACGCGGTCGAGCGCGGTGAAAATGTGGTGGCCTACGACATCGCCATCAAAACCGAATTGCTACAAGACATCGCCGAGAAGGTAACATTTGTTAAGGGCGACGTACTGAATGCCTCCGAACTCATGGGTGCCGTCAACAAGCATCGGGTGGACCGCATTCTTCATCTCGCAAGCTTCTTGACTCCAGGGGTGTATGACCGCCCCTACGCGGGAATTCAAACCATTGTCATGGGTACCATGAACGTGCTCGAGGCGGCGCGCCTGGCGGGGGTTCAAAGGCTAGTCTATCTCAGTACGGGTAAAACGCCTCGGACGGCATCCGCCTACGGGAAATCCGCCGCGACCGGCAGCCTCGCCATCGATGCAGATCCCTATACCAGCGCGAAAGTAGCGTGCGAACTCTTTTGCAACGATTATCGCAAGCTCTATAACCTGGACATTGTGATCCTGCGGTACGCGCAGGTGTTCGGGCCGGGTTACGGTTTTGCCGGTGTCATGGGGCAGAGTTTGAAGGATGTTGTTGAGAAGCCGCTGCGCAACGAACCTGTGAAGCTGGAATCCCTATCCGGATTCGTCCCCGGAAGGGAGGGACCGGTGTCCACCGCTCCCGTGGGTTGCCTTTACGCGCGGGATGCGGGAAGCGGCGCCATGAAGGCCACCCTGGCAGGCAAGCTCAAAGATTATGTCTTTCAGATCCAGCCGAAAGAAAAGATGACTCTCGGCGAGATGGCCGACCTGCTGACGGAGCTCATTCCAGGAGCAAAAATCGATGCGCCGCGTGGTCCCGAGAAGGGCGGCCCTATGGAGCCCGATCCCCGCGCCCAGGAACAGTTCGGTTATACACCCGAGTACAGTGTGCGGAGGGGACTGAAGGAATACATTGAATTTCTCAAAACGGGCCACTACCGGCAGCTAGCGGAATAGCAAGCGATTATGCGCCGACCCTGCGAGCACAAGAAAATCCAATAGAAGGGAATTCCAATGCTCTTTATTAACAACAAAGAAGTCGAACAGGTTCTTACTATGAAGGACACCCTCCTGGCGTTGGAGGAGGGACACAAGGAATTGGCGAGAGGAGAGCTTGTGGGGCGGCCGCGGGTGGATATCTACACGGAAACGGACAAGGATGATCGGTTTCACCGTTGGGGTACCATGGAAGGATCCAGCAAAAGGCTCCAGCGATTCGCCATCCGCATGAAATCTGACGTGACCAGTTGGCCCATCAGACATGGGATCCGGGTGGAGGACAAGTACTGCGTTCAGCCCGGCCTCTTTTGTGGGTTGATATTTGTGGTGAGCACGGAAAACGCTGAGCCGCTGGCACTCATCAACGACGGATACCTCCAGCACATGCGGGTGGGAGCGTATTTTGGTCTCGGGGCCAAATACCTTGCGAGAAAGGACGCGTCGGTGGTGGGCATGATCGGGTCCGGTGGCATGGCGAAAAGCCACCTGGAGGCTTTCGCTGCCGTGCGCGACATCAAGAAAGCTAAAGTTTACAGCCCCAACAAAGAGCACCGGGAGCTTTACGCGAAAGAAATGGAGGAAAAACTGGGATTCGAAGTTATTCCCTGCGACAACCGCGAGGAAGCGGCGAAAGGAGTAGACATCCTCTCAAGTTGCACGAATTCCCAGGAGGCCACTTTGTTTGGCAATATGGTCGAGCCGGGAATGCACCTGACACAGGTGGCCAGTGAATTCGCGGCGGATGTCTACCCAAAGATCGACGTGTGTATGGTTGGAGGTCCCATGAGCCAAGTGGTGGGTGGGGTTCCGGTGGACGACTCCGAGGGCTTTCCGACCTACCTTGCGGGAAGTTTCGAACACCTGGACAAGGCCCGGGGCCCCAAGCGCAGCCGAAAGAGCATTAAAGAATTCGACGGCAACATGGTCCCCCTGGCGGACCTGGTTGTGGGAAAAGCTCAGGGAAGGGAAAGCGACAAAGAGGTCAGCTCCTCAAGCGGGGTGAAGGTCAAGGGCGAGGATACCGTCAAGGGACTTCAGTTCGTGACGGTGGGATCCCTGGTGTATGACCTAGCCAAAAAAGCGGGGCTAGGCCGTGAACTCCCAACGGAACTGTTCCTTCAGGACATCCGCGACTGAATGCCCGAACACGATTAACGGCTGGAGTGAACCCTGCAACCCTCAGCGTGGAGGAAGCGGACCGGCCGTCGCTATTTTTCTAAACAGCTCAATAGTCTCTTTGTCACCTGACATTTGTTTGAGATCTTTTGCAATGGATGACCCACTGCGCGGTGACGGTTCGATGCCGGTGAGCTTGGTGAACTGCTTCTTAAACTCCGGGTCCACAAAGGTCGCGTCTATGGCCTGTTTTAAGGTCGTGATGCTCTGTTCAGGGTTGCCCGGCCCGAGGATCATGGGGCTTCCCAAATATCTCAAGCTTCTAAACATGGCCACCGGCTTGCGGGCCCGGCCTGTCCCGGCCAGGTCTTCTAGATCGGGGAGTTTGGCGAAGGTGGGGTGTGGGTGAGCGAAGCCCCGGGGGACCTCTAGGCTCGCATGAAAATCCACAAGATTCTTTTCAACCATTTCCCGGCGTCGTTGCATGACGGTATGAGCGAGATTGACCCGGGCGTCCACTTCCCCGCGTAGCACCGCCAGGTCCAGCTCCGGTCCGGAATAACCGGTGATGAACTTCGGCTCGTTCAGGTTCAGTCCATAAGCAAACAGCCGTCCGATAATATAAATGGTGTGTCCTACCGACTGGGCACCGATGCGAAGCCCCTTCTTTTTCCGGAGCTTTTCCAGCGAGTCGAGGCCGAGTTCTTTCCGGGTCAGGAACACGTAGTGGGCCTGGCTCTGCGGAGTGCCGAGATAGGTGAATTTATCCAGCTCGTAGCGAACTCCCGGTGCCCCCAGGAGGGCGAGGATCGTGAAGCTGCTGGCGGGCATGGCGATGGTCCGCCCGTTGGGACGGGCCGCCCGGAACATATAATTGGCGAGCTTCCTCCCTCCGCCTCCTGGCATATACCCGGCGATGATGGTGGGTTTACCCGGAACATGCTTTCCTAAAACGGAGGCTGTGGACCTCGCTCGCATGTCAGCGCTTCCTCCGGGTTGGGCCCCAAGGATGACGGTGATGGTCTTGCCCTGATAAAAGGGAGTTTGTGCATAGAGTTGACGTGAATCCAAATGGATTGAAGCGAAAATCATGCAGACGAAAAAACTCAATGCGATGGTTAGCCCATTGTGGTTTGCTTTCATGCGGTCCCTCCTGGTTGGGTTTTCCGAACCTGCCAGCGACCGATGCTATCCCTGTAAAGTAGGGATGTCAACGGTGTGATTTCCGACCCAACAAAGCGGATTGACTGGTGGGAGTATTAGCACTATATGGAACTAGAATCGGTGTTCTCGAGGGTCAATACGCATGGTTTACGTCATAAATAACGATGAGGTGCAGAGGCTACTCTCTCTGGGCGACTGCATGGACACCATAGAAAAAGCGTACCGGGAGTGGGATGCGGGGCAGGCGGTCATTCGTTCGAAGACCTCGCTATACGTTTACAATCGTGAAGACAATACCCGGTACAACTTTACCAGCATGGAAGGGGCGGTTGAGAGCCTGGGAGTCTTTGCGATTCGAATGCGCTCGGATATTGAACGGCGCCTGTTGTCTTCGGTGATGGGACGACTCCCTGCCGGAACCGAGGCGAAGTACTGCGGTCTCATCCTGCTATTCAGCACTCGGACGAAAGAGCCGCTGGCGATCGTCAATGACGGTTATATCCAGCACGCGCGGGTGGCAGCGGTAGCGGGTATTGCAGCGAAGCATCTGGCTCGCCAGGATGCGTCGGTGTTGTGCCTGCTGGGTTCCCAGTGGATGGCCCGGACCCATGCCCAAGCTTTTCTCGAGGCAAGACCCATTAAAGTCATGCAGGTGTACAGCCCCACAAAAGAACATCGGGAAGCATTCGCTCGGGAAGTTGCCGACAAACTCGGTGTGGAAGTTCGAGTGATGGCGACCGCCGAAGAAGCGGTAAAGGGTGCCCATATCGTTGCCTGTTGTACGGATTCACATCGGAAGCCTGTCATTCAGGGTGACTGGCTCGAAGAAGGAATGTTTGTCACAAATGTATTGGCGGCGGAACTGGACGACAAAACCCTCGAGCGCATTGACTATACGGTAAAGAATCAACCTCTGCGGAATTTGGAGTCGGCGGTAAATATCGCCGGGCAACCGCCGGAAGGGGTCACCTCGCCCAGCGAGGGCAGAGGATGGCTCAAGCAAGTGACCCAGGAGACGCCCCTTTTATCGGAAGTCATCACGGGAAAAGCCCCGGGACGGACCAACGATAAACAAATCACCTTCTTTTGTAATAATGAGGGGACGGGGATTCAGTTCGCCGCCGCTGGAGCCGTGATCTTGTCCAAGCTGAAAGAAAAAGGCAAGGGAGGTATCAAAGAGATACCGTCAGAATGGTTCTTCCAAGATATTCCTGATTGACATGTTGTGCCGATAGAAATAAGGAATAGCTATAGTCATTTGTGTGCTATAAACTAATCCTTAGCTTTAACTATAGATTTCTTGTTAAACGATCTGGAAAGGCGGGAATATATGAAGATTAGATATCTCATTGTCGTGGCGCTCCTTCAACTCATCGGGCTACAGTCCTATTCTCTAAATGGGTGGATGGGTGCGAGAGAGGCTCTGGCGGATTGGAAGGACGAGTGGGCTAAAACCGTTAAAGCAGCCGAGAAGGAAGGCCAGGTAACTATATATATATCCGGTTACCGGGCTGTTGTGGACTCGGGGGCGTTCCAGCAGAAGTATCCCAAGATCAAGGTCGTGAGCGTGACCGGATCCGGAAGCACCCTCACTCCACGCATCGCAGCGGAGCGCCGGGCGGGGAAATATCTGACCGATGTGTACGGCGGAGGTGGGAACTCGTTATTTCAGGTTTTGTATCTCGGCAGGATGTTGGATTCCATCAAATCGACTTTCATCCTTCCCGAGGTTGCAGACCCGTCCGGTTGGTGGGAGGGCAAGCATAAATTTGTTGACCGTGAGGAAGAAAAGATCTTTGTCTATGAGGGAAACGTTTCCGCCGGTGCGACCCCTGGTTATAACACCAAACTCCTGAAACCAAGAAAGTATCGGTCCTACTGGGATTTTCTTGATCCCAAGTTGAAGGGTAAAGTTGTCTCCGTCGATCTTACCAAGGTCAGAGGCGCAGGGCTCATGTGGCAGTACCTGTATTATCACCCAAGACTTGGTCCTGAATTCGTCAGGCGTTTCTTCAGCGAAATGGACGTGACCATGACGGGAAGTTTACGCCAGGCAGTGGATTGGCTGGCCACCGGGAAGCATCACCTCTGCCTTCCCTGCAGGGATGTGGCTGACGGAAATCGCCAGGGACTTCCAGTGGACAGTTTCGCCAATGACCAGTTCAAAGAAGGAATGAGTCTTTCCTCGGCCTTCGGTCAGATGGCTCTTATGAAGAATGCCCCGCATCCAAACGCTGCCAAAGTTTTTATCAACTGGTACCTATCTCGTGAAGGTCAAAGTGCGTTCCAAAAGGTGATGAGCAAACCCGGCTCCCCGAAAGATTCACGACGAGATGATGTTTCCAAGGATCATATCCCCGAGCAGGACCGAAGGCAAAAGGGGGTGAAGTATTTTGACGGTGACAATCCTGATGTCAAGGATATCAGACCTATCATCAAACAGCTCAAGCAAATCATGGCGGCGAAACGTTAGGAAAAGATATGTTCAAGCATCGCAAGCTAGTGGATTGATTTGAAGGGACGCAAAGAGAATGGTGCTTCTTCTCAACAACGATGAGGTGGAAAGCCTGCTTACCATGGAAAGGGTCATGCAGGCATTGGATGAAGCTTATCTTGACTTGGATAAGGGCCTTACAGCCAATCGACCCCGAACTTTCACGACCTGCCCCACAAGCCGGGGACGGTTCACTGCGAATACCCACGAGGGAATCCTGAGCAGCAAGGGGGCCTATGATATCAGGATCGTTACTCACCCGGTTGTATCCAAGGAGGAGACCGTCACCCAAGGGCAACAGGCGCAGCTGAATGTGTCGTTAGACCTCCTTTACGATACGGAAAGCGGGAATCTCCAGGCCATTATCCAGGACGGTTATTTGCAGAAGATGCGGGTCCAGGCGACCAATGCCATTGCAGCACGCTACATGGCGAGGAAAGATTGCCAGATCATGGCCCTCCTTGGTTCGGGCTGGCAGGCCTCGGCGGCCATCGCCGCGATGTGTTTTGTGAGGCCAATCAAATCCGTCAAAGTGTACAGTCGAAACCCGGAGCGAAGATCGGAATTTGCAAGGCGCATGGAGCGCACGCATGAGGGAATAAGGGTTGTTGCTGTGGATCGACCGGAGGATGCGGTTCGTGGCGCCGATATGGTGGTATGCGCGACGAACTCGAAGGTGCCTGTTTGCAAATCGGACTGGTTGGAGAAAGGGATGCACCTGACCGGTGTGCTTCCAGCTGAGTTCGACCTCGACTGTTACAAGAAAGCGGACACCATCGTGATCTTCAATCGGCTTCATGGTCGCGACTACGTCCTGAACCGAGGCCCCGATGAAGTCCCCTTGGAACAACCACCTCATGCGCCTCTTCTTAAAGACGCTCCCGAGATTATTGACCTGGTTTCCGGAAAGGCGCCGGGGAGAGAGAACGATGATCAGATCACCATCTTTGCCAATGGGGGGCATGGTTGGGGGTTGGACGGGGGACCGGGGTATGGCATACAGTTTACCGCTATGGCCAAGCTTATATACGACCTGGCCAAGGAGCGCGGTATTGGCCGTGAATTGCCGCTGGAATGGTTCCAGCAGAATGTCAAGTCGTAGAGAAATTGTCCATTGATTGAAAGTCAGAATGGCTCGTTTTTAACATATAAGGAGATAATCCATGGAGCCCGTCGAAGAAGGTGTCCGGAATCTGGTTAACCACTGCGCAGAGGTAAAGAAGGACGACGAGGTGCTCATCCTCAATGAGTACGGTAAGGTGGACGAAAGGATTGCGGGTCTGATCACGGACGCTGTGAAAGAAACAAAAGCGAACTATCATGTGATGTGGGCCGAGTCCCTGGAGCGGGATCGAAAATCGCTCCCAAAGGTACTGGTGGGTGCTTTTCTTTCAGCGGAAAAGGTCATTTCGAATTTTTCCCTCAACCGGGTGCTTCTCGACGAATATACCAAGGGTAAGGGCGTGATCCAGATCAACAACACCTGCCGCAATCCCAACCTGATGGGTACGCCTCACGCGCGTTTCCACTGGTCAATGGTCAAAGCGATCTATTCCCGTCTCGAGGAGATCATGGGTCAGGCCGAACAGTGGCATATCACTTCGCCGGCTGGCACGGACATCTCCGGGAAAATCGGCAAGGGCAGCGATGTGGCCGATGCTTACTTCAGCCAGGAGGCGGCCGCCTCACGTTTCATCCGCGTTTTCCCAGGAGAGGTATACAGCCCCGTGGGCTCCATGGGCGCCTCAGGTAAGATCGTCATGGAGTACATTAACATGCGGGATCAGACGCCGTGGGAAGAAACCGTAACGTTTACAATTGAAAATGACAAAGTGGCTAGGGTGGATGGAGGAGCACGCGTAAAAGAGTTGGAGCAGCAGCTGGCTGCTGCCACCGGTAAGTTCGGTGATCGAGCGATTGTCGTAGACTCCTGGCATGGGGGAATGAATCCCAAAGCGAGAGTACCGACAGAAGAGAACCGATCGCTTCAAGGGGCCACCAGCAGTCCGGCCCTGCTGCATTTTCATCTGGGGAGGCTAAAAAGCCCGATTTCAGCCGGCATTCTCCATCCTACGGTAGAGGTAGACAGGAAAAAGATTTTCGCAGGAGGTCGGCTGCTCATTCTTGACGATCCAGTGATTAAAGCGGCGGAAGAAAAATACGGCGTCGTGCATTGACCTTCTATTTCGCGGATAGTTGCAGAAGATTTTGCCCAGGTAAGATGACGATGGCGGAAAAACGGGCAGATGAAATTAGGCAGTCGACGACAAAGGAGGAAACTCAGTGTTAGAGCAGGAAATCAATGAACAGCTGTGTCGGGTAGGTCCGGGAACGCCTATGGGCGATTTGTTACGCCGGTACTGGATGCCCCTTGCTCCCAGGGCTGAGGTGGATGAAGAGGGGAAACGGCCCGTAAAGATTCTGGGTGAGGACCTGCTGGTCTTCAAAGATGGCAAGGGCCGCTACGGTCTCGTGCAGGAAGCTTGCTCCCATCGCGGCACTTCTCTCTGTTACGGCATCATTGATGAAGAGGGTATTCGTTGTCCCTATCATGGCTGGAAATATGACGTGAACGGCAAATGCCTCGAGCAACCTGCCGAGCCCCCGGACAGTACCTTCAAGGATACCATCAAACACCCTGCATATCCTGTCCAGGAGCTGGGGGGGTTGCTTTTCGGATATCTGGGACCGTCACCGGCTCCGTTGCTACCCCGATACGATATTCTGGTACGTGAGGACTGGGTGCGACGCGTCGAGATCCATCCGGTGCTCGACTGCAACTGGCTTCAACCCATGGAGAACTCTGTGGATCCGGCCCATCTCTACTGGCTGCATGGCTTCACTGGTGGCGCGCCAGCCACGCGGGACGAACGTATGGAGTTCGAACTGTTCGAGCATGGTATGTACAAGTACCACTACGGCCGAAAGCGTATGGAGGTTCACCCATTGGTGTTCCCGAATATCCTTCGGGGCACAGGGAATGTGATTCACTATCGAGTTCCCATGGACGACACCCACACGCGGATCATTTACGTGATCTACAGTCCCACTGCGGACGGGAAACCCAGCGGACAAAAGGAAGTGCCTTTCAAGTATATCGGACCCATTAAAGAAACTTACGATGACTTTGGATTCCCAAGATTCAAGCACCACATGAAGACCTTTGCCAGCCAGGACGGCATGGCGTGGGAAACGCAGGGACCCATGACGGACAGGACCAAGGAGCATCTGGGTTCCAGTGATCGGGGCATCGTGATGTTTCGCCAGATGTTGCGGCTGCAATTGGACGCAATAAAAAAAGGTGAAGATCCCATGGGGGTCATCAGGGATCCCGAGAAAAACAAGATCATCGAGTTCAAAGTGCAGACCGTAGATCAGGAAAGCGGCCAGGAGGTCCCCATCACAAATTACGATCAGCGAAGCTTTGCCAGACCCATCAGTGCGATAAGAAGATGAAGGCTCGCCACCCTTCGACCCATCGATGCGCTCAGAGTGGTGAGGGAACTCGAACCACGGGCTCAGGGTCCCGTGCGCAGCCGAGGGAAAGACGCAAAGTATCGATAAATTACAAGTTCGAAGCACAAAATCCGAACTTCGAAACAAATGGGGAAAGTTCAGAATACTAATTCCAAAAATAATATTTGGGGGAAGTTCTCATTGGAGTGTTTTTGATTTTGAGAATTGAGATTTTGGAATTGTTTCGTATTTCGTTATTCGGTTTTCGGATTTAGATTCGGTGGCGTTATGGCGCTATACTTATTGTTAAACGTTTCGCCTACCGTGAGATACCGTTGGAGGTAACCATGGCCGTGATTTTTTCTGACCAGTTGAGAGCGATTCGCGATAACAACCACAGTAAAAATCATCCCTTCTTCAAACTTTGGGTGCAGGGAAAACTGACAAAAAAACAGACGGCCCTCTACTGCATCCAACACCATTACTATGTGACCGACTACATCAACTGGCTTGCCTACGAAGCGTCTCAAGTACCTCATCGTGATGTGAAGGCCTATCTGTTCGAGAACCTGGGGGATGAGGAGAGCGGAGAAGATCGTCACCTGGACATGCTCACGGATTACGTTGAGGTTTGTGGACTCAATCGCGACGACATAGAGAACGAGAAAAGTCTCCCGGCCACGGAGGCCTTGCAGAACTGGGGTTGGCGTCTGGTTTACCAGCGGCCCTGGCAGGCGGCTCTGGCTGGCATGTTTGTTGGACTCGAGTCGCAGTTTTTGGACATTTGTAAAGAACTCGTGCCGGCACTCCACAAACATTACGGATGGTCTTCGGGTGATCGTGAGATTCGTTTTTTCGAGCAGCATATTACTGCGGACGAGATTCATGGACAAAAGGGATTTGCCATCGTGCAAAAATACTGTAAAACGCAGGAGGAAAAAGATCTGGCCTTGAAGGTGGTAGAGGAAGCGACTCGAAAGCGGTGGGCTTACATGAACGGAATCTACTGGTTTGCCGTCGAAGGGAAAGAGGATGATACCCCGAGTTTGTAGGATCGACTTTTCCCAAAAACGAAAGGAGTATTGTGGCCACAAATGAAGACATACTGAAAGTGGGAATTGCAGGGTTGGGATTCGGGAGCACGGAATTTATTCCTACACTGGAGCGTTTACCTCAGATCAAATTGGTTGCCGGCGCGGATCTGCGGTCGCAGGCCAGGGAATCTTTCAAGTCTCGCTTCGGTGGCAACGCCTATGAAAGCGTGAAAGAGCTTTGCGCCGATCCTGAAGTTGAGGCGGTGTGGATTTCCACTCCAAATCAATTCCATGCGGAACATGCCATCCTTGCCGCCGAATCTGGAAAACACATGGTGGTGCGCAAGCCCCTGGGAATCACAATGGACGAATGTAGGCGGGTTCTCGAGGTGGTGGAACGGAAGGGCGTCAAGCTGTTAGCCGGTGGGCAAACCCAAGGCACGAGCCCACTGGTCCACAGGTTGCGGCAGGTGGTTACTTCGGGAGAGCTCGGACAGCTGCGAGCCATGCAATTACTGGCTTATACCGGCTGGATGATGCGCCCCCGGATGCCCCAGGAGGTTGATGATAGCCAGGGAGGTGGGGTGGTATGGCGCCAGGCTCCCCACCAACTCGAAACGGTGCGCTACCTCGGCGGTGGCCTGGTGCGAAGCGTGCGGGCAATGACGGGACAGTGGAGACCCGAGCGCCCGCGCGGGACGGGTTATTATGCTGCGATTCTNNGCGATTCTGGAATTTGATGACGGGACTCCAGCGAGCCTAACTTACAATGGCTACGGATTTTTCGACAGCGTGGACCTTACCACTTGGAGCTCGGATAAGGGGCTCCAGGGGCGGGTAAAATTTAGGAAGGCCTTGCTGAACAAGGAGGCCGATGAGGAGGCCGGTAAGGAAGCCACACGATTCGGTACCAAGGGGGAGCGGGTCGTTGTTGTGGGAGGGCGGGAAGGACGTCCCTGGAGCCCCGGTAATCTCGGGATGTTTATTATTAGCTTTGACGGGGGCGACGTTCGTATGTCGCCCAAGGGACTCTTTCTCTATGACATGGACGGTGTGCGAGAGATCGAGGTAAATCAGCCAGGTGGAGAAGGTATGTCCCTGGACACGGAAGTCATGGAGCTTTATAACGCTGTGAAGCATAACCAGCCCTTGTTTCATGACGGACGCTGGGGTATGGCCACCGCCGAGGTGCAGTGGGCAATCCTTGAATCGGCACGCCAGCGAAAAGAGATACTTCTCCAGCATCAGGTGGCGGTGCCACAAGGTCAGTGACATTCAATTGGAATAATTTTCTTTACCCATTATTTGTGATATTGTCGATTAACTCTTAAGCCAGGCTGGCTTGAAAGGAGCGAACCAGATGGAAGACGATCAAATTGAAAAAATAGACGAATCCAAGTTGCCTAGGGTCGATACCTACCAGGAATGGCAAGCGGCGCAAAAAATACCCATTATTAAAGGGTTCTTTGTGAAGGACATTAAAACCGTCGACGTGGAGCCGTGGGACCTCAAGGGAGGCCTGGGCACCTTCATTAATCTCGAGGGTACGGGCGGGGTCAATGACGCGTATGTTTGCGAGATCCCGGCAGGCGGCAAACTGAAACCGCAGAAACACATGTACGAAGAGATGGTCTACATCGCCAAAGGGCACGGTGCCACTTCCGTTTGGCAAAATGATGGGAAGAAGCATACCTTCGAGTGGGGACCCGGTAGCCTGTTTGCGATGCCGCTCAATGCTCACTACCAGCATTTTAATGGTAGCGGCAGCGAGCCAGCGAGGTATATGGCGGTCACCAATGCCTGCTACATGATGAACCTGTTTCACAATTTGGACTTTATATTTGGTGATGCGTTTTCCTTTACGGATCGCTTTGACCCAAGTACCGATGACTTTTTCAGCGGCAAGGGAACACTTTACGGCCGCTTCTTTATGTCAACCAATTTTGTAGCGGACACGCACACGGTACAACTGTATGACTATCGTGAGAGAGGTGCCGGCGGCAGCAACATCAAGTTTGATCTGGCGGGAAACACGATGTGCGCGCATATATCCGAGTTTCCTGTGGGAACGTATAAGAAGGGGCACCGCCATGGCCCGGGAGCCCATGTGTTGATCCTGAGCGGTAAAGGATGCTCGATCCTGTGGCCGGAGGGCGAAGAACGAACCAAGGTGGATTGGGCGCAGGGTAGCATGGTGGTCCCGCCGGATAATTGGTTTCACCAGCATTTCAATTACGGTGCCGATCGGGCACGCTACCTGGCGCTTCGCTGGGGCAGCTGGAAGTACCGGTTTGCCGGAGTGTCTCAGAGGGAGGGTGAGGGCTCGACCTATAAGAGCGTAAAGGAAGGCGGAGCCCAGATCGAGTATGAGGATGAGGACCCGCAGATCCATCGTGACTTTGAAGCGGCGGTGGCGGCCTCGGGGGCCGTTTGCGGGATGGGAAAATATCATCCCAACTGCACCCAGAGGAAGGCAGCATAGTTTAGGAAGGTTTCGGAACTCGGAACCGGAATAGAGACTATCGCGCAAAGACGCTAAGGATGCCAAGTATCAAAAAACTTCAAATTCGAAGCACGAAAGCCGAAACTCGAAACAAAATGAGAAAATTCAAAATAATAAGTTCAAAACGTAATAAAAGCGGGAGGAGTTTGCATCGGAATATTTTGGATTTGGAGAATTGAAATTTTGAAATTGTTTCGTATTTCGAAATTCGGATTTCGGATTTTGATTTCGTTGAAGAATAGAACTTGGGCTCAATGGAGGTGAAAATATGATGACCAAAGAAGAGAACGAGAGGATGACCAGGGTGGGTCCGGGGACTCCGGGTGGCAATTTCCTGCGTCGTTACTGGTTCCCCATTGCCGTAGCCAATGAGTTAACGGAAGAAACCCCCACGAAGTTCATCAAGATCCTTGGGGAGAACCTTGTTCTTTTCCTCGACAAATCGGGACGGGTTGGCCTCATCGAGGACCGCTGCGCCCATCGGGGGGCTTCGCTTGTCTACGGCAGGGTGGAAGAGAGAGGCATCGCTTGCGCTTACCATGGTTGGCTCTATGACGTTGAGGGTACCTGCCTGGAGACGCCGCCGGAACCTGCGGAAAGCAAGTTTCGACTAACGGTGAAAATGCAGAGTTACCCGGTGCAGAGATTTCTTGGTCTTTACTGGACCTATATGGGACCGCAGCCGGCACCCGTGATTCCAAAATATGACGTTTGGGTACGGAAGGACGGTATTAGAAAAATTTTCATTCAGCCTCAGCTGGATTGTAACTGGGTACAGGCCATGGAGAACTCTGTGGACCCGGCACACTTGCAAATCTTGCATCAGAACACGGCTAACAGAGGGAGAAAGCCTCCCAGCACGACCCGCGGATTTACCGATGATGTGGAGAAATTTGAATGGTATGAGGTTCCTTACGGCATCATGAAGAAGCGCACCTATAAGACGGGTAGAATGGACGAACACCCGCTGATCTTTCCCAACATCTTGCGCCAGGCAAACTGTACCCAGATCAGAGTGCCCATGGACGATACCCACACGAAGATTTTCTTTGTCCGATTTTTTGCCAGCAAGGATGGCAGTATGGTTGAGCAGGACGGGGATCCACCGGTGCAATACATCCAGCCATATAAAAATCCGCCCGATCAACTCCACCCGTTTACCCGGTTTGATATCAGCAAAGAGGTTCAGGCCCAGGACCACATGGCCTGGGAAACCCAGGGACCCATTGCCGACCGAACCAATGAACGGTTGGCCACATCGGATCATGGAGTCGTCATGCTGCGGGAGATGATCTTGGCCAATATCGACCGAGTTGAAAAGGGTCAGGATCCCAAGTGTGTGATCAGGGACCCGAATCACGAGATGATCGATACCAATCTCTCGGAGTCCTTGGTGGGTCCGGAGACGCGGCCGGAATACCGGGAGATGGCGAGCCTGGACTCGCAGCCGTAAGTCCTACGACGCACAAGTTTCTTAAATGCCTGGCTATCCGCGGGTCGGGTGGCCAGGCGATCCTTCCAGCCTTTCTTCAATTACCCCACAAATAGTCATCGTGTCGAATATTTTGGTGTTAAGTAATCTCCATAGATAGATTGTTGATGAGCAATTGCGTCTTGCCGGTGGTGGTGATGTTGTTGTATTGTCCTCTTTTGCCCTATCTGAGGGCAGAGAAATTATACCATTCAAAGATGGGGGGCATTATCGATGGCAGAAGAAACAATGAGCCTTTGGACGGCAAAATCACCCTATGACCGCTGGATGGAATCCCAGAACATACCCATTCACGAAGGCTATTACGTCGAAGATTTGCGGACTCTGGAGTTGGGTGAGTGGAAAGCTCGGGGTTGTAACGGTGCGTTTCTCAAGCTGGCGGGCCAAGAGGGAGTCACGCAGGCCTATGTGACCGAGATTGCACCAGGAAAAACCCTTCCTCCTTACCGGATGGCGCTGGATGAGATCATCTATGTTGCCGATGGCAGGGGACTGACTAACATCTGGGCGGGGGATAAACCAAAGAAGGTTTTCGAATGGCAAAAGCACAGCCTGTTCATGGTCCCAGGCGGGCATCACTACCAACTGGGAAACGCGCAGGGGAACCAGACGGTTCGATTGCTCCATTTTTCGTATCTTCCCGTGGCCATGGGCATCCTCCACAATCCGGATTTCTTTTTGAACAATCCTTACGTGGATACAACGACATTGTATGAAAACAACGGCGCTGATTTTTACGCCCAGGCAAAGGTGACGAAACAGCCCAGTTCCAGGGGCGGGCGGGAGATGAATGTTTGGTTCGGAAACTTTTTTCCGGATATGAGGGCGTGGGACAAATTGCAACCGTTTAAGGGAAGAGGCGCTGGCGGCCACGTGGTGTGGGTTGGTTTTCCCAAATCTCCAATCTATTGCCACATGTCCGTCTTTCCATCGAAAACCTACAAAAAAGCGCACCGGCATGGACCCGGCGTGGTGATCGTCATCCCGGCGGGAGAAGGATACTCCATTATGTGGCCGGAGGGAGGTGAAAAGGTGGTGATTCCATGGCACGAGGCCAGCGTATTTGTACCGCCCAATCGATGGTTCCACCAGCATTTCAATGTCGGACCCGCTCCCGCGCGATATCTTGCCTCTCACGCCCCCAGGGTCACCCGGGGGACCGGAGAGAGAATCGAAGACCGACAGCGGGACCAGATCGAGTACCCTGATGAGGATCCCTGGATCCGGCAGAAATTCGAAGACGAACTTGCCAAAAGAGGCTTGAAATCCCTGATGCCGGACGAGGCCTACAAGGACAGAAACTACGAGTGGGCGTACAAAGAGGAAGATTGACCTAATCGAGTTGGAGTTTGTTTTTTAAATGAAGAAGATTTTCAGCGTCTTATTTTTAAGCGTTTTTTGCTTGCCACGGGTGATGTTTGGCCAAGCCACGACCGGTTGGGAAGCTGAGTGGGAAAGGACCGTTGCCGCGGCAAAGAAAGAGGGAAAGCTCACTGCCTACATCAGCGGTTACGATGGAGTGGTTCCCGCATTTCAAAAGGCTTTCCCGGAGATCGAAGTGGTTTTGGTTACCGGTCGTGGAAGCCAGTTGGGGCCCCGCATCTTGGCTGAGAGAAGAGCGAGAAAGAACCTTACCGACGTTTACAGCGGCGGGTCCACGACCCCATATAAACTCCTGTATCGCTCCGGTGCGCTGGAACCTATCCGCCCTGCGTTCATCCTACCCGAGGTTCTGGACAAGTCTAAATGGTGGCGGGGAGAGCACCGTTATATTGATCCCGAGAACAGCTATATCTTCGCCTATACCGGAAACGTTGGAGGTGGTGGGATTGTCCATTACAACACAAACCTTGTGAGTCCGAAGGAATTCAAATCCTACTGGGATATTCTTGAGCCCAAGTGGAAGGGCAAAATCGTCGTGCGG
>JABAOE010002929.1_pt3 | contig 26815 bp, 26 predicted proteins | sample 7062141 | NCBI WGS metagenome assembly JABAOE01 (sample SAMN14538627, study PRJNA623070) | marine sediment metagenome | biome: marine biome [ENVO:00000428]; feature: marine pelagic biome [ENVO:01000023]; material: deep marine sediment [ENVO:00002113] | place: India: Gulf of Khambhat ...
AACGGAAAGCGGTAATGAGCAAGTCATTTGACGTCGTCGTCATCGGCGCCGGTCCGGCCGGCTACATTGCGGCCATCAGGGCCGCGCAACACGGCATGCGTGTCGCCTGCATCGACGAATGGACCAATCGCGACGGCAAGAACGCGTTCGGCGGCACCTGCCTCAACGCAGGCTGCATACCTTCCAAGGCCTTGCTCGAGTCCTCGGAGCTTTATCACCGGGCGAATCACGAGTTCTCTCGCCACGGCATCGCCACCGGCGACCTCAGCATCGATATCGCAAAGATGCAGAAACGAAAGGCGGGCATCGTCCGGCAGCTGACGGGCGGTATCGCCGGCCTGTTCACGGCGGCAAAAGTCGAGGGACTGGTCGGTCATGGGCGCTTGCTCGCCGACCGCAAGGTCGAGTTCTCACCGCTCGAAGGCGAACCCGAGGTGCTCGATGCGCGCTATGTCATTCTCGCCAGCGGCTCGACGCCCATCGAGCTGCCGATCGCGCCATTCGACGGCGAGCAGATCGTCGATTCGTGGGGCGCGCTGGACTTCGAGGCTGTCCCGGGGAAGCTCGCCATCGTCGGCGCCGGGGTCATAGGGCTCGAGCTCGGCAGCGTCTGGGCAAGACTCGGNNCTCGAGGCGCTGGACGACTTCCTGTTCATGGCCGACAGGGACATCGCGAAGGAGGCGGCGAAACAGTTCAGGAAACAGGGGCTGTCCATCCAGCTCGGCGCCAGGGTCACGGCTGCGAAGCCGGCAAAAGGCAAGGTGAGCGTCGAGTACGAGGACCAGGCGGGCGCGCAGTCGATCGAGGTCGACAAGCTGGTCGTCGCCGTCGGTCGCAGGGCGTTCACCGACGGCCTGCTGGCCGATGACTGCGGCATTGAACTGGACGAGCGCGGTTTCATCGTTGTCGACGATGAATGCCGGACGGGGGTCAAGAACGTTTTCGCGATAGGCGACTGCGTGCGCGGACCCATGCTCGCTCACAAGGGCAGCGAGGAAGGCGTAATGGCGGCCGACCTGATCGCGGGTGAAACTGCCGAGGTGAACTACGACGTGATCCCCTCGGTCATTTACACGGCGCCCGAAATAGCCTGGGTCGGCAAGACCGAGGCCGAAGCGAAAGAGAGCGGACGAGCGGTCAAGACCGGCTCCTTCCCGTTTGCGGCCAGTGGCCGTGCGAAGGCGATGGAACAAGCCGACGGCATGGTGAAGATCATCTCGGCTGCGGATGACGACGAAGTGCTGGGCATTCACATCATCGGCCCGATGGCCGGGGAGTTGATTTCGGAAGCGGTGTTGGCGATGGAGTTCCAGGCGAGCACCGAGGACATCCAGCGCACGATCCACGCACATCCGAGCCTCGCGGAAGCCGTCCACGAAGCCTCGCTGGCGGTCGACAACAAGGCGCTGAATTATCCGAATCGCTAGGCTCGTCGTCCGCTGCAACTAGGCGTTACGACGCACCGACGTCACGTTGGGGATCTGCTCCAGGCGGTCGATCGTCCGGCTCAGCGTCGGTAGTCCCGGTACCGCGATCGCGATCCGCAATTCGGCCTTCATCGTCTTCCTGTCGACGTTCGAACGGACGTTCTCGACGCTGACCTTTTCATCCGCCAGCACCGTACTGATGTCTTTAAGCAGCCCCTGCCTGTCGAACGCCTGCACGGTCAGTTCGGCCGGGTAGATTGCATCCGGTGAAGTGCCCCAGTCAACCTCGATCACCCGCTCCGGTGTCCGCGCCTGCAGGCTCAGGAAATTTCCACAGTCCGCACGGTGGATCGTCACGCCGCGACCGAGGGTGATGTACCCGCCGATGTCCTCCGGCGGCACCGGCCGGCAACAGCGCGCGAAATTGTAGAGCAGATCGCCAACGCCGCTGATCGCAATGCCGCCGGACTCTTTCTTGCGCCGCGTTCTCGTCTTGCGCCGGCGGATGATGTCGGTCGTGTCGTCGCCGCGCAGGTTTTGCAGCGCCGTGGCGATGGCTGCAGACGTGATATCGCCGGCGCCGAGCGCCACGCACAGCGTGTCCACGTCCTTCATCTTGAGCTGCCTGGCGATGTCGCCGACGGCGACGTCACGCGCATTGAGCCTGGCAATTTCCCGATCGAGTATTTCTTTTCCGTGGCGCCGATTCTGCTCGCGGTCGCGTTGCCGGAACCAGCTTCTGACTTTCGCCCGACTGCGGCTTGCCGCGAGGTAGCCGAGCTGCGGATTCAGCCAGTCACGACTCGGCTGCTCGTGCTTGGCCGTGATGATCTCGATCTTGTCGCCATTCCTGACCTTGTAGGTCAGCGGCACGATTTTGCCGTTCACTTTTGCGCCACGGCAGCGATGACCGACCTGCGTATGGACATGATAGGCGAAATCCAGTGGCGTCGCCTCGGCCGGCATTTCGACGACATCTCCGCGCGGGCTGACCGCGTAGACCCGGTCTTCGAAGACGTCGCCGCTGAGCTGGTCGAGCAGATCGCCGTCGGATTCGGACGGATCGAGCAGCTCGCGCAACAGGCGGAGCTTGCGGTCGAACGCTGCCTTGCTCTGTCCGCCTTCTTTATAGCGCCAGTGAGCGGCAACGCCGAGCTCTGCGTGTCGGTGCATCTCGTGCGTGCGAATCTGCACCTCGATGGTCTGACCCTCGGGCCCGATCAGCGCGGTGTGCAGGGACTGGTAATCGTTATCCTTCGGATTGGCGATGTAGTCATCGAATTCGCCAGGCAGGTATGCCCAGATGTTGTGGACGATGCCGAGCGCGGCATAACACTCGGCCACGTCGTTGACCAGCACGCGCACGGCCCGGATGTCGAATATCTCTTCGAGGCGTTTGTGTTTGCGCTGCATCTTCCGCCAGATGCTGTAGATGTGCTTGGGTCGACCGGCGATTTTTGCGTGGATCCCGTGATTCCAGAGCTCTTCCTGCAGCGTCGCCTGCACTTCCGCGATGAAACTTTCGCGTTCGGCGCGTTTCTCCCGCAATGCGCTGGCGATCGCTTTATAGGTTTCGGGATCGGTGAAGCGGAAGGCGAGGTCTTCCAGCTCCCATTTCAACTGCCAGATGCCCAGGCGATTCGCCAGCGGCGCATAGATTTCACGGGTTTCCATGGCCAGGGCCATTCTGTCCTCCGCCGATGCCTGTTTGGCGTTCCGCAGCCGGTAGACCTGTTCGCCGATCCTGGCGACGACGAGTCGGGCATCGGCAACCACGGCCAGCAGCATCTTGCGCAGAGCCTCGGATTGCTGTGTGGCCAGCGCTTCGCCCGGGCGCCAGTCTGCCGGCAGCGCGAAGCGCCCGAGCTGCACGAGTCCCTCGACCAGTTCGGGGAGCTCGGCGTCCCCGGCGCGTTGCAGCGCCCGGGCGTTGAGCAGGCCCTCGCGGGCACAGGGATAGAGCCGGACGGCCGCCGTGAGAACCGCTGGCAGCTCGAGCGGTTCGAGGATCGTGCAAATCGCCTCTCCCTCGCGACGCAGCGCGTCGCCGCGAGGTTCACCGTCGAGTCCATCGAGGATTTCCCGGGCGCGCGCGACGACCGCGGAGTCCCCGCGGCCGGATTCCCGGGTTTCGTCTTCGAATACAGGCATTTGCCGTGGATCAGGAGGTGTGCGGCTTACGGAGAACCGCTATCATACGCCTGTTTTTGGGCAACACAGACATTCCCGTGACCGGCGCGAGACCTCCGGGCGTCAGCGCACCGCTGTATGCGGCGCCAGCGGGAATGCAGGAACGTCGATTCGATGGCAGGACACAGCAAGTGGGCGAACATCCAGCACCGCAAGGGCGCCCAGGACAAGAAGCGCGGCAAGCTGTTCACCAAGCTCATCCGTGAGATCACCGTCGCTGCGCGCCTCGGCGGCGGTGACATAGCCGCGAACCCGAGGCTGCGGCTGGCCGTCGACAAGGCCAAGGCCAGCAGCATGCCGAAGGACAATATCGAGCGCGCGATCAAGAAGGGCAGCGGCGATCTCGATGGCGCCGACTTCCAGGAGATACGCTACGAGGGCTATGGTCCCGGCGGCACGGCGGTCATGGTCGACTGCATGACGGACAACAAGAATCGCACCGTCGCCGAGGTCAGGCACGCATTCTCCAAGTTCGGCGGCAATCTTGGCGCGGACGGCTCGGTCAGCTACATGTTCCGGCACGTCGGCACGCTCAGCTTCCCGCCGGAAAGCGACGAGGACCGCGTGATGGAGGCCGCGATCGAGGCCGGCGCCGAAGACGTCGTGGTTGACGAAGACGGCTCGATAGAGGTCCTGTCGGAGCCCGCGGAGTTCGAGACCGTGCGCGATGCGATGCGGGAATCGGGGCTCGAGCCGGAGAACGCGGAACTGACGATGCGGGCCGATAACAGCACCGTGCTGGAATTGCAGAATGCCAGCTCGATGGTCAAGATGCTGGAGATGCTCGAAGACCTGGACGACGTACAGAACGTCTACAGCAATGCAGACATCCCTGACGACGTCCTGGCGCAACTCTGAGGTGTTGATTGGCTGAGCTGACCAGAATTCTCGGCATCGATCCCGGCTCCCGGCTCACGGGTTTCGGCGTGGTCGACTGCGCCGGCGATCGCGCCGCGTATGTCGCCAGCGGCTCGGTCAAAAGCGCCACGGGGGAGTTCCCCGACCGGTTGCGGCAGATCTTCGCAGCGGTCACCGAGATCGTCACCGAGTACCGTCCGGACACGGTCGTCATCGAGAGCGTCTTCATGCACAAGAACGCCGCCAGCGCGCTGAAGCTCGGCCATGCGCGGTCCGCCGCCATCTGCGCCACCTTCTCGCTGGATGTCGCCGTGGTCGAGTACGCACCGCGGGAGATCAAGCAGGCCATCGTCGGCACCGGCGCGGCCAGCAAGGAGCAGGTCCAGCACATGGTCAGCCGGCTGCTCAAGCTCGACGGACAGCCGTCGCCCGATGCGGCGGATGCGCTGGCGGCGGCGCTCTGCCATGCGAATCAGCGCCGCATGGGCCAGCAAACAGAGCACGCCACGCGCGTCGCAGGCCTGAAATGATCGGTTCCCTGCGCGGCAAGCTGTTATTGAAGGAAGCCCCGCTTGCGGTCATCGAGTGCGGCGGGGTCGGCTACGAAGTTGAAACGCCGATGTCGACGTTTCTCGAGCTGCCGCATATCGGTGACGAGGTGTTTCTGCATGCGCACCTGGTCGTTCGCGAGACTGCGCACGCCCTGTATGGCTTCGCGACAACTGACGAAAAAGCCCTGTTTCGGACGCTGCTCAGCGTCTCCGGGGTCGGCGCGAAGATGGCGCTGGCCATCCTCTCCGGCATGACGGTCAACGATTTCGAACGCTGCGTGCAACTCGAGGACAGCGCGATGCTCGTCAAGATTCCCGGCGTCGGCAAGAAGACCGCCGAACGCCTGATCGTCGAGATGCGCGACAAAATCGACAAGTTGCCGTCGCTCTCCGTCGTCTCCGGGCCGGTGACCGCTGATTCCCGTTCAGAAGCCGTCGATGCGCTCATAACGCTCGGCTACAAGCCCAATGAGGTCAAGAAATTGCTGGCATCCATAGACGTACAGGACAAGAGCGCCGAAGACATCATCAGGCTGGCGCTCCGCCAGGCGGTGCACTGATGAGCGGCATCGAACACGACCGCCTGACCAGCGCATCGCCGCGGGAAGAGGATCGGGCTTTCGACCGCGCCATCCGCCCGAAGCGGCTCGAGGAGTACGTGGGCCAGCCGAGCGTCAAGCAGCAGATGAATATCTTCATTACCGCGGCGCGCAATCGCCAGGAAGCGCTCGATCACGTCCTGATATTCGGTCCGCCGGGTCTCGGCAAGACGACCCTGGCGCACATCGTCGCCAACGAAATGACCGTCAACCTGCGACAGACGTCGGGGCCGGTGCTGGAGCGGCCGGGCGACCTGGCGGCGATACTGACCAATCTCGAACCCAACGACGTCCTGTTCGTCGACGAGATCCATCGCCTGAGCCCGGTGGTCGAGGAAGTGCTGTATCCGGCCATGGAAGATTTCCAGCTCGACATCATGATCGGCGAGGGGCCGGCCGCGCGATCGATCAAGCTCGACCTGCCGCCGTTCACCCTGGTCGGCGCGACCACCCGCGCGGGCCTGCTGACGTCGCCGCTCAGGGACCGTTTCGGCATCGTGCAGCGACTCGAGTTTTATTCCGAACAGGAACTCCATGACATCGCCTGCCGCTCGGCGGATATTCTCAACCTGCCGATCGAGGACGACGGCGCCAGGCAGCTCGCCGGGCGGGCGCGGGGCACGCCGCGGATCGTGAACAGGCTGCTGCGCCGGGTCCGCGACTTCGCCGAAGTGGAGGCCGACGGGGTCGTCACCGAGTCCGTCGCCATCAGCGCGATGGACATGCTCGAAGTCGACCCGAACGGCTTCGACGCGATGGATCGCCGCCTGCTGCAGACGATCATCGAGAAATTCGATGGTGGCCCGGTCGGTATCGAATCGTTGTCGGCCGCCCTCGGCGAGGAGCGCGGGACGATAGAGGACGTTCTCGAACCCTACCTGATCCAGCAGGGTTTCATGATGCGCACGGCCCGCGGGCGCGTCGCGACCAACAATGCCTACCTGCACTTCGGGTTGACGCCGCCGGCGAGGGAGCCCGCGCCGGAACTGCCGCTGTTCGACAAGACCTGACGCCCGATCAGCCATGGCCGGAAATACTGACGCCGCAACTTTCGAATGGCCTGTCCGGGTTTATTACGAAGACACGGACCTGCAGGGTGTCGTCTATTACGCGAACTATTTCCGCTACATGGAGCGCGCGCGCACGGAATGGTTGCGCTCACTCGGTGTCGAACAGGACAGGTTACTGGCAGAGGAACGCCGGTATTTCGTGGTCGTCGACACGTATGCGGAATTCCTGAAGCCGGCCCGATTCAATGAAATGCTGGTCGCCACCGCCAGGCTCGAAAAGCTGACCCGGGCGACCTTTCTCATCGAACAACTGATCTACCGGCAGAGTCTTGATGGCGAGCTGCTGTGCCGCGGCAAAGTCAAGGCCGCCTATGTCGATGCGGATACTCAAAAACCCTTGCGAGTGCCCGCGGAAATTTTCGAGGACCCGACAGAATGAATATGAATATGGATGTACTCCGGCTCGTGATGGACGCCAGCTGGCCGGTGCAGGTGGTCATGTTGCTCCTGCTGGCCGCGTCTTTCGTTTCCTGGCGAATCATCTGGTTCAAACGCAAGCTCATCCACAAGACCAAAGCCGCGTCAGATGACTTTGAAACGAGCTTCTGGTCGGGTGGCGACCTGAACACGCTGTACCGCAGTGCCTCCCGGCAAAAAGGCGGCAGCAGCGGCATGTCGAGCATCTTCGAAGCCGGTTTCCGGGAGTTCAACCGCCTCAGCCAGGCGGGCGACGTCTCTGCGGAAAAACTGGTGGACGAATGCCGTCGCGCGATGCGCGTGGCGCAGATGCGCGAGGTCGATCGGCTCGAACAAAGTCTTGCGACGCTCGCGACGATCGGTTCGACGAGCCCCTATGTCGGCCTGTTCGGCACCGTGTGGGGCATCATGAGCGCCTTCATGCAGATCGGTAATATGCAGTCGGTGACGCTGGCCACCGTCGCCGGACCGATCGCCGAAGCCCTCATCGCGACCGCGCTCGGTTTGTTCGCGGCGATACCGGCGGTGATCGCCTACAACCGCTACGCGGACAAAGTCGTCAGGCTCGAGATTCGCTACGACGGCTTCACCGAGGAATTCGCCAGCATCCTGCAACGCCACGCGCGTGCCAAGACCAGGGAGGTGTGACATGGCTTCACCTCTGCAAAAACGCAAATTGATGGGCGAGATCAATGTCGTCCCCTATATCGACGTCATGCTCGTACTGCTGATCATCTTCATGGTAACGGCGCCGTTGCTGACGCAAGGTGTCGAGGTAGACCTGCCGGAAGCCGGCGCGGAAGCCATCGACAGCGGCTCGGACAATACGCCCATCGTCCTCAGCGTGGACGAGGCAGGAAATCTTTATATCAACATCGGCGACGACGAAGACGTGCCGCAGAATGCGCGGGAGATCGTTGCGCGGACTTCGGCGGTCATTCGCAATCGGCCGGACACCGCGGTCCTGGTCAAAGCCGACAGGGCGGTACCGTATGGCAACGTGGTCGGTGCAATGGTGCTCCTGCAGCAGGCCGGCGCCGACAAGGTCGGTTTCGTCACCGACCCCCTTAATACCTACCCGGTTCCGGAGTAGAGGGCCGACTCCCGGTGTTCGACCGCATACAACTGGGCGCTACGGTGATGTCCGTGCTGGTGCACGTCGTCATCTTCGGCGGCCTGTTTATCGCGTTCGACTTCCCGACGCCGGTGCGGCCGGCGACACCGCTGGCCATCGAAGCGACGCTGGTCACCGAGGCCGAATTGCCGCCGCCACCGCCACCGGAACCCGAACCGGAGCCGGAACCCGAACCCGACAACAGCGCTGCGGACCGCGCCAGGCTCGAGGAGGAGAAGCGTTTGGCGGATCTTCGCGCCGAGCAGGAACGGATTCGCCTGCAGCAGGAAGAGGATCGGCGCCGGCGGGAGGCCGAGGAAGCCGAGAGAAAACGCCGCCAGGAAGAAGAAACCGAGCGGCTGCGGGCCGAGGCCGAGCGCAAACGCCTGGAGGATCTCGAGCGCCAGCGTGCGGAGAACGAGCGGCTCCGGCGCGAGGCTGAAGCGGCAGAGATCCGCCGTCGGCAGCAGCAGGAGATAGCGGCGGAGGAGCGGCGGCTGCAGGCGCTGCAGGCGGATGACATGGCCCGCTGGGTGTTTGCCCTGCAACAGGCCATCGCGCGCAATTTCGTGCCGCCGGCGTCCGCGCCGGTCGACCTCGAGTGCGTCGTCGATGTGCGGCAACTTGCCGGTGGCACGGTCGCGGACGTACGTATCGGACGCTGCAACGGCGACGACGCCGTTCGCCGGGCGATAGAGGCTGCCGTCTTCAAGGCGTCACCGCTGCCATCCCCGGACAACCCGAGGATTTTCGAACGGGACTTGCGAATCACGTTCAAACCTGAACAATAAGGGCACCTCTGGAAAAGCTTGGGCCAAAATCATGAAAGATTTGCTTGTCCGGTGGCTGGCAGCATGCGTCTTGCTCGGCGCAATGACGGCGCCTGCCCGTGCACAGCTGGAATTCGAGATCACCGATTTCGTCGGCAAGCGCACGCCCGTCGCCGTCGTGCCTTTCGGCTGGGAAGGCGAGGGACCTGCAGCGCCGTTCGACATCGATGACGTCATTGCCGCGGACCTCAACCGCAGCGGCCGATTCCGGCCGATCCCGGAAGGCGATATGCTGCAGAAGCCGGTCGCGAGCGTCGAGATTGATTTCGACGACTGGTCGATCCTGGCCGTGGAAGCCGTCGTCATCGGCAAAATCACTCAGACTGGCGCCAATGCCTACAGCGTGCAGTTCCAGGCTTTCGACGTCTTCAAGCGCGAGCAGCTGGTCGGCTACCGGATGCCGGCAAGCCGCGGCACCATGCGCCGCGTCGCGCATCGCGCGGCAGACATGATCTATGAAAAACTTACCGGCATTCCCGGGGTGTTCGGCACCAAGGTGGCCTATGTGCGGGCGGAGGGCAGGGACGACGTGCGCAATTACTCGCTCGTCGTGTCCGACATGGACGGTGAAAACCAGTTCACGATCATGGAGTCGACCGACCCGATCATGTCCCCGGCCTGGTCCCCTGACAGCAGGCAGCTCGCCTATGTCTCGTTCGAGGGCGACGTATCGACCATCTTCGTGCAGACCCTGCGTACAGGGAATCGCATCAAGGTCTCGAGCCGAGCCGGCATCAACGGCGCGCCGGCTTTTTCCCCGGATGGCAGGAAGCTCGTGCTCACGCTGGGCGGCGTGGACGGCAACCTCGACATCCACGTCCTAGATCTGCGCACCCGTGACCTCAAGCGGCTGACGACGAATCGGTCGATCGATACGGAAGGCACCTGGTCACCGGATGGCGAGACCATCTATTTCACCTCCGACCGCGGCGGCAGCCCGCAGATCTACCGGATTGGCGTCGACGGCGGCTCGCCGCAGCGCGTTACCTTCGAGGGCAGCTATAATGCGAGACCGCGGTTGTCTCCGGATGGCAGTCGGCTCGCGCTGGTCACGCTCGACCGCGGAAACTACCGCATCGCCGTGCTGGATCTCGACGACGGCGACCTGCTGGTGCTGTCGACGGGCAGGCAGGACGAATCGCCCAGCTTTGCGCCGAACAGCGATTCACTGATCTACGCGACGCGGCAGGGGCGGGACGGCGTGCTCGAGATGGTGTCGGCCGACGGGCTGGTGCGGCAGCGTCTCGGGTCTGGGAGCGGTGACATCCGCGAGCCGGTCTGGTCACCATTCCCGCGGTACTGATGCTTTTATTTTACTTTAGAAAAAGTTTGTTAGTTATTGTTTTATAAAGTTTTACTTGGGCATTGTATAAAGGAACCTATCATGAAAATTCATTCATTGCTGACGGTGGGCTTGGTCGCGCTGACACTTGCTGCTTGCGGTGGCCAGGATATCCCGGATCCGGACCCGGAGGGCGACGGCACGATGGTCGATGCGGATGACAGCATGTCGTCCACAGACAGTTTCGGGGATGACGGTCTTGGTGCCGGCGAGGAATTCAATGACTTCGACGAGATGGATCAGGACCTGACCATGGTCATCTATTTCGACTTCGACCAGTCGGAACTTCGCGCTGAATACGCGGACGTCCTGCAGGCTCACGCGGGTAACCTGGCGGCGGATGGCCGCGCGCAGATCCGCCTCGAGGGGCACGCCGATGAACGTGGCTCACGCGAATACAACATCGGCCTCGGCGAGCGTCGCTCGCAGTCCGTGCGTCGCCTGCTGCTCATCCAGGGCGCCTCGCCGGACCAGATCTCCACGGTCAGCTTCGGCGAGGAGCGTCCTGCCGCTTTTGGTAGCGACGAGGAGTCCTACCAGCTGAACCGGCGCGTAGAGATCAAGTACCTCAACTAGCGGGCACAGGGTCATGCATTCCAGAACCGTGATCCTCGCGGCCGCCGCCCTGTCTTTGCTGGGCGGCTGCGCGGTGTTCGAACCGCCGCCGCCGGGGCCTGACCCGACGCAGCAGAAGCTGGCGGAACTCGAGCGGCGCCTGGCGGCGCTGGAACGCATCCTGGCGTCCGGGACGCTCATCGAGCTGACGGAACAGGTCGATGACCTGCAGCGCCAGGCGGCGGAGATCCAGGGCCGCACGGATACGCTGGAGTATGACGCTGGCAGCACCAGCAGCCGCCAGCGGGATTTGTATGTCGATCTCGATGATCGGGTGCGGACGCTCGAGCAGGCGCTCCGCGCTCGGCCGGCGCCCGCACAACCGACAAGAGCCGCCGCCGCGCTGCCGGTACCGGGCGGTACGGATCGACAGAATTACGAGGCGGCTTTCGAATTGCTCAAGCAACAGCAATATGCGGCCGCCGGCGCCGCATTCGGGCAATTTCTCGCCAGCTTTCCGAACAGTCAGCTTGCCGATAACGCACAGTACTGGCTGGCGGAAGCCTATTACGTGACGGACCAGTTCGAGGAGGCGCTGGCACAATTCCAGGTCGTCCTGAGCGGCTACCCGCGCTCGCGAAAGATTCCGGACGCGTTACTCAAAATCGGCTTCAGCAACTACGAGCTGGATCGCTGGGATGCTGCCCGCAGCGCCCTGCAACGCGTTCGCGACGATTACCCGGAGTCGACGGCAGCACGTCTCGCCGAGCAGCGCCTGGCGCGCATGGCCGAGGAGGGGCATTAGCCGCGAGCCGCTGCTGGCTTGGGACTTCGAGGCCCTGGCGTCTTGATATTGATGCAGGCTCAGGTATGATCCCGCCGCGGCATGCGGCCGTCCGTCCGGGCTCCGGGAATGGGGCGTTAGCTCAGAGGTAGAGCATTCGGCTTTTAACCGACTGGTCGTAGGTTCGATCCCTACACGCCCCACCATTTCCCCCCTGCCATCACAGCCGCGTCTTTCGGCGACGCACTAAAGATCAATCCGCTTCACCCGGTTCGCGACTAAGGCACCGCGGGCGGATTGGGTTCGATCCCTAGACGCCCCACCATTTCCCCCCTGCCATCACCGGCCGCAGTCTGCAACGACGCACTGAAGATCAATCCGCCTCAACAGGCTCGCAACACAGGCACGGCGGGCGGATTGCGTTCGATCCCGGGACGCCCCGCCATTTCCTCCTCGTCAAACGCTTCATTGATTGCAAAAAAACCAGAGACGAGCACAAGCACTGCGGCTATTATTAGCCGCTTTGCGATGACCACGGACCGGCCCGTGTCCCTCGACAGATGGAAAATTCACAAGTTCGGAGGCAGCAGCCTGGCTGACGCTGCCTGCTTCGAGCGCGTGGGCGAGATTGTGCTGTCCCTGCCGCACGCGCGACTCGGCGTTGTCGTGTCGGCGATGGGCGGCATGACCAACCAGCTCCTGTCCCTGACCGAACTCGCCGGGCAGGGCAGCGCATTTGGCGATGACTTGCGCGACATCGGGGGCCGCTATGAAGAGACCGCCGCGGCGCTCGTTCCCGGGGCCGTACGCGAGGACCTGGTCGATCAGTGGCAGGACGATGCACGGGACATCGAGAATATTCTCCAGGCGATGAGCAAGGCCGGTTCCGCCCCGGGACACGGCAGCGACATAGTGGCGGGCTTCGGCGAGCTATGGTCCGCCCGACTGCTCGCCGCACACCTTGAACACAAGGCGGGGCCGGCACGGGCGGGTCGCTGGATCGACGCGAGACAGATCATAACGGTCCGTCACAGCGACTTGGGACCTACCGTATTGTGGGATGCGTCGCAGGCCGCTTTCGATCGCCAGGTGACCGACGACTTCACGGGAATCGCTGTCATCACCGGCTTCATCGCCGCGGACGAAGCCGGCAAACAAACGACGCTCGGGCGCAATGGCAGCGATTTTTCCGCGGCCATATTCGCCGCACTCGCCGACGCCGACGAGCTCGACATCTGGACGGATGTGGACGGCGTCATGAGCGCCGATCCCAATCGCGTGCCGGACGCGCAGATCATCCATTCCCTGTCCTACAACGAGGCGATGGAGCTCGCTTACTTTGGCGCCAAGGTCATTCATCCACAAACCCTCGGGCCGGTCATCGACAATGACATCGCGGTCGTTATCAGGAACAGCTTCCATCCGCAGCATCCAGGCAGCCGGATCAGCACCGTCGCCGATCCGGACGGCGAGATCAAAGGCATAACCGCGATTGGCGACATGGCGCTGGTCAACCTTGAAGGCGCCGGCATGATCGGGGTTCCGGGTACCGCGGATCGGCTGTTCGCAGCGCTCAAGGACGCCGGCGTTTCGGTCACGCTCATATCGCAGGCGAGCTCGGAACATTCGATCTGTATTGCCGTGCCGTCCTCGCTGGCGGAACGGGCGAAGAGTGTCATCTCGATCGCATTCGCGGATGAACTCGCCGGCGGCCAGATACAGAGCGTCGACGTAACCGACCGGCAAAGCATCGTGGCGGTCGTCGGCGACGGCATGGCGGGGCACCCCGGCATCGCTGCCAGGTTCTTCACCAACCTCGCCCGCGCAGGTATCAACGTCCGTGCAATTGCGCAGGGCTCGTCGGAAAGAAACATTTCCGCCGTTATCGACTCCGACGATGCGACCCGGGCGCTGCGGGCCGTGCATTCCGGTTTTTATCTCTCCGCCAAGACGATCTCGGTGGGCGTTATCGGCGCCGGCGTGGTCGGCGGCACATTGCTCGATCAGCTGCACCGGCAAGCGAGTCGGCTGCGCGATCGCTTCAACCTCGATTTGCGGGTCAGGGCGATTGCGCGGTCCAGTCGGATGCTGCTCGGCGATCGGGCCATCGAACTGGCGGCCTGGCGGGAGGCGCTGGCAGAGTGCGAGACTCCCGTCGACTTCGACCTGTTCGAACAGCATGTCAATCCGGATCATCTGCCGCATGCAGTCATTATCGATTGCACGGCGGATGAAGGCATCGCCGGGCGTTACGCCGACTGGTTGCGCAAGGGCATCCACGTCATTACGCCCAACAAGAAAGCCTTCAGTGGCTCCCAGCAATATTACCGCGCTCTGCGCGAAGCGGCCTCGGCCGGCGGCAGCCAGTACTTCTACGAGACCACTGTCGGGGCCGCCTTGCCGGTCATCAAGACGATCCGCGACCTCGTCGACACGGGCGACCGCATCCACTCGATCAAGGGCATTCTCTCCGGGACGCTTGCCTACCTGTTCAACGTGTATGACGGCAGCAAGCCGTTCTCTGCAATCGTCCGCGAGGCGAAGGAGAACGGGTATACCGAGCCGGACCCGCGGGACGATCTGTCCGGGATGGATGTGGCGCGGAAACTCACGATCCTCGCGCGCGAACTCGGGCAATCCATCGAAATCGGCGAATTCCCGGTGGAAAGCCTGGTGCCCGCTTCGCTGGCCGGTGAAAGTATCGACGGCTTTCTGGCCGGCCTCGCCGGTTTCGACGACGCCATGCAGGATCGCTTCGACAAGGCGCGCAGCGATGGCAAGGTTCTGCGCTACATTGCCACGCTTGACGAACACGGCGCGGCCGCCGTTGGCTTGCGTGAAGTGGCCGCTGACGACGCCTTCAGCAGTATGCAACTGACCGATAATCTGGTGCAGTTCCGGTCGGACCGGTATTCGCAGAACCCACTCGTTATCCAGGGTCCGGGCGCCGGGCCCGAAGTCACCGCTGGCGGGGTTTTCGGCGATCTCCTCAAGCTGGCGGCCAATCTCGGCAACGGAGCTCATTAATGGCGTCTGCAGAGTTTGTGACCGCGTTTGCGCCTGCGTCGATCGGCAATCTCGGCGTGGGCTTCGATATGCTCGGTCTCGCCATTGCCGGCGTCGGCGATCAGGTGGCGGTCAGGAAGACGGCGGGCGGCGGCGTGGTCATTCGCGAAGTGCGCGATGCAGACGGCAATCCACATCCGTTCCTGTCACAAAATGCGGACGAGAACACGGCATCGATCGCAGCCCGCTCGCTATGGCAGGCGCGTGGCGATGGCGACGGGCTCGAGCTGATCGTCCATAAAGGCATTCCGCTGCAGTCCGGCATGGGCAGTTCGGCGGCGTCCGCTGTCGCTGCCGTCGTCGCCGTCAATGCGCTGCTCGACGATCCGGCCGATGACCGGGAATTGCTCGAGCACGCGCTGGCCGGAGAACAGTTCGCCAGTGGCGGCCTGCATGCCGACAATGTGGCGCCAAGCCTACTCGGTGGCCTGGTGCTGTGTCCGCGGGTGCTGTTGCCCGACATGCTGCAGCTGCCGGTTCCCGCCGGGGTCAGCAGCGTCCTCGTGCATCCGGAATTGCAGGTCAATACGGCGGAGTCCCGGAAAGGGCTTGCGCGGGGCTACTCGTTGGACCAGTGGCTGACACAGCAGGGGTACCTGGCGGGATTCGTGGCAGCCTGCGCAGCGGGCGACGTGGAAACATTCGGCCGCTGTCTGCGTGACGAGCTGATCGAGCCGCAACGTTCGCCCGGCATTCCGTGTTTCGACGCGGTCAAGGAGGCCGCAATGAAGGCCAATGCCCTGGGTTGCTCGCTATCAGGCAGCGGACCCAGCATCTTCGCGCTGTGCCGTGACCAGGCAGCGACCAATGTCGCGACGGGCATGGAACAGGCGTGCCGCAAGATGGGCTACGAGTGCGAATCCTGGATCAGCCCTCTCGATGCGCCGGGCGCGCGGGTGGTCTAGCGACATGCGCTTCAAGAGCACCCGCGGCGCGGCATCGGTCAGTCTTGACGATGCACTGGTTAACGGCATCGCCGATGACGGTGGGCTTTTCCTGCCCGAGGAGTTGCCCGGTTTCAGCACCGAAGACTTTGCCGGCGCCGAAACATTGCAGGCAACAGCGAACATTTACCTGCAGCCGTTTTTCGAAGGATCCGCGCTCTCCGGTGAACTCGACGACATTATCGCGGAAACCTTCCGCTTCCCGATTCCCGTGCTTGAACTACCGGTATCCAGCGGCTACTGCGGCATGCTCGAACTCTTTCACGGCCCGACCGCGGCGTTCAAGGACGTCGGCGCCGGATTCCTGGCCGCCTGCCTCTGCAGGCTCGAGGGAGACCCTGACGATCCGCTCACGATTCTCGTGGCGACGTCGGGCGACACGGGCGGCGCGGTCGCCGCCGCATTCGACGCGCGGCCGGGCATGCGCGTCGCCGTGCTGTACCCGGATGGCCGCGTTTCCGAGCGCCAGGCACATCAGCTGACCTGCTGGAGCGACAACGTTCTGTCCCTGGCAGTGCAGGGTTCATTCGACGAATGCCAGGCGCTCGTCAAGGGCGCGATGTCCGATCCCGAGCTGGCGTCCCGGCACCGTTTCAGTTCGGCGAACAGCATCAACATCGGGCGCTTGCTGCCGCAGGGCATCTACTATGCGCATGCGGCCCTCGCGCACCACAGGGCCACGGGCAAACAGGCGTCGTTCATCGTGCCGACCGGCAATCTCGGCAATGCCTTTGCATGCTTCCTGGCGCGTGAAATGGGCTTGCCGATCGGCGATATCGTCCTTGCGACCAACGCCAACCGGATCATCGTCGACTACCTGGACGGCTCCGAGTGGTCTCCACGCAAGAGCATCCAGACGCTGGCGTCGGCGATGGATGTCGGCGATCCGAGCAATATGGAGCGACTGCGGGCGCAGGGCGGCGACGCCGAGGCACTGGCGGCGCGCATGCGGGCATTATCGGTCGACGACGAACAGATCGAGGCCGAGATCCGCCGCAATTTCGCCGAATTCGGCATTGCCGTCTGTCCGCATACCGCCACGGCGAGTTTCGCCTGGCGCTCGCTCGACGACCGCGAGAGAACCGGCAAGGACTGGATTATCGTCGCGACGGCGCATGCGGCGAAATTCGAACAGATCGTCGAACCCATTATTGGCGAGCCGGTCGCCGTGCCGGCCGAGCTGGCCGCTATCCTGTCGCGCGAACGCCGCTACCTGACGATCGGGCCTACGCTGGCGGCGCTCGCGGAAGCGCTCGACACAGGCTTCACTGACAGTGCCGCTGACTGACGGGCTCATGTATATTGCCGGGCAATGAATGAATCAGCGCCATTCGGATTACCTGTCCCGGGACTCGTCGGCATTGCGCTCGTCGCGATCGTTGTTCTCGCGATCATCGGCTACCGGCGACGCAACCGTCCACGCACGCTGGAAAGCGTCCTGAACAACATCGCTTTCGAGAGGATCGAGGGACTCATCATCCCCAAAGCCGATGAGGGCGAGATCCAGATCGATCACCTCGTCCTGACGGCGCAGGGCCTGCTGATCATCGACATCAAGGATGTGCAGGGCGCTGTTTTCGGCAGCGACAAGATGGATGCCTGGACGGTAATCAGTGACGACAATCGCTTTACCTTCAGCAACCCGCAACCCGCGTTGTACGATCGCATCGCTGCTGTCCGGCAGATCGTGCGCCAGGTGCCGGTCGCGGGCAAAGTGGTCTTTCTCGATGGCGCGGAATTCAAAAAAGGCGTTCCCGGCATGGTGGCGAACCTCGACGAGCTGCAGGCCGAGTTCGGGGACTGGGACAAGGACGCCGCCAAGATCAAGATAGAGGCCTTCCTGCCGCACTGGGAACAGATCAAGGCCATGGCGAACTGATAGCCCCGGGTAAGGAGCCGACGCATGCCGCACCGATTACTTGCTGTTCTCGTACTGCTCGCTGTCTCACAATTGTCGACTGCGCTGGAGCTCTCTGCATACCGGCTCGTCGACCTCAGTCACGAGTATGGAGAAAACACGCTTTACTGGCCGACTTCCCCGACGGACTTCGAAAAGGAAACCCTGGCCTACGGTTCGGAAACAGGCTATTTCTACTCGGCATACTCGGTCTGCACGCCGGAACACGGGGGCACGCACCTCGATGCGCCGATTCATTTCGCCGAACAGGGCCTGACGACCGATGAACTCCCGCTGTCGAACCTGATCGCGCCGGCGTTCGTCATCGACGTTACCGAGCAGGCCGCTGCCGACAGGGACTACCGGCTGAGTGCGACCGATATCGCGACATTCGAAACCGCCAATGGGCCCATACCGGAGGGTTCGATCGTGCTGGCGCGCACCGGCTGGGACCGGTTCTGGCCCGACGCCAAAACCTACCTCGGCGACGACACGCCGGGTGACGCCAGCAAGCTGAGCTTCCCCGGATTCGGCGCAGATGCCGTCAGGCTCCTGGCCGAAGAGCGCGGCGCCGCCATGATCGGCATCGACACTGCATCGATTGACTATGGCAAGTCGCAGGACTTCATGGCGCACCGGGTGGGCGCTGCGCAGAACGTCGCCAATCTCGAAAACCTGACCAACCTGCAGGACTTGCCGCCGACCGGCGCCTTCGTCATGGCGCTGCCGATGAAGATCGAGGGCGGTTCCGGCGGGCCTGTCAGGGTCGTGGCGCTGGTGCCTCGCTGATGCCGAAGAATTGCGCCGCCGTCCTGGTCGTCGCAGCGGCGAGTTCGGCAGCCGACTGGCCACGGGCGCTGGCAACGACGCGCAGCACTTCGGTCAGCCACATGGGCTCGTTGCGACGCGTTTGCGGTTTCGGTTCCAGGCTGCGCGGCAACAGGTAGGGCGCATCCGTCTCGAGCATCAGGCGATCATCCGGTACCAGGTGAACGATCTCCTGCAGGTGCGTGCCGCGTCGTTCGTCGCAGATCCATCCCGTAATGCCGATGTAGAGACCCAGTTCGAGCAACTCGAGCAGTTCGCTTTCCGCGCCGGTGAAGCAGTGCGCCACGGCGCGCGACAGACCGGGCAGCCTGGGGGTGAGGATTTCGACAAACTCCCGCTGTGCGTCGCGCTGGTGCAGGAATACGGGCAGCCCCGTTTCCGCCGCGAGATCCAGCTGCCGCTCGAACGCGGCGCGCTGGGCGTCCCTGGGAGAGAAGTTGCGAAAGTAATCGAGGCCGCATTCGCCGACGGCAACGACTTCCGGTTCGTCGAGCAGCGCCCGGATCGAGCCGTGCAGCGCGTCGGAGTAGTCGCTGGCGTGATGCGGATGCAAGCCAGCGGTCGACCAGAGTTGTCCCGGATGTTGCCTGGCTATTGCCAGCGCTTCACGGTTGCTGGTCTGGCTGCTGCCGGTTAACACCATGCGCGTGACCCCGGCCTCAGCGGCGCGCTGGATGACCGCGTCGCGATCGGCATCAAAGCTGTCGTGCGCCAGGTTCGCGCCGATATCGATGAGCTCCATCGGGCCTACCTCGGGTGCCAGCGAAATGTCAGGGCGCCGATCATCAGGAAAATCAGCGTCATCGACGCCAGCCAGGTCAATTCCGGCAGGATGTCGCCGAAACCGGCGCCATCCAGCATGACGGCGCGGGCGGCGTCGAGCATGTGCGTCAGCGGAAAAATGGCAGCGACGCCCCGGATCCACTCGCTCGCCGCCTCGAGCGAAAACCAGACGCCCGACAGCATCATCATCGGCCAGGTCACCATGTTCAAGAGGCCGCCCGCGAGCTCTTCGCTGGTGACGCGGCCCGCGACCATCAGTCCCATCGAGATCATTGCGATGGCGCCGGTGAACAAGACCAGCAGCAGCGTCAGGTGGCTACCTTCCATGCGGGTATCGAGGAAGAACTTGGTGCCGGCATAAACGAAAGACGTAATCACGACGATCAGCAGGAGCCGGGACAACACCTGCGCCACAACGAACTCGATCGCGCGCAGCGGGGTCGCCCTCAGCCGCTTGAGGAAGCCATTCTTGCGATAGCGAACGACGACGTAGCCGACGCCGAACAGGCTGCTGAACATGACGTTCATGCCGAGGATGCCGGGCAGGACCCAGTCGACATAGCGCACTGCTTGGCCCTCGATCTGGGCCTTTTGCATGCGACCGCCGACCGCGTCGTCCGCCTGCTGCAGCGCAAACTCGACAAAGTACCCCTTCGGCGAATCCGGGTTGATCCAGTACTGTGCGCCGTCACCGAACTGGACGAGCAGGTCGAGCTGGTGCCTGGCAATGCGACGCAGCCCCGCGTCGAGATCGGTAACGACGACGAATTCGACATAGCGTGACTCGAGGAATGGATGCGCGGAAACGTCCAGCACCTCGTCATCCTGGACGACGCCGACGGTGTATTCGGCGCGATCGGAGCTGAAGATGAAAGACAGGCCGAACATCAGCGCCACCGGCAGGATGATATTCCAGCTCAGGCTACCGCGGTCACGAAGAAACTCGAGGTTGCGGGCTCTGAATATTGCGTAAATTCTCTTCAGCATTTTCTACGCCCGCAGCGAATGGCCCGTCAGGTCGAGGAACAGGTCCTCCAGGTTCGGCTGCCGGATCCGCATGCGGTTGAGCCCGGTCGTCCGCGCAGCCAGCACGCGGAGACTCTCGTTGACGTCGTCCGTTTCGATTTCAACAAGGCCCAGGGATTCGACGACGCGATGCTGCAGATTTCCCAGGTCGCCGTTGAAGTCGTCGAGCGGCAATTCGATGATCGTATTTTTGTAATGCTGATTGAGCAGGTCCTCCGGCGCACCCTGGATGATGATTTTGCCGGCGTCCATGATGGCGATCTCGTCACACAGTATCTGCGCCTCTTCCATGTAGTGTGTGGTCAGGATCACCGTCGTTCCCGCTGCGCGAATTCGCTTCACCAGGTCCCAGAAGTTGCGCCGCGCCTGCGGATCCAGCCCGGTGGTCGGTTCGTCCAGGAACACGAGGCGAGGGCGGTTGACCAGCGCCACGCCGAGCAGCAGGCGCTGACGTTGTCCGCCGGACAGTTTGCGGTTGTCGCGATTCACCAGTTCGGCCAGCGAGCACTGGTCGATGATCTGGTCGATGTCGGCCTGTCGGTCATAAAGCCTCTGGAACATCTCCAGCGTTTCGCGAACCGTAATGAAATCCTGCAGTGCGGTATTCTGGAACTGGATGCCCGCTTCCTCGCGAAACTTGTCGCCGGCAGGCGAACCGTAGTACCAGACCTCTCCCGAGGTGGCCGGCGTGACGCCCTCCATGATCTCGACGGTCGTCGTCTTGCCGGCGCCGTTCGGCCCCAGGAGGCCAAAGCAAATACCCTCGCGAACCTCGAACGAGACGTCGTCAACGGCCAGGACACCGGGATATTGCTTGACGAGGTTTCTGGCCTCGAGGGCAATCTTCATGCGCTTTATCTGGGAGAAGTTGGCCGTAAGGGTACCTGCTGTCACCCCGGCGCGATAGCGGCAAGCGGCGATATTTTCCGACCTCCTTGCAACCATATGGCCGCGAGCGGTATCCAACCAGTAATAGAATCACTGACTTTCTGCCAAGGATCAGAAAATGGCTAAAAAACGTAGACTTATGCTGACCGCAGCGGCGCTGGTCAGCGCCTTTCTGGCGACTGCGGCCCATGGCGCCAGCGTCAACAAGAGCATCACGATCGGGGACAATACGGAAACCGGCGGCGAATCGACGGTGAACGGCAGCATTTCCGTGGGCTCGGGCGCGACCGTCAATGGCTCGCTGAGCACGGTCAACGGCACGATCCGCATTGACGAGGATTCGCGCGTCGGCGACGTCGAGACGGTCAATGGATCCATCCGCATCGGCAGCGGCAGCACGGTCGATGGCATCGACAGCGTAAATGGCACGATTCGACTGGCGGAGAGAGTCGCCGTCGAAGGCGGGATAGAAGTGATCAACGGCAAGATCACCCTCGAGACAGGCACCACTGTGGCGGACGACGTCAGTAACATCAATGGCGAATTTCGTATCAACGGCGCAGATATCGGTGGTGATCTGTCGACCATCAGTGGCGATGTCTGGCTTGGCGAGGGGTCGGTACTGCAAGGCGACCTGGTTGTCGAGAAGCCCGGTGGCTGGGGCTGGGGCAACGGCAACAAACGCAAACCCAGGATCGTCATCGGTCCGGGCGCCACGGTCGTCGGCAATATCGAGCTCGAGCGTGAAGTCGAATTGTTCATCAGCGACAGCGCCGAAGTCGGCGGAGTGACCGGCGAAATGAGCATGGACGATGCCGTCCGGTTCTCTGGCGAAACGCCCTGACAATGGCGATTGATTTGAGCGTGGAGCGACTGGCGAGGAGCGGTTAAACTGCGGCGGTGCGCGATAACGCCGAACAACTGCCGCTCTTCTCAGCTGAACATGAACTGCCCGGCCCGGTGCCGGGCTTTTCTGTGCGTCACAGCCAGCGGGCGAAGCGGCTCTCCATCAAGGTTTTCCCCGGCGGTCGCGTGGAAGTGGTGGTTCCCAAACGCACCAGCGCGAGGACGGTGCAGTCCTTCGTCGAGGAAAACGCGGAATGGATCGGCAAGGCCAGGGAATCATTCGCCGAACATTTTACGCCCGAGGTGTTTGCACTGCCGAACATCGTCCACCTTCCGGCCATTGAGCAACAGATCATCGTCCGCTACCGGCCCGAACCGGGGATGGACTCGGTTCGCTATCGTTTCGCCAACGGCATGCTGACCCTGTCGGGCAATACGGGAAACCAGGCGCACTGTGTCGCGGCGCTCCGGCGCTGGCTGTCCGGGGTCGCCCGCAGGGAGTTCGAGCCGAGGCTACGGGCGCTGGGAGCGCTGGTCGGCGCCCCTTACGAACGTATGCACATCCGTATGCAAAGAACCTGCTGGGGCAGCCGGAGTTCCAGCGGCACCATCAGCCTGAACCTGTGCCTGTTGTTCGTTAAGGCCGAATTGCTGCGTTACCTGATGGTGCACGAACTCTGTCATGGTCGGCACATGAACCACTCGAAACGATTCTGGGCAATGGTGGGACGTTTCGAGCCGAACTATCGCAAGCTCGACCGTCACCTGGGCGACGCTTGGAAAGACGTTCCTGGGTGGCTAGGAATCTATTAAATACAATAATTTAAGAGATTTTTCTAAAGCGATTTATTATCCCTGGTCCAGTAATTCCCGCAGGTTGATCACGGCCGCATTGGCGCGCGCGAGGTAATTCGCCATGACCAGCGAATGGTTGGCGAACAGACCGTAGCCACCGCCATTCAGTACGATCGGCGAACGCAGGGGCTGCAGGCTGGCCTCCAGCTCGCGGATGATCTGCCGCACACTGGCTTCGGCATTCTTGTCCTCCAGAACCATCGCAAAATCGAACTGTGCGGCGCGGAAGAAGTGCACGAGCGCCCAGGCCGTGCCCCGCGCCTCGAAGAATATGTCGTCGATCTCGAACCACGAGGTCCTGACAGGCACCCTGTCCGGCAGCGACGAACTGGCCTCGGCCGCGCGATCGCCGGCGAGATCGGTATTGATGACGTCATTTACGACGCTGTCGCCAAGCCGCCGAGACAGGCTGCCCAGCCGTTTTTCGACCTGGGCCAGCCACTCCCGAAGGTTGTCCGCACGTGCGAAGAACTGTGCATCCGCCGTGCCGCCGCTCAGCCTTTCACGATAGCGTTTGAAGCCGTCGATAGCGTCGCGATACTCGGACTCGGTCGGCGGGAATATCCATGAATTGTTGTCGAAGAAGATTTTCGGTTCGGCGAGCGCGAGGTCCGCATCCTCCCGCGACTGCGACTGGCTGCGACTGTAGTCATTGCGCGTGACCCGGGCGAGATCGCGCACCTGCTGGAGCACGCCCAGCTCCCAGTTCGGTATGTTGTCGAGAAATACCCCCGGCGGCATGATGTCGTTCGTCAGGTAGCCGCCCGGTTTATCGAGCAGGGTCTCTGCCACCCTGATCATCGTGTCGGTCGTCGCGTAACCGACGACAGGCGTGCCGGCGACATCCTCGTTGACCCAGAATACGTCCGGCGACCGCGACCAGTACCAGGCGAGCCCCAGGTAGATGACGACGATGGCGGCCAGTGTGGCATAGGCCACGCGGTGCCAGAGCGGACGCCGCTTCAGCATGTCTTCAGCAGTTTCGTTGCGTTTGAAAATCATGGCCGAACGTCCGTTAGACGGTGATTGAATTTACCAGTTCCGGCAGGATCTCGCCGGATTTTCCCCGCAGCACGAAATGACTTTGCTCTGTGAGCGGGGTGCCGTCGAGGTTGACTTCGATAATGGTGGCGCCCGACTGCATTGCAAGCTCGCCGAGGCCGGCCGCCGGCCAGACGAGCGACGAGGTGCCGACGGACAGGAATACGTCGCAGCTGCGTGCCGCCTGGTCGGCAGCGGCGAGCGCGGCTGGCGGTATGGCCTCGCCGAACCAGACGACCCCGGGACGCATCCAGCCGCCGCAGCTTGCGCATTGCGGCGGGGAATCGTCCGTGGTCGCAGGGTTTACCGGCTCGGATCCGGGGCAGCGAGCGAAACAATGCGTGTCGAAGAGGTTGCCGTGATATTCGATGACGGCGGAGCTGCCCGCTCTCTGGTGCAGGCCGTCGACATTCTGGGTCACGAGAGTCAGCTCCTCGACGACAGCCTCGAGGCGGGCGATGGCGAAATGACCCGGGTTTGGCTCAACCGCAGCGACGAGGTCGCGGCGCCAGCGATACCAGCGCCAGACCAGCGCCGGATCATTGAGAAAGGCCTCCGGCGTCGCCAGCTGGAGCGGATCGAAGTTCTCCCACAAGCCGGAGCGGGCTTCCCGGAAGGTCGGTACACCGCTTTCTGCGGACACGCCCGAGCCGGTCAGAACGAGGAGCTTCCGCGCGTCGCGCAAGCGGTCCATGAGATCAGTCGGAATCTCCATTGCCGGGCGCTATTGAAGGGTCTTGCGGAGATGCAAGGCCAGGCACGAACCGGCGTCGCCGCGCCCGCCATCGTTGGCTCCGCGGCATGCGGACTGCTGTCCATCTAAGTGCCGTGTGCAGGGAACATGCATGCGCAGTCTGAGCCGTTTCGCAACGCCGCAGCGCGTCGCGTGAGGCCTTTCAGGCCGCGGCAGCAAGTTGCCTCAGGACGTAATGGAGTATCCCGCCATGCTCGAAGTAGTCGCGCTCCTTCGGCGTATCGATGCGAACCTTCGCCTCGAAACTCGTCGTCGAGCCATCGTCCGAGCTTGCCGTGACCTGCACGGTCCTGGCGTGCGGGTCCGAGTGGCCAACGACAGCGAACGTCTCCTTGCCGGTCAGACCGAGCGTGTCGGCGCCTTCGCCGTCCATGAACTGCAGGGGCAACACGCCCATGCCGATCAGGTTGGATCGATGAATTCGCTCGTAGCTCTTGGCGATGACCGCTTTGACGCCGAGCAGCATGGTGCCTTTGGCGGCCCAGTCCCGCGAGGAACCGGTACCGTATTCCGTGCCCGCGATGACCACCAGCGGCGTATTTTCCTCCTGGTAGCGAAGCGCCGCATCGTAGATCGACATCTGCTCGTCGCTGGGCTGATGACGGGTCCAGCCACCCTCGGTGCCGGGCGCGAGCTGATTCCGCAGGCGGATATTGGCGAACGTGCCACGCATCATCACCTCGTGATTGCCGCGCCTCGAGCCATAGGAATTGAAATCGGCCTGCAGCACGCCGTTGGCGCGCAGGTAGTCGGCGGCAGGGCTGTCAGCCGCGATGCTGCCGGCCGGCGAAATGTGATCCGTCGTCACCGAGTCGCCCAGCAACGCGAGCACCCGCGCGCCGGCGATGTCTTCGACCGGCCGGGTTGCCAGCGTCATGCCTGCGAAGTAGGGCGGATTCCTGACGTAAGTCGAGTCTGCATCCCACGCATAAATTTCGCCACTCGGGGAATCGATGCTGTGCCACCTTTCGTCGCCGTCGAAAACGCTGTCATAGCTGTTCTTGAACATCGATGAATCGATGTTTTTCGCAATCGCGTCGTGAATCTCGCCCTGGTCCGGCCAGATATCCCGGAGGTAAACCGGGTTACCGTCGGCATCGTCTCCCAGCGGATCCTTCCTGAGATTGACGTCCATCGAGCCCGCCAGCGCGTACGCCACGACCAGCGGTGGCGAGGCGAGGAAATTCATCTGCACGAGCGGATGGATGCGCCCCTCGAAGTTGCGGTTACCCGAGAGCACGCTGCAGCCGACGATATTGCCGTCCTGGATGCCCTGAGCGATCTCGGGCAGCAATGGCCCGGAGTTGCCGATACAGGTCGTGCAGCCGTAACCGACCGTATAGAAGCCGAGCGCATCGAGGTCGTCATTGAGGCCCGATTTTTCGAGGTAGTCGGTGACCACCTTCGAGCCTGGCGCGAGGCTGGTCTTGACCCAGGGCCTGGTCTGCAGGCCTTTGGCCCGCGCGTTGCGCGCCAGCAGGCCGGCCGCGATCATCACGGCGGGATTCGAGGTATTGGTACAACTGGTGATCGCGGCGATCAGCACGGCGCCATCCCCGAGCTCCACGGCTTCGCCATCGAGCTCGATGCTGGCGGTTCCGCCCGATTCCCGGTCGGCCGTCATCCGGGCGAGGTGCTGCCGATAGGTCTCGTCGGCGACGCTCAGCGGGATTCTGTCCTGTGGCCGTTTCGGTCCGGCGAGGCTCGGCTCCACGGTGCCCATGTCGAGTTCCAGCGTATCGGTATACAGCGGATCGGCCTGGCCTGAATAGCGCCACATGCCCTGCGTCTTTGCGTAGGCTTCGATCAGCTCGATGTGGCTCGCCTCGCGGCCGGATAGTTCGAGATACCGGATGGTTTCTTCGTCGATCGGGAAGATGGCGCAGGTGCTGCCGAATTCCGGCGACATGTTGCCGAGCGTCGCACGGTCGGCCAGCGGCAGACCGTCGAGCCCGTCGCCGAAGAATTCGACAAACTTGCCGACAACGCCTTTCTCCCTGAGCATCTCCGTGACGGTCAGCACGAGGTCTGTCGCCGTCGTGCCTTCCTTGAGCGCGCCGGTCAGTTTGAAGCCGATGACGTCGGGAATCAGCATGGAGATCGGCTGGCCCAGCATCGCCGCCTCGGCCTCGATGCCGCCGACGCCCCA
>JABAOE010000543.1_pt2 | contig 26769 bp, 26 predicted proteins | sample 7062141 | NCBI WGS metagenome assembly JABAOE01 (sample SAMN14538627, study PRJNA623070) | marine sediment metagenome | biome: marine biome [ENVO:00000428]; feature: marine pelagic biome [ENVO:01000023]; material: deep marine sediment [ENVO:00002113] | place: India: Gulf of Khambhat ...
TCCCGATCTGCGCGGCTATGGCGACTCTGACAAGCCACGCGACGGTTTCGACAAACGCACTATGGCTCGGGACATCGCCGAACTGATGCGCGAACTTGGTCATGACCGATACCATGTAGTTGGCCATGATCGCGGTGCGCGGGTCGCACACAGGCTCGCGCTCGATCATGCCGACGCGGTTTTACGGCTTGTTGTTCTGGACATCGTGCCAACGCATACCGTATTTCGTGATACCGGCAAAGAGCTGGCTGCGGCATACTGGCATTGGTTCTTTTTTCAGACGCCAGATCTTCCCGAGGTCATGATTCACAATAGCGCTGAACCTTTTCTTCGAACTATGTTTCGGGCGCTCACGTGGCGGCGGGAAGCGATCGAGGAGCCGATGTTTCAGGAATATTTACGCGCATTGCTGCTGCCTGGCACGATCCGTTGTGGTCTGGAAGATTATCGTGCTGCGGCAACCACGGATTTTGCTGACGATGAAGCTGAGCTCGGCAGGAAGGTGAAATGTCCGGTCTACGCAATCTGGGGTGAGTTCGGCAAGATGCATTCATTGTTTGATGTGTTAGCGACATGGCGTGAAAAGGCCGACGATGTGCGTGGTAATCCCTTGGGGTGTGGTCACTTTCTCGCGGAAGAAGCGCCTGCAGAATTGTTATCCGATCTGCTGCCGTTTCTCGAGGGAAGAAAGTAATCGGAATTAAATGAACAGCGCAAACGTGCTCGTTGGAGAACAATAATGTTGATTCGTAACGTTTTGTCTATTTTGTTGTTGTTTGCCTTGACGGTCGTTGCTGCCGAGCAAGAGCAAACCTTTACCGACCTGGTTCCCGGTACCGGCATGCTGGAGCCCAAAAACCTGGCCAACTTGATCAGCCAAGGTGATGTTCGTGCTATGAACAATGTTGGTCTGTTATGGGCGAAGGGCCACGATGGGAAGCAAAGTTACGAAGAAGCGATTCGTTGGTGGAAAGAGGCGGCCAAGCGCGGCTACTCGGTCTCCATGAACAATATCGGCCTTGCCTATGCTAACGGCCATGGCGTCCAACCTGACATGAAGCAGGCATTCGACTGGTGGTTCAAGTCGGCGATGATGGGTAATGCTTGGGCCATGAACGCAGTTGGCGACTGTTACGAGACGGGTGAAGGGATCGCGCAGGATTTTGTGCAGGCTCTGACTTGGTATCGTACCGCTGCCGAAAACGGTGACGCGATGGCTCACTACAACGTGGCTGCATTGTATGAGTCTGGCCGTGGCGTCGAGCAGGATTATGCCGAGGCGGCGCGTTGGTATCGACAGGCGGCCCGTCAGGGAGACGCCGCCTCGATGCGAGCGCTGGGCCGCTTCTACCGGGAGGGTCTTGGCGTGGAGACGGATCTCGTTGAGTCGTATGCCTGGCATCGCGTCGCGCAGTCGCGCTTCAAGGCGCAGGAAGCGGTTGAGGCGCAATTGAACATTAAAGAAGCAGAAAATGTTGGATCGATGTTGTCGCCTGCGCAAGTTGAAAGAGCCGCCGCGCGTGTAATGCAACTTGAAATATTTACGAGTCCACCGGAGCCAGAAAAGGAATTGGCTCCGAACGAGACCCGAATCTAGAAATTGGCCATGTTCAACCAAAAAGAACACAACGCTTGCTCGAAGCAACTTGCTGCTACACGGATCTATCTGGCGATGCTAATCGGTGTTTCGCCAAATGCCTTTGCGGCACAGACACAGGCCGAGGAGCGTGTTGTTGAGAGAACCGGTTTGTACGGCACCTACGTGGACAGGCAGAGCCGCTTTATCAACGGCGATTTAGGCAAGGCCAAACCAATCGCAATGGCGGATTTGCTGCCCGCATTGATGAAGGCGATCGATCGTCTCTCAAAGTACACGATTCCCGATTCATTGCCGCGTGTGCAGCGGGTGCCTCACGCAAAGATCGAGGAACTGGCGTGTGGTGGGGCGAAGTGCGCAGCGCTCGCTGTCTACCGCTCCGGGGAGGGCGTTTACATTGACAAAGCTCTGAATCTGGAAACGGAGGTATTCGCGCGCTCAGTATTGTTGCACGAACTTGTTCATTATGTGCAGGACGTTGCCGGCGAGCGCGCTGAGGCTGAACCGTGCAAACGTTGGTACCGGCGTGAGCGACAGGCCTACGCTATCCAAATGCGGTTCCTTGCACTTTTCGAGAATGAGGCGGTAGTCGCTGCTTACCTTGGGTCGGCGGGTCTCGCGTGCCCTCCAAAAGTAGAAAACCCATCGGAGTCCGGTGAACCTCCAGTTTAGGAGAATGCAGCATTGAGGCCGCTTCGACTATCGTTTGGCTTGTGCGTGGCGTGTCTTGGCGCAATAGCCAACTTGTTGTCGGTGCACGCTGCATCTCCGCAGCCTGCGGCGATAAATAAGTCTCCCACTGCTGGTGCTGGCATGTACAGCACCTACATCGATAACCGTAATCGTTTATTCAGTGATGACTTGAGTAAGGCGTATCCGATCTTGCTGGAGCAGTTACTGCCAGCGCTGCTCGAAGCGGTCGATCATTTATCAAAGTATGCAGTGCCGAAAGAAGTTCCGCCGGTGTATCGGGTGCCTCACGAAAAAATTGAGGAGTTGGCCTGTGGCACGAGGTGTGCGGCGCTGGCCGTGTACCGCTCCGGGGAGGGTATTTATATCGATCAGGCTCTAAGGCCGGAAACCGATGTGTTCGCCCGCTCGGTTTTGTTGCACGAGCTGGTTCATTACGTGCAGGACGTCTCCAAAGAGTTGGCTAGCGCCAGGCCGTGCGAGCGCTGGTACCGGCGCGAGCAGGAGGCTTACGCCATCCAAAAACGGTTTCTTATGTTGGCTGGTAGCCAGGTGCGGGTGGGCTACGCCGGAGGGGCGAACTGCGAGCGGGATAGTTGACCAAGTAATGCGCTCAGGTCGCCACAAGCGGATTGTGCATTGATTGTGGCACGATATCAGTTCCGCATCGTCCTGCAAAAGGCCACTAAATGAGTTCAGCAAAACCGATCCCGTTCAAGCTGGAAGTCGCGCAGCCTGTTCTTGACGATCTGAAGCAGCGCCTCTCCCGCGTTCGTTGGCCCGACGAGATACCCGGTAACAACTGGAAATATGGAGCCGATCTGGCGTATCTGAAAACGCTGATCGACTATTGGCGCGACGAGTACGATTGGCGCAAGCATGAAGCGGTGATAAACAGTTTCCGCCAATACAAGGTAAAGCTTGCCGGCATTGACGTACATTTCATCCACGAGGAGGGCAAGGGCCCCAGCCCGATGCCGTTGCTGATTTCGCATGGTTGGCCGGGCTCAGTGTACGAATTTCATAAAATATTGCCGATGCTCACCGATCCGGCCTCACATGGTGCGGACCCCACAGATTCTTTTACTGTTATCGCGCCATCGCTTCCAGGTTACACGTTTTCATTTAATCCCGGCCAGCAACGGTTCGCGGTCGAGCGCATTGCTGACGCGTTTGCGGAACTGATGACGCGGGTGCTTGGATATGACAGTTTCGGAGCGCAAGGTGGCGACTGGGGTGCATTCGTCGCTTCACGATTGGGCTATTCGTACCCCAAGCATGTCAAAGGCATACACCTAAATCTGCTGGCAGTGCGTCGCGATCCGAAAATGCTGCAAAACCCGACGGTGGAAGAGCAGCAATTCATCGAGGAACTCAATACGTTCCTAAAGGAAGAGACGGGCTACCAGTGGATTCAGGGCACCAAACCGCAGACGCTCGCGTATGGCCTGACCGACTCACCGGTGGGGCTGGCGGCGTGGCTGGTCGAGAAGTTCTACACCTGGACTGATTGCCAAGGCGACCTCGATAGCTATTTCGGCCGTGACACGATGCTTACCGACATCATGCTGTACTGGGTCACCGGTGCCATCGGATCTTCCTTCTGGCCCTACTACGCCCGCATGCACGGCCCGTGGCCGATTCCTGAAGGGGAAACGGTCGAGGTGCCAACGGGCTATATCGAATTCCCGAAAGAGATCCTGCGGCCGCCACGAGTAGTGGCGCAGCGCATGTACTCGAACATACAGCACTGGACTACCAAGGACAGGGGAGGACACTTTGCTGCGCTAGAACAGCCGGTGGCTCTGGCTGAGGACGTACGCGCGTTCTTCCGAGCCCTTAGATAGTGTACCTGGCGATCGGCACGGAAATCCACCGTTAGCATTAGGCCGCTGCAACGGCGCGTCTAGTGTTTCGCGTGGAGGCAGGGTACTTGCGCTCATGTTATTGTTTAATCTGGCTGGGTAAACTGGAAAACCTCGCGCCTTTCTGTCTACAGGTTAACGAATCGCCCATTAGACCCCACAGCGGGCTTGGGATGTATGGTGGGCGCGAGCAACGAAATAGGGCATCAAGCCTTGCGGAGGGGACAGCATGAGACGTTTTCTTGAGGTTTCGACGTTTGCAGCATTGGTAATGGTCTTCGCGGTGGTTTCCGGCTGCGGTGACGGGGGAAACGAACAACAGGCGGTTTCTTCGGGCGCTTCACCTGCAGCGCCTGTGGGCCAGACGCTGACGCTGAAAGTCGCTTCGGCATTCCCCACATCTCTCGACTTAATCGGTGAAGCGGCCGTGACATATGCTGACAAGGTCAGGCGTGTTTCGGGCGGCACACTCGACTTGAAGGTGTTCGAGCCCGGTGCGCTGGTTCCGNNGCTTGGTCGGCCGCTGGTTACCTTGCCGGTACCGATGTGACCTTCAATTTCTTCACAGCGGTGCCTTTCGGCCCGGATGCGTCAGAGTATCTGGCATGGATGTACCATGGCGGCGGCCTGGAACTCGCCGATGAAATGTTCGCGGACCACAACGTCAAATTCATCCCGTGCACTATTATTGCGCCAGAGGCGTCCGGATGGTTCCGTCAGGAAATCGCGTCACTGGATGACCTTAAGGGCATGAAAATGCGTTTTTTTGGTCTTGGCGCGCGCGTACTGGACAAGCTCGGCGTGGCAACTCAGCTGCTCGCTGGCGGCGAAATTTTCCAGGCGTTGCAACTGCGCACCATTGATTCCACCGAGTTCGCCAATCCTGTCATCGACGAGAAGCTCGGCTTCTACCAGGTCGCCAAGTACTACTACTTCCCGGGATGGCACCAGCCCTCTTCCATTTTGGGTTTTTTCATTAACATGGATGTTTGGAACGGCATGTCTGATCAGCACAAGGCGATGCTGGAGGTGACCTGCGGTGACATGGTTCGCCACGTTCTTGCAAAGGGCGAAGCGCTTCAATCGCCAGCGATGCGGCGCATGCGTGACAATCATGGTGTCAAGATCAAGTACTGGCCTCCCGAATTCCTGGATGCTTATAGGAAGGCTTGGGAGGAAGTTATCGAGGAGGAATCCGCAAACAACCCCACATTCAAGAAAGTCTACGCTTCTTACTCGAAGTTCCGCGAAGACTTCAAGCTGTGGGGCGAACACGGTTACCTGAAGCGCTAATTTGCGCGCAGTCGATGGCGGGCGTCGGCCCGCCACACCAATTTCCTCCTCGTAGAATTCAGCATGTAATTCTCGACGAAGCTAGTGCTAATGGTAGTTATTGCCTCTGGCGGGTCTGGTCAGTGACGGCGTTGCGCAGACTTACCGTAAAAAGTCCTTCGTTGACGCAGCGCAGGGGCGTAAACTCATTTGTGAAGGTGTCCGGGTTTCCCTTTTCGGGCTAGCTCTTTAACGGAGGAGAAAATGAACAACTTGTTTTGGGGATCTGCCGTAGCGCTTTGCGCGAGTGTGCTTGTAGTGCTGTCGGGGTGCGGCGATGGCGGCGAGACCGAACAAGGTGGGCCTTCGAGCAGCGCAGCGGCACCGGCGGTGGAAAAAGTGACGCTCAACATGGCGAGCATCTTCCCTGCGTCGTTGCAATTGCTCGGTGACAGCGCGGTCAAGCTGACGAAGACGGTCGGCGAAATGTCTGGCGGCTCGCTCGAGTTGAAGTTTTTCGAGCCGGGTGCTCTAGTCCCTGGGCTGGAGGCGATCCCGGCGGTATCCAAAGGTTCGGTTGACGCGGCTTGGTCCAGTCCGGGTTTTTTTGCCGGTACCGATACGACCTTCAGCGTCTTTTCGACGCTGCCCTTTGGCGCGAATCCAACCGAGTTCATGGCCTGGATGTATTACGGTGGCGGGCTTCAATTGTCGGACGAAATGTTCGGCGCGCACAACATCAAGGCGATTCCTTGTCAGATGATTCCCCCCGAGGCGTCTGGCTGGTTCCGCAAGGAGATTAAATCCATCGATGACCTCAAAGGCTTGAAGATGCGCTTCTTTGGCCTCGGCGCTAAAGCGATGGATAAGATGGGCGTGGCAACGCAGTTACTGGCTCCAGGCGATATTTTCCAGGCACTACAGCTTGGAACGATCGACGCCACTGAATTTTCAATGCCGTCCAGCGACGAAAGCTTTGGCTTCTTCCAAGTTGCCAAGTACTATTACTTCCCGGGCTGGCATCAGCCGGCCTCGTTCAATGATTTGTTCATCAACTTGGAGGTATGGAACAAACTGTCGACCCAGCATCAGCGAATCCTTGAAGTGGCCTGCGGTGACATGGTTCGTGACGGACTGGCCAGGGGTGACGCAGCTCAGGCTCCGGCGTTGCAGCGCATGGTGGACAAACACGGTGTGAAAATCATGTACTGGGACGATGACATTCTTGATGCGTTCCGCAAGGCTTGGGAGCAAGTAGTCGAGGAGGAGTCGGCAGTTAATCCAAACTTCAAGCGGGTTTACGAGTCATTTAAAAATTTCCGCGAAGGCTATGCTCTATGGGGCCAAAGAGGTTACCTGAAACGCTGAGCGGATAATAATTCAGCAGCGGGTGCGTCTTACTTCCCGCTGCTGGCTGTTAAAAAGTCGTAGAGAACAATCATGCAACGAATGCTGAGCGCGAGCAACGCGATTGACAGCGTGTTAAACCGTATCGCAATGTGGGTGGGATGGCTATTCATTGCCTGCACATTGGTTATTGCCTTTGATGTGTTGTCTCGTAAATTCGGTTTCCAGATGCCGGGAATGGGTTCGACACGGCTGCAAGAGCTAGAGTGGCACATACACACGGCATTGTTTTCATTCTGGCTGGGCGCTGCGTATATTAAGAATGCCCACGTGCGTATCGACATCGCGTTTATCAAAGCCAAGCCGCGCACGCATGTCTGGGCCGAATTTCTCGGTTGCGTGATCCTGGCGATCCCCTACTGCCTGTTCGCGATCTACTTCAGCCTTGATTTCACCTGGATCGCGTGGATAGACATGGAGGCCTCACCTTCATCGAACGGCTTGCCGTATCGATGGATCCCAAAGGCGTTCATTTCGGCGGGGCTGATCATGCTATTTGCCGGGGTGATTTCGGTTCTAATGCGTACCATCGTCTATCTGTGGGGGCCTGAAACGTTGCGCAATCAGGCGAAGGTCGCTGTCATCAAGGATCATCATGGGGTGACGGCATGAGTTGGCTCACTCATCACCTGGCGTTAATTTTATTCGTCGTGCTGGCGGCAGCACTGTTTTGCGGCTACCCGGTTGCCTTCGTCCTTGGCGGCATCGCCATCTTGTTTGGTGGCATTGGCATTCTTCTGGACGTGTTCCAACCGGTACAGTTTTTCAATTTGTTACCGCGCGTTTGGGGATCGGCGGCTTCCAATCCTATATTGGTCGCGGTGCCGATGTTTATTTTCATGGGCACCATGCTCGAGCGAAGCGGTGTCGCCAATGACTTGCTGCATTGTTTGCAGGTCTTGACCCGGCGCGTTCCCGGTGGACTCGCGATGTCGGTGACTCTGATGGGCACAATCATGGCGGCTACCACCGGTATCGTGGGAGCATCNNATGATTGCTCTGCCGTCAATGCTCGAACGCGGCTACGACAAGAAACTCGCCGTCGGTACGATTGCATCCGCCGGGACGCTGGGCATATTGGTGCCGCCATCCATCATGCTGGTCATCATGGGCGATTTGTTATCGGTTTCCGTGGGGGCATTGTTCGCTGCGGCCGTGTTCCCCGGCCTGCTACTCGCTTCCCTCTACGTGCTCTATATCGGCACCGCCAGCCTCAGGAATCCCGATCGTGCCCCGGCGCTCCCCCCCGATGTTGGTCCCAAAAACAATGCGGAATTGCTCGCACTGGTCGGCAAGAGTTTTTTCCCGCCAGTGTTGTTGATCACGTTGGTGCTTGGTTCGATTTTTGGCGGTTGGGCGACGCCGACTGAAGCCGCCGGGGTTGGATGTATTGGCGCATTGCTTTTGGCGTGGATGAACAAGCGCCTCAACATGAAGACGGTCAAAGAAGTGATCGAACGTGCCGGTTTGACCAACGGCATGGTGTTCTTCATTTTCTTTGGTGCTCAGTTATTTTCTTATGTGTTTCGTTCTCTCGGCGGTGATGACCTGATCGTTGAACTCCTAGCGACCATCGGCATCAACACCGGCTGGGAAATCCTTGCCTTCATGCTCGTCTTGACCTTTTTGCTTGGCTTCTTCTTTGACTGGATCGAGATCACGTTGATTGTGTTGCCGGTGTTCGCACCAATTCTTCAGGGCGTTGATTTCGGGCCGCACATTGGAGACGGTGGCCCAATCCTGTTCCTGACCTGGTTCGTCGTAATGATGTCGGTGAATTTGCAAACGTCTTTCCTAACGCCACCATTCGGGTTCACGCTGTTCTATATGAAAGGAACGGTCCCACCTTCGATCAATATGGCACATATATACCGTGGAATTATTCCGTTCGTTTTTCTGCAATTGATTGGGCTGAGCGTCGTGCTGACATTCCCGCAGGTTGCGCTCTGGCTACCTCGTTGGGCAGGTTTCATGTATTGAGTCCAGGCCCGGGAGTTGGCGGACGGCGGCTCACAGCAGCGGGGCGCGTAGCGTCCCACTTTCATTCTAATTACTGCAGTCTCCGGGGGAAATCAGGTGCGGCTGGGCAGGAATTGACCCGTCGCAGGCCTGATATTTGCGAAGCATAGAACTGCTTTTGCTCGAACTGCCGCCTTCATTATGCGTACAGTCTTCCGCCTGCTTCTTCTCGGTTTGCTTTGCATCGCCTGGGGCTATGCCAACAGTGCTGACACGGTCAAGATTGCGTTTATCGACGCGTTAAGTGGCCGCTATGCTGATATTGGTTTCACCAGCCTCAAGCAATACCAAAAAGTTATTTCTTATATCAATGTTAACGGCGGTGCGTTGGGCCTCGATCTCGAACTTGTGCCACTTGATGACCAGTCCAGCGTGGATCAGGCACTTGCGAATCTTGATTTGGCAATTCGGCAGGGTATTCGTTACGTGACCCAGGGGAACAATCCGCAAGTTGCTTTGGCGCTGGCAAAAGCAATTGACGCCCACAACCGGGAGAATCCAGCCCGGGCGGTGATGTACCTCAACTTCGGTGATGGCGCACCACAACTAGATAACGATGCGTGCAGTTTCTGGCATTTTCGATTTGATGCTAGTCTGTCAATGAAAGTAGATGCCCTGGTGGCCAGCATCCCCTCAGACGGCAGCATACAAACTGTTCTTCTCTTGAACCAAGACGATGTTTGGGGGCATGCGGCTAGCCGTGAAGTACAGCGAATTTTGTCCGAGCAGCGGCCCGAGATTGATATTGTCGGCGACGAACTGCACCCGACCGGCAAAGTGAGTGACTTCTCCGTTTACGCTCGCAGATTTGATGACTTGGGTGCCGATGCACTCATCACAGCGGATCGAGGGGCTGATCTGGTAGGCCTAATATCAGCTTTAAGCAAGCCTGGAAGGCTCAAACAGGTATTCATTGTCAGCAACTCTGTCTCGATGGTGCCTGCCGCAATTGACCAATATGGTTCTGATGTCGTGACCGGAGTATTTACGTGGCATGCAAATATCGGCTCGACCTTCATTGATCAGTTTGCTGATGCGTATCGCGCCGAGCATGGCGTGGATTGGAACGGTTTGCCGAGTTATGTTGCGATCCAGATGCTGGTTGCATCAATGGAAGTTGCGCGTTCTACCGATCCGTTAAAAGTGGCCCGCACACTCGAAGGTCTTTCGTTTCTTGGTGCTGCCGGGCCAGTTGCGATTCGTGGCGATAATCATCAGTTGTTACAGCCTCTGTTTATCGCACGCTTGGTCAGAAGAGACGGCGGCGCAAAAAACACGGCCGCGGGCTCACAGTTGGCATGGGAGACGGTGCTGCGCAGAGAGCCGAATGAAAGTGAGATCGCTACCACTTGTGAGATGCAGAAACCCCAAACTGCAAAGCAGCGCTGACAGCGTTGCGACATAATTGCAAACTTGTGGTAAATCACGCTCAGTCGCCGCCATGACTTGATCAGGCTGGGCGTTCGCGGGACCCACGCCATGCCCAATGAAAACGGTTCGTTACGCGTAAGTTGGGTTCTTTTGCTCTAAATCGGGGCATTCTGAATTTGGATATGCTTTGGAGGAATGCCGTCCTTTCGTTGGCCGTAACTGAACATGCAGAAGTTTCTCGTGCCTTTGCTTGCGTTGCTATGTCGGTATAGCCAGGACGCGTACGCTGGCGTTAGTGCTGTTTTCGGACGGCATCGATGAGCAGCGTGCAGGAGACTGCAGTCGGCCACATCCCAAGCGATGATGGCAACTCGCATGTGGTAATCAGTTCGCATCGATGGTTAGTGTTGACGCTGGCGCAGATAACGACCCTTACCTTCGGTATGGCGGTGACCGCGACCAATGTTGTTTTGCCACAGATTCGCGGGGCTCTTTCGATAAATCAGGATCAGGCCGCATGGATCGTAACTGTTTTTCTTGTGGCGGCCGCGGTGGCCACGCCATTAACCGGTTGGATGGCTGGTTGGCTGGGCTGGCGCCGTTTTATGGTTACGACTCTGATCGGGTTCACGCTGTCGACGCTGTTTTGTGGAATGGCCGACTCGCTNNTGCGCGTGCAGCTCAGGGACTGTTTAGTGCGCCGCTAATGCCTCTTGGACAGGGCATGGTGCTCGCGACTTTTCCGCGTCGCATGCATCCGTTGGTCCTCATGCTGTGGGGGATCGGGGCCGTGATGGGGCCGGTATTGGGCCCGGTTCTCGGCGGCGTGATCGCAGAGTCATTTGCTTGGCGTTGGGTGTTTTTTATGATAGCGCCGATTGGCGTACTTTCCATAATTCTCGCTGTCGGTGCGCTTGGCGACCAAGAACGTGGAACTTCAGGGCGCCTGGGCCTGATCGGCTTCATCGCACTGGCGGTAAGCATGAGCAGTGCGCAACTTATTATGGACCGCGGTCACCGGTTAGACTGGTTTGCGTCGTTCGAAATCATTGTCGAAGCGACACTGGTTGTCATAGCGCTGTGCATTTTCGTTGCCCATAATGTGTACTCCCGCACGCCATTCCTGAATCCGCGCATGTTCGGCAATTGGAACTTTAGCCTCGGGGTCGTAATGGCATTGATAATGGGGGCATTAAGCTTTACAACCATCGTGCTGTTTCCGTTGTTGCTGCAAGATCTGCGTGGTTACCCTGACTTGATGGTCGGCTATCTGATTTCGGCACGTGGTCTCGGCAATTTGTTGAGCTTTGTGGTTGTCGTGCAACTCACTCGATATAACGCCCGACTGACACTCGCAATTGGAATGGCGCTGCAATTCTGGGCAGCCTGGGAAATGACTTTTTTTGACATCAATATGACTGATTTTGATGTTATTTGGACTAACTTTGTGCAGGGGTTCGGATTCGGCATTTCCTATTTACCGATGACTACCCTGGCATTTTCTACCTTGCCAACGAATCTCGTAGTCCAGGGCTCTGGGTTGTTTATTTTGATGCGCAACTTTGGCAGCAGCCTTTTCATTTCCCTGAGCATGTTGGTGCTGTTGCGGTCAACAGCGGCGAATTACGCTGGATTGAGCGCAACAGTTACACCAATGAACGAAGCGTTGCGCAACCACGGCTTGGTTGGCGGATGGTCATGGGAAACGACCAGGGGCCTCGCGGAACTCAGCGTAGAGATTCAACGGCAGGCGGAAATGGGTGGGTACCTAAACGCTTTTATATTGTTCGCACTCGCAGCGGCGCTAGGACTCCCTTTTGCGTTGATGTTCCGCGACCCAAAGCAAAAAGCAGTAACTTAGCCGTGGGATCCCTGTTGCTTCTCACCCGAACTTGCCATCAGACGCGTGTCGACATGGCTGCTTTTTTCCTAGCGGCTTTCATGTCTTAATTGCCTAGTGCATCCAAGGGATGGGCACCCGACCAGGTCGGCACAAAATGAGCCTCAACATGGGTGTCGGGAACATCCAGCGCAGACTTGTATGTCCAATTCGGGTTTTTGTCTTTATCAATTAATAGTGCGCGAACACCTTCCGCGAAGTCTGCATGTCGAATGCACTGGTAGGCGATAACCAACTCCATTCTGAACATATCCGCTAATGACATGCCTTTCGTCCGGCGCATTTGTTCAACAAACACTCGCGCCGTGGTCGGTGAACCTTTCCTGTAGATTGCCATGGCGGCATCGAGCTTTTCGTCTCCGAGCGCGTTTGTCGCATCAAACACGGCAAAGAAGTTGTCAGCCTGCAGGCATGATTTCATCAGCTCAGATATTCTCTCTCGATGGCATACTAGGTTCATCGGGAGCGGTCCCAATGCTCGATGTTGTTCGAGCAGGGTAGTCACAAGTCGAGCGTTATCTCGTTTGTCAGATCCCCACGGCAAGGTCGCGATACCGTCGAAAATTTCGCCTTTCTTTCTGGGCTCAACGATTACATCAAGCAGGTCGAGCTCAAGGCCGTCGCCAGCAGACAGCTGAATGCCGGTAAGGCCAGCAAACAGGCCGAGATTGTCGGGTATTTCTGATAGAAATTTCGAGCCTCCGGCGTCCGGAAACAAACCAATCGTGATCTCGGGCATCGCGATTCGAGTAACGGGCGTACCAATGCGGTGCGAACACCCCTCCAGAAGTCCAAGACCGCCACCCATGACAATCCCATTACCCCAAACGACAATAGGTTTTGTCGCCGTGTGTAGGGTGTAATCCAGTTTGTACTCGTTGAGAAAGAAAGCTTCCGCGTACGCTCTTTTTGCTCCACCGATTTCCCGGATAGCCCTATAGAGCACTGTGATATCTGCACCGGCGCAAAAGGCTCGCTCGCAACTGCTGTCCAGGACGATACAGGCAATGCTGTCATCGGCTAGCCACGCATGTACCTTATCGGCCAGTTGATTAATCGTTTCGAGCAACAGGCTATTAAGCGGTTTTTCCCGTACCAGAGTTGCGATCGCGACCTGCTGTTGGGGGCCGACCCGCTTGAATCGAACAAGCTCTTCCATATTCCTAAGATTTCTTCGCTACTTTATGCTGTTTGATTGAGTCGCCACATGGCGCATTTGTCATGCAACGTCTTACAGCACCATGTTCATGACTTCTTACTATGTGTCTGTCGGCCGTTACTCAAACCGGATCCCAGCAAAACACATCTTGCGACCTTTCCAGCGAATAGAAGTGTGCCCTGAGTGCGGGGATCGCGTGATCTGCAATTGTCTCCGGAGTCCATCCGTCAGAGCGTTGCACCGAGCGTAACGGGCGGTTTTGGCTGAACAGGAAAATCTCATTGGCGCGCACACCGAATATTTGCCCGGTTACATCCGCTGCCGCATCACTGGCGAGGTAGACAGCGAGCGGTGCAATTTTCGATGTTTCCATACTTTTCAGTTTTTCGACTCGCTCCTTCTGCTCATCCGAGTTAACCGGGATCGAGCCGATCATGCGGCTCCAGGCAAATGGCGCGATGCAGTTCGAGCGTACACTGTATTTGGCCATATCCATCGCCACCGATTTTGAAAGCCCGGCAATACCGAGCTTGGCGGCTGCATAATTGGCTTGGCCTAGGTTACCGACCAGACCGGACGTTGAGGTCATGTTGATATAACTGCCGCTATTTTGTTTCTTGAAATGCGGTGCTGCTGCACGCGCAACGTAGAAAGAACCATTTAGGTGAACGTCGATAACGGCCTTCCATTCTTCAACACTCATGTTGAAAAAGAAGCGGTCGCGCAAAATGCCGGCATTGTTGACCACGCAATCAAGTTGGCCATAAGCATTCAGGGCGGTCTGGATGATGCGGTTGGCCGCATCCCAGTCGGCAACGCTGTCTGTGTTGGCGATGGCCTTGCCACCTGCGGCGCCGATCTCCTTCGCGACCTGATGTGCTGGCCCAGCGTCCTCGCCTTCGCCTGAGACTGACCCGCCAACATCATTGACGACTACGCTGGCCCCGTTGGCTGCCATTGCCAGCGCGAAGTCACGGCCGATGCCTCTGCCCGCTCCAGTAACGACAACGACCTTGCCTTCCAGTAGCTTACTCATTACACGAGCTCCCCGTTGTTCTTGCCCATTGACGCCACCAAAGGCGTCCTGCCAGCATCTGATTTTTGCACAACGCTGCACAAGGTGCGCGGGGCACGACCATAGTGTTGCTATAGTTTTGCATTAATTTCACGAGATCGAGTGCGGCACAGAACATGACCATACACGGCAAAGCTTACATTGTGGGTGCTTACGAACACCCGACGCGTAAGGCGCCGGATAAATCCGTTGCCCAGTTACATGCCGAAGTAGCGCGTGGCGCGTTGCTCGATGCCGGCCTAAACAAGAACGACATTGACGGTTACTTTTGTGCTGGTGACGCGCCCGGCCTCGGGCCTCTGTCGATGATCGACTACATGGGGCTCAAAGTGCGACACCTCGACTCGACTGATACCGGTGGCTCCTCATATCTCGTGCATGTTGCTCATGCAGCCGAGGCGATCGCGCTTGGCAAATGCGATGTGGCGTTGATTACTTTAGCGGGACGGCCGCGCTCTGAGGGCTCGGTTGGTACCCGACCGCGTGACTATGGTGCTGGAGCGCCGGACGTGGCGTTTGAGTCGTTCTATGGCATGGCTACCGTCAATGGTTACGCCATGGTGGCAAAGCGCCATATGCATGAATTCGGCACCACCAGCGAACAACTCGCGTGGATCAAGGTGGCGGCTTCGCATCACGCTCAGCACAACGAGCACGCGATGCTGCGCAAGGTCGTAACGGTGGAAGAGGTGATCATGTCACCGATGATTGCTGATCCACTTCACCGGCTCGATTGCTGCGTGGTCAGCGATGGCGGTGGCGCGGTCATTGTTGCGAAACCGGAGATTGCGAGGCAGTTGCGTCGGCCGTTAGTGAAAATTCTCGGCGCAGGTGAAGCACCAAAAGGGCAGGGCGGTGGCAAGCTCGACCTGACAACATCGGCTGCAGTCTTGTCCGGGCCGAAAGCTTTCGCCGAAGCCGGAATCAAGCCGTCTGACATCCACTATGCATCGATCTATGACAGTTTCACCATCACGGTGCTGATGCAACTGGAAGATCTCGGTTTCTGCAACAAAGGTGAGGGCGGAAAATTTGTCTCAGATGGCAACCTGATTTCCGGCAGCGGTAAGCTGCCTTTCAACACGGATGGCGGTGGCTTGTGTAATAACCATCCGGGCAACCGCGGTGGCATGACCAAAGTAATCGAGGCCGTACGCCAGTTGCGCGGCGAAGCTCACCTCCAGGTGCAGGTGCCGAACTGCCAGTTGGCATTGGCGCAAGGCATTGGTGGCAATCTCGGCTCGCGTCACGCCAGTGCCACCCTGATAATGGAAAGGGAATAGGAAGCCATATGACAACTGCTGATGAACGAACCATTGCCGCACTGCTGGTTAATCCGGAGAACGAGCGCTACTTTCAGGCCGCTCGAGAAGGCACGCTGCTGCTGGGCCTCTGCAAGGACTGCAAGGAGTACCATTTTTACCCGCGTGTGCTGTGCCCGCACTGTTTTTCGGACAAGATCGAGTGGCTGCCGGCTAAAGGCGCCGGGATGATCTATTCTTTCAGCACCCTGCATCGCGGAGTGCCGGTGCCATACACCATTGCCTACGTCACGCTTGATGAAGGAGTGTCTATGATGACCAACATCGTCGATTGTGATGCCGATGTACTGAACATCGGTGACAAGGTGAAGCTCGTATTCAAAACGGCTGTGGACGGCTCCTTGCTACCGATGTTTACGCTGGCTGGCCCATGAACTGCGAGCCCCGCCAAGTTTTTCCTGAATCTCATAAGGTTTCCGATCGGAAACCTCAAACGTGGCTCGGACTCGTATTAGTGGCTATTCGGCCACCGTCGCATTGATCAGGGAAGAAAGAGCCATTCGGATATTTTCGACAACCGGGCATTGGGTTACTCCGTGGCGCGCCGCAATATAGGCCGGATCATTGTAGCCAACCCATACTTGCCCCGACCCATCCTCCCAGACAAGCGCCTTGAGAGGCAGATCAATGGCGACCGTTTGCGAACACTGCATGAAGGGCGTACCTGCGTTGGGGTTGCCAAAGATGAGCAGCTCGGTTGGACGCAATGTCTTGCCGACTTTGGTTGCGCCCGCCCCGTGATCGATGCGCGCGAAAACAGTTAACCCGCGCTGTCTGGCCAACTCGTCAAGTTTGTCCGCGGTCGCACTAACCGAGCGATCGCTCTTGACTTGTATCAAACCGTCGGCCGCATTTGCCAATGTTGCCGCCGTACCGAATGCAACTGCAAGAACAAATGTATGGAGCTTCAAGTGACCTCCCCTGGAGCATATGCTCCGAATAATGCGAGCGTTAACCTAGGCGAATACTCGCGCGATCAAAGACAGCCCGCTAGCGACCAGGAGCAGACTAATGAAATACGATAAGTGCTTGCGCTCCAGTTTGCCATGCAGCTTGTGACCGATGTTCAACCCGATGAGCATAAAGGGCAGAATCACGGCAACGCCCCACCAAACCTCGCGATCAAGGAAAAATCCGGCAATTAGGAACGCGACGATGCGAAATGCGGTGCTGACGGTGAAGATGGCCGCCATAGTGGCACGCATTTTGGCGTAATCATTGGTTCGTCGTGACATGTAAGTGGCATAGATTGGGCCGCCGATCCCGAACAGGCCACCAACAAATCCCCCTGTTAGGCCAGTGATGTAACCCCATCTGGGAGAAAGAAACTTTCTGGTGACTGGCTCGCGTAGACGGTACAGCCCATAAAGCGCAACTGCCACGCCGAGCACCGGCAATAGCGTGTTTCCTGGAGCCTGTCTGAGCAAGGCAACGCCAATGGCAATGCCGATACACATGGTCGGAACAACCGTCTTGACCTCGACGAGATCGATATCCTTGCGAAATTTCAGACCGTTCGTTGTTGTCGCGGTGAAATCGATGAGCACCAGTATCGGCAGAATGGTGGTCAGCGGCAGAAAGTGCGCAAGTAGGGGGATGTTGACCAGCGCCGACCCGAATCCGGATATGCCGAGAATGGTATAGGCCACCATGGTGATGAGCGCCATGGCGACAATCGTTTCAACAGGAAAGGGCATGAGAAGCTCGCGCAGTGTAGCAGATGACCCTCACCTATAATGCAGTGGTTAGTCTTCTTTGCCGGAACAAATCATGGCAACCACGTTGAAGAAGTTGGCCATTGTTGGTGCAGGGACCATGGGTACGGATATGGCGATACGGTTCGCGGCTGCGGGATGCGATGTGTATCTGATGGCGCGGCCAGGGAGAAGCCGTGACAGTTTCGAGGCACGTGCGCAACGCGCGGCTGCTGATCTTGACGCTAACTACGCCGAACTCAAGATTGACCTCGTCTCGAGGCTGCGGGAGTTACCTTGGTCCGAACTCGACCTGGTGATCGAAAACGTCAAGGAAGACCTCGCCGTCAAACAGCCAATCTTTCGCGAAATGGTTGCGCTTGCCAGACCGGAAACGCCGTTGACGAGCAACTCATCAACTTTTTCCGTGCGCCGTATCGCTGAAGGGCTAAAGACGCAGGACAGAATGTTGGGGTTGCACTTCTTCATGCCGGCGCACTTGATCCCCCTAGTCGAGGTTGTTATGACGCCACATACTGAGCAAGCGTTGGCTGAGCGGTTGTGCCAGGACATGGAGGCGTTACGGCTCAAGCCGGTGATGGTGAAGCAGGACATCCCGGGGTTCCTGGCAAACCGGATGCAGGCGGCACTGGTGAGAGAGGCGTGGTCATTGATTGATCGCGGAGTGGCCTCGCCGGACGATATTGACCGTGCCGTGCGCTACGGTTTTGGTTTTCGCTACGTCGCGGCGGGTCCGGTGTTACAGAAAGAAGTCTCCGGCCTGGACGTAACGGCTGCCGCCGGAGCGGTCTTGTACCCCGATCTTTGTAATGACAATGCGCCGCCAAAGTTTCTCAGTGAAATGGTTGGCCGTGGTGAGTGTGGCATGAAAACCGGCAAAGGCTTCTGGGAATGGAATGACAAGAAGATCGAGACCGAGCGTGCGCGTTATGCTAGGGCGTTAAAAGCAGCGCTGGCAATTCTGCAAGCAGAAAAAGCCTGAAGCTTTTTTCTGGGTGTATGAGGCAATGTCATCAAATTCTTCGCGTGCTTGGGTCGTACTGGTTCACGGACTGTGGATGAACGCGGCGGCTTTACTCGTGCTGCAAGCGCGCTTGCGCCGCTGCGGTTTCAATGTAGTGCGATTCGGCTATCCGACTGTTCGTGCTGGACTGGACGCGAGCGCTTCGCGCTTGTCACATTTTCTTTATTCATTGCAAGCCGATCAGATCCATCTCGTTGCGCATAGTTTGGGCGGTCTGGTGACGTTACGCGCACTTGAACTGTCACCCGATGCGCGGGTCAGACGCATTGCATTGCTGGGCACTCCGGTAGCTGGTAGCTTGTCGGGGCGCCGGCTAGCAAGTTTTAGCGCCGGGCGCATGCTTCTCGGCGCAAACATCGATGTTTGGGGCGAACGGCACATGGCAGACATTCCCGACGGTCTTGAGATCGGTGTGATTGCTGGAACCATGCCAGTCGGCCTTGGATACCTAGTGGGCGAGCTGCCGAGGCCACATGATGGTGCTGTCAGTGTGTCCGAAACAAAGCTGGACAATGCGGCGGATACCATACTGTTGCGGGTTTCCCACACAGCCATGTTGTTTTCCGGGAGTGTTGCCAGCCAAGTCTGTCATTTTTTGAAACATGCATGTTTTGCCCATCACGGCCCGCATTGACTTCTAATTACCTCTAATGTGCTTCGGTCTGCCCTTTTTTCGCTTGCGTGTTGTAATTCTGGGTGGTGCTGCCGCGTTGTTGGCGGTTTTCCTGGCGAGTTGCCAGACGCTGAGTTATTACTCGCAGGCAGTCGGCGGGCAGATGGAATTGATGAGTGCTGCTGAACCGATTGAAAAGTTGTTGCACGATGACGCCACTGACCTGGCCTTACGTGCGCGACTCGAGCTGGTTATGGAAATTCGCAGCTTTGCCGTGGATGAACTGAGCTTGCCCGACGATGAGAATTACCGGCGTTACGCTGATCTGAAGCGGCCCTATGTCCTGTGGAATGTTTTCGCGGCACCGGTCTTCTCGTTGGAACCGGTGACGTGGTGCTTTCCCATTGCAGGATGTGTCAGTTATCGGGGTTATTTTTCTGAGGAGGCCGCGCAACGCTTCGCCAAAAAATTGCGTGAGAAAAATCTGGATGTCTTCGTCGGTGGGGTACCGGCCTATTCAACGCTCGGCTGGTTTGACGATGTGGTTTTGAACACGTTTATTGATTACAGAGACGCGGAACTAGCGGGACTGATTTTTCACGAACTGGCGCATCAAGTGGCCTATGCGCCAGGAGACACCGCTTTCAATGAGTCGTTTGCGACCACGGTGGAATTGGAGGGCGTACGCCGTTGGTTGGTAGCCTCGGGTCGTGGTGACCAGTCGGCGGACTTTGAAGCGGCGCACCGTTATCGGCAGGGTTTTCTCGATCTTGTGATGTTGTCGCGCGAAGAACTGGAAGACATTTACCGATCGGGCGCTTCAGAGTATGTGATGCGGCAGCAGAAAGTGGATGCTTACGCTCGGCTGCGCGATCGCTATCTAAAGCTCAAGCAAGGCTGGGCTGATTTTACCGGTTACGATGCTTGGTTCGGCCAAGAACTCAACAATGCAAAGCTGGCTTCGGTAGTGACCTACAACCAGTTGGTACCCGGTTTTGAGCGGCTGCTGGCAGATACCGGTGGAGACCTTTACGCCTTCTACGAGCAGGTGGTTGCCCTAACCAGACTCACGGTCGAAGAACGCCGGGCGCGCCTGGGTATAACGGATCTAGACTGTCAGGAATGCGGCAGTAGAGAGGCGAATCAGCGCAGTTAAGGTTGTTTTGAGTCACTGGCGCGTATCGGTTCTGGCGAGAATTGTGTCCGGCTTGCCGCACGGAGTGACCCATCTGGCAAGAGGTTTATAGCGGTTTCCCGAAAAGCACCGATATACAGTACTTGTCATGTAGCGAAGTGATGTCGGGGAAACTGGCATGTTTCCGCAGATCATTGGTGCACTAACCACTTGCTTTATCGGCCGCGAAGGCGATCTTGCCTCGCTGCGATGGGGGTGATTCAGCATCGATTCGCTTTTCGAGACGATTGCGACATTGCTTCAGCGCGAAGGTGACGGTGCTAGAATCGGGTAGTCGATGACGACGGGGCCAGCAGGCCCCGTCTGTTTTTGTGTCTGAGACCTGTTTGGGAATTCGAGATGAGCGACAACACGGACATCAATACACTGCGTCGCATTCTGAAGCGGTCGCATACGCTAGCAGTGGTAGGGCTTTCCGCCACTTGGAACCGGCCGAGTTTTTTTGCAGCGAAATATCTGCAAGAGCATGGTTACCGCGTCATTCCAGTCAACCCTGCCTATCAGCAGGTGCTCGGTGAGAAGTGTTATCCGAGTCTGCTGGATGTTCCTGAAAGCATCGATATCGTGGATTGTTTCCGAAAGCGTGAGGATATTGAGCCAATCGCTAAGCAGGCGATTGAAATTGGTGCAAAAGTGCTTTGGATGCAACTTGGTGTCGTGAATGAAAAAGCAGCCAAAATGGCGCGTGATGCTGGGCTCGAAGTGGTTCAGGACCGCTGTGTGAAGATCGAGCACGGCCGACTTTTTGGCGGGCTGAACTGGGCAGGGGTCAATACCGAGGTCATCTCGTCCAAGCGCCCCCATTGGTTGCCCTACTGAAGACTGTTGCCCATTGAGTGAGGAGCTAATCGATGGCAGATAGAGAATACGGTTTTGGTACGCTGTGCCTCCACGCCGGACAAATTCCCGATGCGTTAACGGGCGCACGCGCCGCGCCGATTTACCAGACGACGTCATACGTATTCGATACGGCTGACCACGCCGCGAGCCTGTTTAATTTGCAGACATTCGGCAACGTGTATTCGCGCATATCCAATCCGACAAATGCCATGCTGGAAGAACGTGTGGCGGCACTTGAAGAAGGCCGCGCGGCTTTGGCGGCGAGTTCGGGGCAGGCAGCGCAAATGTGTGCCTTGTTGACACTGTTGCGCGAAGGTGATGAGTTGGTCTCTGCCAGTACACTATACGGTGGGACCTACTCGCAATTCGACACGACGTTCAGGCAGTTCGGGATCAACACGATTTTTGTCGATCCGGAAGACCCGGAAAATTTCCGGAAGGCGATTACCACGAAGACCAAGGCAGTTTATGCGGAGACGATGGGCAATCCGCGTATCAATGTGCTCGATATCGAGCCCGTTGCCAAGATTGCCAACGACGCCGGCATTCCATTGGTGATCGACAATACTTTTGCCACTCCTTACCTGTGCAAGCCGATCACGTTTGGAGCTGACATCGTTGTTCACTCCGCGACCAAGTTCATTGGCGGTCATGGCACGACCATGGGTGGATTAATGGTCGAGTCTGGAAAATTCGACTGGGGCAATGGCAAATTCCCGATGATGACCGAGCCCTCGCGCGGTTATCACGGCGTGATTTTCCATGAAACTTTTGGCGATTTCGGCTTCACTATGAAGGCGCGTATGGAAACCATGCGAACGCTTGGCCCGGCCTTGTCGCCTATGAATGCCTGGTTGCTGCTGCAAGGACTGGAAACACTACATGTTCGCATGGATCGCCACGTTCAGAACGCGCAGCGGGTAGCAGAATTCCTCGAGGCTCACCCTCTGGTGACGTGGGTCAATTTCCCGGGCCTGAAGAGCAGCCCGTACCATGCTCTTGCGAAGAAGTATTTGCCGAAAGGCTCCGGCGCAATCATGACGTTCGGCATAAAGGGTGGTCATGAAGCCGGCGTCAAGTTCATCGAAGCGTTGCAGTTTTTTTCCCATTTGGCCAATGTCGGCGACGCCAAGACGCTGGTGATTCATCCGGCATCGACTACGCATCGCCAGTTATCTGAGGAGGAACAAGCAACGGCCGGCGTATCACCAGACATGATCCGGCTGTCGATCGGTATTGAGGAAATTGACGATATCCTTTGGGATCTCGACCAGGCGCTGGCGCAGTCCAAGGCCTGAATGGTGTGATACGGGAAGATTGTCAACGCGCCCCTTAACAGTATTGGGCTATTCCAGAACCGCTGTGCTTCGCCGTTCCGCGCAGTAATGCGATTGGTGACGGAGACGCAGCACGCTTGAACGATGACGCCATGAGCGGCTTTTTGCTGCCGTTGATTATTACGCTGGCGGTGCAGGTTCAGGTATCGCTGGTCGTTTTTACCCCACCGATCCTCGCGCCGGTCGCGCAGGGCGATGTCGGCGTGAGCGCTGCGGCGGTTGGGTTGGTGACAGCGCTGATTTACGTCTCGTCGGTGCCGTCGGCGCTGTTCTCCAGCAAAGTGATTTCGCATCTCGGCCCCATTCGCGTTAGCCAATTGTGTATCTTGTTCTCTTCCTGCGGTATGGCGATGATGGCGGTTGCGAATCCTTGGGTCATCGCGGTGGGCGCGCTAATCATTGGTATCGGTTACGGCGCTGTTACACCGGCTTCGTCGACGGTTCTTGCCGAACAGGTGCCGAGTCGATTGCGTTCGTTGATTTTTTCAATCAAGCAAACCGGTGTTCCTATCGGTGGTGCCATTGCCGGCGCATTGGTGCCGTTGCTGCTGGGGTCGGTCGGTTGGCAATATGCCGCCCTCTCCGTCGCCCTGATCGGAGTAATCGTTATGGCTGGTGCGCAACCGATTCAGCGTGGCGTTGATCGCCTGCAGCCACATCGTACCGTCGGGAGCGGGACCGGATNNACCGGATTACTTGAGCCTCTGCGGCTGGTTTTTTCTCATGCCCGGTTGCGCGAACTGGCGATTTCCTCGTTTGCATTTTCCGGCATGCAGATGTGTCTAGGGTCTTATCTGGTGGTGGTGTTGACGGAACGCGCCCAGCTGTCGGTAGCGGTGGCCGGTGGCGCCCTGTCGGTGGCGATGATGGGAGGCATCCTGGGCCGTCTTTTCTGGGGGGTTTTGGCCGATTATGGTCTTTCCGCGCGATCGGTGTTGGGCTTGCTTGGCGCCACCATGGCAATTTGCGCGGGACTGGTTACGTTAATCGATAATCACTGGGTGATGGGTTTGGTGTACCTTTTGGCATTCTTATTCGGTGCTTCGGCAATTGGTTGGAACGGTGTGTACCTTGCTGAGGTGGCGCATATCGCACCGCCAGGGCAGGCTGGCGCGGCAACGGGCGCGTCGCTGGCGATGACTTATTCCGGTGTCGTCGCCCTTCCCTCGTTATTCTGGGTCTCGCAGGCCATCAGCGAAAGTTATGCGCCGGGATTCATCCTCGTGGGTTTGCTGGCGTTATGGCGCGGTGTGCTGTTCTTTCGTTTGTCCGGGTGACGGGGCGTCTCTTCTAGGGTGACCCTTGTGCGGCGCGACAGTCAAGAAAATCTTCGATCGCAGCGGCAAACTTTTCGGGCTGATCGTGATGCATCATATGGCTTGCACCCTCGATTCGGCATTCTGTCAAATGCGCATATGAGCTGCGGTACGCGTTCAGAAGCTGATCGTTCTCCTTGAGAAATTTTCTGACCCAGTCGCCTGCACTGTGAATCCACAACACCGGCACACGAATCTGTTTCCAGATCTCGATTGCTTCCTGGTAACGGTAAAGTATCGGGTTTATGGTCTTATGATTCGGATCGGCGCGCAGCTCAAAATGCCCGGCTCCGATTTCTTTGGACCAGTGCGGCGCAAGAAATTCTGCGCGCGCGCGCCCAAGTCCCGGTGTATTGTGGAGCAGCCGGTCCGCGACCTCCTGCAACGAAACGTAAGGTCTTAACTTCGGTGGTTGCGAAATCTGATCTAACCACTTGAGCAAACGTCTCGGTGCTTGGGTCGGCTCGGTCGGCGGCAGGCCGAAGCCCTCTGCCAGAATCAGCTTCGATACGCGGTCGGGTCGAACACCGGCATACAGCGCAGCGACATTGCCCCCCATGCTGTGACCGACAATAGGCACTGCATTGTCAGGGGAGAGCTCCGAAAGCAGAAAGTCGAAATCGGCGACGTAATCGGGGAACCAGTAGCCTGCCTTAGACCAGTCGCTCAAACCGAAACCGCGCCAGTCCGGCGCCAGGACTTGCCAGTTGCCCTCAAGCGCGTCGACGGTAAACTGGAACGACGCAGATACGTCCATCCAGCCATGCAGCATGAACACCTTCGGCGCATCAGACCGCCCCCAGCTCCGAACGTGATAGCGCAGCCCGCGCACGTTGAGGAAGAGGCTTTTTGACGGCTTCATGACGGACGCTTTCGCCTTGCGGTTCCGTGAGCAAGATGGTCGACTGGGTCGAAAACGTTCTTGCGCGTGGCATCCGGGTCTTTAAGGTAGTCGAAAAAAAAGTCGACGGAATCGTGGCCCCAGAACAATTCGTTGTCGACGACAAAAGTTGGTATGCCAAACACGCCAACTTCGATCGCAGCATCAGTGCTCTCGCGTAACGCTTGTTTGATTGCCGAATCGGTCAGTCGCTGATCACCGGGATTGATCCCTGTTGTTTCCGCGAGCTTCTTCCAGCCATCCGGATCATCGACATTGCCACCATCACACCAGATGAAGTTAAAAATGGTCTGCACAGCCGCAATCTTGCAGCCCAATACCAAGGCGAGCCGCAGGGGTGGTAGCGGGTTAAAAGGATGTGCTGGAGGCAACCTCATCGTAATACCCTGACGTTGCGCCAGCCACAATGCCTGCCGGAAGACAAATTGTCGCTTTGGTCGGATTTCGGCTGGCCCAAGGTGTCCGTAGTGATTCAGGAGCCCGGCAAACAGCACCGGCTTGAGCCGCAATCGCGCATGTTTTGCGATGTCGCCAAGTCGGGTGGACTGCAGATATGCGTACGGCGACATGAAATCGAAATACCAGTCAGCAGTTTTCATCTTGAATCCGGTTGAACGGTGTTGACTGTAGCTAGAAATCGCATCTTAAACACATATGTGATTGGTGGTTGGTGAGCCGGTCGCTAAAGCACTGTCGGCCATGGACAAATCGAGCATGATTATGGCGATCTTGGCGCACTGCGTTTCAGCGGTGCGTCGAATCGGCCGTACCAGATTGGAGCTTCTGCCACCGATTGGGCCCTTTCTCTCGCATGTCATTGAAAATGGCGGAATATTGTTGTGCGTGGGCAAACCATGGCGGCGTCGAACAATGGCCTGCGGCCGCGGTGCCGGTCTTCGTCATTGGCTAGACCATGGATGCCGGAGGCAAACAACGCGTCGTAGAATTACGTACATGGAAGGCCCGCGCTTCGTTCATCTACGTCTGCACAGCGAGTACTCGATCTCGGACGGGGTCGCGCGGATCAAGGGTGCGTGTGCAAAAGCCGCCGACGACATGATGCCTGCGTTGGCGTTGACCGACCTGGCTAACCTTTTTGGCATGGTCAAGTTTTATCAGGCCGCTCGTAGTCACGGCCTCAAGCCGATTATTGGGTGCGACGTGTGGGTCAGTGGCGACATCGCCGACCAGCCTTCGCGCCTGCTATTGTTGGTACAGAACCGGCGAGGCTACCTGCGGTTGTGCGAGTGGCTCACTCGGGCGTATCTGGAAAACCAGCACCGTGGCCGCGCAGAATTGCGGCGCGAGTGGTTTGCAACCGACGGAACGGAAGGCCTGATCGCGCTATCTGGGGCAGCGGCGGGCGACGTTGGTCGGGGGTTGCTTGCCGGTAACAGCAAGGCGGCGATAGCGAGCGCACAATACTGGGCGCGCCTTTTTCCAAATCGCTACTACCTCGAATTACAGCGCTTTGAACACGCTAACGGGGAAACATTGGTACGACAAAGTGCCAGCTTGGCGTCGCAACTGCGGCTACCGGTCGTCGCCACACATCCGGTACAGTTCCTCAGCCGGAGTGAGTACCAGGCGCACGAAGCGCGCGTATGTATCTCGGAGGGTTATGTGCTTTCCGACCAGCGCCGGCCGCGCAATTACACCGAAGAGCAATATTTCAAATCTCAAGCCGAGATGGTCGAGTTATTCGCTGACTTGCCAGAAGCGCTAGAGAATTCAATTGAGATCGCGCGTCGCTGCAGCCTGGTCCTGGAACTTGGCAAAGCGCAACTGCCATTGTTTCCAACTCCGGGAAACATGTCTTTGGAGCAGTACCTTTCGCAGCAGGCAGAAAGTGGGCTCGAGCGACGCTTGGCGCAGTTGTATCCCGATCCAAGTGGACGTAGCGAGGCTTTGCCGCGCTACCGTCAGCAGCTTGCGTTCGAAATTGAAACCATCGTACAGATGGGATTCCCTGGTTACTTCCTGATCGTCGCCGATTTTATCAACTGGGCCAAGAACAACGGCGTGCCGGTTGGGCCAGGGCGGGGCTCGGGTGCCGGCTCGCTAGTTGCCTATTCGCTAGGTATCACTGATCTTGATCCACTACGTTACCACTTGCTATTTGAGCGCTTCCTCAATCCGGAGCGCGTGTCG